>Ga0302320_10000085_pt1 | contig 185529 bp, 161 predicted proteins | sample Bog_T0_3_FD_202130 | JGI IMG/M metagenome (GOLD analysis project Ga0302320, IMG submission 202130) | Peat permafrost microbial communities from Stordalen Mire near Abisko, Sweden - Bog_T0_3 | ecosystem: Environmental > Terrestrial > Soil > Wetlands > Peat | place: Sweden: Abisko, Stordalen... | reverse complement strand
TGTGCGCCGGTAAAAACCGGCGAGGTGTAGTGAATGAAAGTTTCATACAGTGAAGGTTTAGCGAACCACACTGGCTCCGAGTCATGCGGAGTCGCTCGTGAGGGCGGCTTTGAAGCGTTGACAGGGGAAGGTGCGGGCCGGGTATTCAGCCGCGAAAAACATATCCTCCGGGACGCCGACGCCGTAAGGAGAGGCGGAAGGCAGCATCGTGTGCGCCGATATTGCGAGGCGCTTACGAGTCCCGCGTGGTCACAGACCCCGCGCACGTATCGAAACACCTCGCACGGGAACCGGGAGGTCCCGCGCTCTCCCAGAGCAGAACCCGCCCTGGGACGCATCGGGAAGTCTAAGGACACACGCCGATGATGAACGAACGCGGGAAGTCGGACAGACCTGTAGTACCTATGAAGTTCCCGAACAAGGCTGGGCAACCGGCGGCGGAGGGGATGGAGGGAAGAGGTTTGACCAAGGGAAATCCGCAACAGCAAAACGCGTCCCGGACTCTGTGCCGGAGCAACGCGCCCAGTGCGCTGGAGCGGGTACGTCAAGCAGCAAGCAAGGATAAGGAGATGCGGTTTACCGCGCTCTTTCACCACATCTATGCACCGGAGGCGTTGCGCACGGCCTATCTCAGTTTGAAGCGAGAAGCCGCGCCCGGCGTGGACGGTGAGACGTGGCGGCACTACGGCGAGGCGCTTGAGGATAACCTCCAGTACCTCTCCCATAGGCTGAAGCAAGGAGCGTACCGGGCCAAGCCGGTGCGTAGGGTGTACATCCCCAAGGCCGACGGGCGGTTGCGACCGCTCGGAGTTACTGCGCTGGAGGATAAAATCGTTCAGCGCGCGGCGGTCGAGGTGATGAACGCTATCTACGAAACGGACTTCCTCGGATTTTCGTATGGGTTCCGTCCGAAGCGAAGCCAGCATAATGCGCTGGATGCGCTGTACACGGGACTGTTGACGAAGAAGGTGAACTGGGTGCTTGATCTGGACATACGCGGCTTCTTCGATGCGATTTCGCACGAATGGCTTGTCAAGTTCATCGAGCATCGCATCGCGGACCAGCGCGTCGTGCGACTCATCCAGAAATGGTTGAACGCGGGCGTGCTGGAGGATGGGAAACGAATACGCATGGAGGAAGGGACGCCTCAGGGCGGCAGTGCATCGCCACTGCTGGCGAACATCTATCTCCATTACGCGTTCGATCTGTGGGCTCAGGCATGGCGTCGAAAGCAGGCGCACGGCGATGTGATCGTCGTGCGATACGCGGACGACATCGTGGTTGGTTTCCAGAGTGAAGCGGATGCCAAGCAGTTTCTGGCAGAACTCACCGAGCGGTTTCGGAAGTTCAGCCTGGAACTGCATCCCGACAAAACGCGGCTTCTGGAGTTCGGATCGTTCGCGGTCCGAAACCGAAAGCGGCGCGGAGTAGGGAAGCCGGAGACGTTCGACTTTCTCGGCTTCACGCATATCTGTGGGAAGAAGAGAAGCAACGGGTACTTCACGGTAATGCGGCAGACGATTCGCAAGAGGCAGCAAGCGAAGTTGAACGCGGTGAAAGCCGAGTTGCGACGACGAATGCACGCTCCCATCCAAGACACAGGCAAGTGGTTGCGGTCGGTGGTGAGTGGACACATCCGCTATTACGGAGTGCCCATGAACGGCCACGCGCTGAGTTCGTTCCGATTCAAGGTAGGCTGGCTCTGGCATCGGGCGCTGTCGCGCCGCAGCCAAAACGGCCGAGTACCTTGGGATCGGATGCTGCGCTTGATCGACCACTGGCTTCCTCCTGTGCGCGTGTATCACCCTTTTCCTCTGCGCCGTATGGGCGTCATTACCTGAGGTAGGAGCCGGATGCGGGAAATCCGCCAGTCCGGATCTGTGCGGGGGGTACGGAGAAATCCGTATCCCTACCGCGACTCAAACTATACGCTGGAAGAGCGCACGTCCGCCGAAGCCAGGGCGCGCCAACCAGTGGCAACAGCAAGCCGCGCCTTCGAGCCGGAGGTTCCCGCCGTGCTCGGATAGAATGGGTTACAACATGATTACCGAGGCAATTCGGAGTGATTGGACAGGGCGGGTCGTAGACGGGAGATTCACCCTCCTGCAATGGCTGGGCGGCTCCGAATTGGGTGCTGTCTTCCTCACGGAACTACCGGGAGATGGATCGCGGAAGGCCGCCATCAAGCTCATTCCCGCGGATGCCGCCGACGCGGAAGCCCGCTTTGCTGGCTGGACGGCTGCATCTACCCTCTCGCATCCCCACCTGATGCGCCTTTATCACTGCGGGCGCTGCCAGATCGGCGCGGTCCCGCTGCTCTATGCGGTGACGGAATATGCCGAGGAAATCCTGTCACAGATTCTTCTGGAGAGGCCGCTGACGCCCGCCGAGGCCGGAGAGATGCTCGACCCGGTCCTCGATGCGCTTGCCTATCTTCACGGAAAGGGCTTCGTGCATGGCCGCATCAAGCCATCGGAGATCATGGCCGTCAATGATCAATTGAAACTCTCTTGTGACGATCTTCTTGTCGCGGGCGAGCCGGGCAAACGCATGTTGGCGCCGGGAGTCCATGTTGCGCCGGAAGCCGCCTCGGGAATGGTCACTCCGGCCGCCGACCTCTGGTCGCTCGGCGTCACCCTGGTCGAAGCCCTGACCCAGCACCCTCCGGTTTGGGAGAGAGCGACGCAAGGGGAGCCGGTTGTGCCCCAGTCCATTCCACAACCCTTCGCCGGCATTGCGCGGGAGTGCCTGCGCACCGATCCCGAGCGCCGATGCACTCTCGGCGGCGTGAAGGCTCGTCTCGAAACCGCCCGGACCGGCAAGACCGGCAGAACGGCGCTTGCCAAACTTCGCGGGCCGGCAATCGTTGGCGCGGCGCTCGTCCTGCTTGTGGCCGTCGCAGTGCTGTTGCTGCGCTCTCACCCGGCTGAGCAGTCGCCGTCAGCCGTGGAAGAGCAGCCCGCGCCCGCGATGACCGCGCTCCCGCCGCAATCCCCGGCTCCAGGAACTCAAAGCTCCAAAGCTGCGATGGTGATGGGTGATGTAGCTGAGCGAGTTCTGCCCGACGTACCCGAAAATGTGCGTGAAACCATTCACGGCAAAATCCAGGTGAGCATACGGGTCACGGTCGATGCAGGCGGCAATGTTTCAAATGCGGCGGTGGACTCACCGGGACCGAGCAAGTACTTCGCCAAAGCAGCCCTGCAAGCGGCGCAGCAGTGGAGATTCAAGCCCGCGCAAGTGAATGGTCAGGCGGTCTCCAGCGTGTGGGTTCTGCGCTTTGAGTTTGGAAAGACCGCAACCGAGGTTACGCCCGTCGAAGTTACTCCTTAGGCGCAGGGAGAAGATCGATCGCAGAGCGCACAGTCCTCGATGGGACAATTTCTCGCCGCCCGAATGCACTACCATGGTTTCCATGCACGTTCTTTCCGCAGCCGAGATGCAGACCTGCGACCGCTTGACGACGGAGCGGTTTGGAGTGCCGTCGATTGATCTGATGCGTGCGGCTTCGGCGGCGGTGGCTGCCTTTGCGCGCCGGCAATTTCCACTGGTGAGGCGGGTGACGGTTGTTTGCGGCTGCGGCAACAACGGCGGCGACGGCATGATGGCCGCGCGGCTGCTGGCCTCGGCCGGCCTGGAGGTGACCACGCTGCTGCTGGGCGCGCGCGACAGCCTCGCCGGCGACGCGGCCGTTGCCTGGCGCGAACTCACCAGCCCGGCGCACGGGCTGATCCACATCATCGAGACGCCGGAAGACCTTGCCGGACACAAAGCCGCGCTTGAAGCCGATCTGATTCTGGATGCCGTGGTGGGTACCGGCTTCAAGCCGCCGCTGAAAGGCCTCGCCGCCGCCGCACTCGAATGGCTGAAGGCCAGCAAGGCGCCAATTCTTGCCGTCGATCTTCCCTCCGGCTGGCCGGCCGACGCGACCACAGCGACCGTTGCCGGTCCCGTCTGGCCCGCCGATGCCGTGATCACCTTTACCGCGCCCAAGCCGGCGCACGTTTTTGGCCAGTTGACGCGGCGCTGGTCACAACCCATAGTCGTGGCGCCTATCGGCTCGCCTGAGGAGGCAATGGTCTCCGCGCTGGGGCTGCACTGGACCGGCTCGGCGCTGGCGCTCACGCAGACGCGGCGTACGTCGGCGGCCAACAAGGGCAACTATGGGCATGTGCTGATCATTGGAGGCTCAGTCGGCAAGTCCGGCGCGCCGGCGATGGCGTCCCTGGCGGCGCTCAGGGCCGGAGCCGGCCTGGTGACGGCGGCTGTTCCCGCCCCGGTGCTACCGCTGGTGGCGGCCATTGCGCCGGAGTTGATGACCTTTCCGCTGGCCGCAAGCCTCGCGGGCTGCATCTCGGCGGAGAACCTGGCCCCGGAAGTGCTGGCGGCGCTCACCGCGGGAATGACGGTGCTGGCGATTGGCCCCGGTCTGGGCAAGGATCCGGAGACAGTCAAATTCACAACCGGCCTGCTCTCGGCTACTAAAATGCCAGCCGTGATCGACGCGGACGCGCTCAACATTCTGGCGGCCAAGCCGGTGCTGCTGGCGAAGCTCGCCAAAGGGCGCACGCTGGTGCTGACACCGCATCCGGGCGAGATGGCGCGGCTGGCGGGCATCACCACTGCCGAGGTGCAGGCCAACCGGCTGGAGGTGGCGCGCAACTTCGCCCAGCGCACCCGCGTCACGCTGGTGCTCAAGGGCGCGCGCACGCTCGTCGCCCACCCCGATGGTCGCGTGGCCATCAACTCTACGGGCAATCCCGGCATGGCCAAGGGCGGCAGCGGCGATCTGCTCACCGGGCTGATCGCCGGCTTGCTGGCGCAGTATCCCGCGGATGCGGCGCGGGCGGTGGAGGCGGCGGTTTATCTCCACGGGCTGGCCGCCGACCTGGCGGTGCGCGCGGCGGACGAGCACACGCTGCTGGCCACGGACAGCCTGGGGCAGCTTGCGCGGGCCTTTCGCTTTTGCGCGAATGGTCCCAACGGTTATCTTTGGTTGCAGGGGCTGCCGGCGGATACCGTGCCGGCCGCAGCTCTTCACGAGGCCACACGATGATTCCCGACACACCCACTGCCGCCAGCCGCACGCACGAGTTCACCACTGAGAGCGGCGCGGAAACCATCGAGGCAGGCCGCAAGCTGGCCCAACTGCTGACGCCGCCACAGTTGCTGATTCTGAGCGGCGATCTGGGCACCGGCAAGACGACGCTGGTGAAAGGGATTGCCGAGGCTCTGGACGCCGCCGAAGCGGACGAGGTGACCAGCCCGACCTTTACCTTGATTCACGAGTACGACGGCGCGCGCGAAGGCAAGCCGGTGAAGCTCTTCCACCTGGACGTCTACCGGCTGGAAGGCGAGCGGCAGTTAGAAACTCTGGGCCTGGATGAGTTACTAACTCCCGACGCTCTGGTGCTGGTGGAGTGGGGCGAGAAGTTCAAGAGCATCCGCAAGAAAGCTACTGGCGAGATCGTCATTGCATCAACAGGCGGCGATGCGCGCAAGATCACCGTGACACTGAAGGAATAGGCCTCTACCGCGTATCTTCCAATGCAGTGCTCGCTGGATCAGGTTCTACTCAGTCTTTAACATACCCACTATCCCACTCGCCGCGCTCGCGCAATGCGGCGATCTCCTGGCGAGCCATCTGCTGGGCGCGCACGTAGTCCGGCTTGACCACGCGGTTCAGCGGCATCTGGCCGGCTTCGAGAATGATCCAATGGCGTGGGCGCATATAGGAGGGCAAGGCGCGCGCGTGCCGATCCAGTTCCTGCCGGCTCACTTCAACTTCGGGTCTCTTCTCCACCACGGCCACGACAGCTTCAGAGACGACCTCATGCGGCACGCCGACGACGACACAGTTAGCCACCTTTTCCGCCAGCGTGCAGATATGCTGTTCCACATCGCCGGGGAAGATCTGGTAGCCCATCGACTTGATCACCCACTTCTCCCGGCCGGTCAAATGCAGGCCCACGGCGTCTTTGTAGCCAAGGTCGCCGGTGTATAAAAAGCCGTCGCGCGAGATCGCATTGGCGGTAGCTTCCGGATCGTTGACATAGCCAAGAAAGGTCTGCGGCCCGCGAAAACAGATGTGCCCAATCTCGCCCGGCGTCAGCTCATCGCCGGCGTGGCCATCGGCACGCATGGGTTGGCGGATGGTGCAAGGATAGATCGGCATGGCCTGACCCAATCCCGCGCCAAGCCCGGCGAGAATTGTCTCGTGATCGTCCGCGCTTGCCTGCACATAGGTGCAGAAACCGGCGGCTTCGGTCAGCCCCAGCCCGCTGCCGATCACCGGCGCCATGGCGGCAAGCCGTTCCACGAAGGGCCGCGAGACGGAATTTCCCCCGTATGCGGCAAATGTGAGGCTGGAGAGATCGTGGCGATCATAGTCTTTCTGCATCCACTCCAGATTGAACATCGCCGGAATCTGGCCGAGAATCTCCACGCGATGCTGGGCAATGGCTCGCAGCGAACGCCCAGCGTCGAAGATCTCCAACAGAACCGCGGTGCCTCCGCCGTAGAGTGTGCTCATCAATAACTCAGTCTGGCCGCCTACATGCGACGGAGGCAGATTGATCAAAGAGCGAGCGCCGCTGTCTCCGCCAAAAAATGCGCCGGAGATGCACATATTCTGCACGGTGATGTTGCGATGCGAAAGCAGGGCCGGCTTGGGCGATCCGGTGGAGCCGGTGGTAAAGATGACCAGCGCGCCATCGTTCTCGGAGATTGCGGGCAGAGCGGCCGAGTCCTCATCCGTTGCTGCATGCAGCGCCTGCTCGGCAATCGACGCAAAGGAGCGCGTGCCGGCAATCGCTTCCTCAGAGTCCATCACGATGCAATGCTGAATCCATGTGCATTGCGCCTGCACGGCGCGCCACAGCGGGCGAAGATCGAAGGGTGCTTTCACGCCGAGCGAGACAAAGCCGCGCGGATGCAGAATCTCCAGCGCGCGCATCACCTCGGCGGGGGGCAAACGCAGATCCAGCGGAGCGACGATCACGCCGATCTTGAAACAACTGTATTCCAGCAAAACGTGATCCACGGTAAGCGGCAGCAACGTGACCAGGTAGTCACCCTTCACGAAGCCCAGGCGCGACAACTCTTGCGCCAGCGCCGTGGTCGTGCGGTCGAACTCGCGCCAGGTGACGGTGCGGTTGCCGTCGGCGCTCAAGAGGGCAAGCGCCTCCGGTTTGGCCTTCGCCCACTTCGCGACTACTTCGTGCAGTAGATGGCGATCGGCAAAAATTCTTTCATAATCGTCGAGAGTGAACTGAGGCACGCGCATCGGTTCACTCGATCTTACCGGATAATCTCGAATCTTTCCCACGGGCAGTTGCAGACCGGGCAGCGCTCGTGTTCCTCTTCGGTCTCCGAGGTATAGCCGCAGACCGGGCAGACGTAGAACTCGCGCGCCTCGCCGATCCAGGAATCCTTCTTTCCCGCCTGGAGCAGCGCAATCGCCTCGCTGTAGAGCCGCGCGTGGGTCTTCTCCGCCTCCAGCGCCCCGGTGAAGGTGCGGATAGCGGCGGTGTTCTTGCGCTCCGTGGCCTCGGCCAGGAAGCCGGGGTACATGGTGTCGATCTCGTACTTCTCGCCGTTCAGCGCGACCTTCAGGTTTTCCAGGGTGCTCTTCGCCTCGAACGAGTGAATCTCGCACTCGGCGCGTGCGCCCAACTGGCCGATGACGCGGGCGTGATTGCCGGCGTGAATCTGCTCGGCGCGGGCCGCGGCGCGAAAGAGGCTGGCCGCGCCGTGCAATCCCTCCTCGTCGGCTTTGGCGGCAAAGGCGGTGTATTTGGCGTGCGCATTCGACTCGCCCTCAAAGGCGGCCAATAGATTCTGAACGGTCACAGCGTTTTCCGCGGCAATTCCTGACATAAGAAATCCTCTCCAACTCCGTTCCAGAGCCTACGAGCGCCGCAAGAGCCTGCGCTGTGACGCCGGTTACACACGGTGGCCGAGCAGCAGCGTGGTCGCGCCCAGTTTTTGGCGCGCGTCTCAGCGATGCGAAGGAATCTTCCCTCAACAGCGATAATAATCAGTCCCGCGCAGCGTTTGTGAGGGCTATGCGCGGGCAAGTATCATGCGTCTTCATGATGACGCCGCCGTGAATCGAACTCGCCAACCCGGGCATAGGGGATTCGCTGATCCTGATGATGCTGGCAATGCCGGCTTCGACGGTGGACTCCCAGGTCTAAGAATCGAGACCTGGGCCACCCGCCACTGATTCTCAATCTGGAATCAATGAAGTGTCTGCATTTGGCGCCCTACCGCTGGGCAATCACCGTTGGTTCCGGCGAACCCTTGGGAGCAGACAGATATCCTGTCACCGTGTTCTTGGCGGTCACGTCGTTGACAACGATCTCAAACAGCATGGGGGCTTTGCCGCTATAGAACTGGAGCGGCTCGTTCAGGCTCTTGTCCCTCTTCTGGTACTGCTTGTCGTCGGAAAAGACGGTGAGGGTGTACTTGCTCTTCTTCGAGTCCGCCCTGTTCAGCACCAGGCTCACTGTGCCCACCGGCTGCTTCACCCCCTTCACCAGCGTGAACTGGTAGTAGTTCCGGTCGCCCTTGTGCTTCAGAATCTCCAGTTCGGCGCCATTACGCGCAATCAGGGTGCTGTGGCCGTTCAGATCCCCCTTCATCGACGTCAACTGGTTGTTGGTTTCGGCCAGGTCAGTCTTCGTCTTGGCCACATCGGTCTTGACGCCGCCGACATCCGTCTTCACGTCGGTCACGGCGCTGGAAACCTCCGCCACCTGCCCCGCCGTCTGCTTTTGCTCGGTTGCCAGCAGTGCGGTCGTCTTTTCCCCGCGGACCTCGCGGTTCTGCAGCGCCGCCGACCGTGTATCCATTTGCTTCTGCGTCATGCCAAGCGCGGCCGTGGCCACACTCAGCCGCGCATCGGTATCCTGCTGCGCTGCAACCAGTTTGGTGTTCTGCGCCGCGGCATCCGCCTGAGCCCGCTGCTGAGCCGCCACTTGACCGCTCAATGTGTAGCACCAGATCATTCCGCCAAGCCCCAAAAGTATCGCCACTGCGATTGCCGCCAGCAGTGCGCCGGAATACGTTCTGGGAGTTTCTTGATACCTTTCTTCTGTTTCTTGATCGATTTCCTCTGTCATTTGATTCCTTTCCTCACTCTGGCTCACCGTATCGCAACCCATTGCCCCAGTCTGCCCGATAAAGCTCACTGCGGACATCCGCCCCGATGAGACGCCGGATGAGCATATGTGGGTTCCCTCGGGGCTAAAGTCCGGCCTCTTATGCGCCCATCCGTCGGTGCGGATGAGCCGCGCCCATTCAAAGCCAGGGAGCTTCCATTCACAGCGAAGAAACCTCGCCCCGCGCAGCGTTTGTGAGGGCTATGCGCGGGCAGGTATCATGAATCTTCATGATGATGCCGCCGAGAATCGAACTCGCCAACCTGGGCATGTGGGATTCGCTGATCCTGATGGTGATGGCGCTGGTGGTCTTCGGCCCCCGCCGTCTCCCGGAGATCGGCCGCCAGATCGGCAAGCTGATGTACGAGGTGCGCAAGGCCTCCAACGACTTCAAGTTCCAGATGGAAGAGGAGTTGCGCAAGGTCGAGGATGTTGACCGGAGCAAAAAGGAAGAGCAGCGGATGGCTATGCTGGCGCTGGCGGCTCCGGCAGTCGTGGATTCCCAGGTCCCAAATTCGGGATCTGGGGCGCCCGTGATTAGTCCTGATGCCCAGGTCTCAGAAGCGAGACCTGGGGCACCCATCACTGCTGGGGCAGAAGGCATCGAATCTCCTTATCCGGGGGAAGCCGTGTATCCCGCGGTATCCCCGGCAGAGTTTCAGCGCGAAGAGCCTTATCCGCGCATTCAGCCGCCCTCGACCGGCGAGCCGGTCGAGGCCGAGCGGCCGGGCCGCAGGTCGGCGCCGCTAGAGCTTCCCGCGGCAGAGGCTGCGAGCGAGATTACCCCGGTTACGAACCCGGTAACGGAGCAGGCCAACCATGGTTGATCCAGCGGATGCAATCGGCAGGGCGCGCGAGGCCGTGGCCAAGCGCGTGGAGCTGCCCGGCATGAGCCTGATGGAGCACCTGGACGAGCTGCGCAAGCGCATCGTCCGCTCGGCCATCTTCCTGGCGCTGGGCTTTGTCGCCGCCTGGGCCTTCCACGACCGCTTCGTCGGCTTCATTCAGGCCCCGCTCAACCACATCGGCAAGACGCTGGTCTTCACCCACCCCATGGACCCGCTGAACCTGGACTTGCAGGTTTCGCTGGTCGCCGGTGCGATTCTGGCCTCGCCTTTCATCCTCTACCAGGTGTGGATGTTCATTGCGCCGGGGCTCTACCAGAAAGAGAAGCGGTTCGTAATTCCCTTCATGGCGGCCACGGTGGGGCTGTTTCTCACCGGCGCGGCCTTCGGCTACTTCTATGTGCTGCCCGGCGCGCTGCAAATCCTGATTGTGGGCTTCGGCCACAACTTCACCCCCATGGTCACCATTGAGGAGTACACCGGCTTCTTTCTGTCGATCATTCTGGGCCTGGGCATCAGCTTTGAAATGCCGATCCTGATTTTTTTCCTGGCGCTGTTCGGCATCGTCAGCCCGCGCTTTTTGTGGAAGAACATCCGCTACGCGATTCTGGCGGTCTTCGTCGTGGCGGCCATCATCTGCCCCAGCCCCGATCCCTGGACGATGTGCATCTACGCCGTCCCCATGCTGGGACTCTATCTGATCGGCATCGGCGTGGCGTGGTGGGTGCATCCCGCGCGGCGCAAGGCCAAGGAAGCCAAGGAGGCCGCAAAGTGAGTTTTTTCTCGTTTTTGAAGAATATAAAGTCACGGGTGCCCCAGGTCTCGATTTTGAGACCTGGGAGACCACAAATCTGGATGAGAGTTTTTCTCGGGCTGCTCCTGCTTTTTCCTCTGGCCGCCCCCGCTCAGGCCCACTTCAACGGCGCCAAAGCGCTGGAGTACGCCCGCCAGTTTGTCGCCATCGGCCCGCGCTGGCCCACCAGCCAAGGCCACGCCCAGGCAGAAGCCTTTCTGCGCAACCGCTTTCAGCACGATCAGCTCGAAGAGGATGCGTTCACAGCGATGACGCCCATCGGACCGGTCCCCATGCGTAACTTCATCGTGCGCTATCCCGGCAAGAAGGACGGCGTGATCGTGCTGGCCACGCACTACGAGACCAACTACCCGCTCAAGAACATCAACTACGTCGGCGCCAACGACGGCGGCTCGACGACCGGCCTGCTGATGGCCATCGCCGACCAGTTGCGCGCCCAGACGGCGGGCGGCAAGAAGCTGGACGGCTACTCGGTCTGGCTGCTCTTTGACGATGGCGAAGAGGCAATTCAAAGCTGGACAGACTCCGATTCGACTTACGGCACCAAGCATCTGGCCGCCAAATGGGCGCGCGACGGAACGCTGGGAAAGATCAAGGCCTTCATTCTGGCCGACATGATCGGCGACAAGGATCTCGATATTCAGCGCGAGAGCCGCTCGGCGGATTGGCTGGTCGATCTGGTGCGGCAGGCGGCCAAGAAATTCGGCTACGAGCGCTATTTCTTCAAGCAGGAGATGCAAATCGAGGACGACCATCTGCCCTTTGTCCAGCGCGGCGTGCCGTCAGTTGACATCATCGACATCAACTATGGGCCCAACCAAAGCTATCACCATACCGACAAAGACACGATGGACAAAATCAGCGCCCATAGCTTGAAGATCGACGGGGATGTGTTCCTGGAAACCATCCGGTTGATTGATTTGCGATGAAGCGGGGAATGGGAAAGTCACGGATAGAGACGATCCCGCCTTTCAACGAAAACATCGCCAGGATCAGCGCCCGGCAGTCTCAATAAGATGTGCCTGACTCTTGTGCGGCATGACGTTTAGGCGGTCAGCGGCCATGGAAACCGGCGGCTCGCCGCAGGTGCTAAAATCATCAAGTGCCGGGTCCTACGCGACGTAATCCCGCCAACCCCGCCAGGTCCGGAAGGAAGCAACGGTAACGGGCTAGTACGGGCGCAGTAGGTCACCCGGCGCTTTTTTGGTCTGATTCGATTGAATATGAAGCGGAAAAGCAACAGCAGGTCCTTCGACTTCGCTGCGCTCCGCTCAGGATGACAATCGTAGCGAGCCGCAAGGAGAAATGCATTGACCCTGAGTGTTCGTCCCATCGTGGGCTGCCGCGCCAAGATCACGGCCTTTGGAACCTACGTCCCTCCGCAAGTTCTGACCAACAAAGACCTGGAAAAGCTGGTGGATACCAACGACCAGTGGATTCTGGAGCGCACCGGAATTCGCGAGCGGCACGTGCTGGCCAAGGGGCTGGGCGTGAGCGACATCTGCACCGAGGCCGCCAAAAAATGTCTGGCAATGCGCGGCATTCCGGCCACTGAGGTGGAGATGATCATCGTCGGCACGGTGACGCCGGACATGATGTTCCCGGCGACGGCCTGCCTGGTGCAGGACAAGATCGGCGCCAAGGGGGCGTGGGGATTCGACGTCTCGGCGGGCTGCTCGGGATTTGTCTTCGCGTTGCAGGCGGGCGTGAAGATGATCGAGAGCGGGGCGCACAAGAAGGTTCTGGTCTGCGGCGCGGACGCCAACACCCGCATGACCGACTACACCGACCGGACCACCTGCGTGCTCTTTGGCGACGGCGGCGGCGCGGTGCTGCTGGAGCCGTGCGAAGAGGGCGAGATCGGCTTCATCGACTATGTGCATGAGATCGACGGCTCGGGGGCCGAGGTGCTGAACCTGAAGGGCGGCGGAAGCCTGAATCCGTCGAGCCACGAGACCGTGGACAAAAAGATGCATTACATCTACCAGGACGGCCAGCAGGTCTACAAGTTTGCCGTGCGCAAGATGCTGGAGGCCACAACCAAGGTTCTGGCGCGCAATGGCGTCACCGGTGCGGACCTGGGCTGCTTCATTCCTCACCAGGCCAATATGCGCATCATCACGGCCACCTCCGACCGCCTGGGCATGCCCCGCGATCGTGTGATCATCAACATCGAGAAGTACGGCAACACCTCTGCCGGGACGATTCCTTTGGCGATTGAGACGGCTGTCGAGGAAGGCAAGCTGAACAAGGGCGACCTGGTGCTGATGGCTGCCGTGGGCGCGGGCTTCTCGGTGGGCGCGGTGCTGCTGCGGTGGGAGATTTGAAAAACAGTGGACAGTGAACAGTGATCAGTTTCCGGTTCATGGTTGGTGGATTGTGCTGGTTTATTTGGTTTTTTTGTGATGTAGCAAGTCAGCGGGCCGATCCTTCGGGATCGGCCTTCTTGCGTTTTTCCCCAACGCTCACCCACGGAATTTTGCTCTTATCGAGAAGAACTGCAATGTATTTTGCAGGAACCGCGAATGCGACTCCATTTTCAATCGTTGTAGGGCTGATTTCTACGATGATGCCCAAGACACTCCCGTCATCTGTCGAGAATAGCGGTCCCCCACTGTTGCCGTGGTTAATACGCAAATCAAGTGTATAAGTTTCTGACTGTTGGGTAATTCCGTTGTTCACAGCGTTCGCCAGAATCTTCTCAGACCAGGCAGAGGCGATCCTACCGGAGGTCGTGACCGAACTTGGCGCATTAAGAGGATATCCGCAGGTGAAAATATCTGAACCGTCTCTTGGCCTATTCAGATTCAGCCTAGCGACTTGGTCATTGGGATTCAACTTGGTTGCATTGAGATTGAAAGTCTGAGACCTACCATTAGTATCGCTAATTATAATATTAGAATTATGAAATAGATTTCGTTGTGGTGTTAAAACAGCGACATCGTGAGCGGGGTCTTCTGCGATTATCGTGAACTGTACAGCGGATGAAAAGCCCGAGTTAGCGAGTTCGAGATTAGGTGCGATAATTCTCATGTCGCTATTTGGTACCTGGAGTCCGATCAGGTTATGAGGAGTTACTTGATATTGAGCCAGACATGCCTCTAGGCGAATAATAAGTTTCACCACATGGTCCGCTGTGACGACATCTCCTTTGTTGTTGACAATGAATCCCGTACCAACATTAAAACCAGATGGATGGTATAAGTTGGCTAAAGGAGTGTTGTCTCCATCTGGGAAACAAGACCGCATTGTGGCATGCGCATCGGCCAACTTGTTCATACCAGTTATTCCGATGTTTTGCGAGATCTGGACGATTGTTCTTTGAGCAACGGCCACCTTATCAGCAAAGGTCGCCTCCTGTTTCTTTCCCCACAATGAAGATGCAAATAACATCAACAATAGAATTGTTGCAATTCTATTCATCAGAGACAACCTCCATTCAATTTCATATTGTGGTAACCAGAGTGTGCTACCTCATCACCTTGGGGCCGTTCTTCCCAGGTTGCTGCAACGGGATTCCCTTGTTGATAAGAACGAGGATATACCCTCCTCTTATGTCACCATACACTAATCTAATCGTTCTGGCAGGTAATCACTGGCGGCCTCGCAGGCTAGCTCACAGAAATATTGTACTCCGGCAAAACGCTCGCCTCGGCGGCCAAGCGGAAGAAGACCTTCATGCCTTCCACGCATTCTTCGTCGAGAACGTAGTGGATGTTCGTGGTCAGGTAAGTCCGGATCGTCTGCTCGGGGATGGGAATGCGGCGGGAGCATTCGACGGCCAGCGCGCCGATGTTCTCAAGTCCGTGGATGCGGGACTGGATAAAATCCTGGGCTATGGAATCCCAGGTCTCAGAATCGAGACCTGGGCCACCCACATTATTGGGCGCAACACCCCACACGGCGGAGACGAAGGGCAGGCCGGTGAGGGTATGCCACTCAGCAGCCAGGTCGTGGTAGACAAGCACTTCGCCGGTGCGCTCGAAGCGGTTGGCGCGCTCTTCCAGGGCGAGCAGCGCGGGGTCGCCGATGAGGATGGCGGCGTCGGCCCGTTCCAGCATCGCGTCCAGGTCGGCGGGCGCGGGCAGGAAGGGCACATCCGGGTTGCCCCAGTGGCGGAAGAGGATGCGGGCGTGGGCCAGCGTGGTCAGGCTGGCCGTGTCGGCGGCGACGGAACGCACGGCCTGGAGGCGCTGGGTGGCGCGGCGGACCAGCAGCAGCGAGCGCACGCGTCCCTTGGCGGCGATCACACAGCCGGGCAGGATGCGCAGGCCGGGGGTGGTGGCCAGCGCGGCGATGGGGATGAGGCCAATCTCAGCCGCTCCCGAGCCGAGGCGGCCGGCGCACTCGGCGGGCGTCATGCGGTCAATCTGATAGCGGAGGGCGAGCGAGGCCATCCGCGGCTTGTGCTCGAAGTCCCACATCAGGGGCGCGGGATTGAGGAATCCGATGGCGGCGACGCGCAGGCGGGATTGCGGGGTGGGGGTCACTCTCTCTTAGAGTACCAATCCTGGGACAGAGGATGACGGGGCGCATCCGCGGCGCCAATACTTCCGGCTTGACTTCTTCTAATAAGGCGGGGTAATGTGAGCGAGATTACCATTGCGTGCTTGATTTAGTTTCCTGTGAGGAAATTAATCTGTACAATTCTCGGAGATTGGCCCTCCCATGACGACGATGCCCCAAATCGTGAACCATCCCCCCGCGCCTCAACTGGATGAAGACCGGCTGGCATGGCTGGCTCTGGTGCTGGCGCCGGGATTGGGTCCGAAGCGGATTCTCGACGCGGTGAAGCAGTTGAAGGCGCCGGGCCAGATCTTCGAGTTGCCTTTGACCGCGCTTGAAGGGCTGCGCTTCCCCGCCGAGGCTGCGCAGTTCATCTTCGACGGCAAGGCGCGCCAGTCAGCCGAGGAGGAATGGGCGCGCGTGTCGGCGCAAGGGGCGACGCTGGTGACCTACGGCTGCCCTGAGTATCCCGAGCGGCTCAAGGAGATCTACGACCCGCCGCCGGTGCTGTGGGTGCGCGGAGCGGCCACTCTGCTGAGCCGGCCGGGGATTGCCATCGTGGGTACGCGCCACCCGTCGCCGTACGGTACGGGGATGACGGAGATGCTGGCGCGGGATCTGGCGGTGCGGCGGTTGCTGATTATCAGCGGTATGGCGAGGGGCATCGACTCCTGCGCTCACAAAGGGGCGCTGGCCGCGCGCATGCCCACCGTGGCCGTCTGGGGCACGGGCATCGACGTCATTTATCCCAAAGAAAACAAGAAGCTGGCCGAGGATATTCTGGCTACCGGCGGGGCGATTGTGAGCGAGTTGCCGATGGGGACTTTTCCCGCGCCGCAGAATTTTCCCCGCCGCAACCGCATCCTGAGCGGGCTTGCCGTGGCCGTGCTGGTGGTGGAGGCGGCGGAGAACTCCGGCACGCGGGTGACCGCCCGCTGTGCCGCCGACCAGAACCGCGACCTCTACGCCGTTCCCGGCAACGTGACCAGCAAGGGATCGTGGACGCCCAACACGCTGATCAAGCAGGGCGCCAAGCTGGTGGCCACCTGGGAGGACGTGTGGGAGGACCTGCCCTCGCAGGTGCGGCTGGAACTGGAGGCCGAGGCGCCGCTTGAATCCAAATCCGCCACGACTGCATCCTTATTACCTGACCCGGTTCTGCGGCCCGAGGAGGCGATGGTGCTGGAGGTTCTGCGCACCGACGACAGCCTGCAGATCGACGAGATTCTCGAGCTTCTGGAGACGCAACTGACCTCTTCGGAGGTTTTTATGGCGCTCTTCGAGCTGGAGATTACCGGCCGCATCCGCCAGTTGCCGGGGAAGAATTACGTGCGGACGATGTGAGCTGGACTGAGGCTTGTGGATTACCAGGATTCAAAGTCGAGACCCGGAGGTACCGGGCGAAGCGTTACCAAATAAGTCCAACTGTCTGGCCCGGATAGTTGATATTACGTTTATACTAGGTGTGTCCATCCCCTCCCCATGGAGATTGCCGAGAAAGTGAGTAATTCGTATGAGATTGCTTGAAGTGAGGAGTTGGGCGAGAACTGCGCTGATGGTGCTGATTGCCACTGGATCGGCCTCTGCAATCTACGGTGATACGGTGGTGGCGACGTATCAGCCTGCGGGAATCCAGACATCCAACACTGCGAATCTGTGCGCTGGAACCTCTCTCTGCTGGGTCGGCATGCAGGCTTTTGACTCGTCGTCTGTGCCTGCCTCGGGGGTATTTCCTACTCTGGTGTCCAGCGGCACAGTTACCGGAAGCATCTCGGGGACTTATTCTGGTACCCCCCTGATCTACGCTGCTAACGCATACGGTGGCGCGGGAGGAACCGGCTACTATCCGGAGATTTTCGCCTCTACCAACGGCGGCACCGGCAGCTACTCACTGACGCTATCCGTCTCTGGCAATATTCCCGGGGTCAACTACTTTGGGCTGTGGTTCTCGGCCCTTGACGCCGGGAATCAACTCCAGTTTTACGATGGCAGTACTCTTGTGTATACCTTCGGCCCGACGCAGTTCATGAGTCTGGTAGGCTCCTGTGCGGGCGGCAATCCATACTGCGGCAACCCCAACAACGGGGATGATTCGGGGGAGCAATTCGCTTTTCTGAACTTCTTCGATACCACCGGCTACTTCAATGAAGTCGTCTTTACAGAGCTCGATGGCTACGGCGGCGGATTTGAATCCGACAACCACACCGTGGCTTACCTGAATCCCCCCACCCCGTCTGGCACGGTGATCGGGGCGACTCCGGAACCCGGTTCCTTCGCTTTGTTGTCAACTGGTTTACTGGCGCTGATGAATCTCAAACGCCGGGTATAGCAAAACCACAATAGGCGTACCCAAGGCTACGACTCTAAAGTGTTGATTCCCTTAAGAAATCAACACCATTGATGAGGCTGTTATGGGTAGGTAAATTGTGGTTTTGCTCTAGCCCACCCCTGATCCGCCCCAGCAGTTTGGGTGCCCCATCTTTCGCGTTCTTTCCACCCTAGCGACGAAGACCTGTCGCCGGGGATCCCGGTTTGCGCAGGGTGGGAGACCACAAAACTCCATTGATTCAGACAGCGCGGACGCGTTCGACAGCCAAGCGCAGGCCCATGGCTTTATGATTGCCGGGGGCTGCGCAGCTCCGGGTTGCTCTCTTTGCACACGGCGATCAAGCCACGGCGTAAGCCTCGACATCGCGCTCAATCTTTGTGTTCAATTCGAGCCTTGCTTGCGAGAGGTCGTGCATCTGCTGCAGGTTCAGCCAGAACTCCGGGCTGTTGCCGAAGAAGCGGGCCAGACGCAGCGCGGTATCCGGCGTGATCGCTCGCTTGCCGTGGACGATTTCGCCGATGCGCGTGGCGGGCACACGAATCTTCAGCGCCAGCGCATTCTGGGAGATGCCGAGAGGGACCAGAAACTCTTCCCGCAACATCTCGCCGGGATGCGTACTGACCCTCTGAAGATTCCATCCGGAAGCTGGTCTGTTGATCGTCATGCTGGTCCCTCCGCTTGCTGTACTGTTAGTGGTAATCCGTGATCTCGACCTCGTGCGCGCCGTCATCCTTCCAGTGGAAGCAGATGCGGTATTGATCGTTGATACGAATACTGTGCTGGCCCGTGCGGCCGCTTTTTAGCGCTTCCAGCCGGTTGCCCGGAGGGACGCGCAGATTACTCAGGTTGATGGCCGCTTCGATCTGATCGAGCTTGCGCAGAGCCACTGTCGCTATGCTTGCCCAGCGCCGGCTGAAACCCGTTTCAAAAAGCTCCTTCGTGCCGGCGTCTTTGAAGCTTTGAATCATCTGGAATCAGAATATAACGCACCGCGTACTATGTAAAGCGTTATTCAGGTTTTCATCTATCAGAAAGTGAGCAAAAAACGAAGAAAAACCGCTCCGAGTGGAAACGCGAGGGTGTTCCGTGGTAGTGTGCAACTTTTGCGGGTAGTGTTTCCCGTCGAGGGAGAACGGCCCTGCGCACGGGCGGAATTTGCACTGCTCAGGGTAAGCGCAAGGCTCCGTTTTCGAGTCCAACTGGCCAGACAGGTTAGAGTGGTCATGGTATACAAGGATGGTAATGAGCAAATCACTGGTCATCGTCGAGTCGCCCGCCAAAGCCAAGACGATTGAGAAATATCTTGGCGCGGGCTTTGAGGTTCTGGCCTCGGTGGGTCACATCATGGACCTGCCCAAAAACGAGATTGGCGTGGAGCTGGAGAAGCGGACTTTTGAGCCGACGCTCATCGTGTCGCCGGGCAAGGAAAAGGTTGTGGCGCAACTGAAGCGGGCAGCGGCCAAGGCGGACGCGATCTTTCTGGCGCCTGACCCGGACCGCGAGGGCGAGGCGATTGCCTACCATCTCGCTCTGCAGTTGGGAACCTCCGCCAAAGAGCGGAAAAAGATTCGCCGGGTGACCTTCAACGAGATCACCAAGAAGGCCGTGCAGGAGGCCTTCAAACACGCGCGCGACCTGGACCAGAACCTGGTGGACTCGCAGCAGACACGGCGCATTCTGGACCGTCTGGTGGGCTATCAGATTTCGCCGCTGCTGTGGGACAAAGTCCGGCGGGGCCTGTCGGCCGGCCGCGTGCAGACGGTTGCGGTGCGTCTGATCGTCGAGCGGGAGCGGGAGATTGGGGCCTTTGGGCCGGTCGAGTACTGGACGCTGGACGCGATTCTGCATCCCGAGAAGCAGGCGGAAACCAAGCTCAAGGCGCGCTTTGTGGGCATCGATGGCGAGCCGGCGCGGGTGGCCAACGGCCAGGACAAGGACGGCAAGGAGCAGTTCCTCGCCAATGCGCTGCCTGATCGTAAGTCGATGGACGCGGTGATCGCGGCGCTCGACAAGGCGCGGTGGTCGCTGGTTTCGGTGCAGTCACGCGAGCAGCAGCGCCGGCCGCTGGCGCCGTTCATCACCAGCCAGTTGCAGCGCGACGCGGCCAGCAAGCTGGGCTTCAACGTGCGCCGCACGATGGGCGTGGCGCAGCGGCTCTATGAGGGCATCGACGTGGGCGCCGAGGGCATTACCGGCCTGATCACTTACATGAGAACCGACTCGCCGCGCGTGGCTCCGGAAGCGATTGAAGGGGCGCGGGCGTGGATTGGCGCGCAGTTGGGAGCGCAGTACCTGCCCAAGACACCGAATACATACAAGGGCAAGAAGGCCGCGCAGGACGCGCACGAAGCGATTCGGCCTACCGATGCTTCGCGCACGCCGGAGTCGATTGCGCGCTATTTGACCGAAGAGCAATTGAAGCTCTACCGGCTCGTCTGGCAGCGCTTTGTGGCTTCGCAGATGACTCCGGCTATCTTTGATGTAACTACAGCAAAGATAGCCGCGGTGAGCGCGAAGACCGGTAAGACCTATGACTTCCGGCTGAGCGGGTCGGTGGTGCGCTTCGATGGATTCCTGAAGGTCTATGAGGTTCTGGAGGATAAGAAAGAAGACGAGGACGATGAGGCGAGCAATAAGCTGCCGAATCTGGACGATGTGAAGACGCTGGAGCTGGAAAAGCTGCTGGATCGCCAGCTTTTCACGCAGCCGCCTCCGCGCTACAACGAAGCTTCGCTGGTGAAGGTGCTGGAAGAACGTGGCATTGGGCGGCCTTCGACTTATGCGTCGATTATCAACACGATCCAGGATCGCGAATATGTGACCAAGATCAGCAATCGCTTTTATCCCACCGAGATCGGAATGGTGGTCTGCGACCTGCTTGTCAAGAATTTCCCATATATTTTCGATGTCGCGTACACGGCCAAGCTCGAAGAGGAGCTGGACGAGATCGAAGAGGGCCATGAGAAGTGGACCGACCTGCTGAATGGCTTTTATAACTACTTTGTCGTGGAGTTGAAGGACGCCGGCGAGCAGATGGAAGACATCAAGCGCATGGAGAAGAAAACGGACGAGAAGTGCGACTTATGCGGCTCGCCGTTGTTATTGAAATGGGGTAAGTTTGGCAGCTTCTTTGCTTGTTCGGCGTATAACAAAAAGGATAAGTCGAGCTGCACATTCACCAAGGAAAATACCACGGACAAGCCGGATATGAACACGCCCGAGGGTCAAGAGGCCAGCGAGCAGGAGGAGTATTGCGATAACTGCGGGCGGGTGATGGTGCTCAGGCGCGGACCCTTCGGAATGTTCATGTCCTGCCCTGGATTCAATGAAGATCCGCCGTGCAAGACCTTCCGCAAGCTGAGCAGCAAGCAGCAGCAGAAGCAGGCTGTTCCGCAGCCGACGGGCGAAGCTTGCCCGCAGTGCGGCAAGCCGCTGGTGCTGCGCCAGGGGAGTTATGGGGAATTTGTCTCCTGCTCCGGCTATCCCAAGTGCAAGTACGTAAAGCAAAATATTATCGAGGGCCTCAAATGTCCTAAGTGCGGCGTGGGCGATTTAGCCGAACGCAAGGCGCGCAGGGGTAACATCTTCTGGGGCTGTACTAACTATCCCAAGTGCGACTTTACCTCGAATTTGAAGCCAGTGGCCGAGAAGTGCCCGGAGTGCGGCAGCAGTTACCTGGTGGAGAAGACACTGCGTTCGGGCATCTATCTCGAATGCCCGAACAAGAAAAAAGCGGCCGAGGAAGAAGTTACGCCCAAGAAGCGCGCAGTTAAGAGAGCGGGGAAGGGAAGTGCGCCTGCGGAAAACGCCGTGTCGTGCAGTTACTCGAAGCGGATTGGCGACGCGCCGCCGCTGCCCACGGCCGAGACGCATGGGCCGGTGGTGGAGAAGGCCGCCACTAAGTCTGCATCCAAGTCCGTTGCAAAGAAGGCCGCGAAGAAGAGCGGCAAGAAGGCATTGCAGCGGGCGTAGGAGAGTGATGAGCGAAAATTCAGTAGGCGAAATGACTTCGCGGCAAATGCTCAATGCAGTCGATCAGGCACTGGCTGAAGTCTCCCGCCGTTTGGCCGCCGGGGAACTGGATGGGTCGGGGCGCTACTACACCGATGCGGAGCTGGCGGCGGGCGCGGCTACAGGCGGGGAACGGACTCCTGCCAAGCCGGTCAAAGCCAACGCGGCTTAGGCAGTCGCGCAGCAATCTCTGTCAGGTTCCTGTAATATTGGCAGCGGAGATACTCATTTATGGAACGGATGCTGGCAACCCCGGCGGATGCCGAAATCATTCTCAGGCTCTATGAACTGCGCACCGAGGCGGAGATGCGCAAGGCGCGCGCGTGGATCACCGGCGAGTTCTGGCCGGCTACGGCGGAGGAGTTCTTTGCCGTGGCCGAGAATCCCGCCGACCCGCACAACGCCTGGCTGCGCCAGGTGCTCACCTACTGGGAGATGGCGGCGGCGATGGTGCTGCATGGAGCGGTCTCGGCGGAGCTGTTTGTGGATTGCAATGCCGAGGGTTTTTTCCTGCTGGCCAAGTTTGCGCCCATTCTGGAGGCAATCCGGGAGAAAAATCCTAATTTCCTGACCAAGACCGCGGAGCTGGTGAACCGGTTTTCCGCCGCCGCACAACGCTACGAGGCGGTGTTGAAGAACGTGGAAGCCCGGCGCAACAGCCTGCCTGCCCGGCAGGAGGCGCACGGGCAGTATTCTTATCCGCCGAAGCCGTGAACCGGAATTCTATTGCCGAATGCTGGCCGCGGGTGCATGATGGAAATTGTACGAGACTCCCATTCCCCTGGAGGTTTTCGATGAAGCGTGTTCTTTCCCTGCTGGTAGCTGCTTTTTGCCTGACCGCGATTGCGGCCAGCGCCGCCAACTCGACTAAAATCAACGGCTGGATTTCCGATTCGATGTGCGGCGCCAAGCACGCTGGATCGGGTGCGGCCTGCGTGAAGAAGTGCATCAAGGGCGGCATGAGTCCGGTGTTTGTGGATGAAGCCAAGAAGGACGTTTGGACAATCGACAATCCCGACGCGGTGAAGGATTTCTACGGAGACCATGTTACCGTGACCGCAACCGCCGATGCGGATAAAATGAGCGTTCACATCGACTCGATTGCCGAGGCCAAATAAGAACGTACAGGTCTTCCAAAGCGCAATCGGACTCGACCTGCCGGCCAATCTCTGCTACTGTGGTTCCGATACTCTCATTGAACCAGGTTTTGGGCCGATAGAGAGTTGCAGCGGATTTGACCGGTATTCCCATGGCGCGAGCAATCTGGAACGGCAAGGTTCTTGCCGAAAGCGAGAAGACGGTGACGGTGGAGGGAAATGTCTATTTTCCCGAATCCAGCCTCAAGCGCGAGTATTTTCGTCCCAGCAGCACGACCTCCCTCTGTCCCATCAAGGGTCAGGCCCGCTATCTGAACGTGCAGATCGACGGGGAGGAGAACCCGGACGCGGCCTGGTACTATCCGGACCCCAAGTCCGTGGCGCGCAAGATCAAGGGCTGCGTGGCTTTTTGGCGGGGCGTCGAGGTGGAGAAGTAGCGGGCCGCTCCTGCGGTTTTGCGGCGCTCCGCCGTTCATGGGAATTCCAAAGCGTCGTGTGATACATTTGCGCCATGGGAGTCAAGGGGTTAGCGATCGTCGCGGTGCTGTTGGTCGTCAGTCTGGCGCCACTGCCAATTGCCGCCCAAACCGGCAATCACGCCAGCGCGAAGCCGCAGACGTCCTCTTCCGCCGCTGAACCGCAAAACGCCGCCAGCCCCGGAACCGAGAATGAAGGCATCGCCCGCGATCTTCAGCCGCCGCACATCACGGTTGCCAATCCGCCTTCCACGCAGCCGATCTGGAGCCTGCATGAGCAGATTGCCTGGGCCGCCAATCTGGTGCTTGTCCTGCTGGGATACGTGGGCATCATGATGGCCGTTTCCCTGCTCAAGAAGATTGCCCGCCAAACGGCATACGCGGAAGCGGCCGCCGACGCCGCCGCCACCAGCGCGCAGGCAGCCTTGTTGAGTGCTCAAGCCGTCATCCATTCGGAGAGGCCCTGGATACTGATCACGGTCGAGCCCTCCCGCAGCATCGAGAACAGTTTTACCGTGATGGCCACGAACCGCGGCCGCACCCCCGCCCGCATCATCGAAACCACGGACCGGGACAAGATTGTCATCGACGAAAAGCGCCTTCCCGGCGCCCCTGAGTATAAGCACGTGGAGCGCAGCGCCCCGTTTACCCCCATCATCCTGCTTCCGGGTGAATTCACGGCCATTAAACCATTCAGCAGGGATGATGTGAAAAGGCTTTGCGACTCCGAAGAACGATACAAGCGCATCGAAACCTGGGAAGAAAAGGTCTTTCTCTATGGAAAGGTCCTCTATCGGGATTTGATTTCACCCGCCGACAGCCAGGCCCATGAAACCAACTGGTGCTGCTGGTATATTCACGGACGGCAGAACAGCGGCCTGGTCATAGCCGGGCCGCCGGAATATAACTCGCACACATAGGATCGGCAAAGAAGAGGGGATGCGTTCGCGGGGAAGCTACAGGCGCCTGATCCGCGGGGGTCAGGCCGTTTCTTCGTGCAGGTTCTGCTCAAAGACCGCATCGGGCTCGGCCAGACGGATCAAGCGATGCAAATAAGCACGGGAGATGCACAGGCTGCGGGCAGCCAGCGTCTTATTGCCGTTGTTCTCTCGAACGGCGGTTACAGCGAGTTTGATCTTATAGTCGCGAAGCTGGCGTTCAAAGGAGCCGGCGGGATGGTAATCGCCAATATCGACAACGTCGCCGATGTCGCCCAGCTCGCTTTCCACTTCGTCGATGCTGATGCTCAAATCTTCCGTGCGAACGGTCTTTCCCGCAGAGAGGATGATGGCCCGCTGCATCACGTTTTCCAGCTCGCGCACATTTCCGGGCCAGCGGTAATGCTGTAGCAGGGAGAGCGCATCGGGCTCAATATCGTCCATCGGCTTCTGGAACATCTGCCCATACTGGCGCAGGAAGTGCCGGGCGATGCGAGGAATGTCCTCCGGATGCTCCTGGAGCGCTGGGGATTCAATCCGCATGACATTGATGCGGTAGAAAAGATCCTGGCGAAATTTCCCTTCGGCCACCAACTTGGACAGATCCTGGTGCGTGGCGAAGACCAGCCGCGCCCGCAAGGGAATAAGCCGGTTGCTGCCCAGGCGGCTGAATTCCATCTGCTGCAAGACGCGCAGCAGCTTGACCTGGGTGAAGAGGCTCAGGTCGCCAATCTCGTCCAGGAAGAGCGTGCCGTCCGCCGCCTGCTCGAAGTAGCCTTCGCGCGCCCCGACGGTGCCGGTGAAGGCGCCTTTTTCATGCCCGAAGAGCTCTGCCTCGATCAGCGTTTCCGGAATGGCGCCGCAGGAGACAGCCACAAACGGGCGGGCGGCGCGCGTACCCAGGTTGTGAATGGCGCGGGCGATCAGTTCCTTGCCGGTGCCGCTTTCGCCGGTGATCAGCACCGCGGCATTGAGATTGGTGACGCGATGCACCAGTTGATACACCCGCTGCATCTGCGGGCTCGATCCGATCAGCTTGTCGCAACTGGCGGGCACGCCCAGTTGCTGCTGCACGGTCTCCAGTTGCTGCCGCAGCGTGGAGTTCTCGAACGCCCGGCTGAGCATGGTCTTGAGATCGCGAATCGAGGGCGGACGGCGGCAGTATCCAAAAGCGCCTGTGCGAACCAGTTCAAAGGCGGTCGAACGCAGGCCATCGTCGGCCATGACCACGGCGGGAACCTGGGTCGCAATCAAACGCTGGGTACAGCCTATGCGCTCCTGCAATGAATCATGATTCGAATGCAGATCCAGAATCATGACATCGCAATCTCCGGCGGCGCGCAGAACTCGCATCCCGTCTTCATCCAGCTCCTGAAGGATCTCGAATTCCTTCCCCAGAGCGGACGCGAGCAGCGTGTGGAGCGTTCGATCTTCCGAATACAGCCCGACTTTGATCATCGATGGACCCGCACTCAAACTAAACGCTTCTCAACCGCCTTCGGAGCAAAAGTGGAGAAGCGGCAATCTTCCTGAATCCGCGCATAAACCGCCAACGACTGCATTGCGCAAGGAGAATGTGCCCTCCCGCCAACAGCAATGCCTGGTTGGCTTATCGGCCATACTCGACTCAGACCATCAATTTTAAGGCTGGATGAAGGCACTGTCGAGAAAACTTTGGTAACTATAATTCAAAAATTCAAATACGAAATTGTTTACCCCGGCGGGCCAAAAGAAAAAACGGCAGGAGGATGAACTGTCCGTCCACCCCATCCGCCCTATCCGCCCGCACTGATATGTAAATAACTCATATAGAATCTGTTACATATTCAACATAACACCGCTGGCGCGAAGGCGAAACGAGGAAGACGCACAAGGCTGGACAATTCGGATGGAATCAATTTTGACCCTCCGTTCATGCACAGAAAGTGAATATAGTAACCATTCGCCAGGGTACTTATCATTTAGGCACCCCGCTAGGCACCCTGCGAGGATGTGGCAAAATCTCCCTGACTTCATCGCGGATTTGCTCTGCTTTAGCCGCACACATGGATGAAAAATGCGACCGGTTTGCTCCCGGAGGGTGTATACCCCCCGCTTCACTCCAGAGCGCCGCCTCCGTAAACATCTGTGTACACCCGCGGGGGCAGAATGCCGCCCACCATTCTGAATTCGGTCACTTTTGGCCTGAATCCGGGCATTTTGGGCTTTAGGCACTTTGGTCAGGGAATTGCAATAACAACGGAACAAGCGTCATAGCGTAGCTCTCCCGGAACGCCGGGAGGGGGAAGGAGCGCAGGGTATGCAGCACTGGTTAGCTTGGTGGCCGACACTGATCGTACTCGCCGTGGCAACATTCACGGACCTGCGCAGCCGCCGCATACCCAATTGGCTGGTGCTTCCTTTTCTTATGGCGGGGATCGTGGTTTCTCCCTGGCGCAACGACTGGGACGGCCTCGGCCGGGGCGTCTGGCCGGGAACCGGCCACGGCTTCGGATGGCATGGCCTGGGGCAAAGCTGCGCCGGCATGGGGCTTGGCGTTCTGCTGTACGGTTTACTTTTCTGGATGGGCGGCATGGGCGCGGGGGACTTGAAGCTGTGCGCCGCGATCGGGGCCTGGATTGGCCCCATGCAGTTATTCATAGCTCTGGTCATCACCAGCTTGGCCGGGGGAATCATGGTTCTCGCCTGGCTTGCCTGGCGCGGTTTTTTACGTAAGATGTTTTTGAGCGCGGGCGATCTGGTATGCGGCAGGCAGCGGCGCGGAATACAATCCGATCCGGAGCCTTCACTGGCTGAATTACTGAAGCGCAAGATGCCTTACGCTCCAGCCATCGCAATTGGTACGTTCATGTCCTTTTTTGCTGGTTGAGAATTTGGAGCAGGTACCATGTCCGACTCACCGTCGACCTATCGGTTTTTGGATAACCCGCAAGGTAAGTATCGCGCGTCAGGGGGTAGCAATCCCGTGAATTCAGACACTTCGCAGTTTCTCGATGATCAGTATCCGGACTCGCTCGGCAGCGACGTTTTGACGATCGCGCTGATTGGCCCGGATGAGGGGCGCCGCAAGGCGGCAGCCAGCGCATTAGCCGGAGCTCAGGGTGGAGATATCCGCGAGTTTTCCACCTATCCGCCCAGCCTGGACGATGTGCCCAAACTGCTGGAGCAGCGTTACGACGTCATCATCATCGATCTGGACAGCCATCCGGAATACGCCTTGGAGCTGGTGGAGAGCATCTGCGCCAACGGCACGGCGACGGTGATGGTCTATTCGGTGAAGGCCGATTCGGAGCTGCTGGTGCGCTGCATGCGCGCCGGAGCTCGCGAGTTTCTTACCTTGCCCTTCACGCAAAGCACCGTGGCCGAGGCTCTGGTGCGGGCATCGGCTCGCCGGCCTACGGCGCGCCCCGCGAAGAAGACGGGCGGTCGGCTGATGGCGTTTCTCGGCGCCAAGGGTGGCGACGGCGTCACCACGCTGGCCTGCAATTTTGCGGTTTCCATGGCCCAGGAGTCCAGCCAGAGCACGCTGCTGATCGATCTGGATCTTCCGCTGGGCGACGCCGCGCTCAACCTGGGCGTGGCCGCCGAGTACTCGACCATCAATGCTCTTCAGAATGCCGCCCGGCTGGATTCGAGCTTTCTCTCCAAGCTGCTGGTCAAGCATAGTTCGGGCGTTTCTGTGCTTGCGGCTCCCGGCAAGTTTCCCCAGTTTCCCGCCACCAACGACGCCGTCGACAGGCTGCTGGCCGTCGCGCGCCAGGATTTCGAGAACGTGGTTATTGATATGGGGTCGCGGCTTGACCTGATGGGGACCAGCCTTTTCAAGGAGGGCTCCACGGTCTACCTGGTGATCCAGGCTGGCATCGCCGGGTTGCGCAACTCCAACCGCCTGATCTCGCAGTACTTCGCCACCGGGATTCCCAAGCTCGAAATCGTGCTCAACCGCTATGAGCCGCGCACGATGGGCGTCGCCGAAGACCAGATTACCAAGGCGCTCACCCGCCCGGCGCAGTGGAAGATTCCCAACGATTACAACGCCGTGCGGCGTATGCAAACCACCGCCATTCCGCTGGCGCTGGAAGACTCGCCGATCTCCCGGCTGATCCGCCAGATGACCCGAACCGCTTGCGGCCTGCCCGCTGTTCCTGAGAAGAAGACGGGCTTTAGCCTGAAGAGTCTCAGCCGCAGCCTCTCGGGCAGGTCTTCCGCCCCTGAGGCTTCGAGCTTTACGCAACTGGGGTTGGGCGCTGATCAGGATACCCCAAGTGCGGTGCAGCCTGCCGCTGAGGCGAGCCGGCCGGCGAAGCCTGTCTATGTTCCTCCGGCGGAGGCTCCGCGCAGGGTGGAAACGCCGGCACCCACGCCTACAGTCAACGCGAACCGCCCTGTCCCGGCGCCTGCCAGGCGGGAAGCGCCGCAAATCGTCAGCACCCCCGCCCGGCAAGGCGAACTGGAAACGCGCTCCTACAAAGGCGCTACCTATGTGAAGGGCACGGATGGCGAATGGCACCTGCAGCAAGCTCCGGCCCTTGCCGTTACTGAGGCTCCCGCTCCGGTCGTGAAGCCGGTAGTGAACAAGGTCGTAGAGCCGGTAGTGAACAAGGTTGTTGAGAAGGAGACGCCGGCCGTCGCCTGGTCGACGCCCGTGCCGATTGCCTATGGCACCCCGCTGACGACTACGCAGCTCCGGGCCATGGCGTCGGTTCCGGGAAAATTCGTCTACACTCCAGCCGTGGGCGAGATGCTCCCGGCGGGAACGCATACGCTCTCGGTCCTCTTCACCCCGAATGACACCGCGGGCTACACGACGGCGCAGGCTACCGTGTTGATTTCGGTTACCAAGGCAACGCCGGCCATCGCCTGGTCGACGCCCGCTCCGATTTCCTATGGCGCCGCGCTCAGCGCCGCTCAGTTCAATGCCACGGCATCGGTTCAGGGTAAATTTGCCTACACTCCCGCCGCGGGCGAGGTGTTGCCGGCGGGCGCGCATACGCTCACGGCAACCTTCACGCCGGCCGACTTCGCGGGCTACTCCACGGCGCAGGCCGCCGTCTCGCTCACGGTCACCAACGCGACGCCGGCCCTCACCTGGACGAAGCCGGCTCCGATTGCCTATGGCGCCGCGCTCAGCGCCACGCAGCTCAATGCCACGGCCTCGGTTCCGGGTCGATTCGCATACTCTCCCGCCGCGGGCACGGTCCTGACAGCGGGAGTGCAGACGCTCTCGGTCACCTTCACTCCGACCGACATTACAGACTATTCGACGGTGCAAGGCGAAGTACCGCTCACGGTCACCAAGGCGACGCCAGTCATCACCTGGGCGAAGCCCTCGCCGATTACCTACGGCACCGCTCTCAGCGCCACGCAGCTCAACGCCGCGGCTTCGGTACCGGGCAAATTCACCTACATCCCGGGCGCAGGCGCCGTGCTGGCAGCGGGAACGCATACACCCTCGGTCACCTTCATTCCGGCGGACGCGACGAACTTCAACCCCGTGCAGGCGGCAGTGTCACTGACAGTGACAAAGGCGACACCAGCCATCACGTGGACGGCGCCCGCGCCGGTTCCCTATGGCGACGCTCTCAGCGCCGCGCAGCTCAATGCCACGGCATCGGTTCCGGGCAAATTCGTTTACACGCCTGCCGCGGGCGAAGTGCTCACGGCGGGAACGCATACGCTCTCAGTGCTCTTCACTCCGACCGACAGTACGGACTGCGCCGCGGTGCAGACCACCGTGGCCCTGACTGTGACCAAGGCCAAGCCAACCCTTGTGATGTGGCCAACGCCAGCCTCGATCTCACATGGCGCCGCGCTCAATGCCATGCAGCTCAATGCCACGGCTCCCGTTCCGGGCAAGTTTGTCTACACGCCAGCCGCGGGCGAAGTGCTGCCGGCGGGAACACATACGCTCTCAGTGCTCTTCACTCCGGCGGACAGCAACTTTCCCCCGGCGCAGGCCGCGGTTTCGCTCACCGTCACCAAGGCAATCCCCGCCATCACGTGGCCGGCGCCTGTCACCATTGCCTACGGCACGGCGCTCAACGCCGCGCAGCTCAATGCCAAGGCCTCGGTTCCGGGAACCTTTGCCTACACTCCAGCGGCCGGCGAAGTGCTGCCGGCGGGAACGCATCCGCTCTCGGTAACGTTCACTCCGACGGAGACCAAAGACGTCGCGACGGCGCAAGCCACCGTGTCGCTGACAGTCGCCAAGGCAACGCCCATCATCACCTGGCCGGCGCCCGCCGCCATCTCTTACGGCAACCCGCTCAGCGCGGTTCAGCTCAATGCCACGGCGCTGGTTCCGGGAACATTCGTTTACACGCCTGCCGCGGGCACCGTGCTTACCGCAGGAACACAAACACTTTCAGTAACCTTTACCCCCAGGGACACCGCGGACTACACTTCAGCGCAAGCCACCGTGTCGGTGGTGGTGGAAGGGTTGCCGAATATCGCATCGCTCATGCCGGCAATGGCCGATTCAGATGCGGATTACACTGACCTCGCCGACGCAAAACAGGGGACGCAGTCAAGCGGCGCCTCTGAACAGCAGAGTAAACTTGAAACACGCACTTACAAAGGTGCTACCTACGTGAAGGGAGCCGACGGCCAATGGTACCTCCAGAAGAATTAGAATTGAACGCGCCCACAACGCTACCCGCAGATTTCGGCGAATGGGATAGCGGAGAAAATACCGACGCGCAACCAGCCGGCGTCAGCGGATTCGATAGTATCCATGGTGCTGCAGTTGCACCCAAGCCGGTTGCGAAATCGACGACGGCGCGCGTCGCCGTATTGCCCGTTGCAACGCGGGCTCCGGCTGCCGCTCCGCGTAGGCCGGCTCCGGCTTATGCTGAAGCAGAGCCGGTGTATCAGCAGCCTAAGCGTACGGCCACTGCGAAACGCAAGGCCGAGGCCGAGGCCGAGGCCGAGGGCGAGGGCGAGGACAAGCCGAAGAAGACGGGGATGTTTGCCGCCATCGGTGCGGTTGCGGTTTTGCTCGTCGCTGGCGTGCTGGTCTATCCTCACTTGCACTCCGGGATGACCGCGCCGAAGCCTGCGGTTGCACCGCAGTCGGCAACGGCAACGACGGCGCTTTCGACGGCGAATTCGATAAAGCCGTCGCCTTCGACGCAGACCACCACCGTGACACCGGCGGCCACTACCGATACCACTCCGGCCGAGAGCACGGTTCGTCCGAACACGGAGTTGATGAACCGTCAACTGAGCGCTCCTTCGAAGATTTCCAGCGACCTCAAGATGCTGGGTGGAAGGGATACGGCCCCCGCTTCAGGCTTTGGCGCGGCCGGCGTCGACGGTATGGGCAATGCTGGCAGCGGCGTCTTCACTGGACAGAGCGGGCCGAAGGTGAAGGTCGCGGTTCCTCAAAAGGTCAGCATCTCGTCGGGCATCGCGGTCGGTTTGCTGATCCAGAGGACCGCGCCCATTTATCCGCCCATGGCCAAGAACGCCCGCGTCTCCGGAACAGTGGTGATTCAGGCTACCATTTCCAGGAACGGAACCATCGAAAATTCCCACGTTGTCAGCGGACCGGCGATGTTGCGGCAGTCCGCGCTCGATGCCGTGAAGACCTGGCGCTTCAGGCCTTATTTGCTCAGCGGCGAGCCGGTGGAAGTGGAGACCACGGTGAACGTGAATTTCGCTATGGGTGGATGACCAGCCCTCTGTCTCCCTCCCGTTTTCCGGGCAGGGCAAATGATGTACTGTGGATGAGTATCCTCGCCCGATGGAAGGTAGAACGTGGAACTTCTGAATCTGGAAAAGTATAAAGCGGAAATTCACCGGACCCTGATCTCCAAGCTGGACTTGGAGAAACTGTCGCGCGTCAATTCCAGTCAGGCGCGCCAGGCGGTAGCCGGCATCGTGAAGGAGATCATCTCTGACCAGCGCGTGCCATTGAATTTCGACGAGCAGGAGAAGATACAAGCCGACCTGCTCGACGAAGTTTTTGGCCTTGGTCCGCTGGAGCCGTTGCTCCGGGATCCGAAGATTTCCGACATCCTTGTCAATGACAAGGATCATGTCTTCATTGAGAAAGGCGGGTTGCTGCAGAGGGTCGATACGACCTTCCGCGACGACCGCCATCTGCTGCAGATCATCGACAGGATCGTGTCGCGCGTGGGACGCCGGGTGGACGAGTCCTCGCCGATGGTGGATGCCCGCTTGCCCGACGGCTCGCGCGTCAACGCGATCATTCCGCCGCTGGCGCTGGACGGGCCTTCTTTGTCCATTCGCCGCTTTGGGACAGGCCCGCTGGCCGCCAATCAGCTGGTGCAGTTGAAGAGCGTTTCGGCGGAGATGATGGAAGTGCTCTCCTCCGCGGTCAAAGCCCGCATCAGCATTCTCATCTCCGGCGGTACCGGCGCAGGCAAGACGACCTTTCTCAACATTCTCTCGCAGTACATTCCGCGCAACGAACGCCTGGTCACCATTGAAGACGCGGCCGAACTTCGCCTGGCGCAGGAAAACATCGTGCGCCTGGAAACCCGTCCGCCCAACATCGAAGGCCAGGGAGCGGTCAAGCAGCGTCAGCTTCTGATCAACTGCCTGCGTATGCGCCCGGACCGCATTATCATGGGCGAGGTGCGCGGCGAAGAGGCCTTCGATATGCTCCAGGCCATGAATACCGGCCACGAAGGCTCGATGACAACCATTCACGCCAACACTCCCCGCGACGCCATCTCCAGGCTCGAATCGATGGTTGCCATGGGCATGAATCTGCCCGAAAAATCCGTTCGTCAGCAGATTGCCTCGGCCATTACCATTGTCGTGCAGGCTACGCGCATGAGCGACGGCACACGCAAAGTGACCAGCGTCGCCGAGATCACCGGCATGGAAGAGAATGTTATCAGCATGCAAGAGATTTTTACTTTCACGAAGAAGGGGATTGGGCCCGATGGCAAGGTCATCGGCGTATTCCAGCCAACCCATATCCGTCCCCGGTTCCTCGAACGTCTGCGCGTCTCGGGTATTGTCCTGCCGCCGATTCTGTTTGAGCGCGAAACGCAGGTCAATTGAGCGGAAGGGAGGGAAACTGATATGGGATTGATCATTGTTCTGGTCTTCCTGGGCGCCTTTTCGGTCGTTGCGCTGATCGCCGCCGCCAGCGGGTCAGGCGCCTCCGCGCAGGCTAAACAGGTTCACGCCACCCTCGACTCCGCCTTGGCCACCGACAGCCCGGAAGAGAGCGGTCCAATCCTTGATTTGCGCAAAACCAATCAGCTTAGCAGTATTCCCTGGCTCAATCGCAAGCTGCTTACTTTTGAACTGACGCCGCGCTTGCAGTCCCTGCTTTATCAGGCTGACCTGAAGTGGACCCCCGGGGGCATGCTGGCCGGTTGCGCGTTCTGCTTTGCGTTGTTTGGCTATCTGGCTTTCTGGCGTACCAATTACGTTCTCGTCGGTTTGGCGGTGGGGTTGCTGGCGGGCGCCATGCCTTATTTATGGGCGCGGCATAAACGCGGCAAGCGCCTGGATAAGTTTCAAGAGGGGCTGCCGGAAGCGCTGGATTTGATGGTGAACGCTCTGCGCGCGGGGCATAGCCTGATCGCTGCAATGGGTTCAGTGGCGCGGGAGTGCGCCGACCCCATCGGCTGCGAATTCAAGGCGTGCTTCGAGGAGCAGAACTATGGCCTGGAAATGAAGACTGCCTTGGACAATATGATCAACCGAGTCCCCCTCCAGGATCTGCGCATCGTCGCCACCGCGATCATGATCCAGAGGGAGAGCGGAGGAAATCTTGCCGAGGTACTCGACAAGACCTCCCATGTGATCCGTGAGCGCTTCCGCCTCAAGCGGCAGGTCGGTGTCCATACAGCACAGGGACGCATGACCGGGTGGGTGCTCTCTCTTCTCCCCGTATTTCTGGGAGCCGCTTTATATTTTGTCAACCCCGATATGATGAGCTTGTTGTGGAAGAATCCCATGGGCATCAAGATGCTCTGGGCGTCTTTCGGCATGCTCGTGGTTGGCGGATTGATCATTCGCCACATCGTCAACATGGACGTTTAGGTGACCTATGGGATATGCGATTCTTGCCTTTTGCGGCGTTTTTCTGATGATCGTCAGCGGCGGTTTGCTTCTGTTTTATCGAGAAGAAATGCTGCAGCGCATCTCCGACGCAATCAATCCGCAACGCAAAGAGAAATCCCTGTTGACCGCCATTCAGCAGACCGGCCTTTCGATCGGCGGCGTGGTGGAGCACTTCGAGAATATACTTCCCAAGAGCCAGGCCGAGGTTTCCATCGTCCTGCAGCGGCTCCAGCGCGCCGGTTTTCGCGATGAATCAGCCGTCAAAATCTTCTATGGCTCCAAAGTTTTAGTTCCTCTCCTGTTCTGCATCCTGGTTTTGGTTTCGGGACTTGGCGACGCGGGAGGGTTTTTCATGTATCTCATCGCCGCGGCGCTGGGATTTCTGGCGCCGGATTTCTGGCTGGGAAGGCGAATTAAGAAACGCCAAAGCAAGGTTCGGCGCGGCCTGCCGGATGTGCTTGATCTGCTGGTGATCTGCATCGAGGCTGGACTCAGTTTGGACCACGCGACGGCGCGCACGGCGGTGGAATTGAAGACGGCCCAGCCGGAAGTCTGCGATGAATTGAATATTGTCGTGCTGGAGCAGCGGGCCGGTCGACCGCGCGGCGATGCCTGGAAGCATATGGCGGAACGCACGGATGTGGATTGCGTGCGCAATCTCGTCACCATGCTGGTTCAGGCCGAACAGTTCGGAACCAGCGTCGCCAAGACACTGCGCATTCATAGCGACACCCTGAGAACCCAGCGAGTGCAAGCCGTGGAGGAAGCGGCGGCAAAGACCACCATCAAGCTGCTCTTCCCGCTTGTGTTTTTCATTTTTCCCTCGCTTTTTGTCGTCGTTCTAGGGCCCGCATTGCTTTCCATCATGGATTCGTTCAAGGGTCTCAATCATTAAAGGAAGGAGGAATCGATATGGATACCACCATGATCATTCGGGTTGTAGCCGGTGTGCTAGTCGTTGTCATTCTGATTGTCCTGATCCAGCGCCGCCGCACACGGATCAAGTAGCTATTCTTCCGCAGGTGGGCCAGCGGCGCGGAGAAGCCGCGCGTGTATCGCTGGCAACTAGATCATTCCGCTGGCCGGGGCGCCGTTGTTACGGTGCTGGATGTCTCTGCGTGTTGCCCCGGCAACGGATGAGGTGAGTTGTGTCTTGGCATGGATACCGGGCAGACGGCTTGGCCTCCTCCACGCCACTAGAAGCATGGCTTGTTTCCGCCGGCGATCGCAGGGAAAGGACTTGTCTTGAGTGTTTCAGATGGGAGTGGTTGAATCGACAACTTGGACTCCGGGATAAGGCCCGGTTTCCGGGTTCTCGCAGGCGGCCGGAGGCACCATGGAATTGCAACGACTTTGCGCATACAACCAGACTCGCGAATGCTTCCTCGGCCTTGAGGTCGCGCCCGCCGATCTCTCGTTGGCGGAACTGAAGGCTCTGCTGGGGAAGCTTGCGCTCAAGTCTGGCGAGGGCCTTTGGATGGAGCCGTTCCGGGGTATTCCCGATACCAATATGCGTGTTCCGCTCGATCTGCTCTATCTGGACGAGGATTGCCGGGTCATCGAAATCGTCGAGTCATTTCCCACCTTCCATGCCACCGCCTTGAGTTCGCAGGCGGCCAGCGTTCTGGCGCTGCCCACCCACTCGATCTATTCGTCCCAGACCCAGCCGGGCGATCAGCTGGTGCTCTGTGTGGCCGAGGAGATGCAGCACCGCCTCGAGCGCTTTTTCAACGCAAACAGCGCTGCCGGCGGAGCGCAAAGCGGCGTTCTGTCGAGGGGGAAAACGCCCTGGAGCGGCGGTTCGGACGTGGCCGAATTGGAGGATCTCTCCACCAGGGAGCGCCCCAAATCTTCACCGCCGAAGGAGATAGGCCTTTCCCCGTCGAGGCCGGAGGACGTCAGCCAGTCGAAGAGCTGGCTGGAGCGCTGGTGGTCTGCGGATTCGCGAAAGCCGGAAATGAGAAAGGCGCCACGGGAGCCGTTGCCCGGCCTCTACGCCTATTACTGGACGGGCGCCGCTCCCAAGGCGCACAGCGTCAAGGACATCAGCTCGACAGGTTTGTACGTGGTGACGGAAGAACGCTGGTATCCCGGAACCCTGATCCTGATGACGCTGCAAGAGACTGACGGAGAAGAAAGCGCCGAGCATTCCATCTCCGTACACTCCAGGGCTGTCCGCTGGGGCAACGACGGCGTCGGCCTGCAGTTCATCCCCCAGGATGCTCCGGAAGCGCGCAAAGGGCTGAATGAGCTGGTGCATGGCGTGGATAAAAAGGAACTCGATCAATTTCTGGAGCGGCTGATGCGGAAGGAGAACGATTAAGCGTCGTGTACGCCTTGGAATTAGTTGGTACTTTTGTGTATAATAGTATATCGTAAAAGGCTACGATGAGGGAAAGTTGAACGATAATGGGTGAAGAGGAGCGGGGTTAGGCGATGAAGATGCAAAGGGTTCAAGACGGACAAGCGGCGGCGCGGCGGAGCAAGCCTAGCGCGGCGCCGGGAGGCGTCAGCGGCAAAGTCCGGCCCGCCGGTGGCCGGCTTCTTGCCTTGCTTCGCCGCGGCGACCAGGGGCAAGCCCTGATGGAGACAGCCCTGGCGCTGGCTATCGTGGTGCTGCCGCTCATCACAGGCATCTTTTCGCTGGGGCTTGCCTTCGAACAACAGCAGGCGCTGACACAAGCTGTGGGCCTCGGCGGAGCGTACCTGAGCCAGGCCGATAGCACCACGACTGACCCTTGTGCCGGCGTTTTTGCTGCGATTACAGGCTCCGCGCCGCAGCTCCACGCGGCGAATATCAGTTTGAACATCACGATGAACGGCACCCCCGAACCAGGAAATTCGTGCTCCGGAACTCAGACGAATCTGAAGGCGGGCACAAACGTATCCGTAGCAGCCACATATCCCTGCAAGATCGGAATCTACGGAATGAACCTTGTGCCTAACTGCCAACTGAGCGCTACGGTAACCGAGCTTTCCTACTAATCCAGGAGAATCGAGGCAAATTCTATGAAAACGAAGGTTGCATCCTTTTTTCGTCGAGTATTCAGTGACCAGCACGGGCAAGCGATGGGATTGATTGTGGGTGGGTCGGGAGTGTTTATGCTCTGCGTCTGTGGAGTGGCCGGGTTTACGATCGACGTCGGTCGTGCCTATGTCGTTCGCAATCAACTTCAAAATACGGTCAATGCGGCGGGACTGGCGGCCGCGGGATATATCTACAACAACCCATCCGGCGCGCTGACCACGGCGCAGACCGAAGCCAACACTTTTATTACGAATAATTCCAATTTTATTACGACTAATCCCAATGGGGTGATGCAGGTTTTGCCCTATCCGACCACGACTCTCGTCTGCCGCAACTCGATACAGACGCTGAACTGGACGTGTGCTACCAATCCTGTCAATAACGCCCTCTTGATCACGGATGAGGTCAGCATAAATACGACTTTCATGCGGCTCTTCGGCATCAAATCGCTGACGGTGACGGCACAGGCGACTGCCTCGATGGCGTTTTCGCAGTTGTGGAATATCGCGGTCATCGAGGACTTGACGGGATCAATGGCAACTACTGACTCGAAATGCCAAAGTATGTCGGAGTTCGAATGCACGCTGAACGGCCTTCAGGGTTTTTTGGCGGCAGCCAATCCCTGCCCCCCGGGAGCATCGAGCTGCACTCCAGCCAATGCAAATTTGCGCGTGGCGCTGTTTGGGTTTCCCAATATGATCTACAGCGCCCTTCCGTCCGTCAATGCGTGCAGCGGCGCGTCGTATGTCGAGCCCCAGCCGTTTACGATTCTCACCCTGCCCTTGCCGACGGCCACCTCCTACGTGCCGCTTGAGTATCAATATACAATTCCGTTGACCGCTACTACGCAAAAGACAGGGATATTAGTCGCGAGCTACGAGCTTACCTACGGGGCCAGCGATGCGGATGCGAATGGTTTTGTGAGCGACTATTACGATCCCAGCACTAACAGCGGATTGAATCCCGCTTCCTCGCTGGTGCAGGGAATCGGTTATACAGGCACCAGCGGCTCGAAAACAGGATGCATGCTACTCGATCCGGACGAAAATTCTCTTAACGGCGCGGTTACGCCTCCGGCCGCCGGGGGCCCTGGGGTGGTTGGGGGATCGTCGGCCGACGATCATAGCGCAACAGTGCCCTCGCCGAATGGCGTAATTGTCAACACGACGCAAGTCGGCGAGGGCACTACCTACCTGGCGAGCGTCATCTATGCGGCGAACTCGGCCCTGATTGCCGAGAAGAATTTGATGACCAGCAAGGGGGTCACTACGCAGAACGCCATCATCATACAATCCGATGGCGGAGTGAACACGCAGTGGATCTACTTCCCGCAAGGCCTGGTCACGCAGAATGGGCCGGCTACTTATCAGTACACAACAAGAGCGCCCTGGACAGGGAATTTTGCAGGTTATAACTATCCTACGCCCGCCACCATTCCGACTACGAGCATTTGTAGTGCAACACCTGGTACGGCTGGCTCATTAGCATGTCCGGGGGGATACAGTAATTTGAATACGACACCGCAGACGCCGCTTGCTTATGCTACCGCGAAGATCGCTGCTAATTTATCATCTCCGCTCGCTATGGCGGTTGGTGGGGTGGCCGTTGCGAATACCGGGCTTTATCCGGACTTCCTGGATGAGTGCCAGCAGACCATCGCCGCGGGCATGTACGCCAAGAGTGTGGGAACCAGAGTCTACTCGATCGCATACGGCGCGTCGACGGCGAGTGAATGCTCGACTGGAGGCAGTGCGGCAGATTTTACCGATGTGACGCTGCGTCCCCTCACCGATTATTCCGGGCAGACTTTGAATGTGGCCTTCAGCTCGCTCGGTGCGCTAACTCCATGCGTGGAGATGGAGGATACCGCCTCAGACCCGAAGTACTTCTACTCCTATTACCCGTCGGGCGCGCCCAATACATGTGTGGACCCGAACTCGGACCATACGGCAACGAGCATCGTGTCCATCTATCAGTCGATCCAGGCGACGATAGGTAAACCGCGGCTGATTCCCAACACCGCCAATTAGCGGCAGAACCTGAAAACGAATAAAGCCCGCATCCCGGCAAGTCCGCTCATTGGACCTGGCCGGGATGCGGGCTTTATTCCTCCACGTCGGGAATGATGAGCAGGACTTCCACCTTGACATTTTGCCCATTCTGCGTGGCTGGCCTGAACTCCCACTGATTGAGCGCATTGAGGACAAACTGGGCTTGCGCGAAGTCAGGCGGAAAGGCGATGGAGAGCGCCTCGAAACGGCCCGCCTGATTGACAAAGCCGTGAATCATGAGGGCATCGGCGTCTATTGTTCCGGGAGCGATGTTGGGGCGCACGATGTTATAGGGCCAGGGCGCCTCTGCGCGCGTGGTCGCGCCCGCGGCGCTGTCGGCGCGCGAAAGCGAGTACTGCAGAATCCAGCTCTTGGCCAGGCCGACGGGAAGATAGACGGTGTAGGACAGCCGTCCGCTCCATAGCTCGGCCGTCTCCGGATACTTTTCCGTGAGCGAGGAGCCTATCACCACGGAACCGAATTGTCCTTCCTTCGGCCTCGTAATGTGAGCGCCTGTAGGCGTGTTGACGATCCCGTAGCCGGTTTGCGCGGATGTCTTTTGCGCGGAACCCGCATTGGATCCCTGGGCGGATTTGGCGGAGTTGGGCGAGTCAGAGGCTTTGGCGGAATCCGGTTTCGCCGCGGCCTTGCCAACTGCCTTGTCAGTGGACTTATCGGCTGCCTTGCCAACTGCCTTATCGGCCGGCTTTCCGGCTGCATTGCCGGCGGATTTTCCCACGGACTTATTGGCCGGCTTCTCGACTGGTTTATCGGACTGGCTTCCATGCCCTGCGGGCGTGGTGTTCTTTGCCTGCGCGGGGGCAATCTCTCCGGGCGAAGGCGTGGCAACCGACGAGTTCACGGGAGGCAGCGTGACCGCTCCATTCGCCATGCGATGTTCGGAGAGCGACATCACCGCGGCGGGCGTCGGCAGCGAGGAGCCTTGCGCGGTAGTGATCGGCGCCGGCGGCGTGGGCTTGGGCCCGGTAACCACCAGCGGCGTTGTGGTGCTGGGAAGGATCGGCTGAGGATGCACCACCGGCAGAGTGACGGCGGGAATGGCGGCCTCCGCCAGTTTCAGCTCCTTATTGGGCAACTGGGTGGAAGGCTTGACTTCGGCCACCACCGGCTTTTCCGGCAGGGGCGGAACGATGGTCTTGACCACAGTCTTCTTCCCCGCCCAAATCACGACCGTCGGCAGCGGGATTTCCACATTGAGCGCCAGAGGCTTGGGGATATCCGGCTGCACCAGCGTCTGCGCTCCCCGCGGAGCTTGCACAACCATCCGCAAAGCCGGCGGCGGCGCCTCCGGGCTGGCGGCCGGTGGAGACGCTTGCGCTTTTGCGGGCGCTTGCGCATGAGAAGGCGCGCGGGGCGCCTTGACTTCTTCTCTGAATTCGCTTCTGGCCCGCTGCATCTCGGATTCCAGCGTGTGCAGATCCAGATGCCGCACCTCATAGCGCTGCACGGCAATCTGGACCTTGACCTTGGGTGCGGAGATGATGCCTAAAAATATCAATCCAAACGCGACGCAGTGCGCCAATATCGAAAACACAAAGGAATAGGGCCGCTGATTCAGCTCCGGTTGCTCGGAAAAGAGCGAAATCGTTGAGGAAGTCCTCATGCCTGGATGAATTTCCTTCCTCGCGCCGCCAAGGACCATTTGCACGGTAATTCTCGGCCCATGCAACCTCAGCCTGATCAACGGCCGAGAAAGAACTATCGCTCCCTGTGTGGTTCAATTATAATCTCTCCCAGCATGGTTCATGGAGGGGGTTTGACCCATGACCCTCTTGATACCTCCTGTCCATGCGGCCGTCCTTGCTGCTGTTTCGATAAGGCATCAAAGGAATACACTGAATACGCATTTGAACTTGTTGGACGATCTGTCCACGCAACCCTGTTTCGGCATAAAATCGAAACAGGTTTTTCAAGGGCGCGGCAATTGCCACAAGGGACAGAAAGGCGAAGCTGGCTGGGTAGCCAGTTCAAACAGGTTTCCAAATGAACCGAAGACTACTCGCGATCCTTCTGGCCGCTTTCTTGATAGCCTCCATATGCACATTTCTGGTCTATCAGATGGTGAACAGCCGCATGGCGGCGGTACGACCGGCGGTCGCTACCGGTGTCGTCGCGGCAAAAACAGACATCAAGCTTGGAACCGTTCTCAGCGCCAATGATCTGACGACGGTCCAGATTGCGGGAGGGCTGCCCACGGGCGCCATTCTCGTCAAAGACACGAGCCGCGCTATTGGACGAGGGGTCATCTCGGACCTCTATGCGGGCGAGCCGATCATAGAGAATCGACTGGCCGCCGTCGGTTCCGGCGGAGGATTGGCGGCCACCATTCCCCCCGGCATGAGAGCCTGCGCGGTCAGGGTCGACGACGTGGTGAACGTCTCTGGATTCGTCACTCCCGGAATGCGTGTGGATGTACTGATCTTCGGTACGCCTCCGGGCGCACCTAACCCCGCGCAAGGCCAGGTATCGAAGACTCTGCTGCAGAACATCCAGGTTTTATCCGCGGGCACGGAAATTCAAAAGGATCCGGAAGGGAAGGCCAAGCCGGTGCAAGTGGTCAACCTGCTGGTGACGCCGGAAGACGCTGAGAAGCTGAGCCTGGCTGCCAATTTTACCATCCGGCTGGTGCTGCGCAACCCGCTGGATAACAAGGTCGATGTGGTTGCCGGCACGGACACCAGCAGCCTCTTTACGGGAATGAATACCACGCAGCCAAAGCCGCAGCGCGCCGCGGCCCCCAGGAGCGTGGCGCCTCCGGCCTTTTCCATCGAGGTGATCAACGGTACGAAAACGAGTGAAGAAAAATTTGCTTCTCCCGAGGGACACAAGTGAGAGCGAAGACTGTCGTTACCATCGCATGTTTCAGCGCATTTGCTCTATGGATCTGCGCCGGGGCCGGCTTGCAGGCTCAGACCTCACCGTCTCCTTCAGAACCCGCCGCGGCCACTCAAGACTCGGCGAATGATCTTTCCGTCGCGGTGGGCAAGACCGTGCTGGTCGACACTACATGGCCGATCAAGCGCGTCGCCATCGGCATGAGCGAGATTGCCGAGGTCCACGGAACGGGTCCTACCGAGATCATGGTGAATGGCAAAACCCCCGGAGAAACCAGTCTGATTGTCTGGGACACCCACGGCGGCCGGCAGTTTTTCAACGTGACGGTTCGCGCCAGCGCGGCGGCATTGAACGACAGCCTGGACTCGATTCGCCGCGAGCTCCGTACCGAGCTTCCCGGACAGCCACTGAAGGTCACTCTCGAGAATGGCAGCATCTTGTTGCGCGGAACGGTCAGGGATCTCGACAGTTCCTCGCGCGCGGTGAAGATTGCCGGCACGGGCGGTAAAGTCGTGAATCTTCTCGACGTCAATGTGCCCGCATCCGACCCGCAGATCCTACTCAAGGTTCGCTTTGCCAGCGTCGACCGCAATAAAGAAAAGCAGATGGGCATAAACATCTTCAGCCTGGGCGCGCTCAATACGGTAGGTGGAATTTCCACAGGGCAGTACTCACCGCCAACCATCACCGGCGCATCCGGCGGATCGACCACGACTACGAATGGCGTCACGACCGTGACTCCGGCATCCGCTGCCACCGCGACCTTTACCAATGAGATGAATTTGCTTGCTCTGAGCCCCGGCGGCCTGCCGTTCGGCGTCGATATCGAGGCCCTCGAATCCAAAGGCGTAGTGCAGGTTCTGGCCGAACCCAATATCGTGGCAATGAACGGGAAACAGGCCAGCTTCCTGGCGGGCGGTGAGTATCCCTATGCCTTCTCCTCTGGACTCGGAACCATCTCCGTCGAGTTCAAAGAGTATGGCGTTCGTCTCAACTTTCTCCCCACCATTACTCCTCGCGGAACCGTTCGTCTCCAGGTGGCTCCGGAGGTCAGTTCTTTGGACTACACCAATTCCATAACGATCTCCGGGTATGAGATTCCCGCCATTGCCACGCGGAAGATGAAGACCGAGGTCGAGTTGTCTGACGGCCAAAGCTTCGTCATCGGCGGGTTGCTGGACAACCGCGATACCGAAGCCTACCAGAAGATCCCATTTCTGGGGGACATTCCCATTCTCGGCAAGTTTTTTCAGTCGATGTCGAAGAACAGGACAAACACCGAGCTGATCGTCCTGGTGACTATGGAGATTGTTGCTCCCATTCAGGCAGGCGATCCCTTGCCGGCGCTGAAGTTTCCGACGAAGTTCCTGCCGCCAAACTCCGGCATACCCATGAACACTCCGGACGCCAAGACCGCGGCCAACTCACCAGCCCCGGCCCCTCCAACCATGCCCGTCGAGAAATTGATTGAGAGCATGAGGGCGGAGACACCGCTCATGGTCCAGGGTGATACGGGAACCTTTGGCGGCGGGTCGGCAACCACAACAACCACCAGCACCGCGCCTACTCCTCCGAACCAATGAGGTTTCCGGCTGCCTCTCCCGGCAGCCGGCGGTCTTGCGGAAGGGCTGCTCAGAACGTAGCGGCAACCGCAGTTTCAGGGATGGCGCAACTAAGCGTTTCTTCAATCAAGCGGTATTTTCTTCACCGGAAAGCCGCTTGAGTGATTGGCTCCGATTCCAGCAGACTGGAGATGGATATTACCTGCGAAAGGATCGAAGACATCCGGATGAAACCGTTCAGGTGGATCGTATCTAGAGTGCGGAATCTGCTGATTTTGCGCCGCAATGCTCCCGGGGATTCCCGTCTTCAGGTTTCAAATCTGACCCGCAATACGGTGCTGGCCACCTGCATGGAAGTAGCTGACAGCGCCGCCATGCGCAACAAAGGCCTGCTCGGGCGCGAGCGTATCTCGCCCGGAGAAGGGCTGTGGATTATCCCCTGCGCATCCGTGCATACCTTCTGGATGCGCTTTCCTATTGACCTGGTTTATCTGGACCGCAAGAAGAGAATCCGCAAGCTCAGCAGTGACGTGCGACCTTGGCGGCTGTCGGCCTGTCTATGGGCGCACTCCGTCCTTGAGCTTCCGCCGGGCACGATCCGCGGCACGCGGACGCAGCCTGGCGACAGTCTGGAATTCTCGAATGCCGCCGTGCCGGTGGCGGCGGTGGAATGGCCACTGCGCGAGGGCAAAATCAAGACGGAGATTCCACAATGAACAGCCCTGAGCCACCGATTTCGATTCGATCCCGCTTGGGCGCCGTGCCCAGGTTTGATCGGCTCATGGCGTTTGCCACCGCGGCGGTCCTGGCGATTTCGTTCGCCGGATGCAAGCTGACCTTGATCCGGATTCCTGATCTCGCGGCTACCATCATTGGCACGGTGCTCCTGATCCCCATTATTCTTCTGATACCGATTTACTGGCACGAAAAGGGCAAGATCAAGCTGCGAGACGCCGCTCTTACCATTCCCTGGTGCCTGATTTTCAGGTTCGCCCTGGGATACACAATCGCCATTGGCGGCAGGCTGGGTATGAGCATCCCGCTGCAGGATGGGTTCTTCGCCCGCCTGGATCACGCCTTCGGAGTCTACGTGCCGGACATCACGGCGTGGGCCTCCCATCATTGGATAGGCAACTTCGCCAGCAGTACGTATCCTCTTCTCTTCCCCATGCTGTGGGTTGCGTATTTGTTGCCCGCTCTGACGGGCAAAGTCAAGCAAGCGCAGCTATTCATCACGTCAAACTTGATGGCCTTTGCGGTCAGCGTGCCCTTGTTCTGTTTATTCCCCGCTGTCGGGCCGTGGTACGGCTATCACCTTGCTGCAACTCCTACCCAGGCGGCCTGCCAGCAAAGCCTGTTCCTGCTTCGCACTCCCGGCCCCTACACCCTGAATCTCTTCGGAGTGGTCTGCTTTCCCTCCTTTCATGTGATCTGGGTTCTGCTGTCCGCGAACTCGCTGTGGTGCTTCAAGCCCTTGCGCATTCCGGTTGTCATACTCTCGACGCTCATTATCCTGTCTACGATGACCGGCGGCTGGCACTATTTTATCGACGTGCTCGCCGGCCTCCTGCTGGCAGTCGCGGCTATCGCTGCTTCCAGGGCGCTCAGCCGATGGCATACCCCCGTAACGGCGGCGGATGGGAACCATTCATAGGCAATCCTGCTTGCCGGAAGGCTCCTTCACCGCATCCGCGGCCCGGAACCGCCTTATCGTTCTGAACACTGGCCAATCCGAGCTCCATGTGTCCCAGTTGCACGCAATGAGATACCAAACCAGCCACGCGGGCGCCGTCCAAAGCGTCCAATAAAGTAAAACTGTAGGTTGCGCAATGCTGCCATAGAGCGCGATTTCCACCATGGCGCTCAAGAACGCAAGAGCGACCAACAGGTTGCGGGAGCGGGTAAGAAAGGCGCCTTGCAACAGCGCAGGGATCACCATGCCCTGATCGTAAATCCACGAATAGGGCGCCACCAGGAGCGAAACCAGCAGCAGCGGGCTGCCGTTCTTCGTCCAATCCCAGGCCTGGCGTCGAGGCCAATAATAGCTCAGCGCCCAGGCGCAGCCCAAAGCGGCCGGCAGAAATTGCAGGCTCATCGAGTTTGCGCCGAGCCAACTGCGCAGCAGATAGCTCAGGCACGGAATGTATTCCCTCTCGATTCCAGAGGCGCGCGCCATCTGCGCGTACTGGGCCCACGCCTGCGGGTCAATCAGGAATGCAATCGCACTGCTCGCGGCCATGGCGGCCGCGGCGCCGGCCACCAGCTTGTAGCTCCGGGAAACCAGCACCCAGGCCAGCAGCACGACGCCGAAGGGCAAAAACAGATGAGGCTTCAGCGCGCAAAGCCCAAGTGCGCTTCCAGCCAAAAAGGGCTGTGTGCGATGCAGGCGCAAAAACAGCGTCAACCCGAGCAGCAGAAGCAGAGAAGTTTGCCCATAGAGCAGGCAAAGCAGAGCCGGTCCGAAGGAAAGCCCGATCAAGTACCGGGAATTCCTCGGCCGGCCGTACAGGATCCAGAGCAGGCGAACGGAAACTGCAAGGCACGCGAGCATGAACAAGGACCATAGCAGCCAGCCCACCCGCGGACTGAGGAACCCCAGCGGATAGACCAGCGGAAGCGCCCAGGGAGGGTTTCTCATGAAGCCAATTCGATTCGTCGCGGGCATCCCCACCGAGCGCTCAATCCGCGTCATGGCGGCTTCATCATAGGGATTGGCATGGTGTGCCAGTTGCTGGCCGGTGGCCCAGAAGAAGATGTAGTCGCGGGTGGCGGGACCGTTGACTGAGATCAATGCAACGCAGAGTACACCCGCGGTAAACCCCGCTGTCATGCCGCAAACGGTGACGAATGGCAGTACTGCGGCAGTACTGAGAATTTTTTGCCGTGTGAGCAGTTCTCCGTTGATCTTCATTTCTGACACCAGGGCTGCTGGATTTCGCTGGATGTATGGATGTGCAGACGCCGCTCGGTGGCGCGCGGCAGCGCGAGAATATTGCGGCCTGCTTCCCGGTTTGTGGAGACATATATATTGGTTGCCATGGACGCTATTTTACTTCCTCCGAGGGATCACTGCGCTGCGCGGGATCAGGTTCTTGTGAGGCGAACGCCCAACGCGAATTCAATGCGGTCTTCGATAACCTTCATCTTTCGGTTTGGTACTTAAGTGTCCTGTATACAGGGTCGGGAGGCCCGGGTCGAACTGTATACAATTGTTTACACCTGGATGTGTCTTTTTGGCCAAATATTTTAGTAAGTTATTGTTATATAAGGATATTACTATTTTTTCTGAATGGCACTAGACTTGCACCAGACAGAGTGCCCCGGCCTCGGCTGGGAAAATCAACTTACGGGGAGAACACAAATGAATACCATGCTTCTCAAGATGTATGTGAAGTTCCAGGACCTGATGGACCGCGAAGAAGGCCAGGATCTGGTTGAATATGCCTTGGTTCTTGCATTGATCGCCCTCGGCGCCACCGTTGCCATGAGAGCTTTGGCCTCCGCTATCAGCACCGCGTTCTCGAACATCGCCACCCAATTCGCGGCCACCGTCTAACTCCTGTCAATATACCGTCAGGACAAATCCATCCCAGCGCCTTCGCAGGAGAGATGCGTCCGCCAGATTTGGCGAGAAGACGTATTCTCTCCGGCTAAGGTTCGGGTGAGTCCGAATCACGATGAGGCAATCCGATGTGGCCCGGATTTCACAGATTAGTCTTCCGACTGCAATGCTGGATGTCGCAAGTGGATGGCCAGGATATTGTTGAATATGCCTTGGTCATTTCCCTAATCGCGTTATTGATCACCGTATCTAACCGTGCGGTGGCAAACGTCGTCTCCACGGCCTTCAGCAATCTAGCCACGCAGTTCAGCGCCACCGTCTAGATGATCTCCGGCCAGGCACGGAATCGGTCCCATCACTGTTCCCCTTGTAGCTGTACGGGAGAGATTCGTGGGGCATCACTATTGCCGCTACGTTCTCTCCCATGCTTTTTAGACCCTCTTTTCTGGTCGCACTCATACCCCTCTCGAACCTGCCTCCGGTCCCAGGCGGCGGGTATTCTTGTAGTATGAAACCAAGCATGGACATGACAAGGAGGCGGCGGACTGCTCTGGTTTGGCTGCTGTTGTGCTGCGGAATCTCTGTATTCTGGGGCTCTTCCATCGAGCGCGTCTCGCCTTACGGGCTCTTCGATTTCAGGGGGATCTACTACTACGCGCGATGCCTGCTTCAACACAGCGATCCCTACAAGACAGGTGAGCCTCTGCGTGTTTATCTGGCGGATGGAGGAGTCTCTTCGGGCGTTCTCCCGGATATCCTTTCGCTGAATATGTACTTGCCGACCTCTTTTATAATTTCCGTACCCTTCGCGATGCTGCCGTGGGGGCCTGCGCACATTTTTTGGATGGCATTCATCGCCGGGAGCCTTTTCCTTGCCGCTTTCCTGATGTGGAACCTGGCGGGTGACTCTTCTCCAGGCATATCCCTCTTCCTGATTTGCTTCGTTCTTGCCAACAGCGAAATTCTGATGAAATCAGGCAATCCCGCCGCAATCGCCGTAGGCCTTTGCGTGATGGCCGCCTGGTGCTTTCTTGAGGAACGGTTTGTGCCGGCCGGCATTTTGTTCCTGGCGGTCAGCCTCGCGATCAAGCCCCATGACTCAGGCTTGGTCTGGCTCTATTTTTTGCTGGCGGGCGGGGTCTATCGGAAGCGCGCGCTGCAAACCCTGGCGCTTACCGTTGCTTTGAGTTTGCCGGCAGTCCTGTGGGTCACTAGTGTTGCGCCGCATTGGATGCAGGAACTGCGCTCCAATCTTCAGGCGGCTTCTGCGCCGGGCGGTCCCCTCGATCTAGGGCCTGACTCCGCGATTAGCGGAAGCTGCCCGAGCATGATCATCAACCTTCAATCCACCATTAGTGCCTTCCGGAACGATCCGCGCTTCTACAATTCGGTCAGCTATCTTGTCTGCGGAACGCTTCTGCTGATTGGCGCAATTCACACTCTCCGGGCGCGCATCTCGCGGCGCGGTGCTTGGCTGGCGCTCGCGGCGGTCGTGCCTCTCACCATGCTCGTCACCTATCATCGGTGCTACGATGCGAAGCTCTTGCTGCTCACGGTTCCGGCCTGCGCCATGCTGTGGGCCGAGGGCGGCCCGCTCCGCTGGATTGCCCTTCTGGTGAATACCGCGGGAATTGTCTTCACCTCGGATATTCCACTGGAAATAATCAGCGTCGCCGTTGGCAACAGACACGTAGCCACAGCGGGGCTCTCCGCGGAGACACTGACCGCTGTGCTGCTGCGGCCCACTCCGCTCATCTTGCTGGCGATGGGCATCTTCTATCTGTGGGCGTATCTGCGGCGCGAGCCAGAGAGAGGCGGAAGATGACCACGACGCGGCGCAATGCTCTGGTTTGGATTCTGCTGGCCAGCGGGATTTCCATTCTGTGGGGTTCCGCCGTGGGGCAGACCGGGAACGGGTGGGTGGATTTCCGGGCAGTTTACTACGGGACGCGCTGCCTGATTCAGCACCACAACCCTTACAATGTAAGCGAGCTGGAGGCGGTTTACCGGAGCGATGGCGGCGAACGTCCGTCGGAGACCATTCAGGCTCGCCAGGCCGTGACGTTATTTGTAAACATGCCCACCACACTCATCTTCACGGCTCCCTTTGCACTGCTCCCCTGGGGACCCGCCCACGTGTTGTGGATGACCCTAACCGCAGGCGTTCTGATCCTTGCCGCCCTGCTGATGTGGAATCTAGGCGCGCGCTATGCGCCCAACGTCACCCTCATTTTGATCTGCTTCCTGCTGGCCAACTGCGAGGAGATCTTTTGCACCGGTAATACAGCCGGAATCGCTGTCAGCCTGTGCGTGGTGGCCGTCTGGTGTTTCTTTGAGGAGCGGTTTCTATGGGCCGGCATCCTTTGCCTTGCGGTCAGCCTGGCCATCAAGCCCCATGACGCGGGACTGGTCTGGCTATATTTTCTGCTGGCAGGCGGAGTCAATCGGAAGCGCGCGTTGCAATCCCTTCTGATTACCGCCGTGCTGGGCTTGACGGCTTTCCTGTGGCTTTCGCACGTTGCGCCGCATTGGATGTCGGACTGGCAATCCAATCTGTCGGCCATCAACGCTCCCGGCGGCATCAATGAACCGGGCCCATCTTCCCTCAACGGCGGCAGCGCCAGCACGGTGGTCGATCTGCAAGCGGCTATCAGCATCTTCCGGGACGATCCAAGCTTTTACAATCCCATCAGCTATCTGCTCTGTGGAGCACTTCTGCTGGCTGTTGCGGCGCGCACGCTGCGGGCGCGCTTTTCGCTACCGAATGCCTGGCTTGCGCTCGCGGCTGTTACGGCACTCACCATGCTGGTGACCTATCATCGGCCATGGGATGCGAAACTCTTGCTGCTCGCCATCCCCGCCTGCGCCATGCTGTGGGCTGAAGGCGGCCCGGCCCGGTGGCCCGCGCTGCTGATCACTACCGCGGGGCTTGTCTTTACCGCGGATATTCCGTTGGCGATTCTCAGCATTCTTGCGAAGAACCTGCATATCGGCACAGCCGGGATACTGGAAAAGATACTGACTGTTCTGCTGATACGGCCCGCCTCGCTGATTCTGCTGATGGTAGCCATCTTCTATCTGTGGATGTATTTTACGCGCAGCCGAAGGGGATCGCCTACACTCCTGGAAGACATTTCCCCAATGAATCCCGATTCAATTTGAGATTCCAAAGCCGCGCCCTTGCAACACTCCTGCTTCTTCAGAAGCTTTCCAAGTCCATCACCCAGGCTTTTACCAAATCCATCTCTTTGCCGCCGACCAGCTCCAGCCGAACCAGCTCCTCGTAACAGCGGATTAGATTAGCTCCCAGATTCTCCGGCCCTGCTTCCAACTTCAGCGCATCCAATTGAGTTCCGATTTTGCGATTGTTCAAATACCCAGAAATCTCATCGGAAAAATCCTTCATCAAATTATGCTCGTTGCGCTGCTGATATACATCCGGCCCCTTGAAGAGCACACTCCAACCGTTCTCCCAGGCAATGCGCTGCGCCACAAAGCTGCGCCAGATATCCGTCATGCGAAAAGAACAGTAAGAAGGCAGATACATCAGCGGATATGCTGCTGGGAACCAAGCCGTATTCTGGCTATTGAATGGGCACCACGTCCCGCGCCCCAGAGCCAGCCGCCGGTCCGTTCTGAAGCAGATCGGGAGCGGCAGCAGCAGCCGGTAAATCGCGTCCACATCCGGGTCTTCATTCGCCAGTCCTTGCTGAATCGGACAGTCTAACTCAGCCTCCGGCAACTTCTCAAACTCCGGCAGCGGCTTCTGAATCGCATCCAGGGGCAATCCTCGCGGCCAGATATTGGCCTCGGTAAAGTACCCATAGACGTTTGTCCATCCGTTCGCGGAGAGCGCCGGCGCACTCAGCCGCTGAGTTCTTGCGTTCCAGAACTCCGGCAAAGGCTGATTGTCATCATCGGTCTCAAGCATCATACTCGGCCGATTTTGGATCGCCAGCAAATAGCCGATGTTTTTCCGCGAGTAATGCCGCGTGGGCAGTATTTCCGCTAACTTAAAACCCGCTGCCCGCTGCCGCTCCAGGCTATAGAACTCGCACCCATCGATAGAGAAATCAGCCGGGCTGGGCACGTCGCCTATCACGTAAAACGAATAACCGCGCGCCTTGCACTGACTGGCTAAATCCCGCATCTCCGAATTCGGCGCGGCGATGGAAGTAACGATTACACTGACAGGGCCTTCAAACGATGAATCCTTCACAATTGCTCCTTGAGACGAAGTTGAAAGAGGCGCCAGAGCTGCCGGAAGGCTTCCTTGAGCGCGGAGGAGCCAAGACGCGGGCTTGCCGCGCGGTAAGTGATCGGCACCTCGACAAACTTCAATTTTCTGCAATAAGTCTTGATCTCGGTCTGAAAGAAATGCGCCCTGGACTGAATCCCACGGCCAATGACCATCGCCAGCGTCTTACGTGAAAATAACTCGAATCCGCTGGTCATATCTGTCTGCCGCGTGCCCAGCAGCAGGTTCGCCAGCGCGGTTCCGCCCCAACTGACAAAGCGGCGCTTGAGCGAGCTCTTCTCGAAACGGCCGATAAAGCGGCTTCCGAAGACGCAATCCATTCCTTGTTCCATGGCACAAAAAAACTGCGGAATATCGCTGGGCTGATGGCTGAATCCGGCATCAATTTCCAGAATCCAGTCGCATCCGGCATCCAGCGCTTCTTTGTAGCCGCGCAGATAGGCGTCTACCACGCAGCGGTCTTCCGGAGCCCAGACTACGCGCAAGCGCGGCTCGCGCCGCTCCAGTGCGCGCATATTGTCGAGGCTCTCGTCCTTCGTGACGCGATCAAAAACCGCGAAGAAGGTAACCTTGCGAATGCCCGGACACTGCTCCAGCACAGCCTGGCAAAAGGCGACCGCCTTGTCTCCCTCGTTCGCCATGGGACAGACGATGCCCAGCATGACCGCGCTGCGCTGGAGCGCCGCCGGCCGCGCGATTCCGCTGTCATCTTGAGCCTGGGTTTGCACAAATTCCAAATCTGCCACTTAGGCCTCTATTCGTGCTTCAAACTATATCTTGACACTAATAATACTAAACTACTCGGGAAGTTCTGAGACCGCGCCGGGTCAGGCGATCTTCCTGGCTCTGACTGCACGGAGTTATGCCGTGGCGCGATGCTGCTCGCGGCCGCCCAGGCGCAAGCTGATCACCTTGGAGACGCCGGGCTCCTGCATGGTGACGCCGTAGATCATGTCGGCCGTTTGCATCATGCGCTTGGAGTGGGTGACCAGCAGGAACTGCGTCTCCCGGCTCAGCGAATGCAGCAGATCGGCGAGGCGTCCGACGTTGGTCTCATCCAGCGCCGCGTCCACTTCATCGAGCGCGCAGAAGGGGCTGGGCTGGAACTGGAAGATGGCCACCAGCAGCGCCAGCGCGGTCAGCGACTTTTCTCCGCCCGAGAGCAGCAGCACATTCTGCAGCTTCTTGCCCGGCGGCGAGGCCACGATCTCCAGGCCGCTCTCGTCCTGGTTCTCCACGTCGGTGAGGCGCAGAAAGGCCTGCCCGCCCTGGAAAAGCCGCGAGAATACCTGCGCGAAATTCTCGTTGATCCGGGCAAAGGCCTCGTCGAACTTGGTGCGTGAGATCAGATCGATCTCCTTGATGGTCTGCTGGGTGTTCTCGATCGACTCCATCAGGTCCGTGCGCTGCGCTCCCAGGAAGCCGTGGCGCTCGACGGTCTCCTTGTACTCGTCCAGGGCCATCATGTTCACCGGACCCATCTGCTCGATCCTTTGACGCAAGCCCCGGCAGCTCTCCTCTTCCGCGACCAACTCCTCGCCGGCCACACGCGCGATCTGTTCATCGGCGCGCAACGCGGCGGCCTCCGCATTGACCTCGGCCAGGCAGCTTGCCTCCACGTGTTCGAGGTCGGAGAGCAGCTTGGAGCCTTCACTGGAGCGGCTGGCGCGCTGCTCGCGTAATTCATCCACCGCGGCCCGTCCGCTCTTGAGTTGCGTCTCCATGGTCGCCAGTTGCAGGCGCAAAACCTGCGCCTGGCCGGCCAGCGTCTGCGCCAGTGCCAGCGCCTCGGCGCGCGCCGATGCCAGCTCCTGCTCGCGCTGGGTCAGTTCGGCGCTCTCGCGGACACGCTGCTCGCGCTCCGCATCTGCCGCAGTCCGCTGCTGGGCAATGGTTTGAACACGGCGCTCCAGGTCGGCATGGAGACGGTCGATGCGCTGGAAGGCAACCTCGGCGCCGCGCCGCCGCTCTTCCAACCCAGCCAGCTCCGCGGTCACCTGCGCCGCCTCCTGTTGCAAGCTCTCGCGCGTCTGCCGCAGCAAGGCCAGTTCCGCCTGCAACTGATCGAGAGCTGCCTCGGCCGTGCGGTGCTCGGCTTCCAGTCGCAGCATCTCCTCGCGCTTCTGGCTGATGTTGACGCTCTTGGCCTCGCGGGCGTCCTTATTGCGAGCGGCCTGCGTCGTCCACTCCTCCAGCCGCCTCTCAACGCGCTGCGTCTCACCTTCCATCTGCTTCAGTGCCGCGCCCTGGTTGGCGGTGTCGCGCTCGGCCAGCCTGCGCTGCTCGCTCAGCGCCTCCAGTTGCGCGGCCTGCTCCGCGATGGCCGCAACCAGCGCCGCGGCTTCGGTCTCCGCTTGCGCCAGCTCGATCTCCAATTTGCCCAGACGGTTCTCGGCTTCGCGCAACTCGCGCTTCAACGCCAGCGGGCCTTCGCTGGAAGGTTTGCCGCCGGTCACCGTGGCGTTGTGGAAGCACTCGCCCTCCGGTGTCAGAAAAAATGCGTGCGCGTAGCGCCCGGCCAGGCGTAGCGCCTCGCCGGAGTCTTCCACCAGGTAGCTGTACTTGATCTTGGGCAGAATCGACTCCAACGACAGTTCAAAGCCGTTCAGCACCCGGATCGAGTCCTTCAGCGGGGTCGCGCCGGGGGCGCTGATCGTCTCGTTACTCTCCTCAAAAAGCGCGGGTTGATCTGCCGAGTGAATCAGAAACGTGGCGCGGCCATCCACGCCCGACTTGAGCAACTGAACACCCTGCTCGGCCGCCACCCAGCTCTTCACCACCACATAATTCAGCTCCTCGCGCAGGAACTCGTCTACCACATCCTCATGCTCGCCGCTCACTTCGATGAAGTCCGCCAGTGTGCCCACCGGCGCCATGCCCTGCGCCAGCGCGCCCGGCTTCAGCAGCCGCCGGACGGTGTCGGTGGAGTAGCTGTGGTTGCGAATCAGCGATAGCAGCGAGTCGCGCCGCCCGGTCACCTTGGCCGTTTCTCCGCTTAACTGATTTGTGCGCGCGCGCACCGCGGCTTCGTTCGTCCGATGGGCTTGCAGCGCCTCGCGCAGCGCCGCAATCTCGCTCTCCAGCCGCTTCAGCGTCTCCGCCGCGGATTCGTACCGCAGCCGCGCCTCTCCGCTCTGCGCGCCCAGATTCTCCAGCTCTGCCTTGGCTTGGCTCATCTCGGCTTCCAGCCGCGCCGCCTCGCGCTCCAGAGAGGCCAAACTCTCCTCGCCCTGCGCCATGTGGTTGCGCGCGTTGCCGGCCAGCGTCAGCAAATGCATCACCTGCCGGCGGCTGGCCTCCAACTGCCGCTCCGCCGCGAAGACCTCTTCAGCAGCCGTGCGCGCCTCCTGCTGGCGCGCCTCCACCTGCTGACGAAAGGCGCGCGCCTCTTCGGCCGCCGTCGCCATGAACGAGCCTTGCTGCGTTCGCTCCTCGGCAATCCCCGCCAGTTGAGTCCGCGTCTGCTCCAACTCGGCGCCTGCCGCCGCAATGCGCGTCTCCAGCTCGGCCACGCGCTCCGTATTGGCGCGCTCCCGCGCCGCAGCCCGCTCCCGCTCCACGGCCGCCGTGTTGGCGCGGTTCTGCGCCTCCAGGCCCTCGCTGTCCAGCTCGTAGCCCCGCTCGGTCAGCGCGTGCTGCTCGGCCTCCTCCGCCTCAATCTCCGCTGCCGAGCCGTTGATCCGCTCCGTCAGCGCGGCGATCTCCGTCTCCAGCCGCGCCTGATCCGCGTCCATCAGCGCCATGCGGCTGGCCAGCACCACGCGCAGACGCCCGCGCAGCTCGTCGCGCACTGCCGCAAAACGCTCCGCCTTGGCCGCCTGCCGCTTCAGGCTGTTCATCTGCCGCGTGACTTCCTCGAAAATGTCGTCCACGCGCGCCAGATTCTGCTTGGCGCTCTCCAGGCGCAGCTCGGCCAGCCGCTTCTTGGTCTTGAAGCGCGTAATCCCCGCCGCCTCTTCGATGATCGCCCGCCGCTCGTAGGGCTTGGAGCTTAGCAACTGCCCGATCCGCTCCTGCCCGATGATCGCGTAGCTCTCCGGCCCCAGGCCCGTGCCCATGAAGATCTCCTGGATGTCGCGCAGCCGGCAGAGCTTGCCGTTCAGCAGGTACTCGCTCTCGCCGGTGCGGAAGAGGCGCCGCGTCACCACCACCTCGCCCTTTTGCGGCGTGCGCTGGAACTTGCGCCGGCGAATCTTCAGCACCACCGCCTGCGGTCCCTCGCCGCTGCTCATTGATTGCGGCTCTTCCGATGAGTCTTCGTCGAGCGCTTGACCCGGCTGCTCCTGGGCGATAATCTCCTCGGCTTCATTGGCCCGCTCGCGCCGCACCGCCTCCTCGTCCCAGTCGGTGGGGCCGTCGTGGTCCACCAGCACCAGCGGTTCCACGGGAATCGGTCCCTCGTAAGCCTCCGGATCGACCATGGTCAGCGTCACCTCGGCCATGCCCAGAGCCTTGCGCTCCCGCGTTCCGGCAAAGATCACATCCTGCATGTGCGTGCCGCGCAAGGTTTTAGCGCTCTGCTCGCCCAGCACCCAGCTCACCCCGTCCAGAATGTTCGACTTGCCGCACCCATTCGGCCCCACCACCACGGCAATCCCCGTTCCCGCCACGGTCAACTCCGTGCGGTCGCAAAAGCTCTTGAAGCCGAGTATGTGGATCTTCTTTAGTTTGAGCATCGTTTCTCCGGGTGGTTGGGGCTAAAATATTTCATCAGCATGAACTCCGTGCCCCATCCTTCGCGCTCTTTGCGAAGGGTAGAAAACGAAGCATCCTCTTGGTCGGGCAAACCACCGCCAACGCCTATTGGTCGGGCAAACCACCGCCAACGCCTATAGCGCGGCGGAAAACTTGCCCTCCGCTTCAAACTCTACGGTTCCCTGGAGGGCAGGGTCAACGGGGGAAAGAGGGGTTTTTGTGGATAAGAGAGCCCGCAATTACTCTTCTTGGATTTTCCTGAAATAGCAGTGCATAATTGGGATTTTCTTAGGGGTTTCGCCGGCTTTTTGCACAGCCGCAGGAGGCAGGTTCTGGGTATCTCTGGGTGCTCCAGCTCCCGCTTTTGGGACCTGGAAAACCGCGAACCTCGTCCGGAGCCGGCAACGAATCCACTTGACCTCCGTTACGTTACGCGTTACGATTGCTTATGATTCAATCCTTCCGCCACAAAGGACTGAAACGGCTTTTAAGGAGGTTTCCCCATGCCGATAAAGAATCCGCCTCATCCGGGCAGCGTTGTACTCAGCGAGTGCATCGAGCCGCTCGGCATCACGATCACGCAAGCGGCGCAAGCCCTGGGCGTTACGCGCACCACTCTCTCTGAACTGGTCAACGGCAGACGCGGCATCTCGCCGGAGATGGCCATACGGCTCTCCCAGGTCTTTGGCGGCAGCGCCCAAAGCTGGATTACGCAGCAGGCCCACTACGATCTTGCGCAGATTCCCGCTGGGAGGATTCAGCTTAAGCGGCTGGCTGTGGCGTGAAGAGCGGCTACGATACCTCCAAGGTCCGGGAGTCCGGACCTGGCACACTCGGCACCCGGCGGGAAAAGATGCCTATGTCCTCTGAAATCAACTCTGCGGATTAACCTAGAATGCTGTCCTGGACAAGAATGACATTCACAAGGGAACTTCCCACACTTCTCTAGCAAGTTCGACCATATAGTCGCGACGATCATCAATAGCATTTTTGTCCCATTTTCCGAACGAAGGGACCGTCGTAACCACTTTACTGATGTGATCCGCAACGCCAAAGACCGGGGTGGATGCCTGGCATTTCACAAGCAGATACTGGGATTGAGGATAGACCTCGGCTTTTTCTGAATATGGCTTGTTCCCAATAATCTGATTGATCGTCTTCTCGACGAGCATCAAATTTCCAAGGCGCTGACAAAAGTCAGATTCGACAGGAACCTCGCCGAACTCAGCCAGCGCCGCCTCGCTCGGATTCGCAGGGAGGATATGCTCAATATCATTCTTGCCGTTCACATAGTTAGCCAGTATTCCGTGTCCGCCAGTATCGCCATACGCTCGGACATCGATAACCTGCGTCAGTTTGGCTAGTGCGTAGCGAATACGAAACGCTCTCGTATTCCACAGTGTGAGTTTCCCGAACTCTTGACCAAACTTTTCTGCAATTCCTTTCTTCGCTCCGACGAAAAAGTCGTTACGGAACCCTTCAAATTGGTCATCGTTCAAGCTGCGGAGTTTTTTCGACCACTCAATGATCGAACTCTCGTATTCCTTTGTTAGGGTATTTGTCACGAGATAGGCAAACATCAAATTCTCCAGTTCGATTGCGAGTGAACTGAAGTTTGTGCTGTTCAGATGCCTACCGGCCAGCAGCATTATGTAGTGCTGCCTTACTGCGCTTCCCCCGAGGCAGCGAGTATTGGTTATTCCCTCCTCGTGCTGACCACTGGGGCCGTGACCCTCCACAAATCCAGCATAGGTTTTGGCAGCCCCAAGGAGGCGCTCAGCAAACTTAATCGGGTTTGTAGAGTGTCCAGTCTGAGGCTCGTTCTTGAGAAACCAGTTGTAAATCGCGTCCTCTTGCAGCTTTGACTCCGAAACGTTGAAGTCAGCAAAAATAAAATACCTCAAAAATCGAAGAGGCTTTTCCCTCGAATGGAAAATCGCATCTGTGGCTTGTTTCCAAACGCTCTTGAGCTTGGCAAAGTCCTCTGAATCGGCGTGCATGAAAAGAAGGTTTTTGAGAAGGTCCATGGCATCAAGACCAACACCACGATCATTGACCGTCTCGAAAATCTTCAATGCCTTTGCAAGGCTCGACGTCTCGATCCTGATTAGTTTGACCTTGTTAATGAAATATCCATAGAAACGACGGATCAATTCCGGATCGCCTTTGCAGTTTGTCTTCAGAAACTCGCGGATGGTCGCATATGCCCCAGCGATGTTCGAGATTGAACGCGTGCCATCCCTGGGGGCCGCTTCCCAGGCCCCCTTGGCATAATGATCGAGAACTCCCTGGCTATCTTCATATTGAAGTTCGAGTCGGACCCGATGTATGATTTTTCCCTGCGAGTCGGCTGTAACTGCGGAAATCTGGGGCAGCAGGTACTCAAGACTGGTTTCGCCGTTTTCCTTCAACTCGTCTCGGATCGCGCACAACATCAAAAAAGCTGTAGTAATTCTCTGTTGGCCATCGATTAGATCAAAAACTGCTTCTTGGCCACGGCAAACTACGACGGTCCCTATAAAATATTCGGGACTCGAATGACCGTTGGAACTCTGGTACTCTGCCCAAATATCGCCGATAAACTGCTCAACCTCGTCCCCCCTCTGGCCCTTCGGATCATCTTCCCCCCATACATATTCACGCTGGTAATCTGGGACACAGTAGAAATCCTGAAAAACATTTGCAAGAGCCATGTCTGTCGATTGGATGGACTGTTCGAGCATTTGGCGCTCCTCTTTTGTGACTATATTACCACGCAAGACGACTCTCACTAGAAGATGGTGGAGTCGCGAAGCCGAGAGCGAGTACCCCAGGGTCTCGACTTTGAGACCCGGGATGAATCCGTTCGTACTCCGAGCCGAAGGCCGCTGGCCCCCCGCAGGTGGTCAATGCCCCGGAATCATGCCCCACAGCATCACCAGCGTCATGCCGATGACAATGATGCTGGTGGCCCAGGCAATCACATTCCACAAGCGCGAGTTCTTGTGCTCGCCCATCAGGTCCTGGCGGTTGATCAGCATCAGCATCAGGATGATGACCACCGGCAGCAATACGCCGTTTAGAACCTGCGAGAGAATCGCGACGTTGATCAGTTGCGCATCGGGCAGCAAGAGCACAGTGGCCGCGCCGCCCACAATCAGCAGCGTGTAGAGCCAGTAGAAGAACGGCGCTTCGTTGAAGTGCTTGTCCACGCCGGACTCGACGCCCAGGCCCTCGCAAACCGTGTAGGCAGTCGAAATCGGCAGAATCGAAGCCGCGAAGATCGAGGCGTTGAAGAGCCCGAAGGCGAAGAGCAGAAAGGCGTAGTCGCCGGCCAGCGGGCGCATCGCTTCGGCGGCGTCGCTGGCCACCTGGATAGATCCCATGCCATGCACGTAGAGCGTGGCCGCGCAGGCTACGATGATGAACCAGGCGACAATGTCAGTGAAGAGGCTGCCGACGATTACGTCCAGCCGCGAGGCTGCGTAGTCTTTCACGCGAATGCCTTTCTCCACAATCGACGATTGCAGGTAGAACTGCATCCATGGCGCGATGGTGGTGCCGACGACGCCGATGGCCATGTACATATAGGCCTTGTCGCTCCACACCGAGCGGGCCGGCAGCTTGACCGTGGCCCACAGCGCATCGTGCCAACTGGGCTGCGAGAGCACCCCAGCAAAGATGTAGCAGATGTAAACCAGCGAAGCGATGATGAAGATTTTTTCCGTGCTCTTGTAGCTGCCCTTCACCACCATGTACCAGACCAGCGCCGCGCAAAAAGGCACACTGATGAACTTGGTGACGTGGAATAAATGAAGAGATCCGGCGATGCCGATGAACTCCGTGACCACGTTGGTGTAGTTGACCACCACCAGCAGCACCATCAGCACAAAGGTGAGGCGCAGGCCAAACTCCTCGCGGATCAGGTCGCTCAGGCCCTTGCCGGTGACCACGCCCATGCGGGCGCACATCTCCTGCACCACGATCAGCGCAATGGTAATGGGAATGATGGTCCACAGCAGTGTGTAGCCGTACTGCGCGCCGGCCTGCGAATAGGTGAGGATGCCGCCAGAGTCGTTATCGACGTTGGCGGTAATGAATCCGGGGCCAAGAACAGCCATAAATAGCAGTATCCGGATTCGCCAACGCTTCGCCATGCTCGCGGGTTCCTATGGAGGATTCATGAGTTTCCTCACTGACCATAACAGGCGGGGGCGGGGGGCCGAAACCCCGGCAGCCTCGATCCCGTGGAGAAGCCTGCAAAACGGGCTGTCAGAGTTTTAGTACCATGGTACATTGGTACTTCTGTACCAAGGGGCATTATGCCGGAAGAACAGAAGAATCGCGAACCCGTCGTCGTCGAGCGCGTCCAGACAGGCGTGCGCATGGAAAAACACTTGTTGAAGGTGCTCAAGGCCGTCGCCGAGCTGAAGGAGATGACCCTGGGCGACCTGCTGGAAGGCATTGTGCTGCACGCCTTCGAGGGCAAGCTCGTTCCCTTTTCCGCGCAAACGCTGAAGGAGATCGAGCAGTTCAAGTCCATCTACGGCATGACGTTGAAGGCCAGCGACAGCCACAACCTGAAGGAGCGCAAGCCACCTGCAGTGGGGCAGACGCCTTCGGCCAGGAGATCTTAAGAGTTACTGCAAAACATCGACTTCATCAGGGATTTCTTTGTCCGTCGAGCTCCCAAAACTAAAAGGGGTGGATGATTCCTTGCGGAATGATCCACCCCTTTGACCAGCTTGGAAATGCTTTGCCTATGCGGATCTATGCGGTGGCATAAACCGGCTCATCCTGCTCTTCGACGACGGCATCCGCAGTCAGGCTCAGCAGTGACTTGATCACGTCGGCGGCGCTATAGGATGTGCGGCCGGGTGCCAAGAACTGCGCGACGGTATTCAGATCGTCGCCCACGGTGACCAGTGGCGGCTCGAGGGAGCCATCTTTGCGCGTCTGCTGGTGCCCAATGTTGGCCATCAGCGCGTTGCACAGGCACTTGCGTCCCACCGTATCCTCCACCTTGCCGCCCTTGGCTACGTAGTTGGCCACCGGCTCGGCGGAGCAGCGATAGCCGATCTTGCCGTTCGGCGTGGCGTAGGATTCCCGCAGCAAGCCGATGTCGCAAACCCGTGTCCGCGCTTCGGCGACTGCCGCATCGGAGTACGAGCCTTGCAGGATCGCCACCTTGAATGGGAAGCCAGTCGGCGAGGCCAGCGGATCGGTGAAGACCACACCGGAGCCCGAGACCGCCTGGGCCAAAAGCTCATTCTTCAGATCAGGTCTCATGCCGGACTCTTCGCTGAAGGCAAATGCCGTGCCCACCTGCACGCCCGCGGCGCCCTGATCCAGCGCCGAGCGCACGCTCCGTGCATTGCCATAGCCCCCAGCCATCCAGAAGGGAACTCCCAGCGCGCGCAGACCGGCTATATCAACCTGGTCGCGCTCGCCGTAGATCGGCTCACCATTGGCGTTCAGCAGCAGCTTGCCGCGCGGAGGCGCATTGTGACCGCCGGCGATAGGAGTCTCGATGACCAGGCCATCCACGCGTCCGGTAGCCCTGCGCAGCATGGTCGTGGCCAGCGTGTTTGACGAGACGATGGCCAGGAAGCTCGGCCGGTCGAGCAGCGGAAGCGGACCTTGCACGTAGTCGGCGGGATCGAAGTTCATCGCCGTGTCCTGATCCTGTGAGGCGCCGGTGACCGCCAGATGGTACTGGGCTGGGCGGAGGCCGGCCAAGGCGTCCAGCACGCCGGGAATGTGCAGCGGAATGCCCGCGCCCATCAGCACATAGCCGACGCCGGCCAGCATGGCGCCGAAGATCGAAGCAAGGTGCGGCATCTGCACCTTCTCCAGGAAATTGATGCCGACAGGATTCTTGTGGCCCTCGCGGGCCAGATAGACCTCGACGAAGTTGCTCACAATGCACAGCTCGACCACCTTGCGCATATCGCGGCGCTGGTGCATCGGCGGCAGCGCATAAGGAACGTTCGCTGCCTTGCCGCCGGGGATGTAGTACTCCTCCCAGATGCGCTGGGCCATCTCCGGGAAGGGGAAGGCGTCCAGGCCCCGGCGCACATGACCGCCGGGATCTCCATCGCCAAGGCGGCGGACAAAGAGCGAATCGAGCGCTGTGCCGGAGACAACGCCGAGCTGACCGAGTTTGGAGACCACATTGGCCAGACGCCAGTTCGAGACGCCCACGCCCATGCCGCCCTGAATGATTTTGGGAAACTGCATCATCTCTGGATTCTTTCACAGATTTGGATTTTTGCCGATCTTTTCTTCGAGACGAAGGCCACAAAAAGTACTATATGTGAGCAATCCTGCACAGAATGAATGGTTTATTGCCTGAAATTTATATTCGCGCGGGCGGCTGGGTTGATGGCGAGGCTGATGTCTGTACTCTTCTGTTCACTCGCTTGAGCCGGGATTCCCTAGAGCTTGTCCCGCAGGAAGCTGATCACGTGATCGGCCTGGACGACACCGACCATGCGGTTCTGCGCATCCACCACGGCCAGGGCGTGCAGGTTGTACTTGTCGAAGAACTCAGCCAGCTCGTTCTGATGCAGGCCGATGGGGCAGGAGAGGACGCGCGCTTCGGCCAGCAGGGCAAGGCGCGCCTCGGGCTGGGCCATCACCAGCCGGGCCAGCGGAACGGCTCCGCGCAGCACGCCCTTCTCGTCGAGCAGATAGACTTCGGTGACGCTCTCCGGGTCGCCGTCGAAGCCGCGCAGAGCCTCGACGGCCTGGGTCACGGTCGCGTCCTTGGCAACGGAGACGAAGTCGGTGGTCATGCAGCCGGCGGCCGAGTTCTCGTCGAATTCGAGCAGATCCGAGACCTCCTGCCGCTCCTCCGGCTCCATCTCTTCGAGGATGGCGTCCGACTGCTCCTCGGAGAGTTCGGCCAGCAGGTCGGCGGCGGCGCCGGGGTCCATCTCTTCGACGATGTCGGCGATTCTTTCTTCGCCCAGCTTTTCCAGCAGTGCCTTTTGCAGCTTGGGCTCAACCTCTTCCAGGGTCTCAGCGGCCACCTCTTCGTCCAGCGAGGTGAAGATCACCGCGCGTTCGGCGGGAGCCAGGTCTTCCAGAATGTCGGCCAGATCGGAGGGGTGCATCGCCCCCAGGCGTTCATACTCGATGCGCAGCTTGACGCGGCGCGCCGGATCGACCTCGATGACGTCGACAAACTCCCAGGGAATGCAGCGGGCTGTGAACTTGCGCGAGAGCTTCTCCAAAGTGGCGCGCGGCAGCAGGCCCTTGAAGACGCGGCGAATGGCGCCCCGCATCCCCACCTCGACCTCGCAGACGCGCAGCAGGTGCGCCGCGCCCTGGCCCATCCACTCCAAATCCACGTCGTTCACGCGCACCACCTTGCGGCCGTGAATGTCGATGATCTGGCGGTCGATCAGGTCCTGCTGCAGGTAGAGGTAGTTGCCCTGATCCTCCAGCGGAACCAGCGCGCCGCTAGAGCGCAGCTCCAGAGAGCCGGCGGGCGTCTCCATCACCTGGTGCGAGGGCACGATGCACAGCCCGGAGCGGGTCTTGAGCACCAGGCCGGCCACCTTGCCCGCATCCTCGCCGGTGGCCACGGCGATGTCCTTGAGCCGCCCGCGCAGATGACCCTGGGCATCGGTGACCGGAGTGCCGAGCAGCGCCGTCAGACTGATGCGGGTTGTGGTGCGGGGACTCATGAGGTGAGTGTATCGCTTCGGGGGCGGGCTGCGCCTCACCTCTGCATCCAAAAATAATGCGTATCCAGATGAATGCCAACTTTGTAAGAGTTCGGATATACTCTGTGGGAGTTACAAGGAGCCTGAAAGATGCGCTCATTGATGATTCGGTTCAGCGCCGCAGTTGTTTTCCGCTGCGTAGCCGTCACGCTCATCACGCTGGGTTGTATGTGCCTGTTCTCCGCCTGCCACAGGAAGGATGCAGGATATGAATTTCGCGCCGCTGCCGCCAAGGGCGACCTGACCAAGGTCCAGGCGCTGCTCAGGGGCCGTCCGAATCTGGTCTTCAGCAAGAACAAGAAAGGTTCAACGGCTTTGCATTGGGCGGCGGCTTACGACCACAAGGACGTAGCGGAGTTTCTGCTCTCCAATAAAGCCGATGTCAACGCCAAGACCGACGAGGGTTCGACGCCTTTGCATCGGGCGGCTTATGGCGATCACCTGGACTTGGCCGAGTTGCTGCTCACCCACAAGGCCGATGTCAATGCCATAGACAAATACGGCAACACGCCCTTGCACTCGGCGGTTTCTCAGGACCACAAGGACATGGCAGAGTTGCTGCTGACCAACGGAGCCGACGTCAATGCCAAGGCCCACAAAGGCACGACGCCTTTGCAATGGGTGTTGGGATGGCTTCTGCCAGATAAGTTTGGCGTCAATACCAAAACCGGCAAGGGCACGACGCCTTTGCACTGGGCCGCGATTAAGGACTACAAGGACATGGCGGAGTTGATGCTGGCCAAAGGGGCCGATGTCAATGCCAGGGATGACGGCGGTGAGACGCCTTTGCACTGTGCGGCGTTTAACGGCCACAAGGACATGGCAGAATTGCTGCTGGCTAACAGGGCCGACGTTAATGCCAAGGACGATAACGGTTATACACCTTTGAACTGGGCTGCGATTAAGGGCTACAAGGACGTGGCGGAACTGCTGCTGGCGAACAAGGCCAACGTCAATGCCAAGGATGACAAGGGCGATACGCCTTTGCACTGGGCGGCTGATAAAGGCTACAAAGATGTGGCGGAGTTGCTGCTGGCCAACGGGGCTAACGTTGATGCCATGTCCAATAATGGTGTGACGCCTTTGCATTGGGCGGTGGTCAAGGGCCACCAGGACGTGGCAGAACTTCTGCGCCAGCACGGCGGCCATAATATAGGTTCAAACCTCTCTGCCCCAGAATGGAATTATCCGTAAGTGATTGTGCTGCCGGGTACTTGGTGCTCTTGTTTTTGATTCTCACTCCACAACCATGTCAATGCTTGACATCCGATTCGCCCGGCGATACGCTGTTGATAACGGATGCGGCTTCCAGGCCGGAGGAGATTCTCATGGATCAGATGAACGTCTCGATCACCGACCACCTTGCCGGGTACGTGCGGGCCAGGGTCAAGAGCGGACGCTACAACAATGCCAGCGAGGTGGTGCGCGAGGCTCTGCGCCGCATGGAAGAGGCTGATGAGCGCGCCCTGCGCATCGCCGCCCCTACCGTCGAGGACGTGCTGACTGATTTTACGGCCCTTCAGACCGATCGCATTCGCCAGCGCGTTTTGGAAGGCATTGGCGAGATCGAACGCGGTGAATATACCGTGTACGAAGGCCGCGCCGGGCTGGCCAAGCTCTCTGCAGGAGTGAAGGCCAGGGGGCGTAAGTTGCTTGCGGAAGCTGAAGCAAAATAATGCAATTTCATGTCACCAAAATGGCCGAGCGGGAGCTGGATCAGATTTTTGTCTACTGGGCTCAACGTGCCGGCGTTGATATTGCGGACAAGCTTATCGATTCCATCGAGGGGCGCTTTGCCTTGTTGGGCGATTATCCCTTTGTGGGCCGGAAGTGCGACGAACTTGCTCCCGGCGTCTTTCGCTTTCTGGCAGGCGACTATCTGATTTATTACCGCAAGAGGCGTAGCATGATCCAAATCATTCACGTCATTCACGGAGCGCGAGACCAAGCTCACGCTTTCAGGAACAACTGACGGCGACAGGCTTTGCGCTCTGCTATCTAACATAGGATGCTCAGAGATTTCCCCATGGCCTCATGGCGACTTTCACGCAACTCTGACAACAACCCCCGTAGCATCGTCTTGCTGAGGATGGTCGCCGGCGAAGCTGCGCGCGGCGCGGTAGATGCCATGCACCAGTTCGAGCGCGGAATCCTGGCTGTGGTCGCGCACGTAACCGAGAACTCCGTCCGCGCCGAACTCCTCATCCTCCAGAGTTGCCATCTCCGTCGTGCCGTCCGTCAACAGAACCAGGAGATGCCGCGAGGCCAAAGGAACTGTCGTGGTGGCAAAGCTGGTATCCGTAAAAAGACCCAGCGGTGGGCCGGAACTTTCCAGCACATGATCGATCTCGCCGGAGTCTTTCATCAGAAATCCCGGAACGTGCCCCGCGTTGGCATACGACAGGCTGCCATTCGCTCCATCCAGGCAAACCAGCAGCATGGTGACGAAGCGGGCCTCCTCCAGGTCGGCAAGCAGCATATGGTTGACGCGGCTCAGGATCTTCGCCAAATCCGCCTCGACCTGGGCGAAGGAGCGCACATAGGCGCGGGTTAGCGCCATCACCAGCGCGGAATCCAGGCCGTGCCCGCTCACGTCGCCGATGCCGATGCAGGTGCGTCCGTCCGGCATGGTGAAGGCGTCCAGGTAGTCGCCACACGCTTCCTTGTCGGGGTAGATGGCGCACGCGATATCAAGGCCGGCGGCGCCCGTAGCCGCGCCGGTGTAGAAGCGCTGCTGTACGTTGCGCGCCATTTGCAACTGGAGTTCCCGCTCTTGCTCTTTGCGCAGCACCGTAATGTCCTTGCACACGGAAACATAATGCGAGATCACGCCCGCGCTGTCCTTGATCGGGCTGATGGTCTGCTCCACCCAATACAGTTCCCCGGACTTTTTGCGGTCCACCAGCGTCCCGCGGAAATCATCGCCTTGCAGAATCTGGCCCCAGAGCCGGTTGTAGAAGGCCCTGTCATGCAGGCTGGACTTCAACACGCTGGGTGTCTTGCCGACAACTTCCAGGCGGCTGTATCCGGTAATGACTTCAAACGCCGGATTGACATACTCAATTGTGCCCTGGCGGTCGGTGATCACGATGCTGTCGGCGGTCTGCTCCACGGCACGGGAGAGCAGGCTGATCATCTCCTGCGACCGGCGCCGCTCCGATTCGGCGCGCATCTGTTCGGACCTATCGCTGACCATGGCCAGCGCGCCTTCAAAGCTGCCGTCCACACCGAGAATCGGCGAGGTCGTCACCCGCGCCCATAAGGCTTCCCCATTCTTCTTGCGATAGCGGGTTTCAATCTGTTCGCTGACGCCCCGTCGCCGCCGTTCCATCTCGGATTTCTTCTCTTCGATGTCGCTCTCGAACATGAAATCAAAGAGCGGCCTGCCCTGCATCTCCTCGACGCTATAGCCGAGCAGTTCAGCCATGCGGCGATTGACCAGGGTTGTCTCAAGCTCGGCATTCAGCTTCCAGATGCCTTCGTAGGCGGTCTCGACGATGCCGCGATAATTCTTCTCGCTGTGCTCCAGCGCTTCCAGGATGCTCTGCTTGCGTATAAGGTCCGCTCTCTCCGCGATCACGGCGGCCAGCACCATGCCCGAGGCCGAGGTGACAACGATAAATGCCTGGAGCAGCATGGCGTTCTGCTCGACGTTGCCATAAACGACGAGCCCGAAGCCATGAGCCGTTCCCCAAACGGCAATGGAAGAGATCACAAAGCTGGCGATTGCCGAGCCCGGCACCTCGAACCGAATCGCCCCCCACAGCACGAAAGGGAAGACGCCGAACGCAAAGACGCCGGCATGCATCGATCCCAGCCGGTAACCAAAGATTAGCGACGCGCTCGCGGCAGTTCCCAGCAGCAGGCACGCCAGCTCGACCCGCCGCTTTTTGAGGACCGGCAGCAGCCCCATGAAGGTCAGCACCAGCGGGGTTACGATCAACACGCCCGTGGCGTCGCCCCACCACCACTTCAGCCACTCTGGCGCTAAACCAGACCAGGTATACCCGCCGGTGAGAACCAAAACCCCCGTGCCGATGCTCGCGCTGACCAGAGTGCCGCAGACAGCGCCGCAAATACTCAGTCCCAGCACATCGCGAAGCCGGGTGAGGGAAGGCCGAAAATCGGGCAGTTGCCGCAGCAGCCACGCGCCGAAGAGCGGACCAGCCGTGCTGCCCAAAGCGGTTCCGGCCGCGGCCAGATGCGGGATGCCGGTAAAGTAATTAACGATAAATGCAGCCATGGCGATGGCCGGCCAGATGCGATAGCCGAACAGAAGCATGGCGGCCAACGCGACCCCCGCCGCCGGCCACACGGGGGAGACAGTGCCGCTGGGAAAAGGGACGGACAGCCCCACTTCGCCCGCCAGCACGCAAGCGGCAAAAACGCCGGCCAGTTCCAAAATCAGACGGCCCCCGCGTCTCTGAAGGTGGTTCAGGCGCCTTTCGGTCGTCGAATCAACACTTCGTGCGGCTGTCATCAATCTTGACTCCTTGGCAGAGCATATGGGGATTGGATGCAGCCCCATGGTCTATTTGCCTCAATAAATTGCATAGCAGGCCAGCTCGGACCGTTTACGAAATGGAAGGCGCGCGCCAAAGGCGCTCGAATTCCACTCCAGCGAGTTGAACAGCGACGAGCGCCTACCCTCCGCGAGAGGCGGGGAGCGGCGCGTGCTATAGCGCGCTGCTTGACAGAGTTGCTTGTCAGCGATGAAACTGCCTTTTAGTCTGCTGCGCACGGCGGACGATTTGCTTCCGGGTGAGTTCCGGAGAAGACGGAGACCAGGCCGGTGAGCGAAGCGAAGGCGGGGCGGCTGAGTCTGACGCTGAAATCGGCGGTGGAGAGCGTCGACGAGATCGAGGCGGTGGCGGAAAAACTGGCTTCCGAGGCAGGCCTGGACGAGGACGAGTGCTTCCACGTGGCGGTAGCGGCGCGCGAGGGCGCAGTGAACGCCGTTCTGCACGGCAACGAATTCGACCTCACCAAGCAAATATTCGCCAGCTTTGAGAACAACGGCGCGGCGCTGGTGATCATCATCTCCGACCAAGGCAAGGGGCTGGACCCGGATACCCTTCCTGATCCGCTGGCTCCAGAAAACCTGCTGCGCGGCTCGGGGCGCGGCATCTTCCTCATGCGATCCTTTATGGATGAGGTACATTTTCGACAACTGAATCCCGGAACCGAGTTGACGCTGGTCAAACATCTGGCGCCGGCTGGCAAAAATTCATGAAGCGCCGCGGTCAGGGCGCTTTGGCAACCGCAGGAATGTTATTCTAATTGCACCACAAGGAGGAGTTTCCATGGCACTGACAATTGCTTCCCGTGAAGTGAACGGCGTAACTGTTCTGGACCTTAGCGGGCGAATCACCTTGGGCGAGGGCAGTGTGCAGTTGCGCGATGCCATTCGCGGCCTGATCAGCAAGGGACAAAAGAACATCCTGCTGAACCTGGCGGATGTGAACTACATCGATAGCTCCGGGCTGGGCGAGCTGGTGAGCGCCTTTACCACAGCCAAGAATCAGCAAGCCGATGTCAAACTGCTGAATCTGACCAAGAAGGTTCACGATCTGCTGCAGTTGACCAAGCTGTACACCGTCTTCGACATCAAGGACGACGAGGCCGGCGCCATCGCTTCCTTCAAGTAAACCTGGCCGGAGCAGCGCTCCCGCCGCCAACCCATCCGAAAAAGGCCATCCCGCGGGATGGCCTTTTCGCGTCTGTGCCGCCTCAGGCCAGCGCGGAGACCGGCTGCGGAATGCGGATCACCGGGGCGGCAGCCAGCAGGGCCGCGGGAACGGCATCGGCCGCCGGCTGCTGCGGGCTGGAATGAACGCCGCAAGTGAGCCGGTGGACAAAGTGGTAGGGTGGCCAAGGGCCGGAGAGCTGCATCTGGTACTCCCGCATCGCGGCGCAAATGGTCGAGTACTTGCTCAGGTAACGCTCCACGCACTTGCGGTCGATCAGGTGCGCGATGTCCAGCAGCATCTTGCCGCTCTCCGTCAACCGGCAACTGACCTCTTCGTCCAGGGGCAGAAAGAGCCGGTGCATCTGGAAGCTGACGGCGCGGGCGCGGGTCTGCCGCTCGCGCTGCCGCCCGGCGTTCTCGCGCAGGTGGGTGAAATACTCCCGGCTCAGTCCATCCGCGGAGAGGTTCTTGCTGGGAGCGTGGGCACAGCACTCCACCAGAACTTTCAGGTGCATCTCGGTTTTGCCGCGCAGCTTGTCGATGTGGTCGAGGAACTGGCGGTGGTTGGCGCGGATCGACCGGCGCAGGCTCTCGTCGTCGTTGAAGACGGTGCCGAAGCGAAAGGGCAGCACCGTGGAGTGCTGAAAGCAGTCGGCAATCACCCGCGCGTGGTCCACGCCGGATTTCTGGTCGAGGGCTTCCTGGGGGTTGTGCTCGCTGACAATGACAACAAGGTCGTTGGCGGGATAAACAAAAACCTGGTTGCCGCTGACTCCGAGGACCGATTCCATCGGGGTGGGTTTGCGATGACTGGCCGATTCAGGAAATGCTTGTTTTTCACCGATACAGTAGGCATACCATGCCATGACGAGACGCTCCGTCTCCGTGCGCTGGAAAGCGCAACGCGTTGGGGAAGATCTGTGAACGTAGGAAACAATGCATACAAACAACACTCCGGGGCGTTCAGAGCCGGCCCGGGTGAACCTAGTAAAATGGTAGTCCTCCGCAAATACGGCTGGCAATATCTCAGGATGCGAGATGGGGAAAGAAAGCAAGACCCGTCAAATCGTACTTTATATAAGTAAAAAACATATTGATAGCACGAATACCTGTTCGCTTTTGTGCAGACAGACCCATATAAACCATAAAATGCGCCTGCGAAAAAGCCGCGTTTTTGTTTTTGCGGCTTCGGGGTCCCCAGCGACAGGTCTTCGTCGCTGGGGTGATCTAGGGTGGGATGCCATTACAGACCTAGGAAAATGTTCTAGAAAACCGACCTGCGATTTGCCCGCCCATTTCACAGGATCGCCGACGCTCTTGAGTTTGTTGCTTTTCATACAGACCGCCGCGGCCCGGATCGGCTATCCTCGTAGCCAGGAGAACGTGCGTGAAACCTGTGATCGCCCATGCGCTGCGCAGTCTGCAACGCAACATTCTGGCTGGCATCATCACCATCGGGCCGCTGTTTGTGACCTACCTGATCTTCAGCTTCCTGCTCAGCACGCTGGCCAAGGCGGGCTTGCCGGTGATCAAGTTGTTTGCCGTGATCTTCCCTGAGGGGTGGCTTAGCCAGCCAATGCTGCAATCGTTTCTGGCCATTGTGCTCACCCTGGTGATGCTCTATGTGGTCGGCCGGGTCACCAGCTTGGTAGTGGGCCGCCAGGCCCTCGAACTCTTCGAGTCCACGTTGGATCGGCTGCCGGTGGTCGCCAAGATCTATTCGTCGGTGCGTCAACTGATCGACAGCATGATGGCCAAGAAAGAATCCAGCCAGCGCGTGGTGCTGGTGGACTTTCCCATCCCCGGCCAGAAGTCCATCGGCTTCCTTACCCGCACGCTGACCGACGAAACCACCGGCGAACTGCTGGCCGCGGTCCTGGTGCCCTGCGCCATCAACCCAACCTCGGCCTTCTTGCAGATTCTGCCCATCAGCCGAATCACGGAAACCGACCTGAACATGGAGCAGGCAATGAGCATGATCATGACCGGCGGCGCCGTGGGGCCGGAGACGATCCGCTTCTCTCAACCCGCGCTGGAGGCAGAGAAGCCGCCTATGCCGCCTGCATTCTCGGCATGACCTTGGCGTAAGGAGGATCGGGAAGCTCGTCATTTGCCGCAACCCACAGATCATGGTCCATCTGCAATCCAAGCCAGAACTCGGCGGAGTTGCCGAAGTAGGCGCTGAGGCGCAAGGCAGTATCGGCTGAAATAGAACGCTTGCCGAGAACAATATCGTTCACCCGCGGCGCGGAGACGTGCAGATCCTTGGCCAGCCGGTAGCTGGAAAGCCCCAACGGCTCCATGAACTCCGTCTTGAGAATCTCGCCGGGATGAATTGAGTAGGCAAAGGGAATCTTCTTCATCGCGTCTCCTAGTGGTAATCGACGATCTCCACGTCGTATGCGTCCCGATCAACCCATCTGAAGCAAATCCGGAACTGATCGTTGATGCGGACGCTGTGTTGGCCCTTGCGGTCGCCGGTCAATGCTTCCAGGCGATTGCCGGGCGGGATGGTCAAATCGTGCAATTGCGTCGCGCGACGCAGGATAAAGAGCTTCTTCAGAGCCGAAGTACGGAGGCTCGCAGGGATGCGGCGGCTTTTGCCGGTATCCCACAACAACTCCGTATCGGCGTCCGCGAAGCTCCTGATCACAGCAAGATGATAACGCTATTCGTTAAGAATGGCAAGCGTTATTAGAGCACATTCAGGCTGCCCGGTTCGTCCACCGCCAGCGCCTCTTCCGCGTGCTCGCTTTCGGCGGCGATCTTGCGCAGGCTGACATGCTCGAAGCGCGCCCAGATCAGGCCGATGGGCGCAATGCCCAGAAAGCCCACCAGCAGCAGCGTGGCGGCGCAGGCGGTGGCCGGCTCTGCCGCCACGCCGAAGAAGCCGGACATCGCCGCGGCCACGGCGCCGATTTGCGTGAACCAGCCGATCACCGGCAATTGAAATCCGCTGACCGCCAGGCTCGAAGCCATCAGCAGCATGCACTTGGCCAGCGTGAGATGGGCCAGTTGCGGGCTGGCGGAAAAGGCCGTGGTGATCTCCAGATAAGCCAGCGAAATCAGCCCCCACATGGCCAGTGACAGCGCCAGGATAACGGCAAAATCTGTGAAGGTGCGCATGGTGTCCAGGCCGGCGCGAAAGGTGCGAATCTTGTGCCCGACGGCGTGGCCCAGTTTCTTGGAGGCCATGCCGAAGAGCCCGTCGAGGAACGAAGCGACCATCTCGCCCGCCAGACGCACGGCAACCAGAAAGAATGCGCCGCCGACGGTGGCGGCCAGCGCCCCGTAGCAGACTTTTTTAAGGACTTCAGGATGGGGCAGAGCGCCCGCCGGAGCCAGCAGGATCATCGAGCAGAAGATCAACGCCATCGATGCAAGGTCGAAAAGCCGCTCGACGATGTAGACGGCGACCTGATTGCTGAGCGGCAGGCCGGTCTTCTTGGCCACCAGGTAAGGCCGCACCGGATCGGCGATCCTGCCGATCAGCGCGACAGCGGTGAAGCCGATGACCTGCGTGCCCAGCAGAGAAAGCAGAGGCACCTTTTTGTTGTGCCGCAGCAGCAGCGCCCAGCGCACCGAGCGGATCACGTAGCAGACGTAAATGCAGCCCAGGGCAATGGCGATCTTGCGCCAGTCGGCCTGCGCCAGTTGCGACCGGAATACGCCAAAGTCGAAGTGAATCCTGTCGCGTCCCCACACTACCAGAGCGGCCAGCGCCGCCAGCCCCACCAAACCCGCAATCCATTGCTTCTTCAAACGTTCTCCGTTCCGCAGTGCTATGGGTATGCCCAGAGTCTAGTTTCTCACCTGTTCGCGAAGAACACCCTAGCGGGATGCGTTTCCCTGATGGACCGCCACCCGCGCCGCCCGGCGAGCCTCCGCCTCCCGCGCAAGAACGCGCCGGTTGAACTCGTGAATCACCCGCGCCACATAGGCTTGCGTCTCGCGATAGGGAGGAATGCCGTGGTACTTCGCTACCGCCTCCGGGCCGGCGTTGTAGGCGGCCAGCGCCAGCGCCAGGTTGTCATGGTAGTGGGTGAGCAGCGCGTCCAGGTAGGTCGCCCCGCCGCGCACGTTCTCCTCCGGCTTGAAGCTGTCCGCGACGCCCAGGTCCTTGGCCGTTGCGGGCATCAGTTGCGTCAGCCCCTTGGCCCCGGCGCGGCTGACGGCTCGCGCGTCGCCATTGCTCTCGGCCTTCACCAGGCTGGCCAGCAGGTCCACGTCCAGGTTGTGCGCATGGCCGGCCTGGGTGAGCATCTCGCCCAGGTCCGCCGCAGAGAGCTTGGCCTCTCGGCGGGAATTCGCGCTTGGTTTGGGACCAGCCGCGGAGGTCGGTCCGGACGAGTTCTCCGCGGTTTTCGGCGCAGCCGGCGGATCGGGCAGTTTCTCAATCTCGGCAATCTCTTCCGGGCGAAACTCGATGTAGCTGTCCTCGCCGGCGCTCAGGTAAAGCCGGGTGCGGCCCTCGACTTCGGCGTGATGATCGCAGCGCATCTCGAAGCCGTTGCGCAGCGTGATGCGCTCGGCTGCGCCAGCGAATGGGGACAAGGCAGCCAGAGCCGCCATCATCCCCGCCGTGATCAAGAGACTTCCGCGCATCGATCGTTTGCTCAACTCAATCCAACTCCTGCCGCTCCGCGTTTGGCCACCGCGGCTTCCAGCACCACGGCCACGCCGTCCTCGTCGTTGGGCGGCGCCAGCTTCCAGCCGCGCGCTTTAGCCATCGCCCGCAACTCGGCCGCCGCATTGCCCATCAGCACGCCTTGCCCAGCCCACTCCAGCATCTCCACATCGTTCCAGTTGTCGCCGATGGCCATCACCTCGTTGCGCTCCACGCCCAGGTGAGCCGCCAGTTTCTTGAGCGCCGCGCCCTTCGAAACGCCTCGCGGCAACAGGTCCAGAATCGACAGATCGCGCGCCGGATACTCAGTCCGCACGCACGCGCAATCGCCGGCCCATTCGCTGGCCCTGACCGCCTGCTCGGCCGCGCGCATCCGGCTCAGGCTGCCCGCCGACATGCCCTGAATGGGGTCGTCGCCGTCCATGAGCGCATCCTCCAGCGGCTTGACCACTTCGATTGCATTGCGGTTGGCCTCGACCCACAAAGCGATCCGCCCATGCGCCTGTTCCAGATCCTCAAGCACCAACTCGCCGCGCCCCGGGCGGTCAAAGGTGAAGACCACAGCCCCAAACGGCCGCAGCAGCCCGCACAACCCGCGCGCCACCCGCGATTCCATTGAGCAGCGGGAGAGATTCTCGCCGCCCAGCGTGCGCATCACCGCTCCATTGGATGTAATCAGCGGCGTATCCGCTCGCAGGCCGTGACCCGTGAGCAGCGGCGTCGTATAAGCCGCGCGCCGGCCCGTGGCGATGGCCACCGTGATACCCGCCTCCTGCGCGCTTTTGAGCGCCCGCGCCGTGCGCACCGTCAACGCCTGCGCAAAGGTAGGCAGCAGCGTTCCATCCATATCGATTGCCACCAGCCGAACCGCAGGGTGCATATCTCTAGTGTAGCTGCTGGGATATTGCGGCCCAATCCGGTAATCTTGGAAGTATGGAACGTATTTGCAACCAGTGCCGCGCCATGCTAGCAGAAGAGACGATGGCGGATTGGTGTCCCGCCTGCGGAGGCGCGCTTGTTGAACGCACTGAACTTCAACCCGCTCTGCCGCACGCAGTGCCCGCAGAGGTTGATCATCGCGGCATCATCCTGCCCCGCCGTCATGCCCTGGGCGGAATCATTACTCCGCAGTGAGGCTTGCCAAGCTTGACAGGCTATTCTTTGTCTTTCTTCTTCGGATCGTAATCCTCGTCGGGAAACGGCCATGGACGGGCAGGAATAATGTGCGCAATAACGCGTTTGCGTTCGCACAGTTCAATCGTCTCTCCAGCCTTGAGCAAAGCCCATATCAGGCGGGTGTTGCGCAACTGGCTGAGAGTAATCGACGGCATGGATGTACTCTGACACAGAATGGGTTGCACCGCAATAGATATTCTGCCTCTTTGAATTGGCCTTTCCCGATTTGACGATATGCCAGTGGGTGCCTCATCGGAAAGAATCCCAGTTCCGATAATCCGGACCTGGGGCAACCAGCACATGGCCCTACTATCAACTTTCAGATGTTAAGGTATTAATTTCCTCGCTATTAGAGCGAACTACTTTGAGAATTGCAATCGGCCAAGGCGAAGGTGACCCTATCCCTCCCTCAATGCGACGTATTTCACTCACCCCGAATACCCAGAATCCAGCGTTCTCAAGTCCTTTGATGCGCTCGCTCAAACCGAATGTCGCTTTCACACGTTCACCAGCCTCGGTATCATTCCAGAATTCTGCACAATCCTGTACCTCTTGGAGGAATTGGCCGAGAAGATCAGCCTCCTCCGCTGATCTCGGTTCATCGTGATCGAACGAAAACTGTAAAGCCCCTCCAGCAACATTCATAATATCCCGTCCAGAAATCAGTCGAACAAGAAACAGAGGGATATTTTCCTTAATCCTCTTGATTCTGATAGGCGGAACCTTTGGCTCATCGCTTAAAGATGTAGAGACCCATTCCTCATGATTTGTCTTTAGCTTTGACAGAATATCGACCGTGTAGGTTTCACACTGGTCATCGATCATCTTGTGGTGCACTCGACAAAGAAGGATTAGATTTTCTGGCTCATCAAGACAATCGGTGGGATAGTTTGGGTCATACCTTGGTCCTTGCCCCTTTCTAGAAACCACATGACACTCATCTCCAACAATCGAATCATCGTCTACATCAGTAGCCTCAATCACTAATTCATGTCTGCACAAAGCACATCTATTACCGGACTTCCCCCAAAGAATCTTCCTCGTCTTGTCTGAGATTGACAAAGTATTTCCCTCTTATTCTCTATTCATATCGTAACGCCTCGGCAGGCAGGATGCGCGAGGCAGCCGACGACGGATACAGCGTAGCCAGCAGCGAAATTCCAATCGAGACGACGGAGACAATCAGGCCATCAAGCGGGCGCGGCGCAAAGGGCAGCGTGTCAATCGAGTAGACTTCGGCGGATAAATGGATGAAGTGATAATGCCCGCCGGCCCAGGCGGCGAGGTAGCCGAGCGCCAACCCAAGAACCGTCCCGATCACGCTGATGAGGAAGCCTTGCAGCAGGAAGATGCGCCGCACCTGCGCCGGCTCGACGCCGAAGCTCATCATCACGGCGATGTCCCGCGTCTTCTCCATTACCATCATGGTGAGCGCGATGAGAATGTTGAGCGCGGCGACGATCACGATCAGCGCGATGATGATGAAGGTGACCACCTGCTCCAGCTTGAGCGCGCGGAAGAGTTCGCGGTTCGTCTCCATCCAGTTGGTGGTCATGTAGCCCTTGCCCGCAGCCTGCTCGATGGCCTTGCCGATCTCTGGCGCGCGGTATAAGTCATCCACTTTGAAGCTGATGACAGACAATAAATCAGGCTCGCTGAAGAGGCGCTGCGCGTCGCTGAGGCGCATGAAGGCCATCGCCGCATCGTATTGATAAAAACCTGAATGGAAGATGGCCACCACGCGGAAGCGCTGATACTTGGGCGCGAGGCCGAGCGGCGTCAGTTCGCCCTGCGGGCTGGTGACGAGCACACTGTCGCCGACCTGCGCGCCGATGGTTTCGGCGATGTCTTTGCCCAGCACCAGCGGCGGGTAAGGCACGTTGATCTGGCTCTGGCCGGGAAGCGGCTGCTCAGTGGCTGCCTCCGGATCAAGGTCGCGCGCCGAGCCGGTGGTGATGGTGTCGAGCAGACTGCTGACCGTGCGCTCCTCGGCGGGAACGATGCCTTTGATCAGCGCGAAGCCGGCGCGTGGGCCGCGCGAGACCAGCACTTGTCCGTAGATTCCCGGCGCGGCGGCGGTGACGTGGGGAACATGGCGCAGGCGTTCGACGAGCGGCTGCCAGTTGCGAATGCCGTCCGACTGCACGCGCATCAGGTCCACATGCGCCGAGGCGCCCAGCAGGCGGCCCTGCAGGTCGCTCCTCATGCCGTTGGTGATAGCCAGCGCGATAATCAGCGCGGCCACGCCCGCGGCCACCCCGGCGATGGAAATGGTGGTGACCACGCCCACCACGGCTTGCCGCCGCTTGGCCCTCAGGTACCGCGCCGCTATGTAAAGCTCGAATCGCATGAGTCTTCTGGAATCTTCCCTGATTCGAGTCTACTTCTCCGGGGCGGGAATCACCGTCTTGGCCACGCCCACGTTGTCATACCGGTCATAGACGCGCACGGCGATCAGATGCTCGCTGGCCTTGGCCTCCGCGGGCGAGGGAATCAGAACGTCATAGTGCTCGCGCCGCGCATCGGAGAGCCCGCCAACCGGCTCAATGTACTGCCAGGGGCCTGCATCGAGCGAGTACTCGGCGTGAGCGACGGGCGACGCCGCATCCTCCGCGTCGAAGGTCACATGAATCTGCTTCGCGCAGGGCGAAGGCTTGCAATTGGTCACAGCCGCATGAAGAGCGGAGATCACCGGCGGCGTAGTGTCCACCTCGAAGCGCTCGCTGACTTTTTCGCTACTGAGCGCGTCGCCGGGCGTGTGCGAGGGGGCGTCGGAGGCGACGACCTTGATCTGGTAGCCGCCATCGGGAATCAACGCGGCGTCAAAGGTGTAAGCCTTGTCAGTAAGGTCAGCCTTGAGCAGCCGCCAAACGGTTTCGCCGTCGCCGCGCAGGTAGAGCGCGTAAATCAGCTCGTCGCCGTTGTCGTCGTGCGCCGCCCAGCGAACGGTGATCGCGGTGCGGTCCTTGGCGGCCTGCAAGGGCGCGGCGGCTCCGGCGTCGAAACTTATTCCAGCGTTCTGGCCCGCTGAAGGAAAGGCGATGTTGACCGTCGGCGGCTGCCCGGCATTGTTCTGCGAACTATAGCGCGCGCCGGGAACCACCACCAGATCGTCCACCACCGGAGCGGCGTTCACCGGCAAATAGTTGACGCCCACGCTGCCCAGCCTTCCATGCGCGCCGAGCACGGCCTTCCATTGCAGGTAGCGTCCGGCGGGCGAGGCCACCGCGCCGCCGTTGAGCGGCTGCCATTCCGACCAGCCCCTGACCGGCTGCTCGACGTTGCCGGAGCGGGTGAGCAAATCAAAATTTGCCGAGCCAGGCTCGACCTCAACGCGGCCAAAGCGAGCCATTGCGCTCGTGTCCAGCACGTCGCTGGCGTACTCGTGCTTCACGGTGCGACCCAAAACAACCAGCTTGCCGGTATTGCCGGTGCCGATGAGGATGCCGCGAGCGTCTTGCGCCACGGCCAGACTCAGCCCCTGCTGCGCATCCAGGTGCGCGATGTCGGCGTAGCTGCCGTCGTCATTGATTTTGAAGACGCGGCCGCGATTGCCGGTAAGCGCGAACAGGCCGTCAGCCCGCGCGGCCAGCGCATAGACGATCTCGTCCTTGCCGGACCACAGCTTGCGCGGCGCTTGGCCCTCCGCCAGCGCATAGATCTCGCTGCCTTCGGGGACCGCGGCGCTGGTGTTGGCCGCTTGCATCGATCCCGGCGGCACGATGGTTATCGTCATCGACGCGGTTCCCTGCACGGGCAGCGGCGGCAGCGGGTTGCGGCTCTTATCGCCCACGCTGGCCGCGTAGATGGTTCCGTTGGCGGCCACGGCCACCGCGGTAATCTCGCGGCGCGGCGCTTCAAAGAGGACGTAGCCTTTTCCCTCAGGCCTTTTACCGTCGAGGCTGATGCGATAGACCAGGCCGCTTCCGTCGGAACCGGCGATCAGGTTGCCCGTCGCGTCCCACGCGAGCGAGCGGATGTGCTCCTCGTCGCTCCGGAAGAAGAGTTCCGGCTTCGCGCCGGGCTTGGTTACATCCACGCGATAGATCGCTCCCGGCCCGCCGGTGGCGATGTACAGGCGGCCTGCCGCGTCAAAGCTCATCTCCCAGATGTAATGCGTCTTGGCTTCGGATTTATCCGCGCCTTTGTCTACGCTTTTCTCCGCAGCCGTCCTGCCGTCGTTAGCCGTTGCATCGTCGAGCTTGGCCGCATCGAAGACGACCGTCGCGCTGCTCTCATCCTGCTTGGCGGTGGCGTCGGCTTTCAGGCGATAGACCTTGCCGCTGGGCAGCGTAGCCACGTAGAGCGCGCCATCCGGGCCAAGGCGCACGACTTGCACGGCCAGGTCTTTTGTCTCGAAGAGCGTGAAGGGCTTGCCGTCCAGCGCGATGCGCAGCACGGTGGCCGGCGAAGCGGTTCCAACGAAGGCCACGCCGGCTTTGTCCACAGCGACTGACCAGACGTAGGTCGAGGGCGTGGTGGCCAGCTCACTCAAGCCCGGCCCCTCGCGCAGGTGGCCGTCGCTGGTGATCGCGACGCCTTGCGGGGTGCCCTTTTCAAACTCCTCCAGGCGCGACTGGGTCCACAGGTGCGTGCCTTGGGCTGAGGCGGTGAGAGAGGCAACGGCCATCACGGCCGCGCCCAGCGCAGCGAGACGGAGGACAAAATGGAAGCGGCGAATCTGACGGGAGAAGAAAAACATTCTGCGGTGAGTTTACTAAAGTTGGGTACGAAGGGGCATATTACCGGTAGCAGTAACGAGTGGTGCGGCTCGCTCGGAAGTGAGGATTGGGTTAGGATAGGAGCTAGAGAAGCATCCGGGGAGGATGGAATGACGACAATCCAGCTCACACTACCCGATCAACTGGCGCAAGAGGCGGAGCGCGCCGGGCTGCTCTCGCCTGAATCGCTGGAGGAGTGGCTGCGCAAGCAGTTGAAGGCGAAGGCCGCCGAACAGTTGTTTGCCGCCATGGACCGCATGGCTGCCGTGAACGATCCTTCGTATATGTCGCCGGAGGAAGTTGCCGAGGAGATCAAGGCGATGCGTGCGGAACGGCGCGCCAAGGCCTGCGTCTGATGCGATTGGTGCTGGACACCAACGTTGTGGTCTAGGGCCTGTTGGTTACTTGCTCGTCTCAGTCTGAGACCTGCTCAACCAGCCTGAGCGCGTTACCAATTCTTGACCAGTCTTCCAGTTGCTTATCCCAGGATCGATTGATCTTACCCTTGGGTCCACAGTGACCGACTGCAAAAACTTGGATACCGATTCGCGTCAGCCAACTTCCCCCGGCCGCAACCGTAATTTTCTTCGGCGCGCATTCGATTTCGAAAGCATGTAAAGCAGCCAGCCAGCCGCTGGCGCCCATCGCAACTACAATATGAGGCTTTAATTCCTTTGCAAGCGGACGAAGATGAGTGACAGCGCAATTTCGGACCCACGAAACTGAAATTGTTTTGTCCATAGGAGGGTTCTTCAGGCAAAGGATGGAATTTGTCAGATAAACACGCGTCTCCAGATCGGGTCTTGGTGGTCTGGTTGGCTTCAGACCTATATGTGTAAGAAGTTCGTATAGATTATCGTTCGTCTTGTTTTCCGCATTATCCTTGCCCCTATTCCTTTCAAAATAGCCCACGTCGCCGAAATCTTGGCCAACCATAAGAATGTGCGGTCTCGGATGCCCGAGCCATTGAGACCAATAGCTGATAACATCTGGGTCGAATTCAAAGGAAGCGCCCGAATGTATCTTGCCAGGATTGCGAGCCATGCAAACCTGGCAAATTTTTCGAGCTTTAATTAGCTCCGGGGGTTGTTCGCAGGAATGTGATGTCATCTTGCTGCTCCGAAAAAGTCTGGTAGTGAAACTCAGTGCCGGAAGTGCCGCATGCCGGTGAAGACCATGGCCATGCCCAGCTTGTCGGCGGCGGCGATGACTTCTTCGTCGCGCACCGAGCCGCCGGGCTGGATGACGGCGGTGGCTCCGGCAGCGGCGACGGCTTCCAGCCCGTCGGAGAAGGGAAAGAAGGCGTCGGAGGCGGCGACGCAGCCCTTGAGCGGCAGCACGGCCTTCATTGCGCCAAAGCGGGCGGCATCCACGCGGCTCATCTGGCCGGCGCCGACGCCGAGGGTCTGGCCGTCCTTAGCATAGACGATGGCGTTCGATTTCACGTGCTTGCAGACGCGCCAGGCGAAGAGCAGACTGCGCAGCTCCTCGGCCGTCGGCGGACGCCAGGTGACCACCTTCAGGCCGGGATCGAGCGCGGCGGTGTTGACTCGGCCGGTGTCGGCGTCTTGCATCAATAAACCTCCAGACACGTGCTTGACCACGGGCCTGGGCGGCGCAGAGCGCACTTCGACCAGGCGCAGATTCTTCTTGGATGTGAAGCGCTCGCGGGCCTCGGCGGAGAAGCCGGGAGCGGCGATGGCCTCGACGAAGAGCTTGGCGATCTCCGCCGCCGCGTCGCCATCCACCTCGCGGTTGATGCCGATCACCCCGCCGAAGGCCGAAACTGGATCGCAGGCGAGGGCTTTGTTGTAAGCCTCAAGGATCGTCGAGCCGGTGGCCGCGCCGCAGGGGTTGGTGTGCTTCATGATGATCGCGGCCGGCTCGTCGAACTCCTGCACCAGCTCCCAGCAGGCGTCCAGATCGACGATATTGTTGAAGCTGAGTTCCTTGCCTTGCAACTGCCGAGCGCCAGCGATTCCGAGGCCAGAGCCGTCGGCATAAAGCGCGGCGCGCTGGTGGGGATTTTCGCCGTAGCGCAGCGACTGCGCCAACGGCAAGTTGATGCGCAGCGTCGTGGGCAGGCTGCTCCCATCCAACACGGCGGCCAGCTCCGGCGCGGGCGCGTCGGCGATCCTGTCCAGCGTGTTGGCGATGGCTGTGTCGTAGGCCGCGGTCAGCGAGAAGGCCTGCCGCGCCAGCCGCCAGCGCGTTTCGCGGCTGAGAGAGGCGCCGTGGGCGCTTTTCATCTCTTCGATCAGAGCAGGGTAATCCGAGACGCGCGTCACGATGGCCACGTCTTCAAAGTTCTTGGCTGCCGAGCGCACCATCGACGGGCCGCCGATGTCGATGTTTTCGATCAGATGGCCGAAGGCGACTCCGGCCTGCGCGGCAGTCTTCTCGAAGGCGTAGAGGTTCACCACCACCATGTCGATGGGATCGATGCCGTGCGCCGCGACCGCGGCCTCATGCTCCGGGTTGCCGCGAATGTAGAGCAGGCCGCCGTGAACCTTGGGGTGCAGGGTCTTCACGCGGCCGTCGAGCATCTCCGGAAAGCCGGTCAGCTCGCTGATGTCTTTCACGATCAAGCCCGCCTCGCGCAGGGCACGCGCCGTTCCGCCGGTGGAGACCAGCTCCACGCCATAACCCGCCAGAGCCTGGGCAAACTCCACCAGGCCGGTCTTGTCGGTCACACTCAGCAACGCCCTCTGAATTCGCTTTTCCGCACTCACTTTTGCACTCCTCGATCCAACAATTTTTTTGTATTGATTCAAGGATACGGGATTTGAGGGCAGGGAAGACACCTTTCCGCCGGGAATTCCGGGACGATTTTCTCGCGGGAACGCTGGAGAGCAGACCACATCGTGGTACAGCGCACGTTGGTTTGTTGCGAATGCAGCATCCGGCCGCCTTGCCGCCGGAAATGCTTTAGAGTTGAGTAATGGGAAGTTCTCCCCTCACTTCCGATCCTGAATTTCTGCGTCCGGAAGGCAGTTTCAATCCGCCGCCTCCTCCAGTGCGCCGGCCGCGACGCTCGTGGTCCTACGCGCCGGCGACCTACGTGCTGGTGGGCATCAACTGCCTGGTTTTTCTGGTCATGGTGGCCCACCACGTCAGCATGGGCAATCCCACCTCCGATCAACTGCTTTACTGGGGCGCTGATAACGCCGGCAATGTGCTCCTCCAGGGCCAGTGGTGGCGCATCGTCACTGCCATGTTCGTGCATGTGGGTATTCTGCATCTGGCAACGAATATGTGGTGCCTGTGGAACCTGGGTCTGCTGGCCGAGCCGCTGATGGGTTCGACGGGTGTGTTCGCGGTCTACATTCTAACCGGCGCGGCGGGCAACCTGCTCTCCACCTGTGTGAACTGGTTTTGGTTCAATCAGGACTGGGTGAAGTTTCACGACCTGGGCGTCTTTCCGGCCGGCGCGGGCGCTTCGGGCGCGGTCTTTGGCATCGCCGGAGCGCTGATTATCCTGCTCAAATCGCATCGGCTGCCGGTGCCGCCGCAGGAACTGCACAAGCTGCGCAAGTCGGTGATTTACTTTGCCGCCATCAACCTGGTGCTGGGCCTCTCGATCAGCTTTGGCACCATGGTGGCGCACTCCGGCCTCAGCATCGACAACATGGCCCACCTGGGAGGATTCAGTAGCGGCTTGCTCTTCGCGGCCCCGATGGTGCCCCGGATTGGCTCGCCCCGCGATCTGTTTCTCTTCCGTCTGCGCATGGCCATGGTCCTGGTGGTCGGAATCCTGGTGCTCTTCGGCTTTTATCTGGCGCAGTTGCCCCGTTAACAGAACTTCGCCGCGCCGCGCGCATCCTGTGCAACAATAACTTCCGTAAGCTGGCCGTCAGTTGTAAACCCCTGGAGGCAGACCATGGAACGCCGCGTATTTCTCAAGCAGGCCGCCATCACCGCCGCGGCCGTCGCATCCACCAGCCAGATCAACGCGTCGGCCCCGACGCCCCACAGCCCCATCGCCCGCCGCCCGCTGGGCAAGACCGGCGAGCAGCTCTCCATCATCGGCTTTGGCGGGATTGTGGTGATGAATGAAGAGACGGGCGCGGCCTCCAACATTGTGGCCGAGGCCGTGGACCGCGGCGTGAACTACTTCGATGTCGCGCCCAGCTACGGCAACGCCCAGGAGCGGCTGGGACCGGCGCTGGCGCCCTATCGCAACAAAAGCTTCCTGGCCTGCAAGACTGACGGCCTCACCAGGGAGGCCGCGCGCGCGGACCTGGAAAACTCCCTCAAACTGCTCAAAACCGATCATTTCGACCTCTACCAATTCCATGCACTCACCAAAATGGCGGACCTGGAGAAGGCGCTCGGCCCCGGCGGCGCAATCGAAACGATGGAAGCTGCAAAGAAGGAAGGCAAGATCCGCTTCATCGGCTTCTCCGTTCATTCGGCGGAAACCGCGTTGGCGGCCATGGACCGTTACCACTTCGATACGATTCTTTTTCCCATCAATTGGGTTCTCTTCACCCAGGCCAACTTTGGCCCGCAGATTCTTCAGCGCGCCCAGGAAAAGAAGATCGGCATCCTGGCCCTCAAGGCCATGGCCAAGAGCGTGTGGCCCGCCGGCGAGAAGCAGAATCATCCCGTTCCCAAGTGCTGGTACCAGCCGGCGGCTTTTCCCGATGAAGCCTCGCTCGGCCTGCGCTGGACCCTTGGACATTCCATCACCGCCGCTATCCCGCCGGGAGATGAACGCTACTTCCGCCTGGCGATGGATGTGGCGCAAAACTTCAAGCCGCTGGATGCGGCCGAGGAGCAGGCTTTGCTCGCCGGAGCGCAGGCCGCCGAGCCCATCTTCCACCTGGGGAATGACGTGTAGGGCGGCTATAGCGGTTCTCCAATTGCTGTACACAGGAATCATGCCGTAGAGTGGCTTTTTCCTCAAGAAAAAGCCACCTTCGACAAAACCGGTAAGGACATATGTATTGGAGAACCGCTCTATTGGCCGAAGCCTGCCGTTTACCGTGTCGCCGTGGCGGCGAACTTCTTCACCATGGCCAGCAGCAGCTTGCGGTCGCTGTCGTTCAGGTTCGTCGAGTAGCGGCGGATCTGGGTCAGAAAGCGCAGCTCCTCGTCGGAGAGCTTTTGCAGGTTGGCCTGCTTGCCTAGCGAGTCGTCGGCGAAGAACTGGGTGATGGGCAGATCAAGCGCCCGCGCAATCTTCGACAGCGTGTCCAGCGACGGAATCGTGTGGCCGTTCTCCACGCGCGAGAGATAGCAGCGCAGCAGGCCCGTCTTCTTTTCGATGTCTCCCTGGGAAAGCCCCATTTGCAGCCGGTGAGCGCGGATGGCAGTGCCGATCTTCAGCATGGGGAAGCTCCTGTTCGACGGCTCCCGGCGTTTACTCGCGAGGTAGCCATCAAAAAATTATTAGCATAAGAGTTAACACAGGCCGGAGCGGAATGCAAGGGCTTTCCGCCTGAAGTATTTCTGCCGCTAGTGATCACCCCTCCCAGCTCAAATTACCGGGAATTTGCCATGCGTCGCCCCTGCGTCACGGCTGCTTGATCCTGTTGAGTCCGGGAGTGAGCGGCCAGCTCTGGCCATTGAAGATGAAGTCGCCTGTGAGCCTGCCGGGCAGCGTGATGGTCGCGTCCAGGCCGGCTCCCTGGCGTTGATAGGCGACCTCGATCAACCCCTCGGGATGCGGGAAGACGGCCTTGAGCGCGGGTAGCGTGCCCAGGTGGGGAGCGATGCGGACCGTGGCGAAGCCGGGGCTGGCTGGCTCAATGCCGGCGACCAGCGTGAGCAGGTCGTAAATGGGATGCGCGCTCCATGCGTGGGAGTCGGAGCGGGTGTTGCCGGGAACCTCGGGCCAGGTGCTGAAGTGCAGCGGAAGCAACTTGCGCCAGGGATCGATGGAGCGCAGGTACTCGTCGGCCAGTCCGGCGTGGTCCAGGGCGCGAGCAAGATAAAAGCGGAAGTAGTAGGAGGCGCTCAGGATTCCGTCGGGTGTGGTTCCGGGGTCAATCGACAGCATCCGGCGCAGCACCTCCTGCTGGCATTCCTTGGGGACCACATCGTAGAGGACGGCCAGAATATTGGCCTGCTGGCTGAAGTTCTTCTGGTCGGGATTATCGGCAACCAGGCCGAGGCTGGGCGACCAGCACTTGTTAAAGAGTCCGGAGCGGACGTGCGCGGCGCGGGCCTGATAGCGGTCGGCCAGAAGCGGGTCGCCAAGGCTCTTCTCCAGGTCGACGGCCTCATTGAGCGCGCCCAGGTATTCCAGTGTGGTGACGCAGGACTCGCCTTGGGCGTCGTAGGTGGGAATCTCCTGGTGTTCAGAGACCCAATCGACAAAGCTCCACCAGGGCAATTTCTGGAGCAGGCCGTCCGGCTGCTCGTGCGCGGCGAACCAGGCGAGGACCGTGCGCGTGCCGGGCAGCGCGGCGCGCGCCGGCTCCGGGTCGGGCCGGTATTGCCAATAGTCGTGGACCATGCCGATCCAGAGCAGCGAAAACGTGGGGATGATCTGGGGCAGGGAACTGGGATAGCGGCTCATCGTGAGGCCGTCCGCGGTGCGCGACTGGTCGAAGGCCGAGATAGCCTGCCGCGCCAGCCGGTCGTCGCCGGCCACAGCGTAAGAGATGAGCGCCTGGATGCGCGTGTCGCCCACGTACTGGAACTGCTCGTAGTAGGGCGTGTCCATGTAGGTTTCGTGGGCGTCGAGCCGCGCGATGCGCCAACTGATCTCCCAGATTTTGTCCAGCTCAGCGTCGCCGGAGTTGAAGGTCGCGCGTTCCTGAAAGGGGTATGCGGTGAAGGAGGCGGTGACCGATTCCAGCGTGAGCGGCTCGGAGCCGGTCTCAATGTCGAGGTCGAGATAGCGCCAGGTGCGCCACCAGAGCGGCTCAAAGCTGCGATGCTCCCCGCCGTCAGGCAGGAAGCTGTCGGTGAGGCCGAGGGCTTTGCGGTCGCCTATCTCGTCCCGATCGCCCTTGTGCTGATCCTTGTCGTAGAGGGCTTCGGAGTAGGTGAGTCGGATCTTTGCGCCCTTGCCGCCGGAGACGGTCAGTTGCGGATAGGCCGTGGTCAGGGTCTTGCGGTCAAGGAGGAGATAAGCATGGCTTGCGGCCGGAACAGTGACCAGAGCCTCCAGGAAACCTAGCAGTTTTGACTCTTCCTGGTCGGGCGAGTCGACACGGATACTTTGTCTGGTGGTTTTGCCGGAGTTGGTTGGCGTAAACTCCATCGCCGGCAGCGCATCAGGCACCAGCGCCCATGCATTGTCTCCGGTCACATCCGCAGAGTGAGCCTTGCTGGAGGTTGGGTAGATGCTCTCGCGGATGGGCGAGGCGGCAGCTACCCAGGCTGGTCCAACAGCCGAAGGCGAATTCCACTCCCAGTCGTAGCGCGCGCCGTCGATCTCTTCGCCTGTGCCGCAAGCCATGTACTCATTGAAGCCGTTGGCGACGCGGGGCAGCGGACGCTCTCCCGGCTCGACCTCGACCAGCCAGCCCTCCGGCGTGCTGATCGAGCTGACTCCGCCCGCCTCGCTCTCCAGCAGAAAAGCGGTGCGGTCGCTGATCTGCGCCAGAGGCCCATAGACGCCGAAGTTCCACACCGTTGCCGTGATGAGGTTCTTGCCGGGCTGGAGCAACGGCGCCAGATCGAAGCGCTCATAGCGCCAATGGGCAAGGTCGCCGCGGGCCGGACCGTCGCCCACTCGATGACCGTTGACGTAGAGAATGAAGCGGTTGTCGGCGCTGACACGCACCGGATAGCTCGCGGGCACAGCGGCCAGGGTTACAGAGCGGCGGAAGTGCAGCACCAGTGGCTCCCGCAGCGGCGCAGTGGGATGGGTGATCCACGAGGCCTGCCACTCGCGATGAGGCGGGTCGGGCTGGGCCGGAGTTTGGGCGTTGTTTAGCGCGGGAAAGGCAAGGGAGACGAGAGCGAGGGCGAAGAAAGTCAGAGTGGAGCGCATGGGCGTGGGCCTTCGGATTCCCAGTTTCCCATCTTAGCGGGAAATGGAAGCGAATGTGGAGCAATTTCCGGTTGGCGGAATTTTTCGGCATACCATTGCATTGCTGGGTTATTTTTCCTGCGCTATGCGCTTCATTTTGCAGTGCTGTAACCTTCTATTCATCTTGGCCCGGTAGGCTGAGGATGGTGATAGCCCAAGTGCCCGAGATTCGTTTCAATCAATCTCAGCTTCTGACCGAGCCCGCTCTCCCCGGCGAGCAACCCTCGGAGCAGCCTGCTCAGCAGGAGGCTTCGGCGATACGCGCTTACCTGCTCTCACGCGGCAACTCGGCGCTGGCCGACCGCGGCTTCCACTGGCTCATGGTGCTGTGCGCGTTGAGCATCTTCGGCATCGTGGTGCTGATCGCCACCGAGCTGGTGGTCCGCTCGCGCATCGCCTGGGGTGCCTTCGGCCTGGATTTCTTCTACAAGGCCTTCATCGACACCTACACCGGCAAGCCGATCTACTGGGACCCGGTCAACGGCCATTTCAGCGCCCTGCCGTTCCTTTACGGCACGCTGGTCTCGTCGTTTCTCGCGCTGTTGCTGGCGGTTCCGCTGGCCATCGGCGTAGCGGTCTTCCTCACCGAGATGTGTCCCAACTGGCTTCGCGCGCCGCTGGCCTTCCTCACTGAGCTGCTGGCGGCCATTCCCAGCGTAATCTACGGCCTATGGGCGGTCTTCGTGCTGGTGCCGCTACTGAAGGAATACGTGAATCCCGTGCTCATCAAAGGATTAGGATGGACGGGCTTCTTTGCCGACGACAATCCCACCGGCCTGGGCTTTCTCACGGCGGGCGTGATTCTGGCCATCATGATTCTGCCCATCATCTCCTCGTTGACCCGCGAGGTGATGATTGCGGTGCCACACTCGCAGCGCGAGGCGGTGCTGGCCTTGGGCGCCACACGCTGGGAGATGATCCGCATGGGCGTGCTGCGGAATGCGCGCATCGGCATCGTCGGCGCGGTGATTCTGGGCCTGGGGCGCGCGCTGGGCGAGACCATGGCCGTGGCCATGGTAATCGGCAACAGCCCGCAGATTCAACGCTCGCTGCTGGCCAACGGCAGCACCATGTCGGCGGTGATTGCCAATGAGTTTGCCGAGGCTTCCAGCGATCTGCATCTGAGCGCGCTGATGGAATTGGGGCTGGCGCTGTTTATTGTCACCATCATCGTGAACGCCTTTGCCAGAATGCTGGTCTGGATGGTCACGCGCGGCACGCCGTCGTCGGTGCATTAAAAGTAGCTTCTAGCCTCTAGCTTCTAGCTAGAAGCTAGCAGCTAGAGGCTAGAAGCTAGGGAGAAAGCAAACTGAAGACTGAACACAAATTACGGGCGAAGATGCGGACGCTGACCGACGGCGCGGCCACCGGCCTGGCGGTTCTTGCGACCCTGCTGGTCGTTGCGCCGCTGGTGGCCATCTTTGTTTATCTGGTTTATAAAGGCGCGGTCTCGCTGAATTGGGCCTTCTTTACGCACAATCCGGTTCCGGTGGGAGAAACAGGCGGAGGCATGGCCAACGCCATCGTCGGCTCGGCAATTCTGCTCGGAGTCGGCAGCCTGATCGGCATTCCCATTGGCATCGCGGGCGGCATCTTTCTGGCCGAGTTCGGGCGCGGCACCAGGCTGGCCAACGCGATTCGTTTCACTGCGGATGTGCTCAACGGCGTTCCCTCCATCGTGATGGGCATCGCTGTCTATTCGCTGGTGGTGGTTCCGCAGGGTCACTTCTCCGCCTTCTCCGGCGGCGTGGCGCTGGGCATCATGATGATTCCCACGGTCTGCCGCACCACCGAAGAGATGCTCTTGATGGTGCCCCATGCGGTGCGCGAGGCGGCGCTGGCCCTGGGCGTGCCCAACTGGCGGTCGGTGCTGTCGATTACCGTGCGAACGGCCTCGGCGGGCATCATTACCGGCTGTATGCTGGCCTTTGCGCGCGTCGCCGGCGAGACGGCGCCGTTGATCTTCACGGCCTTCGGCAATGTCGGATGGAGCGAGAAGCTCAGCGAACCCATCGCCGCCTTGCCATTGCAGATTTACGTCTATGCCCTCTCACCTTACGACGAATGGCACCGGCTGGCGTGGGCGGGGGCGCTGGTGTTGATTGTGCTGATTGTGCTGGCCGTGTCGCTGGTGCGCTACGTGACCAGCCGCGGCGTTTTGAAAGGGGCAAGCTAAGTGGGCGTCGGCATTGAAGTCACCAACCTGAACGCGTGGTACGGGACCAACCACACGCTGCAGGACATTGATCTGAACATTCCCGCCAACCATGCCACTGCGCTGATTGGCCCCTCGGGCTGCGGCAAAAGCACCTTTGTCCGCTGCCTCAATCGCATGCACGAGACCAACCCCATCGCCCGCGTCACCGGCACCGTGCTGATCGGCGGGCTGGACATTTATGCCGACGCCAAGCCGGTCGAGATTCGCCGCCGCGTGGGCATGGTCTTCCAGCGGCCCAATCCCTTTCCCACCATGTCCATCTATGACAACGTGGCCGCGGGGCTGAAGTTGAACGGCTACAGCAACCATCATGTACTGGATGAGATCGTCGAGAAGTCGCTGAAAAACTCCGCGCTGTGGGAAGAGGTCAAGGACGACCTCAAGAAGAAATCCGGTGCCAGCCTGAGCGGCGGCCAGCAGCAGCGGCTGTGCATTGCGCGCGCGCTGGCCGTGGACCCCGAAGTGCTGCTGATGGACGAGCCGGCCTCGGCGCTCGATCCCGTCTCCACTTCCAAAATTGAAGACCTGATCTTCCAGTTGAAGTCGCAGTACACGATTGTGATTGTGACTCACAATATGCAACAGGCCGCCCGCGTCGCCGAGAAGACGGGATTCTTTTTGAATGGTAGGATGGTGGAGTTCGACTCGACCCACAAAATCTTTACCAACCCCAGCGACAAACGCACAGAGGATTACATCACAGGCAGGTTCGGATGACGCGCATACGTTTTCAACAGAGTTTGGAGGAACTGAAGGAACAACTGCTGGTGATGGCCGGCCTGGCCGAGCAGTCTATCCAGAGAGCCATCGAGGCCTACCGTGTGCGCGACCTTTCCATTTGCGATCTGGTCAACCGTTCGGAGCTGGCCATCAACCGCCTGGAGCGCGAGATCGACCAAGCCGCGCTCGACCTGCTGGCCATGGAGCAGCCAATGGCCATCGACCTGCGCTTCATCCTCAGCGTCATCAAGATCAACGCGGATTTGGAGCGCGTCGGCGACGCCGCCAAGGGCATCAGCGACCGGGTGCGCAGCATGGAGCAGATGCCCCAGGCCGATCTGCCGGTGGACATTCCGCGCATGGCCGATCTGGCCGCCGAGATGGTGCGCAAGTGCCTGCAAGCCTTCATCGAGGGCGACGCCGAGCTGGCGCGCTCCATCCTCACCATGGACGACGCCGTGGACGCGATGAACCGCGCCGCCTACAAGGCGCTGACCAAAGTGATGGAAGAGCAGAGCCACCTGGCTCCGCAGGCTTTGAACGCGCTGATGATCTCGCGGGCCCTGGAGCGCATAGCCGACCACGCGACCAACATCGCCGAGGACGTAATCTTCTGGGTGCAAGGTGACGACGTGCGCCACCACAAGAGCCTCAAAACCGCGCCCGACCCGCACACAATGGAGTAGGTTTCGCAGGATTTCCCGGCGGTGTGAGACCTAGTGGCAGGCAGCCTGATCCTGGAACTCGTGCGTTTCCGTCATGGAGACAAACCCGCGCGCGCAGGTCAGAATCTGTTCTTCAAGAGGACCATTGTCAAATGTGTCCGGTGAGAGGAACGCTGCCTGATTGCGCATCGCCAAGTAGGCTTCACTCAGCTTTTGCATATTGTTGAATTCCGCGGAGAGCAGCGGGTACGCGCTGCGGTCGTCGTCCGTGGATGCGGCGGCGGAAGTGAGAGCCAGACACTTCTCTGCCTGTCTGTGGTGCGCCGATACCCAGTCTAAGGCTATTGGATTATTATTCAGGACCGCGTTGACGATGGCGATACGCCACTCCCGGATCATGCTCAGCTCTTCGATGCCCGCCTGCACAAAAGCAGTTGAGAATCCTGCCTTTGCATGGGGCGTAGCGGCCGGCGCCTCCGCATCCGCGGGTGGAAGCGTCAGGGTTGTCTGATTGCCTTTGAACGAAAGGCTTCCTTGAGTCAAACGCGCAAGCGCCTCAATGTCGACATACGACTTTCCGTTGATGTGAAGGAGCTGCGCTTCGCCGGGGTGTCCCGCGATTGTGAATGTGATAGCCTTTTGCGGCGTCTGCGCGCTGCCATTGACTGTCAGTAAGCCAGGAGCTGTCAGCATGGCCGCAAGAACGGCAAGCATCATTTTCATAGGAACCTCTCCGAACGTCTCCTATGAGTTTTTCATTGTATGATTCCGTATGCTGTTCAATCTTGTGCACTACAGGTGCGTGGCCCAACTCTCTTTCTATTGTCCGAAGGCCAGCACGCTCAGCAGCAGCAGCCAAACAAGGCTCATGGCCTGCCAGTACCAGGCGGTGACGTCCACGGCAATCTGGCGGAATTCGACGCGTTTGAACCAGCCCAGCGCGCTCAGGCAGAGGACGAGAGCCGCGACGCCGACAAGCAGGTGGGCGGCGTGCAGACCGGTGAAGAGATAGAAGAAGGAACTAGCCGGAGTGGAAAACTGGTTGAAGGCAAAGCCCCGCGCCGCAAACTGCCTCCAGGCCATCCATTGTCCGGCGAGAAAGAGCGTGCCTAGCGTGAGCGTGGCCCCCAGCCAGGGCAGGGCGCGATGCAGCGCCGGTCGGCCCATGCCCAGCCACTCCTCCAGCGCGTCGATCTCATGGAAGATATTCCGCCGCGCCAGCTCCATGGTCAGGCAACTGAGCAGCAGCACCGCGGTGTTGAGATAGAGAATGGGCGGCAAAGGCGCTGGATGCCAGTCGCCGATCTGCTCGTGGGTGCGCAGGTCCATGTACGTGTGGCCGTGGAAGGCGAAGAAGATGGAGACCAGCACGGCAAAGATCACCATGTCGCTGGCGAGAGCGGAGAAGAGAAAGAAGCGAACGCGCCGCAGCAACTCGCGCGGGCCGCGGCTCCCATCGTCCCAGTAGTCGTCGCCCCCGCCTCCGCCGTCGCCGCCGCCGGTGGGCCGCTGCGCAACCGGAGGCAGGCCGCCGAGTCCCGGCGCTCGCCGTTGTTTCTTCCCCGGTTTGTGGGTAAAGGTGACGGGCATTCGCAGCCTCTGTGAGCTTGAGATTACTCCCACTTTGCATTGGACGCACGTAGAATTTTTCGGATATTTTTCATCCGGAACAAGATTAATTCCCAACTCTGGCCGGAGAGCTTGGCGTGTGCCGGTTTTGGCCGGCCATTTCTTCCCTGGCCGCGGCCACAATCTCGACGAAGAGCCGATGCACGCGGCGGTCGCGGGAGAGTTCTGGATGGAAGGTGGCGGCCAGGATGCGGCCCTGGCGAATCAGCGTCGGAAAGCTGTCGCGCCGGGCCAGCACCTCAACGCCCGCGCCGGTGGCGACGATGCGCGGGGCGCGGATGAAGACCATCTCCAGCGGCCCTCCGGCGAGGGCGGTCTGGGCGGTCACGATGGCCGAGTCGATCTGGCGGCCATAGGCGTTGCGCTCGACGACTGCATCGAGCAGTCCAAGGCTGCGCTGTGCCGGGTTAAGAACCTCGCGCGCCAGCAGGATCGCTCCGGCGCAGGTGCCGAAGACGGGCCGGGCGTCGCAGAAACCCTGCAAAGCCTCAAAAAAGCGGTGTTTTTCGAGGAACTTGAGCATGGTGGTGGATTCGCCGCCGGGCAGCACCAGGCCGTCGAGGCCGGCTAGCTGGGCGGGTTTGCGCACCTCGACAGGTGTCGCGCCAGCCTCGGTGAGCGCTTGCGCATGGCTGGCGTAGTTGCCCTGGATGGCCAGAACGCCGATGCGCGGGCGGCCCAGCGGAACGTCCTTGAGAAAGCGCTGTTGTTCTTCTGTATTCGTCAATAGAATGCTCCGCCCTTGGCCAGGGAATATCGACAGCGCTTTCATCGGGAAACAACGCCGCTCAAGACAATTTTATCCGCTCGCCGCATACGGTGCGGCTGCCGCCCTCGGCATCTCGATGGGAGTGCTGGGGCTTCCCGCTCCTATCGCCTCCAGCCCTCCCGGCCCCGATCATGGCGATTCCCGGCCAAGCGGGCGGAAGAAGCGCCGTTTTGCCCGGATTCGCGCAGGCAATAGCCTTGCCGCTGCCCAGGCATTTACAATGGCGTCTAAGCATCAGGTGCGCGATTCGTCGCCGCTCCGGCTTGTCCTGACCCTATGAATCTACGAATCTTTCGCACTCCCGCGGCTTTCCTGTTCTCGACGGTGCTGCTCGCAAGTTCCGCTTTGGCGCAAACTACGCATCCCGCCGCGCCCGAGAGCCCATACGGCGGCGCCACGGTCGAGGAGATCATCGCCCGGGTCAACGATCAGATCATCACGCGCTCGGACTACGACCGCGCCTCAAAGGAACTGGACGAAGAGGCGCGCCAGCACGGCGCCACGGAGCAGGATATCTCCGCGGCCCACAAGGATCTGCTGCGCAACCTGATCGACCAGCAACTGTGGCTCTCCAAGGGCAAGGAGCTGAGCATCACTGGCGAAACCGGGCTGATCAAGCGCCTGGACGAGATCCGCAAGCAGTACCATATGGAATCGATGGAAGACTTGGAGAAGGCCGCCAAGGAGCAGGGCATCTCGTTTGAAGACTTCAAAGCCAACATTCGCAACGGCATCATCACCCAGGAGGTGATGCGGCAGGAGGTGGGCAAGCTGGTTCAGTTCACCCCCGGCGAGGCCGAGCGCTACTTCGAGCAGCACAAGCAGGAGTATGTGCAGCCGGAAAACGTAACGCTGGCCGAGATTCTGGTCTCCGTCGGCACGCCTTCACCCTCAGCGACGGAGCCGGGCGGCGTGCAGCCCGACGATCCCGCAAAACTGGCGGCTGCCAAGTCGAAAGCCGACGATATCGAAGCAAAACTCCACGCCGGGGGCGACTTTGGGCAACTGGCCCGCAGCTTCAGCGACGGCGCCACGGCCGCCGAGGGCGGCGATCTGGGTCAGTACAAGCGCGGCGAGCTGGCGAAGGTGCTCGAGGATCGGACCTTCGCGCTCAAGACCGGCCAGTTTACAGAGCCGATTCGCACCAAGCAGGGATTCGTCATTCTCAAGGTCGTGCAGCACATTCCCGGCGGGGTTCCGGCATATAAGGACGTGGAGGAGCAGGTCCAGCAGAACATCTTCGCGGCGCGCATGGAGCCGGCGATGCGCGGCTATCTGACCACCATGCGCGAGCAGGCATTCATTGACATCAAGCCGGGCTATACCGACACCGGCGCCAGCGCCAAGCAAACCAAGCCCATCTACAGCGCCTATGTGCCGCCCGCGCCCAAGAAGAAGAAGAAGGTGGAGCGCACGCGCTTCCGCGAGAGCACGCGCACCTTCCGGCAGAAGACTTCGCAGGCAGCCGCCGCGCCGGAAGCAGCTACGCCTGCTGCAACGCCCGTCGCTGCGCCGGCCAGGAAGGGCAAGAAGAACAAGAGCGCCGATCTGGCTGCAATGAAGCTCGGCAAGAAGGAAAAGATCCGCTATGGCAAGGCGCCGACCAAGACTCTGCCCAGCGCGCCTGAGAGCGCGACCGAGGATGCGGGCGCGGTAGCGCCAACCGCCGCTGCCGGCCCGGAGCCGGTGAATCCGCTGGAGTCCAAGGCCAAGCCGACCGAGAAGACCCGCTACAGCACGCGCGCCAGGCAGATCAAGCAGCCCAAGGCTAAGGGACCGAAGTTGGACGCTCTGGCTCCCGCCTCGCCGGGCGCCGCCGAGGTTGCCGACCAGCAGACCCAGGCCGGTCCGCTGGGCCTGGCTGGCGATACCTCCAAGAAAAAGAAAAAGGCTGCCACCACCACGGGCGACAAAACCCGCTTGGCCGGCAAGAAGAAGTCCAAGACTCCGGAGCAAAGCACCGGCGACGTGCCGCTGGGCCCCGCTGCGCAAGCCCCCGCGCCCGCGCCTGCCCCGGCTCCGCAGCCGTAACGCTCCTGGTTTCAATCGGCGCGGCTGGAAGGTTCGGGATTAGAATCCTAACCTGCCAGCCGCGCCGTTTTCAATGCACAGGAAGACGCTATGCATTCTCTCTGGTTTGGCGAATTCATGGGCACGCTGGTGCTGCTGGGCGGCGCGCTCGCCGGACTGCTGCTGCGCTACGCGCATCTGTAGGCCGGATTCCCCCCCGACAGAATCTGAAGCATGCTCTTTCAGTACTTGAAGAGTGTATACGGAATGTGTATTCTTGAGAGCAGGGAGCGCCGCAATGAACAGCCGGGAAGTCATTCGCAGACTCCAACAGGACGGCTGGTTCGAGGTTGCGCAGGCTGGCAGCCACAAGCAGTTCAAGCATCCTGTCAAACCGGGCCGGGTTACGGTTGTGTACCCCCAAAGAGATGTTCCGGAAGGAACACTCCGGAGCATCGAAAGACAATCGGGCCTCAAGCTCAGGTAAAGGAGCAACCATGGAATATATCGCCTACCTTCACAAGGACAAGAACTCGGATTTCGGCGTCAGCTTTCCTGACTTTCCCGGCTGCATCACCGCTGGTTCGAGCCTGGAAGAAGCACGCGGCAGGTCGGCCGAAGCTCTGGCCTTCCATGTGGCCGGGATGCGCGAGGACGGAGAGACTATTCCCAAGCCTTCGACGCTCGACGACCTGCACGGCGATCCTGCAATGAAGGGTGCGGTAGCTTTCCTGACCGAACTGCGCGAACCGGAGAGAACCGTCCGCATCAACATCACCGCCCGCCAAAGCCAGATTGCCGAGATCGACCGTCGCGCCCGCGCCAAGGGACTTACCCGCTCCTCGTACATCGTGCAAAGCGCATTGCAAAAGAAAATTGCCTTGCGCTAGCGACAGGCCATTTGACGAATCCATCCCGCATCTACCGCAAGTTATCCGTAACCGGCTCGGGATGGATGGTCACGCGATAGACCTCCGGGCACTCCAGCTGGAAGCGGTATTCGAGCGCGGTGATCACCTCATGCACGCGCTGCATCGTCAGCTCGTCGGGCAGCGTGCAGTGGCACGTAACGTGAATGTGCTCTGCCGAGCGGCCCACCAGAATCTCATGCACATCCACAATCTCCGGCAACTGCGCGGCCGATGAGCGCATCGCCTCTTCGATGTGGCGATTCTTCTCGACCATCACTTCGGGCTGCTCGATGGTCGCCGGCTCGCTCTCGATATGCGTTAAGATTCCGTCGATCTCCGGCACCTCGCGCAGAATCTCCGCCTCCATCGAGCAGACAAAATCATGTGCCTTGAGCAAAGGCAGCGTCTCATCCAACTCCAGGTGCTGCTCCACGCGCAACCGCCCCTTGTGAGACTGCACGCTCAACTCATGCACGCTCACGTTGTTGCGCGCGGCCACCGCCCGCACGCGGTCGAAGATGCTTTCGGCTTTGGCCTTGCGCGGCTCCGTGTGGATCACCACGTCGGCCTCGGGCAGCGTGCGATGCACGGCCTCGGTGGCCGCACGGACCAGATCCCCAGTGTGCTCGAAGGTGGAGCGGCTGGGCAGCGCCAGCGTCAGGTCGGCAAAGTAGTTGGCCCCGGCACGCCGCACCCGCGCCTGCTCCACGCTGAGCACGCCTGGCACCTGCGCCACGTCGTCGATCAGCCGCCGCCGCGTCTCGACGGGAATCTCATCCAGCAGCACACTGACCGCCTCGCGGCCCAGACGCAGCGTCAGCCGCAGAATCATCAGCGAAACCACCACCGCCGCCAGCGGATCAGCATAGCGAAGCCAGCCCACGCCGAAATGCACACCCAACCAACAAGCGCCCAGCCCGCCCAGCACCGCCAGCGACGACCAGATGTCCGAGGCAAAGTGAAAGGCGTCGGTAGCCAGCGCCGACGAGCCGGTCTTTTCCGCCACAGCGCGCAGCCGCCGCGACCGCCAGAAATCCACGCCAATCGAAGTCAGCACCACCGCGACCGGCCAGCCCAGGTCTTGCAGTTGCTTGCCGGGGTGAAGAATCCGCTGGATTGCCTCCCAGATGATCCATGCGCTGGAGACGGCCATCAGCAGAACCTCGCCGAAGGAGGAGAAGTTCTCGAACTTGCCGTGGCCGTAGGTGTGGTCCTCGTCGGCCGGCCGGTCGCTCACCTGCACGGAGACGAAAGTGAGCGCCGATCCCACCATGTCCAGCCCGGAGTGGGCCGCGTCCGAGAGCACGCCCAGCGAGCCGGAGAGCAGCCCCGCCGCCAGCTTCAGCAGTGTCATCGCCGCCGCCGCCAGCATCGAATGCAGCGCCACGCGCCGCTTCTCCGCGGAAAATCCGGCCACTCTGGAGGATTCAATACTCATGGTCTTCTCAGGCTATAGCATATTCGGAAAATCGTCTGCGTGTTCAACATTGCTGGGTGCCCCATCCATTTCGCGTTTTGTGCGAAATGGGTGGGAAACCAAAAACCTCAATCGGAAAAACTCATGAGAATGAATGAACCTCATGTATTCACTTGGACCGCCGTATACAACCCGGCAATCCCAAAGGTGTATGGCTGCCATGCGCACTGCTCATAGCCAGTAGCTTGCATCCGCGCCACCATCTCCGGCGGGGCAGGGAAGTTGCCCACCGAAGCGGGCAGGTAGCTGTACGCCCCATTCTGGCCGCAGATCGCCCGCCCAATCGCCGGCAGCACGCGCCGGAAGTAGACCGCATAAGCCTTGCCGATCAGCCCCCCCGGCTCGCTGAACTCCAGAATCCCCAACTGCCCGCCCGGCTTCAGCACGCGATGAAACTCGCGCAACCCAGCCTCATAGTTGGCCAGATTCCTGAAGCCAAACGCCGACACAATCAAATCCAGCGACCCCGTCCCCAGCGGAAGATGCAGCGCGTCTGCCTCCAAAGGCACGGCAAAAGGATCGCCCGCCACCCGCGCGCCCACACCCGGGCCGCCAAACTTCTTCGCTCCTCGGCTCAGCATCGCGTGCGAAAAATCCGCCGCCAGAATCGGCTGCGCGCCTTTTGGACGCCGCTTCAGCAGCGCCATCGTCATGTCGCCGGTGCCGCAGCAGATGTCCAGCACCGCCGCATCGGGGTTGGCCAGCACCGCCTTGAAGCGCCGTGCCGCCCGCCGCCACCACAGCCGGTCCACATTCGCCGAGAGCACATGGTTCAGCAGGTCATAGCGGGGCGCAATCGCATCGAACATCTCCCGCACAGCCCGCGCCGCGCTGGCTTCATCGGTCGCTCCTTGTGGTTTGGCTCCGGTGGTCGTCATGCAAATCCCCAAATCCAAGTCGTTCATACATTCTTGAACGCGCATCAAGCCATATCACCCACTTCGCTTCACTGAACCGGCCTCGAGCACGCCGGCCTCGGCTCCCTCAAACCCGTTATTAGGTCCGTGCCATTCGGATAGTAAAAATTCACGAAAACCCAGTGCCCCCCGGCGCCCGAAAACTCCGCAATCAAAACCGGGGTTGCAAGCCGCTTGCCCGATAGCACACCGTAAATCTCCCCCTTGTAGTTGCCGCCTTCTTTTACAATTTCTCCCACTTCGTAACTCTCTTCGTCCGCGCTACCCAGAAAAGGATCCATGTCAATACCGATGATGTCACTACACTTGGCCTGGGCTTCGGAATCCTCTTTCAACAGTTGCCTGAGCTCGGGACTAAAAGCCCTGCTCTTGTGCTGGATGGCGTAATCCGAATGAATCGATCCATCCACTTTCTGTGCCATTGGAACATACCACCGATAGAACCCCTCCACGAACGCGCGCGGCGATTGAGCAGTCTCCCAGGTGCCTTTTGTCTGCGCACAAACAGAACATGCCGCCACAGCGAATACAAACCAGCAGCAAGCCATTGCGGCCGGGATTCTCGATCCTTTCAACTTGCCTCCATTCGGAACACGCGGTCCCCGCTAACCCCGCCAATCCCGCTACGCATACTTCCCTGTCGCCTGCGCCAGCACATAGCCCACCGCAGCCTCCAACTCCGCCGGCGTCACATCCTCCACCACCCCAGCATCGCCAATCCCCACCGGCAGCACGAAGCGCCTCACCCCGCCGACGTTCTTCTTGTCGCCGCCCGTAGCCGCCGCCACTTTAGCCGTGTGCAGCTTCAGCGCCGGCAGCGGACCATAGAGGTGAATCAACTTCTCCAGCCGCGAAAACTGCGCCCGCGAAATCGTGCCCCGCTCCCGCGCCAGATGGAGCGCGGCCACCATTCCCCAGCCCACCGCCTCACCGTGCAGCAGTGTCTTATAGTGCGTAGCCTGCTCCAGCGCATGGCCGACGGTGTGGCCAAAGTTGAGAATCATGCGCAGCCCGTTCTCGCGCTCGTCCAGGTTCACCACCCCGGCCTTCATGCGAATCGACGCGGCAATCACCTTTTCCAGAGATTTGGGATCGCGTCCCAGCACCTCCTCCGCGTGCTCTTCCATGAAGCGTGTGAGCGCCCGGTCGCGGATGATGCCCGCTTTCACGCTCTCCATCAGCCCGGCGCGCAGTTCGCGGTCGGGCAGCGTGGCCAGCACGCCGATGTCGGCAAAGACGGCCAGCGGATGATGAAACGCGCCCACCAGATTCTTGCCCTCGGGCAGGTTCACGCCGGTCTTGCCGCCCACGGACGAGTCCACCTGCGCCAGGAATGTCGTCGGGACTTGAATGTAGGGGATGCCGCGCATAAAGATCGAGGCCAGAAAGCCGCCCACGTCGCCCACAATCCCGCCGCCAAAGGCGATCAGCAGGCTACCGCGATCGCCGCCCGCCCGCGCCATCTGCCGCAGCAAGCCCTCCACGCTCTTGAGCGTCTTGTGTTCTTCGCCGGGCGGCAGGAACATCGCAATCGGCGCCTCGGCAAAGGAGCCGAGGAAGGCCTGCCCCCACAATCCCCAAATGGGCGCAGAGGTCAGCACAAAGACCCGTCGCGGCAATTTGCCCACAATGCGCTCGATGCGCGGCGCAAGCGACTCAACCAGCCCGCTGCCCGCCATCACGTTGTACTTCGCCGAAGGTGTCTCTACTCGTATCGTCTGCACGGTACTCTAATCCTAATGCACGCCTCGTCGAAGGGAGAACTGCCCGTTCGCTATCCCAGCCAAAACAACGGAACAAGCCCCAGCAATGCCAGCGTAACCAGCATTACCAGCGCTTGTATGCCGGTCTTGCGGTCGGCCAGGCTAAAGGCGTAGCACCCTTTCGCGATGTTATTGCTGGCGGCGGCGATGGCCACTGCGGCCGCCGCGACCTTCAGAGGCGTCAGCGTGCCCGCCGCCTGCGTCAGCCCCATGATGAACGGGTCCACGTCGCTGACTCCCATCAGCACGGCCAGAGTATTCACTCCTGTTCTTCCCATATAAGTTACGGCTAACTGGGTAATGACCAGCATTGCCAGAAAAAGTCCGGCAAAAAGAAAGGCAGTCAGTAACTCCAGAGGATTTGTTGGATCGGACTCCCGTTGTACTTCCTGTGTGTTCTTATCCGCCCGGAGCGACCAAAGCCAGCCGGCGCCGACCGCCAGGCCAGCCAAGACAAGAAAGGGAATGTAAAGCATAAGCATAAGTTGCCGGTTGAAGAGCGCAAGCAGAATCACCAGCCGCAGGTACATCACTCCGCAAGCGATCAGGATGCCGCCGGCGAAGAGATGCGAACGCAGCTCGCGCTTTGCCCGGCGCGCTATCACGACGGTGGTGACTGTGGAGGAATACGCGCCGCCCAGCAGCGCCGCCAGCACGATCCCGCCCTGTCCCTTGGTCATCTTCTGCAAGACATAACTCAAGTAGGAGATGGTGCTGATCGCCACCACCACCAGCCAGGTCTTGAAAGGATTGATGTGAAATTGGCCGAATTCCTGATTGGGCAGGATGGGAAGAATAACTCCGCTCAAGAAGAGAAACTTGGCGAAGGTGAGAATCTCGTTGGGAGCGATGCGCACGGCGAGCTTTTCAAGAGCGGCCTTCAGATCGAGCAGCAGCAGGCTGGCGACGCCCAGCGCGGTAGCAATCCATAAATGCCCGTAACAGGCGAGCGCGCCCACCAGGAAAGTTGCCAGGCCGGAGATCTCGGAGGTAACTCCGGCGGTCTGGATCGTGGAAATCTTGTGCCAGTAGGACACAAGCAGAAATCCGGCGACAACCAGGAATCCAATGGACAGCGGCAGCATTTGCGAGCCTGAAATCAGAGCGGCGGAGTAGCCGATCAGGCCGATCAGCGGGAAGGTGCGCACTCCTCCGAAAGAGTAAGTTTCTCCTGTCCCCTTGCGCTCTTCCCGCTCCAGGCCTATCAGGAACGACAGGAAGAGGACCAGGACAATTTGTACCACCTCTGGCGGTAGCTGCTTGTATATTTCCATCTGCGTTGAGCCTCACAACAATCTGTTAGTCAGCTTACACTGTGTCGCGGATGCAAGACGACCGGCCCAAATAATAATTTCGCAAAGTGTCTCCGCAAAAGCAAAGCGGCGGAGCCGTTAAGCTCCGCCGCATCTTGGTCCATACGCTGCCTTATGCGGCAGCATTCAAGTTACCGGTGTCCACCGCCACCGCCGCCGGCATGACCACCACCGCCGCCGCCGGCATGACCACCGCCACCGCCGCCGGCATGTCCGCCGCCGCCACCGGCATGACCACCACCGCCGCTGCTATGCGCTGCCGCCGCGTGCGATCCACCGCCGCTGGCTCGAGACGCTGTCGCGTGGCCACCGCCGGAGCGAACAGCCCCGCCGCCGCCGCGTGCCGCTCCGCCGCTGCGTGCCGCTGTCCCGCCGCGTGCTGCTCCGCCGCCGCCACCGCGCGCAAAACTGCTGCGATTGGCCGCGGCGCCGCCGCCGCCGCGATAGCTTCCGCCGCCGCCGTTGCTGAAGCGATGCTCACCCCAGCCGTGGCCATAGCCCCAGCCGGCCCATGGGCCCATGCCCAGGAAGACGCCGCCGTAAAAGTAGCCCGGTCCGTAGAAGCCATAGGGAGCGCAGGCGTATGGAGCATAGTCGTAATAGCCGTAGGAGCAGACCGGTTGAATGCCGATGCCGACTTCGATTTGCGCCTGAGCCGCTGGCGCCAGGGCCATGCCCACAACCAAAGCTGTAGTTCCGAGTAGAGTTTTGAGTCCGCGCATAAATTACCCCCCTTGAGGTGTCTGCGGTTGCCTGTGTTGCGTGGGGTGCTGTATGCAGCCGTAAAGAAGAGTCCAGCAACAGCAGCTACCATAAGGATTTTGAAGCTCTTCCAGAGTCTCCCTCACACCGTCGGGGGTTGTCGTCTATCTATCCTTACATTTCTGACTTTATCCGCCGGCATCCATCAAGTCTGAGCAATAAGAAGCACCGATTGCAAGCACCGCCGGCCGGCCCTGCTCCGGACTTCGGCTGTCCCTGTTCCCTATTCCCTATTCTCTGCTCCCAGCTCCATGCCTTCGGTGATAGCCTAAACCCTTATGGCAGTTTCGTCGCAGGTCGATTTTCTGGTGATGGGAGCGGGCGTGGCCGGGCTGCGCGCGGCCGTCGAACTGGCCCGTCACGGCGAGGTTCTGGTGGTCACCAAGGAGTCCGTTGCCGAGTCCAACACCCATTATGCGCAGGGCGGCATCGCCGTGGCCATGGAAGGCGATGCGGACGTTGCACTGCATCTCGATGACACCGTCAACGCCGGCGACGGGCTGGTCTATCGTCCCGCCGCCCAGGCGCTGGTGGCCGAAGGGCCGGTGCGCGTGGCCGAGCTGATCGAGTGGGGCGCGGCCTTCGATTCCGAAGCGGGCGAACTGCTGCGCACCCGCGAAGGCGCGCACTCCCTGCCCCGCATCCTGCACGCCAACGGCGACGCCACCGGCGCCGAGATCAGCCGCTCTCTGGCCGCCTTTGCCCGCGTCCACAAGCGCATTCGTTTTGCCGAATGGACCACGGTCACCGGCCTGGTCGTCGCAGATGGCCGCGTGATCGGGGCCGACCTGCTCAACTGCGAACGCCGCCCGCAGCGCGTTCTGGAGCGGGTCAGCGCGCGCGCTGTCCTCGTCGCCGCCGGCGGAGCGGGCCAGGTCTACAGCGACACCACCAACCCCGCCGTGGCCACCGGCGACGGCATCGCCCTGGCCGCAGAGGCCGGCGCTCAGCTCGCCGACATGGAGTTCTATCAATTCCATCCCACCGCTCTCTCACTCGCCGGCGCGCCGCGCTTCCTGCTCTCTGAAGCCCTGCGCGGCGAGGGCGCACTCCTGCGCAACGACCGCGGCGAGCGCTTCATGGAGCGCTATCATCCGTTGCTCGAACTCGCTCCCCGCGACGTGGTTGCGCGCGCGATCACCCGTGAGGGGATGGGCTCCAAACCGGGCGAAGTCCGCGTGGTTCATCTGGACATGCGCGCCGTTCAGGGCATCGACCTGCATCACCGCTTTCCCGGCATCAGCGCCGTGCTGGTGCGGTACTCGCTCGACCTCAGCCGCGACCTGATCCCGGTGCGTCCGGCGGCGCATTATCTGATGGGTGGAATTCGGACGGACCTTTTTGGCCGCACCACTTTGCCGGGACTTTACGCGGCGGGCGAGGCAGCCTGCACCGGCGTTCACGGCGCGAACCGCTTGGCCTCGAACTCGCTGCTCGAAGGCCTCGTCTTCGGCGCGCGCGCCGCGCAATCGATGCTCGACGACGCCCTGGCCTTGCCGACGGCGGACGCGCCCCAGAGCCTTCCCGTGCCTCTTACGGCTACCGAACAAGCCCGCCTGGAAGAGATCATCACCAGCCTGCAAGCCGCCATGTGGGCCTACGCCGGACTGCTGCGCGAGGAGTCTACGCTGCGGCTGGGCCTGGCTGCGCAGAAGGCTTGCGCGGAGGCTCTGGCCGAGTTGGCCGGACAAGGTAAGGGTAGCCGCCGGCTGGCCGAGGCGCAGGCCATGAGCCGCGTCGCCCACGCCATCCTGGCTTCAGCGCTGGCGCGCACGGAAAGCCGCGGCGCTCACTACCGCAACGACTTCCCCCGCCGCGACGACGCTAACTTCCTGAAGCACTCCATCTTCCAGAGCACAGGCAGCGCGGATCGCGAAGAGCCGGTTGCCTTTGAAGCCTGGTAGGTCTAAACAGACTGAAAGCAAGCCATAGCACGGAGAATCTCTCGGTTGTCAGTCGTCCACCGGCTTTCGCCGACCCACGGGGGCCCCACACTGTAGCGCCGGCCTCCCGGCCGGCTGTAGCGTGGACCTCCTGGTCCACGCTTGTTTCTTCCTAGGGCGCGGCTTGAGCCGCCGGGGGAATGCTTCCTCACAATGAACCGGCCAGCCGGCGCGTCAGCAGTTCTTGCATATTACGCCTGCCATCGGCGATCACGGCAATGTAAACGGTCTTGCCGCGAACGCGGTAGAGAATCCGGTACGGCTTGAAGAAGATCTGCCGGTAGGAGCGGCTTCCCATCGCCAGCAACTCCGGCGGATGCGCGCCTCGGTTGGGAAAATCCCGCAGATCCAGCGCGGCTCGAACGATCTCTCGTGCTACATAATCCGCGTTTTCCGGCGAGTCATTCTTCGCAATATAGGCGTGGAGTTCGCGCAAATCCGCCCGCGCGCCTTTGGTAAACCGGACGGCATAGGACATCAGGCTTCCACGGCCTCCATGCCGAACTCCGCCATCACCTCTTCAATGGGAACCGTCTCTCCGGCCTCAATCTCCTTGTCCGCCAGCGCCAGGAGCTTGAGCAGCGTCTGGGTCTCCTCCATCCTCTGCTCGTAGCTGACCACATCCATCAGCACCGCCCGCGCTTCGCCGTTCTGGGTTATGATGATCGGCTCCCGCTCCTGGGTAATCCGTTCCAGCAGCTCGGCGGCATGGGCCTTGACGTAGCTGATGGGCTTGATCTGTGTGGAATAGCGCATTTTTACCTCCAAAAGTCCTTTATCGATCTAAATATAATCCTTTTATCGAATTGAATAAAGACCTTATTCGGCATCTTGGGATAATTCCACCTAGTCATACTCCACCGAATGAAGAAACAATCCCCGCGCGGGAGCGGTTGGTCCTGCTGCGGCGCGGCTGCGGGCGGCCAGAATTCCGGGGATTGCGCCGGCGCTGAGCCGTCCCCGGCCCACGTCCAGCATCGTTCCCACCAGGTTGCGCACCATGTGGTGCAGAAAGCCGCTGCCCCGCACGCGATAGACCAGCGGCGCTCCGGCTTCGCACTGCCGCTCCTCCCAGCCCGAGGAAAAGATTCTGCGCACCGTTGCCGCCATCGGCGGCTCCGCCTGAAAGCCCTCCCTTGGAAGGGGCCGTTGGTCTGGCTTTGCGTCCGGATCATAGCCGCGATTGACCAGCTCCGGGTCTGTCGCCGCAAAGCTCATAAAATCGTGCTCGCCCTCAAAGAGCCGCGCCGCGCGTTGCAGCGCCTCCACGTCCATCGGCCAGGGGCAGGCGTAGACGTAGCGGGCCAGAAACGGCGGGCAGATCGCCTCCCGAAAAACCCGGTACTCATACGTCTTGGCCACCGCCGAGTGCCGCGCATGAAATGTGCTTGGCGCCGTTCTCGCTTCCAGGATTCGAATCGCCGGAGGCAGCGTCCGGTTGAGGGCGCGTTGCAGGTTTTCCGCCGGAATCGGCGCGGCCAGCGCGAAGCTGGCCACCTGGCCGAGCGCGTGGACGCCCGCGTCGGTGCGTCCCGAGCCCTGGGGCAGCGGCGATTCTCCGGTGATCCGGCCCAGAGCCGCCTGCAGCTCGCCCTGAACGGTGAGCTCGCCCGGCTGCACCTGCCAGCCGCGGAACTCCGTGCCGTCGTAGGCCAGGGTCAGCTTCCAGTTCTGGAGCTTGGGCGCGGGTTGGGTCTCTTCGGTCACGGGAATCGTTGTTGACTACAGGGTAGCCGACCAAGCCGCCAGAGAGCGAAGAATGCATCAGTTCCCTGATTTCTGATCCCTGTCCATTGACCCCGGTTGTTATACTCAGCTTTTCGTCCCCTGCGCCGATGGGTCAGCATGGAACGAACCGGAAGCCGCGCGCGTATTGACCGATAGGCGGATGATCGCGCCTGGCAATCAACGATTCTTGTCCTGAATCATCACAAATTTGCGTCCGGAGAGGCTCGCCGGTCGTCTTTGAGAAGGACGCCCTAAATGCCTCATCAATTCCCAAAGAGGAACCAACTCGTGGAGAGGAACCATGCAATTGTTCGGTAAACGTATCTTTGAGCAGCAGCAGGAGAAGGCCGCGCGCAACGTGCGCGGAGAGGCGGGCTATCGGTTGCGCGCCGTAGCGGCGGTGATGCTGACCTTGGCGGCTGGATCGCCCTCCGGATTTGCCCAGCAAGCGCCGGCAACGGTCCCGGACAAGGCGGCCTCAAACCTGCCCTCGGCGCCCACGCCTGTGCAGACCGAGCCTCTCGACCTGCGTCAGTCCGCGCGCGATTTTTCCATTCCCGCGGGCCGGCTTCTGGGCAATCCGATCAACATTTACCGGCCCACCTCCATCGACAAGGCCAGCTTTGCCAACTCCGTGCGCCTCACCGACCTGGTCAAGGACGGCAAGATTTATCTGAGCCTCTCCGATGCGCTGGCGTTGGCTCTGGAGAATAATTACGACATCGCCATCTCCCGCTACAACCTGGACATCGCCGATACCGATCTGTTGCGGGCCAGAGCGGGCTCCATTTTGCGTGGCGTGAATGCGACGGTGCTCACCAATACCATGGGGGGCAGTTCCCAGACCCTGGCATCCAGCGGCGCTCCCGGAGGCGCATCAAGCGGTGCGGCGGCCGGCAGTAACGGCGTGGTTCTATCCACCGATGGAGCTGGCCCCTTGCCGCAGAACCTCGACCCTAGTCTCGGCGGGACGGTCCAGTTCGACAAGGACAAGACGCAGCAGACCAGCCTCTTCAGTCCAGCCTCCTCGACGAATACCGAGGAATATAACTTCACCTACACCCAGGGCTTTACACCGGGAACCTCGTTATCCGTCGCTTGGAACAACAGCCGCATCGCCACAAGCAACACTCTTTCCAGCTACGTGCCTGAGGTTTCCTCATCGTTCAAAGCCACGGTAACCCAGAATCTGTTGCAAGGCGCCGGCATCTGGGTGAACAAGCGCTTCATCTACGAGGCGATCCTCGACCGCCGCATCACCGACTCCACCTTCCGCCAGCAGATTCTCTACACCGTCAATCAGGTGGAAAACATTTACTGGGCCCTGGTCAGCTCCTATGAGGATGTCCAGGCCAAGCAGCGCGCCCTGGAGCAGAGCAGCAAGCTGCTGGTAGACAACAAGAAGCAGTTGGAGATCGGCACCCTGGCTCCTCTGGATGTGGTCAACTCCGAATCCACCGTGGCTACGGACAAGCAGGCGCTGATCAGCTCGCAAAACAATTTGGCCTATCAGCAACTGATTATCAAGCAGGCCATCGCGCGCAATCTGAACGATGCGGCGCTGGTGGCCGCGGCGGTGATTCCCACCGACCGCGTGAGCCTTGAGCAGCTTCCCGAGGAGAAGCAGCCCGTCGAGGAGCTGGTGCAGCAGGCCTTCCAGAATCGCCCGGAGCTTGAGCAGGCCACGCTGGCCATCAAGAAAGATACAATCACGCTGCGCGGAGCGCGCAACGCCCTGCTGCCGACTCTGAACGCTTACGGCTACTACGGAGCCAGCGTCATTGGCGGCGCCGTCAACAAGAATTGCAGCTTCAACGGCATTTCCTGTGTCGTCCAGGGCAACTCTGCACCGAACGACTACGGCGGCGTGCTTCAGGATCTAGGCAACAGCACTGCCCCCGACAAGGGCGTGGGATTCAGTCTCAACATCCCCCTGCGCAACCGGGCCGCACAGGCCGATCAGGCGCGCTCACTGATCGAATATCGCCAAGCCGAGATGCATCTGGAGCAGCTTTACACGCAAATTCATATGCAGGTGGTCAACGCGCAGATTGCGCTCGCCAACGATCGCGAGCTGGTCAAGGCCTCCATCGCCGCCAGGGATTACAACCAGCAAAGTCTGGACGCCGAAGGGAAGAAGCTGCGGCTGGGCGCTTCCACCACGGCCAACGTGCTGCAACAGCAGCGCAATCTGGCTGCGGCGGATAATAATCTGATCTCCGCGCAGGCTATTTACGCGCAGGCGCGAGCCTCTTTGTACCAGATGCTGGCCTCAACCCTGCAGCACTACGGCATCAACATGAATGAAGCCGCCAGCGGCGATATGAAGGCCGCGCCCCTGGTGCCTGGACTCACGCCCGCCAAGGGCGGCAACGAGCCCGTGGTCACCCCGCCGGCCGCCCAGTAGTTCTCATCGCAGTTCAGCAACCAAGAGGCCCGGCCAAGCGCCGGGCCTCTTCGCGGAGAGCAAGCTCTCTGCTGATCACCAGTAACCCATCCTCTTGCAGTCTCCAACAAAACGGCGCAACACCGGCTGCAACTGTCATTCATCGAAGCGAAGCAACGCCTGCGCCACGGGGTGAAAGCTCTTGCGGTGCAACGGGGTGGGGCCGAGGCGTTGCAGGGCGTCAAGGTGCGCGGGGCAGCCGTAGCCTTTGTGCTGCGCCAGGCCGTAGCCGGGATACTCGCGGTCCAGTTCCACCAGCAGGCGGTCGCGGTAGACCTTGGCCAGCACGCTGGCTGCGGCAATGGAAAAACTGATTGCGTCGCCGTGGATGACAGCCTGCTGCCGGCATTCCGAGTCGATCACGTCGCGGCCGTCGATGAGCAGGTAGTCGGGGCTGAGCGCGAGTTGCCCGACGGCGCGGCGCATGGCCATGAGCGAGGCCTGGCGAATGTTGATGCGGTCGATGGTCTCGGCGTCCACCTCGGCGATGGCCCAGCAAACAGCATTGGCGCGAATCTCCACGTCGAGTTCGTTGCGCTTCTTCTCGGTCAGCTTCTTTGAGTCGGTCAGGCCATCGAAGCGGAAGCCGGGCGCCAGAATCACCGCGGCGGCGACCACCGGCCCGAAGAGCGGTCCGCGGCCCACCTCGTCCACTCCGGCAATGCGCAGCGCGCCGCGAGTGCGCGCGGCCTCTTCCAGCGTCCATCCGCAAGGCGGAGTATTAGCCATTCATTCAGTATAGGAAGAGGGGCTGCGAATCGATTCTGTGAACGAGGCGGGTTCGTTGATTCCCAGCTCCCCATCGTTAAACGCAGCCCGACTTGCCGCTGCAAGTTACGCCAGCAATGAACCCGCCAACTTGCTAACTCGCGATCACCGCGAAGCGGTGGCTAACCTGCTAAGTGGTAAATCAGTCCTCGCGAGTTTGACGAAAGGATGGGGAAGTCCTAGGTCTCAACCAGCTTTGTTTATGAGAAGAACAGTTTGGCGGAGATCTGAAGCTGTCGCGAGCCATAGAGAACATTCTTGGTGCCGCTGGTAGTGCCGAATGTGCTGAAGCCTTGCCCTTGCAGAACTTGGATGAGTCCCCATCCTGATTTGTCCGAAGGAATCTCCTTGAAATGCTGTACACTTCCGCCGGGAAACAGAAGAGGCAGCCCGGAGTGGGGCTGCCTCTTTTGCTACTGCCGAAGCCGCTGGTAGGCGGTTTACGGAAGGTAGTAGCGGAAGCTGGTCCAGAACATATTGTCGATGCCCTTGGCGCCGTTCAAAGGACTGGACAAAGCGCCCGCAGTGCCGGTGCCGGACCAGCCCTCGCGGACTGCATAGCCGTACTGGATGCTCTGGCGCAGGCGGCCGCGGTCGCCCTTGTAGATGTCGTACCAGTAGCCGCCGGTGATTTCCTGCACGTCGCGGGTGTTGTTTCCGCAGCCGGAGCCTGCGGGCTGGTATCCCACCGAGCCGGAGGCAAGGCCGGGGGTACCCGCCGCAGTGGCGCAGGTTGCGGAGACGCTGGCGTAGCGCGAGCCGTAACCGATGGGCGTGATAACGGGAGCAGAGGTGAAGTGCGAACCGTAGCTGCCGCCGGCGGCGAACATCGCCGCAGTGGGCTTGGCCGAGCAGAAGGTGGAGGCGTTGGCGGCCGTTACACCGGTCTGGCAGAAGGTGGCCGTAGGATCTCCAAGGGTGAGGGCCGAGGTTGCGTAGTCGGCGCGCGCCGCGTAGTCGCCGCCGTAGTTGAGGTAGAGAAGCAGGCGCGGGGTGGGCGTGGCTTCAAGGGTGAACAGGCCAGAGCCGTTGTGAATCGGCTTCAAATCACCGTTGGCGTCGTTGGTCACGTCAGAGAGAGTGGTGTCGCCGTAGCGGCCCACGCCGGGTCCATAAAGGCCCTTGGCGCCGAAGGTTAGCTTATCCTTGATGAGCGGAACGCGAAGGCTGGCGCCAAATCCGCCCACTGTGGTGTCGTCCACATAGTAGCCGGCAGTCGATGACTTGGCCACCACAGCGGTTCCCGGAGCGGCGCCGGCGAAGCCTTCGTTGTCGGCTATGCCACCGTATTTGACCGAGTTCTGCGTGACGCCGGGGTAGACTGTCTCGTGCGCAAAGCCGACGATGCCGAAGACCTCATAGTGTCCCCAGCCCGGATCGAAGGCGGCCTTCACAATCATATCGGGCGCTTCGTTGAAGGAGATGTTGGCGATGTTGCTGTTGGCGTAGACGGTGTTGTAATTCCGAACGTAGTCGTAGACCGTGTTGCCGGCGCTGTCCTTGGTATTCACGCCGGTATAGCTTTGGACGTAGGTGGTCGCGCCGCTCAAGCCGCTGATGGCCGCGTTGTAATTGCCGCCGTTGGCGCCGGCTGAGCCCAGGATCGCATAGGGCGTGTTGCCCGCCAGCGCAGCCGAGTAGAGCAGTTGCGGATTCTCAGCGGCAATGCCGAAGGCTACATGGTCGAAGGTCTTCGTCACGCGGAAGCCGTACTGACGAGTCCACACGAAGCCCGCGACGTAGTTCGGGTCTATCGTCTGCGGCGTCATGATGTCGCCGGAGAGATTCGAGATGCCCTTCTTGTCTTCGGTGGCCAGCGACCACAACTGGCCGCCCGTGAAGGCCCAATGGTTGTTGGTCTCAGCCTGCGCCCAAAGCACGCGCTGGCGCAGGACGTAGCTGTTGGATTGGTTGTTGTTGGAGGTGATGCCGGTACCCAGCCAGTCTGCCTCGTAGTAGCCGCGCAGAGTGCCCCAGTTGGTCTTGCCCTCGGCCATCAGTGTGGCGCGCGATTGGCGGGCCGAGCCATAGAACTCGCTGAGCGAATAAGCGTCGGCGCCCTCGTAAGGAATCGCACTGAAAGCGGTGGGAATGTCGCCGCCGGTAGCCTTGGAGCGATAGACAGTTTCACCCGCCAGGTACCCGCCCGGCGTCAGGGTAATGCCCTTGTAACGCAGAGCTTTGGGGTTTTCGAAGTCCTTCTTGATCTTGGCTGTCTCGTCGGAGACCGTGGTGGCCAGCGACGCCTGATTGCCCTTGAGGTCGGTGACAGAGGATTGCAGTGTGGTGACAGCAGCGGTGTTGTCGGTTACCGTCTGCTGCTGGGCTTCGGCCGCTGCTTGTGCCTTGGCGGCGGAGGCCTGGGCTGCGGCTGCCGTCTGCTGGGCCTGCTTCAACTGCTCGTCCTTCACAGCTAGATCGGTCTTGAGGTCGTTGATCTGGCCTTCCAGATCGTGGCGCAGTTCCTGAATCTGATCTGTCACGGAAGGTTCGGCAGGCGCACGGAGCTTTCTGACTTCCACGGGAGCGGGCGCTTTAGTCTTCCTGGTTGCAACGTGCTTCTTCACCGGCGGTTGAGTGTCACTTGACTGTCCATAGGAAGCAACAACGCAGACTGCCAGCATTGCCGCGGCGGCGATCTTGAATTTGAAGTTCATGGGGCCTCTCATTTTTCCTTTCAATTCGGTTTGAATCATGGCTTCGCTCGTTTGGCGGATAGAATCCCAACGGGTTTAAGGGGACGTACTTCGACGGCCAGGAATGTGATTCCGCGCAAGCTGAGCTTTCCTGACCGCTTTCGTATTTAAGACTCGCAGATAATTATGAATATTTGACGAATTCATCCATTTTTAACAAAGTTATCACCTGTATTCACAGTTAAGACAGGGCTATAAATTAACCTCCTTTTAACAAAGAAAGTCATCTTGATTTGATAAATGCATGGCCTGGTTCGAGTGCCTGGGGATTCTCTAATTAAGTCGATGTTTTGAAAGGGCACGGCTTTAGCCGTGCCGCAAACGTCGCAAGAACAACGTGGGCTTTAGCCCCTGAGGGAATGTCGGATCGCAGTAAGCACTTGTTCATAGCTTCCCTAGGGGCGAAGCGTTTGAGTCAGATCCACGGGCAAGGCATTGTCCTGGCCCGCGCTGAGCAGGTTAGCCAGCAGCCGATAACTTCCCGGCACTAACTCCGGCAGCTGGCGATAAAGCGCATAGGCGAGATAAATGTAAGTCCCCTTGCCGGGATGCGCCACCAGCAGGCCGCCGCGCTGCGGAGATTGGCCCGGATCGGCGGTCTCGGTCAGCGGGGTGTAACTCGCGTCCCAGCTATCGAGGAAGGAGTGGCCGCGCTCCTCGACCCAGCCGTCGAAATCCGCGGCTCCGATCTCATTCGGCCAGCGCAGCAGGAAGTTAGCCGGCTCCAGCAGCTTCACCGGCGCCGTCTCGTCCACCACGCGCTCCGCCATGCGGCCCATCGACAGCGGAAACGGGGCAGGGAAGTTGCCGCTCTGGTACTGGACAATCAGCGTTCCGCCGCGTCGGACAAACTCGTCGAGGCGCGGCTGAGCGGCGGCGAGTTCAGGGCGCGCGGAGTAGGCGCGAATGCCGATGACGATCACGTTCCAGGCGGAGAGATCGGCGGTGGTCAGCTCGGCGGCGGTGAGCAGGTGCGGCGCAACGCCCAGGCCTTCGATGGCCTCCGGAACCCGGTCGCCAGTGCCCATCACGTAGCCGATGCGCAGTCCCGGCGCCAGCTTCACGTCGATCTTGCGGGTCTTCAACTGGGCGGGCTTGTAGAGGTTATAGGGGCGCAAGCCGGGGTAGCCTATGCTCTGCCAGCCGGTAGTGTAGGTTAGCGTGGTTGGCGGAGTTAGCGTGGGCGTTTGGCTGTTTGAAGTTGCGTGGACGATAGCGTTGATCGTGTATGCGCCAGTCATAGCGCCATCCGTTGTGACGGAAAAGAGAATTGGTTCGGTGTCTCCGGCGCTTTCCAAATGAAACTTCGCTTCTGCTGGTTCGGAGCGCCAGCCGGCGGGCAAGTTGAGCGTGACAGTGCCTTCGGCGGCGGCCTGCGCATGGACGGTGACGCGCACCGGCAGGGCGCTGCCGTCGAGCGGAAGAATGCGCGCCTCGGGGTCGATGCGGAGGCCGATCGCGGGCGTGACGACCAGCGGCTCATAAACGCCGCCAGCGATAGGAATACGCTGCATCGTTTGCACCACCTGGCCGATGCGGATAGGCAGACCATCGAAGGTGAACTCGGCCCAGGCCGCGAGCGGATAAGGCGCAAAGGAGCGCAGTCGGTACTCGGGCTGGGTGAGGTCGTAGTACGGCTGCTCGATGCTGGGGCGCGAGAAATAGGGCTGGGTGGGTTCGGCGTTGTTGGCTGCATGAACGCGGAAGATCGAATCGGCGACCGGAGCTGCCGGATCGCTGGGGCCGCTGGCCAACTCGCTTTTCCAGGGGGTTCCGCCGCGGCTCTCCAGCCAGACGCGGTTCAACGGAACTTCATTGGTGACTCGCGAGGTGTGTATACGCACACGGAAGTCTTCGCCGGGCGTGACGCTGCGTGGTGTCTCGTCGGCAGAGCTTCCCCTGCCTCCGAAGCTTGGCTGATTTTCTGCCTTGGTGGTGAAGGCGATCAGGTCGAGGCCGAGCAATTCCTTGAACGCGGATTGAAATTGATTGATCTTGGCGTCGAGTTCGAAGAGCAGGGAGGCTTTGGCCGCTGCGTCTAAGTTGCTCACAGCCAATTTTTCACGCAGATTTAGAGCCTGTTTATAAATCGGCGCGAGTTTGCGGGCAAGGTTGATTTCTCGGATGCTGGAAAAATCACCATCAGGGGCTAAAGCCCAATCTTCCTTATGCAGCGCTTGCGGCACGACTGAACAGGCTGCGGAAAAACTCAATTCGGAGGGAGACGGGGGTTTTAACCCCCGTGTAAAGCCATTAGAATCAGTCGTGGCTTTAGCCACGGAGGGACGATTTTCGCACATATTACCCGGAATCAGGGGTTTTTCCGCAGCCTGTGAAGTCGTGCCCTGATACAAGGCATTACTAGATTGCCTTGCGTCGGCATCAATCTTGTGCAGACCAGTAGTGAGCCATTCGGGAGGATTGTTCTTCACAAGAGCCGCCAGCCCGGCGATGCTGGTTTCGATATTGACCTTGCTGTTGTGGAAGAGGTCGTCGTTCTTTGTGGCCGTCCCCAGCTTGGCTGCGGCTTGCGGTGTCACGGCCCACAGGTGATAGCTGGTCGTCGCCGGGCCGCTCAGCGCCGGATTCGCGCCCCCGTTCTGCGACTTCTGCTCACCCCAGCCCTGACGCGCAATCTGCACAGAGCTGCGGCCCAGCACCGGGTCCAGCGTGCCAACCTGGATCGTCACATCCGCCGAGAGCGCGCCTTCGCTCCATTCGCCGGTCACGTAATTCTTGAAGCGCGCCGGCGCCCATTTGCCGGTGGCGTAGTCGAAGATGCCCTTCTCGGTGATGGGCGCAAAGGGGACCATCGAGTAGACGGCCAGCGGCTGCCAGGGCTGCAAGCCGTCTTTAAGCTGGTCTGGAAAGACGGTTGGATCGGCTGCGGCTTTGAAGGCCTCTTGTGCGATCTCGCCGGAGACCTGGTGGTGGCCGTGGCCGTCGCTGACCCCGCCGACAAAGGTAGAGACGATCAGCTGCGGGCGCTCGCGGCGGACGGCCAGCACGGCGTCGTAGAGCACGCGGTCGTGGCTCCATTTGGCAAAGGATTCTTCCTGAGTCTTGGAGAAGCCGAAGTCCGCCTCCGTGCCCCAAAGCTGCTTGACGCCGTAGAACTCATCGGCGCGCAGCAGTTCGTTGGTGCGCATGAGGCCGAGCGCGTCGTCGGCGTCGGCGGAGATGGCGTTCTGGCCGCCCTCGCCGCGATTCAGCGTCAGCAGCGTCACGCGCGCGCCCAGGCCGCGCGAAAGCCAGGTCAGCAGCGGGCCGTCCTCGTCGTCGGGATGGGCGACGATCATCATCACGCTGGCGGTGGTTCCGAGCCGTCGCAGCGATTGTTCCAGAGCCGCCGCGCCCCGGTCTTCGGGCAAGGGGAGGGCGATCTCGCTGGGCTCGGGGAGAGGAATGGAAGCCAACTGGGACGCTGGTTTTGCCACTGGCTGCGCGGCCTGCTGCGCCATCAGGGGCAACGCGCCCGCTGCCATCAGACTCGCAAGAGCCGCGAATACGACTGCACGAATTGCTTGCTCGATTCGAATCATACCTGTCGCCAGTGTACAATCCGGGGAGCGAAAGAGCCTCATGCCCCTGGCCTCCTCCAACTCCGCCGCCCCCCTCCAGCGCCGCATCGGCCTGCGCTCGGCCGTGGCTTTCAACATGCTGGAGATGATCGGCGTCGGCCCCTTCATCACGCTGCCGCTGGTGATTGCCGCGGCGGGTTACCGGCTCTCGATGTGGGCGTGGGTGCTGGGCGCGGTGATCGCGGTGGCCGATGGACTGGTCTGGGCCGAGTTGGGCGCCGCCTTCCCGCGCGCTGGCGGATCGTATGCTTTTCTGCGCGAGATTTACGGCCCGGAGCGCGCCGGAAACTGGCTCAGCTTTCTCTACGTCTGGCAGGTGAGCTTCACCGCGCCGCTCGCCATCGCCTCGGGCTGCATCGGCCTGGCTAGCTTTCTGGCGTGGTTCTGGCCGGGGCTGGATCAAGCGCCCTTCGCCGCCTTGCCCGCGCTGCACGGTTCGAACTTCGCCGCTGCCGCAGCCTGCCTGCTGGTTACGGCGCTGCTCTATCGCAATTTGAGTTCTATTACGCGGCTGGCCTGGGTGCTCTTTGCCGGGGTGCTGGCGGCGATTGCCGGGGTGATCGTCTCCGGCTTTGCGATTGGCGGCGGCGGGCTGTTGCCCGCGTCGCCCGCCGTGCCGCTGAGCCTGACGCTGGGCGGGCTGGCGCAGGCCACGCTGCTGACGACGTACTGCTACTGGGGCTACTACAACATCTGCTTTCTGGGCGGCGAGGTGAAGAGGCCTGAGCGGACGATTCCGCGCGCCATTCTGCTCTCGGTGCTCTTTGTCTCGGCGTTCTATGTGGCGATGAATCTGGCCGCGCTGCCCGCTTTGCGAGAATCGATGCGCGACGCGGCTGCGCACGCCAGCGCGGGCGCTGCGGTTCGCTTGCAACTGGTGGCCGACATTGCGCGCTCCGCCTTTGGCAGCGTGGCCGGGCGGCTGATGGCCGCGCTGATCATCTGGACGGCCTTTGCCTCGGTCTTCTCGCTGCTGCTCGGTTACTCGCGCGTGCCTTACGCCGCTGCCCGCGACGGCAACTACTTCCAATTTTTGGCCGCCGTGCATCCGCGCCACGGAATTCCGCACCGTTCGCTGTTGGCGCTGGGTGCGGTGGCCGCCTGCTTCTGCTTCTTTTCGCTGGCACAGGTGATTACGATGCTGGTGATCACGCGCATCCTGCTGCAATTCTTCCCGCAACAGGTGGGAGTAATGCTGCTCCGGGCACAGCGGCCGGAGCTGGCGCGACCGTTCAAAATGCCGCTTTATCCGCTCGCGCCGCTGGTGGCGATGGGAGGTTTTGTCTTCCTGCTGGTCAACCGCAGCCACGCGCTGGGGAGTCTGGCCTTAGCGGCGGGGATTGCCGTCTCCGGCACGCTGATCTATCTGATTCGCGCGCGGCGGCTGGGGCAGTGGCCGTTCGCGCATTCCTCATGAACGAAGCTGGTTCGCGGTTTCCCGCCTTTGCGCCCGATAAGAAGCGCAAGAATGGGAAACCTCAAACTGATTTCGGGCCGGATCAATAGTTGCTACTTCACGCGCACCTTAGGCTCGACTGAAAGTCCCGGCCTCAGCTCGTGGTTGGGGTCTTCGCCGGCCAGGTCGTTGAAGTCGATGCGCACCGGAACGCGCTGGACGACCTTGACGTAGTTGCCCGTCGCGTTCTCCGGCGGGAAGAGCGAGAGCACCGAGCCGGTCGCGCCGCCAATCTGCGTCACCTTGCCGTGGTACGTCTTGCCCGTCGAATCCACTTCGATCTCCACAGCCTGCCCGGCGGACATATGCCGCAGTTGCGTCTCCTTGAAGTTGGCGGTCACCCACAGCCCTTCCAGCGAAACCAGCATCAGCAGGTTCTGCCCCGGCGCGACGTTCTGGTTGATTTCGACGCTCTTGCGGGTGATAATGCCGGCCGTGGGCGCGACGATGCGCGTATAACTCAAATTCAGTTTGGCCATGTCGAGCTGCGCCTGGGCTTGCTGCACCTGCGCCTCGGCCTGCTTGGCGCGGGCACTCTGCGCCACCACCTGCTCGGGCCCGGTCTGGGCGTACTTCAAGCCGGCCTGAGCCTGCGCCTCGCGCTCCATGGCTACTTTCACACCATCGACGGCAGCCTGCTCGTTGGCGCGGGCGTCGGCCACGGCGGCCTTGGTTGCGTCGGCGGCGGCCACGGCGGCGTCAAATTGCTGCTTGCTGATGACGTCTTTTTCCACCAGCGGCTTGTAGCGCTCCAGATCGGCCTGCGCCTTGGTGTAGTTGGCCTGGGCCTGGGTCACGCGGGCGTGCGCGGCATCCAGTTGCTTCTCCGCCTGCCCCACGCCGGCCTGCGAACCGCTCACATTCGCGTCCGCCGAGCGCAGATTGCTGCCGGTGTTGACGGTGGTGATGGGCACATTCACGCTGGCCGCCGCGGCGTTGGCCTGGGCGCTGGCCAGAGCCGCCTCGGCGTTCTCGACGGCAACCTTGTAGTCCGAGGGGTCCAGCTCGGCGATCACGTCGCCCGCCTTCACCAACTGGTTCTCCTCGACGTAGACCTTGGCGACCTGGCCCGCCACGCGCGCGCTCACCTGGATTAGGTGGCCGTTGATCTGCGCGTCGTCGGTGTCCTCGGTATAGGTGGAATGCCACCAGAGCCCGGCGGCAACCAGCACGAGGAGCGCAACCACGACAGCGATGATGACTCTGCGGCGGGTGTTCGGTTGCGCGATCTCGTCGCCCTCGTCAGGATCGATTTGCGTTGGTGTTGGAGTAAAATCCGCCACGTCTACTTTCCTCCCAGATAATTCTTGTAGTTCTCGCCCGCTCCCAGCGCGCGCGCCAGGCTGAGCTTGGCCACATTGTGCCGGTAGAGGCTGGTCACGTATTGATCGTTGGCCTGGGCCACGGACTGTTGCGCCTGGCTGACAGCCAGGTTGTCGCTGACGCCGTTGGCGTAGCGCTGCTGCGCCTCGCTGAGCGCCTCGCCCGCCAGGGCAACACTCGATTTGGCCACCTCGACCTGCTTTTGCGCCGAGGCAATGTCCAGCAGCGCGTCGCGCACATCGGCGTCCACCTGAGCGTTTTTGTCGCTGAGTTTAGCTTGCGCGGTGTCCAGTTGCGCCTGCGCCACCTGCGCCTCGCCGCGCAGCCCGTATTCTTTGAAGAGCGGAACGCTCAGCGTGCCAGCGGCGTCGCCGGTGCCGTGCGAGTGCGACAGCGTCGTGCCAATGTCGCCGTAGTCGCCATTGAAGGTGAGCGTGGGCAGCCGGTTAGCGGTCGCCGCCTTGCGCTGCTGCTCAGCCGCCTGGGTTTGCTCCACCATCGCGGCTAAATCTTTTCGGTTGGCGTGGGCCTCGCGAATGGCCTTCTCCACGTCAATCTGGTCGAAGGCCGCGTAAGGCGCCTTGTCGGCCAGAGTGAAGCTCTGCGCCAAAGGAAGCCCAATCGCCCGCGCCAAGGCCAGCTTGTCCTTCTCCAGAGCGTTCTTTGCCACGATCAACTGCTGATCCAGAGATTGTGAGTCCACGCGGGCGCGCAACTCATCCAGCAGCGGCGCGGTTCCGGCTTTGTGATTGTCAGCCGCCTGGTTGAGAGAAATTTTGGCCGTGGCGACTTGTGCTTCCACGCTGGCCACTTGGGTCTCATCGGCCAGCGCCAGCAGGTAGGCGTTGCCCACCACCAGCACCACCATCTCGCGCGCGTCCTGGGCGGACAATTGCGCGGCGGCAAAGTTGTGCCGCGCGGCCTGATAGTTGCGCAGCGAAGCCACATCGATCAGCGACCACGTCAGCGAGGCCCGCACATCGGTAAATCCAAAAGGTCCGATGACAGTGGGGAAGCCGGGAATGCGCAACCCCTCGGCGGCCAAGTCCACCTGCATCACGGATTCCTTGGCGCTGCCGTCCACCGAGGGCAGCAGGGCTTGCAACTGGCTCAGCCGTTCGCCGCGCGCCTCGGCCGTCTGCGTGCCGCTCAGGATCACGCCCAGGTTGGTCTTCAGGCCTCTCTGGATGGCGTCGTCGAGCGTGAGCGCGACAGGCTGCGCCGAGATCTCGCCCGTAACCACGCTGCCTTGGAAGGGAGACGAGGCCGGCGAGACTGACTGGCTGGGCGGCGCCTGTGCGGCCAGCCCGCAAGCAAGCAGCCCCGCGAGGCTCAGCGCCAGGGCACAGGCTACGCTACGGTTCGAGTTGTTGCTAGATGCAATGGAGGACATCAAGGTCGTTCGACTCTCAGCGAAGAACTGCGGCCCGGAATCTTCGCCCCACAACGGATGCGATTGACCGGCGGCAGCTTCGTATCTATAGTGTATCGAACAAGAGGGGTGGGCGTCTGGACTCCGCCGCAAACACTTGACCCGATTGGGAAGCCAGGGCCTGTCCCGTCCCATTTACGAATACGGAGAGGAAAGGAGGTCGCGGAGGCATTGCATGCGGCTGAATTCGGGTTCGTGGTCTTCCTGTTCCCTATTCCCTATTCCCTATTCCCTATTCCCTGTTTCTCAGCAGTTGCGAGGCCAGCGAGCAGAGTCCCTGGCGGAAGACCTCGCGCGCCGCCTCCGGGGTCCATGCGGCGGCTTGCGGCCCGCCGTGCGCCTTCAGCAGCGCGGCTGTCTCGGCGGCGTTGAAGCCGGCCACCGCGCGCAGCACGAAGACGGTGCGCATCCATGCGGGCAGGCCTTCCAGCCACTCCCTCACCCGGTCGCGCTCCGGCCCGGCGATCATACCTTCCAGCTCCTCGCTCGAGATGCCCGCCGAGGCCAGGTCGTCCTCCTCGATGCAGACAGAAGCCGTCGTCAAGCCCTCAGGCGCGGCCAGGCTGCCGGGGTCGCGCTGGGCCAGCAGCTCCAATGCCGCGGCGCCCAGCGCCCGCCGGCTGCTCTGCCGCGCCACCATCGGATCCTGGCAGACGGAGACCTCCGCGCTGGCTACCGCCGCCTCCACCAGCCGCATGCTCTGCTCGCCTTCGCCCACCAGCATCGAGGCCAGGCTGTAGAGCCCCGCGGCAACCAGCTCGAAAACCTCCTCCATCCCCTCGAAGGCTGGAGAGCCATCCAGGATCGGCGGCAGCGAAGTCAAGTGGTCGTTTGTCCTGTCGTTCAATAAGGCGGATTCCTGGCGCATGAAGACGGCTCCTCTCTCAGTGTGAAGCAAGCTGCTCTTATCCTCAACCCGCCGGGTCACGCTGGTCAATGCGAAGCGATGATCGCAAATCCCGGAAAGCTCCAGCCATCCAAGCCTGGGTGCCCCATTCTTCGCGCTTTTTGCGAAGGGTGGGAGACCACGAACCCCATCCGGCCTCCAGCCATCCATGCCTGGGTGCCCCATCCATTCCGCGTTTTTTGCGGAATGGGTGGGAATCCTCGAGCCCAACCGGCCTCAATCCCTCCAACAAACAAACCAAACCCTCGGATGAATCGCCCGCGTTATCATGGATTCGTATGGCTTTTCCAATTAAAACCTGTGTCATTTGCTCCGAAGAGTTCGAGTTGAGGCCAGACAAACCCGGCTTCGCCAACCGCTGCCCCGCGTGCAGCGCCCCGGAGTCCGCCGAACCCACCGCCAAGGACCACCTCGATGCCGCCGCCCGCAAAGCCGAAAGCGAATTGAACGAGGAGAGGCGTAGAACCATTCGCGATATGCTCTACCGCAAAGAGAGCTGACGGCGCTCGCGCGTGTGCCCCAAATTTGCTGGGCGGCACTAAAATAAGTTTGCAGGAGAGTAACCGTCATGCGCCTTGCTGTTTTTACGCCGCTGTTGTCCCAGCTTCCGCTGGCCTCCGTTCTCGACAAACTCAAGCTGCTCGATATTGATACCGTCGAGCTGGCCACGGGCAACTATCCCGGCGACGCGCACTGCAAACTCTCCATGCTCGAGGACAGCGCCGCCCTCGCCGAGTTTCAAAAACTTCTGGCCGATCATGGCGCGTCGATCAGCGCACTCAGTTGCCACGGCAACGCGCTGCATCCCGACAAGGAACGCGCCCAGCACGACCGCGAGGTCAGCCGCAAGACCATCTTGCTGGCGGAAAAACTCAACATTCCCGTGGTTGTGGATTTCTCCGGCTGCCCCGGCGACTCGCCCCAATCGACCGCTCCCAACTGGGTCACCTGCCCCTGGCCTCCCGACTACCTCAAGGTGCTGGACTGGCAGTGGAATGAAGTGGTGACGCCTTACTGGATCGAGCACGGCAAGTTTGCCGCTGACCATGGCGTGAAGATCGCCATCGAGATGCATCCCGGCTTCGTGGTCTATAGCCCGGAGACGATGCTGCGGCTGCGCTCCATCGCCGGCCCCAGCGTCGGCGCCAACCTCGATCCCAGCCATCTCTTCTGGCAGGGCATCGATCCCATCGCCGCCATTCGCGTGCTCGGCGACGCTATCTTTTACGTTCATGCCAAGGACACGCAGCTCTACGCCGCCAATCTGCCGCGCACCGGCGTGCTCGACACCAAACCCTACACCGAGGAGCGCAATCGCGGCTGGATCTTCCGAACCTGCGGTTACGGGCACGGCGCTGAATGGTGGAGCGAGTTCATCTCCACGCTGCGTATGTTCGGCTACGACTACGTGCTCTCCATCGAGCATGAAGACAGCCTGCTCAGTGCCGAAGAAGGCCTGACCAAGGCGGCCAGCTTCCTTGGCGGTATTGTGATTCGCGAGCAGACCGGCGCTGCCTGGTGGGTCTGATGAAGCAACAAATGGTGAAACGATGAAACCAACTAAAGTGGCAATCTTCGGCACCGGCTTCATGGGCCGTGTTCATCTCGACGCGCTCAGGCGGCAGGAATCTGTCGAGATCGTGGCCATAGCAGGCAGGAATCTGGAAGTCGCGCGGAAGTTGGGCGCGGGCTTTGGCGTCTCGGCTATTACCGCCGACTATCGGGAGATTCTCCGCGATCCGGCCGTCGATGCGGTCCACATCCTCACCCCCAACGCGCTGCACTATTCGATGGCCAAAGAGGCGCTCGAAGCCGGCAAGCACGTGGTCTGCGAAAAGCCGCTGGCCACATCCGTCCGCGAGGCGCGGGAACTGGTTGCCCTGGCCGCGCAAACGGGGCTGCGCAACTGCGTCTGCCACAATCTGCGCTACTACCCCATGGTGCAGCAGTTGCGCCGCATGAGAGAGGCCGGCGAGTTGGGCGAGATTTTCTCCGTGCAGGGCGGATATTCGCAGGACTGGCTGCTCTACGACACGGACTGGAACTGGCGCATCGACTCGCAGGCTGGCGGCGCGTCGCGCTGCATGGCCGATATCGGCTCGCACTGGTTCGACATGGCCGAGCACGTCACCGGCCTGCGCGTCACCTCGCTGGTCGCCGACTTGCAGACCTTCCACGCAACCCGCAAGCAGCCCAAACACTCCGTTGAGAGCTTTGCCAACAAGCTTCTCGGCCCGGAAGATTACATTGTAACTCCGGTAAGCACAGAAGATTTCGGCACTGTCCTGTTTCACATGGGCGCGCGCGCGCGTGGAAGCGTGGTCGCCAGCCAGGTCTCCGCGGGACGCAAAAACCGGCTGCACATTGAAGTCTACGGCAGCAAGGCCGGGGCGGCATGGGATCAGGAACGCCCCAATGAACTCTGGATCGGCCACCGCGATACAGGCAACCAAATCATTCTCAAAGACCCGGCGCTGCTCACCCCCGAAGCGCGCGCCTACGCCGACCTGCCCGGCGGCCACACGGAAGGCTACGACGACGCATTCAAGCAGCTATTCCGCCGCTTTTACGCCTCCATCGCCACGCCCGGCCTCACTCCGGAATATCCGCAGTTCGCCGACGGACTGCGCCAGTTGGTGATCCTTGATGCCGAGCTGGAGAGCCATCGAACGCGCGGCTGGATCGACGTTCCCGCGCTCGATTGATCTGGCCCATACATACTGGGTGCTCCACCCTCGCGGCGCTTATGTTTTTTAAAGCTAGTGTCCTGAGTCTGAAGTTTGTGCACAAAATGAATTGTCATCCTGAGCGAAGCGTTCTTCAGCGGAGCCGAAGGACCTGCTTTTCCGTCTCTTGAGCCCTACTACGAACTTCTGACTCACTACACCAGGTTGTACCCCGGCCTGCCTTCTGTCCACAATCGCGGTCAATGGGCGGTCTGGCTCGTATGCAAATCCCGCAGCGGCGGGTCGAACGGCCGCCGCTCCAGCCACAGTCCGCCCTGACCCCTGATCCCTGACCCCTGATCCCTGACCCCTGATCCCTATTCCCTGTTTCACCAAAAAGCTGTAGACTGCCAACACGGCACGAAACGGACTTCATGGCAAGAACTACGCAGAAACAAAAGCTCTTCAATGGTCGGGACCACTCCTGGATGGAGTTCAACCGGCGTGTGCTTGAAGAGGCCGAGGATCCCACCAATCCGCTGCTGGAGCGGGTCAAGTTCCTCGCCATCACCGCCTCCAACCTCGACGAGTACGTGGAAATCCGCCAGGCCGGCCTCTTGCAGCGCATCGAGGACGGCTACCGCGAACCGGGCTTCGACGGCCTGCGCCCCGACGAATCCCTCTCCGCGCTGACCGCCGAAATTCACAGCTTTGTGGACGCGCAGTACCGCTGCTGGAACGAACACCTGCTGCCAGATCTGCGCCAGCAGGGCGTGCGGCTGCTGGAGTGGGAGGAGCTGGACGCCGAGGCCCGCGACTTTGCCCAGGAGTACTTTCAGCGCGAAGTGGACCCGCTGCTGACGCCCATCTCCATCGATCCGGCCCACCCCTTTCCGCGCGTGCTGAACATGGCGCTCTGCCTGGCGCTGTTGCTGCGGCTCAAGCGGCGCAGCTCCGGCCCGCAAGTTCTGGGCGTCGTCACGGTACCGCGCGCGCTGCCCCGCTTCGTGCGCCTCCCCTCGGCCGACGGCGTGCATGACTACGTGCTGCTGCAAGACCTGATCGCGCAGAACCTGGCCGGCATGTACCGCGGCTATGAAGTGCTGGCCCGCGCCGCCTTCCGCGTCACCCGCAACTCGAATTTGTATTTCGAGGAGGAAGAAGCGCGCTCGCTGCTGGAGACCATTCGCGTCGAGCTGCACAACCGCCGCAAGGGCGACGCCGTGCGCCTGGAGATCGAGACCGGCGCCGATCCCGAGATCGTCGAGCGTCTGCGCGTCAACTTCGAGCTGGACGAGGATCAGGTCTTTCGCGGCGACGGCCCGGTGAACCTCTCGCGGCTGATGTTCTTCTATGGCGATGTGCAGCGGCCCGACCTCAAGTTCCCGGTCTTCACGCCCAGGCCCTTCAAGTTGGGCCGCAAATCCGCCACCATCTTCGACGAGCTGCGCCAGCACGACGTGCTCTTTCATCATCCCTATGATTCGTATGATCCGGTCGTCGATTTCATTCAGCAGGGCGCGGAAGACCCCGCCGTGGTCAGCATGAAGCAGACGCTCTATCGCACCAGTCACGACTCGCCCGTCTTCCAGGCGCTGATCGAGGCCGCCACCACCAAGGAGACCACGCTTGTGGTCGAGCTGATGGCCCGCTTCGACGAGGCCTCGAATATCCGCTGGGCGCGCAGCATGGAGGACGCCGGCGTGCAGGTCTTCCACGGCGTCGTTGGCCTCAAGACGCATTGCAAGCTGGCCATGCTCGTCCGCCGCGACGAGGATGGCGTCACCCGCCGCTACTGCCACCTGGGCACCGGCAACTACAACCCCGTCACCGCCCGCTTCTACACCGACCTCAGCCTGCTCACCTGCAATCCGCGGATGACCGAGCGCGTGCACATGGTCTTCAACTACCTCACCGCCCACGCCGAGATCGACGACTATCGCCCGCTGCTCGTCGCGCCGCTGACCATGGCCGAGAGCTTCCTCGGTCTCATCCGCCGCGAGCAGGAGCACGCCCAGGCCGGACGCCCCGCCCACATCGTCGCCAAGATGAATGCGCTGCTTGAGCCTTCGGTGATTGAGGCGCTCTACAAAGCCTCGCAGGCCGGCGTCGAGATCGACCTGATCGTCCGCGGCCTCTCCATTCTGCGCCCTGGAGTGAAGGGCCTCTCGGAGCGCATTCGCGTCCGCTCCATCGTCGGCCGTTTTCTGGAGCATTCGCGCATCTTCCACTTCGCCAACGGCGGCAACGACGAAATCTATCTCGGTTCGGCCGACTGGATGCCGCGCAACCTCTTCGAGCGCTGCGAGGTAGCCTTCCCGGTCCGCGATCCGGCGGCTCTGGCCCGCATCCACGACGAGATTCTGCCCGCTTACCTTGCTGACAATGTAAAGGCCCGCCTCCAGCAGCCCGACGGCAGCTACCTGCGCGCCAGCAAGCTGCTCAAGGACGCCAAGCCCTTCGCCAGTCAGGAGTTTCTCATGCAGTTGGCCGAGGGCAAGGCGGAACTGAGCGCCCTCCCCAGGCCCGCCGGCAAGCCGCCGGCAAAGAAGGCCACCGCCGCTGATTGAATGTATTTCATTGAGTAGCTCGACTTGCTGCGAAGAATTACGCCAGCAATGAACCCGCGAACTTGCTAACTTGCTATCACCGCGAAGCGGTGGCTAACTTGCTAACTGGTTAACCAGTCCTGTTTATGAGAAGTCAGAGTGTTGACGCTTTTTCGGAAGTCAGATGACAGTCGTGCCGCCTGTTGCGCGGACGTCACCCGCTGCCCAACTCTGCGTGCCCAGGCTCTGGCAGGAGAGGCTTGCGATCTGCGCGGCGCGGCGCAGTGCCGGCTCAAATCCATCCCCCGATGCGAAGTAATACGCGAAGGCCCCGTGCAGCACGTCTCCCGCGCCCAGCGTATCCGCCGCGTCGATCCGCGCGACCTCAATCTCGAAGCGGCGTCCGCGCTCCCAGCCGAGGATAGGCCTTGCGCCGCGTGTAAGTGCGATGCAGGCAACGCCCCTCGCCGCAAACCAGTCGAAGAGCGATTCCGGATCGGCGGCTATGCCGGGAACGGCAAAACGCTCGCTGCAAATCGCGACGGAGAGCAGGGGAGCCACTTCCGCAGTTCCCGGCTTCCAACTGCCCCCGTCCAGGCAGATCGCTGCTCCCGCAGCTTTGCAGGCGGCGAGCAGCGGTAAAGTCTCTTCGAGATGAAAGCCATCGGTGAGAACAACCGGGGGAACAGTTCCCCAGTCGGAGGGTACGCTCTTCTCCCAGCTTTCTGCCAACGGCGTAAGCCGCACCGCGGAAAGAGGCGGATTGAGAATCGTGCGGCTGCCGCTCGCGGCATTCACCAGCACCGTGGTCAGCGGCGTCTCGTAGGCCGTGCCCGCGGCCAGATCAAGCAACGCAATGCCGTGGCTTTCGATTTCCGCGCGCACCGGAGCGGCCCACGGCCCTCCGCCGATGGCGCTGATCAGCATCGATTCGCCGCCCAGCAGCGCATGGGTGATGGCGGCGTTCAGCGCCGGCCCTCCCGGCGCTGCATGGAACTCGCGCGCGTAGGCCTTGGCGTCCTCGGCGGGAAGATCGTCGAGGCGATAGAGAGCGTCAAGAGTGCTTCGGCCGAGAAAGAGAACGCGCGCAGGATTCATAGGCGGATCAGGCAGCGACAGCTTTGACGGCGTGGACTTCGAGAACCATGCAGTCGATCTTCTGCAGCAAGGCAACCATATCGAAGAGATTGCGGGCCTGCGGATTGACCTCAGGGCTGAGCATGCGCATAAGGCTCTTGGGCGACTTGGAAAGCGCGTCTCCCAGCGCGATAAAGCCAACGGTTCCGTTGATGTATTCGCGCAGGACCGCCTTGGCCGTCTCCAGGTCGCCGGCAACCATGTTGGCCACCGCCTCGCGCAGGAACTCGCGGCGAAACTCCACGCTCGCGAGCTGTTCTGTGATCGTCTCTCTGAAGCTCCGTGTCAGGGGCATTTATTCCCGTCCTTGCAGAATAAAATGGATGGGCACTCAACTATGGTGCGACTCCGATCAAGACGAGTGGAACAGCCGGTACGCCCCGGCCCTCACGAATCAGGTTGTAGAGTTCACCCTCATAATAAGCTGGACCGGAGGACATTTCCTCTTGGAGTTCCTTCATAGGCAAAATCTCGATACCTACGTCAATGAGATCACCTACGAAGAATGCCATGTGCTTGACGAATAGATAGTAGGCAACGAGTGAGTTTGCCGGTCGCTCATCTCGAAAAGGTTTTCTATACTTCAGGAGTGGGGCGCAGTCGCACGGATTCCATGCGCGGTGGTGAAGGAACTTGTGCGCTTACTTGCGCCGGCCTCAACAGCGCTTGCAATTATCGCCTCCGCGCTTGGCCTGTGGCCGCAATCGAAACACTGAAAAAACTCGTCGTATTCAAGCGTGTCCACGCTGAGGAGTTCAAGACTGCCGTCTTCCTTCACAACCGGATTCCGCACCACGTATGCATCGGTGTAGTGACTCACGCCACCGCCTCCACATTCCGGGCAAACAACTTCCTTCATACGGACCTCCCTTCATATATGTCCCCGTTCAAACCACGGGTATCTCCCTTGGCCACGCGCATGTGCCAGTCAAGGACATTGGAATACTCAAGGAAGCTCGTAAGCTCGGCAAGCCCACTCTTTCTGAAAGTGGGTCGAAAGAGTTGCCGCGAAAACAAGGCGCGTCTGGTCTCGTTTGAAACAATAGAAAACCGGGAAACTTTTGGGTCAGTTAGCAGTATGTCGTTAAAGCGAAGTAGTCCTGAGTACACCGTAGTCGTGTGTTCCACTTCAAAGAGGCCCTCAATTGCCTCGCCTCCACGTGCTATCCATATCACGTCAATTTCCGACAATATTCCTTGAACTTGGCCGAACCCGGCGGGAATGCTGCCCCTTAAAGCGAATTGGCCGGTCAGTGACCAGTCCAATTTGCAGGCGTCGTGTTCCGGCACGTACACATCATATTTCTTAAAATGCCCGATGCCTGCCAGGAGTGTCTGCACTTGTGGGTGGGTTAGGTTATGTGCCTCGCGCAGTAGCGCGGAGTTGAGACTGCGTTCTATTGGCTCCAATCCCACGTAGCCCTCGACATTGAAGCGTCCTTGGCGAGCGACATAGAGCTCCAGTCCGTCGTTCCGGGAGAGCAGTTGAACCTTGTACTGGCCGTCACTCGCCGTTTGCGCATTCCGAAAAATCTCTTCAAAGTCCCCGTATGGCACAAACAATGGCGCAAAACCGTCGTCGAGTACAAAGCAGAGAAATGCGTTGTGCCCTTCTAGTTGCCGTAGGTCGACTTCGCGGAGTCCGAAGAAGGTTCGGCCATGGGGATGCACCTTCGAGTAGCGAAAATAGACACGCGCCGCGTCGTCGCCAATCTTGAAGAGTGATTCGCTCCCACTGATCTTATGGACCTCACCAAAGCGCTTTCGGAGCGTTTCGAGGATGCCGAGTTTGTGGAGATTAGGCACGTTTCAAAAGTCTATCAGACTCTGTTGTAGGGAGGTGAAGTAATGACCAACTGCATGGACCCAGCTTTAATATGCCTCATGAACGACAGATTGTCCTGGCATTCCATGAATGCTTCTGTCTCGCGATGAAACTTGAAGAGAGTTGCAGGACCCATTGCCTTCCTTGTTTATATCGTACATAGGAGAGGCGAGCCGTCGTTCTGTGGGAATCAGGGCAGTAATTAGGTTGGACCCAATATGGGACATTTCTTGGAGATTTCCCATACCCAGGCTCGGCACCTTCACACCTTCTCCGTCAGGGCGTCGGTGGATTTGCTCATTTTTGCCGTGCGTTCCAGCTTGTCCCAGTTGAAGGGCTTGCCGTCGATGGCGCGCTTGACCGTCTTGAAGAGCACGATGGAGAAGACCTGGCGGTAGGCGAAGCGTTGCAGCCAAATGTGGAAGAGCAGCCAGCCGTCGCCTTTGTTGGCGGGGTGGCGGCGCTCCAGCGAGAAGGCAATCGACGAGGTCACGAAATCGATGACCAGGAAGCCGAGGAAATAGAACAGCAGCTTGTCAAAGTCGGCGGCCGAGGCAGTCTCCGGGTGGAAGTGTCGGTCCATGAAGTAATTGATGATGCCCCAAAGGAACATCATGTCGATGAAGGGAGAGACCAGGGGCAGCAGCATTTGAAAAATAAGAATATTGGGAAGGGCGAACAGTCCCATGGCCTTGTTGCGCACAAAGGCCAGGCGATGCTTCCAGACCGCTTGCAAAATTCCGAAGGACCAGCGGAAGCGCTGGCGCATCAGTCCCTTGGCGTCGATGGGGGCTTCGGTGAAGGCCAGCGCGCGGTCTTCGTAGACGACCTTGAGGGTCAATTCGAGCAGCGCCATGGTCAGGTCGGCATCCTCGGCGACGGTGTTGATGGGATAGCCGCCAACAGCCTTGACGGGGCCGGTGCGCCATGCGCCGATGGCTCCGGGAACCACAACGACGACGTTAAATAAATCAAGCGCCCGCCGCTCGAAGTTTTGGCTGGTGATATATTCCAGGGCCTGCCAGCGGGTCCACAGGTTGACGCGGTTGCCAACCTTGGCGTTGCCGGCGACGGCGCCGACCAGCGGGTCTTCAAAGTGCGGAATGAGCTTGCTGATGGCGTCGGCGGCGATGACGGTGTCGGCGTCGATGCCGACGTAAAACTCCTCCGTCATGCGGTCGAGGGCGAAGTTCAGTGCGGCGGCCTTGCCTCCGTTGGGCTTGCTGAGAACCTGAACGCGGCCGGCGGCGATCTGGGCGGCGTAAGCCGCGCGCGCGACTTCCGCGGTGCGGTCGCTGGAGCCGTCGTCGATGACCATGATATGAAGGTTGGCGTAGTCCGAGTTGAGCACCGAGCGGATGGTGCGGACAATGACCTTTTCCTCGTTGTAGGCGGGGATGAGGACGGCTACGCGGGGATTGAAGCCGGGCGAAGCCACGGCGTGGGGGCGCAGCAGGCGGTCGATGATGGCGAGGATGCCCACCAGAATCAGCCTCGCGCTCATCAGAATGTCGCCCAGGAAGAAGACCAGCACGATGAACTTGCCGATGATTGCCATGCTGGAGAAGGCGATGGAGTCCGGCAGGGCGCGCAGGTATTGGCGGAAGGTGAGCTTGGGCATCACTTGAGCGGTGGTTTTACCCATCAGCGCGGAGACTGGAACGATGGTGTAGCCGTTGGCGCGCAGTGCGTCGATCAGCACCGGCAGCGCGGCCACGGTGGCGGAGCGGTCGCCGCCGCCGTCGTGCAGCAGGATGATGGAGCCGCGGAACTGCGGCTTGGCCTTCATGGCCTCCAATTGTTTGAGGATGGTCTCGGTGATCTCGGCCGGCGACTTGCGCGGATGCTCGTTCCAGTCGTCGGTGTCCAGCTTGTTGCCGACGATGGTGTACCCGGCCTGCTGGATGCGCTCCACAGGGGCGGCCTGGTCGTCGGTGTCCGGCTCCTCGTCGATGTCGTAAGGCGGACGGAAATAGAGTGGCTGAATGCCCAGCTTGCTGGCGAAGAGCCGCTCGGTCAGCTTGAGTTCGAGGTCGAGTTGACGGTTGGAGATTTCGCTGATGTCGGGATGGCTCCAGGTATGGTTGCCGATCTCATGGCCCTCGCGCACCACCCGTTGCATCACGCCAACGTACTGCGCGGCCTCCGCGCCGATCAGCATGAAGGTTCCCTTGACGTTTTTGTCGCGCAGAATATCCAGTATCTTGGGAGTCCATTTGGGGTCGGGTCCGTCGTCGAAGGAGAGCGCGACTTCGTTGGCGTGGTAGCCGTACTGTTCGATGGTATAGGTGCGCGGATAGACGTCCATGTGCTCATCGATGATGAGCTTCTTGCGCGGATCGAGCTCATCGCTATCAACCTCGATGGTGCGCTTGCCCGACTGGGGCAATCCGGTCACGCGGATGATGTCGCCGTCGCCCTCGTTGTCCACGTCGTGGCCGGGCAGTACGGAGCCCAGATCTTGCAGTGCGTCCGGGCTGGTGGGCTTGTCCCAGATATTCCACAGCGAGCTGTCCTCCTCGCCCAGCCGCCAGAGCGCAAAGGTTTGCAGGCCCATGGCGCGGGCGGCGCGCAACTCGTTCAGCATCGTCACGCCATCCAGGAACCAAACGATATGGCGCTGGTTCAAGTCCTCGTCAATGTACTCGAAGTGGGGATTGAGGGTGTCGTAATCCAGGTTCAGGTCGGCATCGGCGTCGGAGGCGCGCTGCCACACATCGGAGACGTGCAGGTCTTCGGTCGCCATCACAAGATTGGGATGCTTGCTGGCTACTCTCTTGTTTTTGGTTGGGGCGGGGATCGAAAGCGTCCAGTCGTAGCCGTAGTTGCCCACCGCGCAGATCAGCTTCTCCTTGGGCACCAGCGTGAGCACGCGCCGCAGGTTGCCGACGAACCACTCCTGGCTGGCGATGGGGCCCGGCTGGCTTTCAATCTGGTGCTCGTCGTAGTTCATCAGGATCACGCCGTCGGAGTTGGCGGCAATCCCTTTGAAATCGTCGTCAGTGGTCAGGATCTGGGTGTTGACGTACAGCTTCAGATTGCGCGCGTGCAGGTCGCTGGAAAGCTCCCGCAAAAAGCTCATATACGCCGGGCTGGCCTCATCGGGCAGGTTTTCGATGTCCAGTGAGAGGCCGTGATAGGCCGGGAAAGCGGCAAAGAAGCGTAGAATTTGCTGGCGCAGCGCGGCGCGCTTGCTTGGGTCGGCCAGCATCGCAGCGATGGCCGGATCCCAGCTCTGGGTGTTGGGGTTGAAGTTGTTTAGGTGTGGAAAGATTTCCGTGTCTTCCTTGGCCGCCTGGATCACCCGCTTGATCCTGTTCTGGTCGTCGGGATCATGCACGGTGTTGCCTTCAATCACCGCATACTCATGGTGATTGTCGCTGCTCATGGCCAGCAGCGTGGCCTGAGGAGCGTCGATGTGCAGCCATTCGGGGAAGAGCAGATCGATCTGATGGACGTGCGCCTTGAAGGAGGAGTAGCTGGCCGGGTCATAAGGCACGTAGTAGGCGGCGCGCAAACCTTCGCCGGTGTTGAAGGGAATCTCCGAGGGCTTGCGGGCGGTCTTGCGCCGCGCCGGGCGCGGGCCTTTCGGCGGTATGCGCTCCGGCAATGCCTTGTAGTTGTGCTTGGGGGTGGCCAGCAGCAGCTCAGGCAGCTGCTGAAAGCGCAGCACGTTGAAGATGAAAACCGCCAGAACCAGCGTGAAAACCACGGCCGTCACATCGAAGATGCGGCGCAACCGCTTCCATCGCTTGCGTTGTGGATCGAAAAAGATCTGTTTATCCGGCATAGATGCTCTGGCTTATCCTGATTGCGAAAACGGGAGCTGCGGAAAGCCGTGAAACCGTCTACGCTATACATTACGAATCGTATGGAAGCTGACTCCACTAGTCAATCCGGAACCCGCCGCTGGGCTTTTGTTCCATCGGCTCCGGTCCTGTCCGTCTCGCTGGCCCTTGCCGCCGGCCTGGCGCTGCGCCTGTGGATGCTGAAGAAATACTTCCTGGTCAATGGCGACTCGCTGATCTACGGCGACATGGGCAAGAACCTGCTCCTCCATGGTCAGTATGCGCTCACCGGGGTCGGTGGCAGGCTCAATCCGACACTGATTCGCCTCCCCGGTTATCCGCTCTTCTTGGCGCTCTGCTTCCGCGGCTTCGGCATGGAAAACTACGCCTCGGCAGCCTGGGTGCAGATTGCGCTGGAGCTGGCCGGCTGCCTGCTCCTGGCCGATTTCGCGGGCCGCATCGCGCCTGTCGCGCTCCGCGGCGGCTTCGGCTGTGGAGCGGGATTCAGCCGCGGCGCCGCACACGCTACGCTGTGGCTGGCCGCGCTCTGCCCCTTTACGGCGATCTACGCCGCCGCGCCGATGCCCGAGGCGTTGACGCTGTTCATGATCGCACTGGCGCTGTGGTCCGCGGCGCGCTTCCGTGAGCGGCCGGGATGGGGTCCGGCGCTCTGCTTTACCTTTGCCGTCACCTATGCGGCCCTGCTCCGGCCCGACGGCGCGCTGGTCGCCGTAGCACTGGCCCCGGCGCTGTTTATCGTCCTGCTGCGCACAGATCCTGGGTGCCCCATCCTTGCGACTTTTTTCTGTCGCAAGGGTGGGAAGCCCCAAAGCCTGACCAGCCCCTGCCTAGCCCGCATCGCCGTGGTCTGCCTGCTCCTGGCGCTCGTTCCCTTTGCCGCCTGGACCCTCCGCAACTGGCAGGTCTTCCATCTCTTCCAGCCGCTGGCCTCGCGCTACGCCAACGACCCCGGCCAGGAGACCTATCCCGGCTGGCAGCGCTGGGTCAAAACCTGGTCCCTGGACTTCGTCTCCACCTACGATGTCTATTGGGAGGTGCCGGGAGCTCCGCTCGACCTGGCCAAACTTCCCAGCCGGGCCTTCGACTCGCCCGCGCAGTACCAAGAGACCGCCGCTCTGGCCAGCAACTACAACGACCGCGACAAAGCCAGGGACATTGTGCCGGATGTGGATGCGCGCTTTGGCAAGCTGGCCGACGAGCGCATCGCCGCCCATCCGCTCCGTTATTACCTCTGGCTGCCGCTGGGGCGCGTGGCCGATATGAGTTTGCGCCCGCGCGTCGAAAACATGGACATCGATCTGGACTGGTGGGTCTACGCGCATCACCGCGCGGAGACCCGCTTCAGTTGGGCCTACGCCGTGCTGAACGCGCTCTATCTGCTGTTGGCGCTGGCGGGGCTTTCTTTGCGTCCGCGCTTCTGGCCGTGGATAGTGGTCTACATGGTGATGCGCTGCGCCCTGCTGATGACCGTCGAAGCTCCCGAGGCGCGCTACACGCTGGAGTGCTTTCCCATGCTCTTTGCGCTGGGCGGAATCGCCGTCTGCGCGGGCTTTATAAGTCGCTGCAAGAACAGGTAGCGCCGGCCTCCCGGCCGGCTGTCGCGTGGACCTCCCGGTCCACGCCGGACTCTACACCAACAGGAAAACGCACTCGCTCTCTACAGAGCCAGCCCCTTCAAGTACGCCCGGAACGGCGGCCCAAGATCGCCGCGTTTCAGCGCAAACTCCACTGTCGCCTGCAACATTCCGAACTTATCCCCGACATCGTACCGCTTGCCATCAATAATATAACCAAAAACCTTTTCTTCCTTGAGCAGCGCCTTGATGCCGTCGGTAAGTTGTATCTCGCCGCCCGCGCCGGGCTTGGTCTCCGCCAATAACTCGAAGATGCGCGGAGTAAGTATATAGCGGCCGACAATGGCCAGCTTCGAGGGCGCATCGGCAAACTTCGGCTTCTCCACCATTCCGGTGCAGTTGAATATCCGCCAGTTATCAGGATCCTCAGAGCCGGCCAGCACGCCATACGCGCTGATTCCTTCGCCCTCCACAGTCTGCGCCGCCAGCACCGCGCCGTCCCGCTCGTCGAAAACGCCCATCATCTGCTTCAGGCAAGGAACCTCCGCATCGATCACATCGTCAGGCAAAAGGACGGCAAAGGGCTCATCGCCCACCAGATTCTTGGCGCATAGCACGGCGTGGCCCAGCCCAAGAGGCTCCTTTTGCCGCACATAACTGATCTGCGCCAGCGACGAAACGCCCCGCGACACGGCGAGTAACTCATGCTTCCCCTTCCGTGCCAGCGCCGCATCCAGCTCGAAGCTATGGTCGAAATGGTCCTCCATAGCGCCTTTGCCGCGCCCGGTCACGATGATGATGTGCTCGATCCCCGACGCGACAGCCTCTTCCACGCCGTATTGGATGACAGGCTTGTCCACCAGCGCCAGCATCTCCTTGGGAATCACTTTGGTGGCCGGCAAAAATCGCGTGCCCAGCCCACCCGCCGGAAAAACCGCTATTCGCACCTGCTTGCTCATCTCATCGCCCTCATCTCAATAACATCCCTATGGGTGCCCCTGGGATACGATACTGCTGGGTGCCCCCGGTCTCGATTCTGAGACCGGGGATACTATACTGCTGGGTGCCCCATCCTTGCGGTTTCCTTCTGCCGCAAGGGTGGGAAACCACACCGCTCACAGCGCCGGCGAATCATCCCCCAGCAGCGCCTCCCGCACAATCTTGATCGGCGGAAATCCCTGCCGCAGGAAGTTGTTATGAAACTCCTCCAGCGAAAACGCCGCTCCCTGCTTCTTCTTCAGATCCTCGCGCAGCTTCATGATCTCCAGCTTGCCCAGCGTGTAGTAGAGATAAGTCGGATCACCGGCTCCGCGCTTGGTCTCCACCGTGGCTGTCTCCTTCGATTGATAGCCTTCTTTCTGAAAAAACGCAATAACCTCATCAAAACTCATCTTGCCGCTGTGCATTTGAATGCCAACGATAAAGCGCGCGTTGCGCAGCAGCGCGTCCTGTAGTTGGCCGAGTCGCAGAAACTTCGCTTCGCGCTCATCCTTCGCTCCCGCTCCCGGCTGACCATATCCTTCGTCGAGCATCATCTGTTCGGTGTAGTGCGCCCATCCCTCCACGTCGGTGTTAGCGCCCAGCAGTTTGCGCACCCGGCTGGGCGCCTGCGGCAGCCAGAGAAACTGAATATAGTGGCCCGGATAAGCCTCATGCACCGCCGTTGAAATTACTGTGCCGATATTGAAGGAATGCATGTAACCCTCAACCTGCGCGGGCGTCATCGACGGATCGGGAAGAGTTACGTTGAAGTAAGCCTCCGTCGCATGACTCTCATACGGCCCCGGCGTATCCATGCTGGCAAAGGTCGTCGCGCGCATGAACGGTGGCGTCTCTTCCACGATGGGCCGCACATCCGAGGGGATAGTTACAATATGATGCGCGCGGATAAAGCCGATCAATCCGTCGAAGGTCGCGCGGAAGCTATTCAGCAATTGATCCGGAGCGGGGTGATTCTCTCCTAACTCTTCAAGCACCGCGATGGGCGTCTTGTCCGGCTCCAGTTCCTTAGCAACTTCGTTGAAGTGCGCCTGGTTCTTGCGCAGATCGGCCCAGCCAATCTCAAGCAGCTTGTCCAGCGGAAAATCCACCATTTCGTCATACTGGAGCTTCTTCGAGAATGTCTCCGCGCCGATGCGAAAATCTCCGTTGGACTGCGGCAATAGGTCTGTCTTCAGCCAGGCAAGATAACTGTTCAGTGCCGCAACCACCGCCGCGTTCGTTTGCGCAAACTCCGCCTTCAGCGCCGGGTCCTTGGCGTCGGCAAAGGCCAGCGGAACATCGTGTTCAAAGAAAGTTATAATGTCCGGTAACTGCTCAATGGCAATCTCCGTGAAAACGCGCGGCGGATTCTTCAGGTTCACGCGCGCCTCGGTCAGCACAACCGGCATCTGTTTTTCCCGCGCGATCAGCGAACGCAGCCGCTCATCCGGCGTGGCGAACTTGCGCTCCATCAGCACAAACGCCCCATTCGCGCAGGTGCCCGAATAATTGTCCGCATTCTTCTCCCATGGCCGGATCGTTTCCAGAGTCAGGAGCGTGGAGCGAATATTCGATAACATAATCTCGCGGTCGCTCCTAGGAACAAAGTCCGCCGCGGCTGCATTGGGATGAATCGCCTCAATGCGTTTCTCGATGCTCTTGAGCGCGGCGATCTCCGCGTCGATATTCTTGCGCGAGTAATCTTCTAACTGCGTGTCGTACTGGTGATAGCCAACCTGAGTTCCACTTGTCGGGCTATAGTGAAAATACACCTGGTCGAAGTAATCGTTGGAAACCTTCTCGAACTGCTGCTTCCAGCTCTCATTCGCGGCATAAACAGGATTCGTCGAAGCCATAAACACTCCAATCGCCAACAAAACAGCAAATTGCCTCATAATACTCCTCGCTATCTGACTTCATCTCTTCTTAGGCGTTCACCGGCGCGGGCGCCAGGTTGGCCAGCAACTCGTGAATCTCCAGCAGCACTTCGTCGCTCCGCGTGGCAGTCAAAGGATACTTCAATAGGCCCTGCGGTGTGAACTGCGCGCCGCGTTTTGCATTCCGCGCCACCAGGCGCATGAGAGTCTGCGGTTCGATAGCCGCATTTTCCATGAAGCGAATATGCAGCTCGGTGCGCTTGCGATCCACCTGCGCAATGCCGATCCGCTCGCATTCGAGCCTGATCAGCGACGCCTCCAGTAGGTAAACCGTCGCATCCGGCGGCGCGCCATAGCGGTCTTCCATCTCCGCGCGCACTTCGTTTACCGCGACTTCACTGGCAGCTCCGGCGATCTTCTTATAGAGTCGCAGCCGCTGATTCTCTTCCGGCACATAACTCTCATCGATCCGCAATGCAATTCCCAGGTTAAGCTGCGTCGCGGGCCGCTCCTCGCTCGCCTCTCCCTTCATCTCCTTCACCGCGGCCTCCAGCATCGAGGTGTATAACTCGAATCCCACCGCCTCGATGTGGCCGCTCTGTTCGCCGCCCAGCATATTGCCCGCGCCGCGCAACTCCAGGTCCAGCGCGGCAATCTTGAAGCCCGCGCCCAGGTCGCTGAACTCCTTCAGCGCCGCCAGGCGCCTGCGCGCTATCTCCGTCAATTCCTGCTCGGGCGGAATCAGCAGATAGGCATAGGCGCGCCGGTTCGAGCGCCCCACGCGGCCGCGCAACTGATATAACTCGCTCAGCCCGTGCCGGTCCGCGCGATTGATGAGCATGGTATTCGCCAGTGGAATGTCCAGCCCATTCTCGATGATCGTCGTCGCCACCAGCACATCATACTCGTGCCGCATGAAGGCCAGCATAACCCGCTCTAACTCGGATTCGCCCATCTGCCCGTGGCCCACGCAAACGCGCGCCGCCGGAACTAACTCCTGAATCCGCGCGGCGATCTCGTAAATGGACTCCACGCGGTTATGCACAAAATAGACTTGGCCGCCGCGCTCTAACTCCACCTCGACCGCCGAGCGAATAATCTTTTCGTCGAATTTGGCCACCACGGTCTGAATCGCCATGCGGTCCTTGGGCGGCGTCTCGATTACGCTCATGTCGCGCAAGCCCACCAGCGACATGTGCAGAGTGCGCGGAATCGGCGTTGCGCTCATGGCCAGCACGTCGATCTCCTTGCGCATCTGCTTCAACCGCTCCTTGTGGCGCACGCCGAAGCGCTGCTCCTCATCCACCACCAGCAGGCCCAGATCCTGAAACTTGATGTCCTTTGAGAGCAGCCGGTGCGTGCCGATCAGAATATCGACCTTGCCTGTCTCCACCCGCTCGACAATTAACTTTTGTTCTTTTTGAGTTCTGAAGCGCGAAATCATCTCAACATTAATGGGAAACTGCGCAAACCTCTTCTTGAATGTCTCAAAATGCTGAAAACTCAGAATTGTCGTCGGCGTCAGCACCGCTACCTGCTTGCCGTCCTGCACCGCCTTGAAGGCCGCCCGCATCGCCACTTCGGTCTTGCCGTAACCCACATCGCCGCACAGCAGCCGATCCATCGGCCGGGTGGATTCCATGTCATATTTGATGGCCCGGATCGCCGAGATCTGGTCGTCGGTTTCGCTATAGTCGAACGAGTCTTCAAACTCCCGCTGAAACTCGTTGTCCCTGGAGAAGGCCGTCCCCTCTGCGTTGGTCCGCTCGGCGTATAACTTCAATAACTCGCCGGTCATATCCTGCATGGCCTTGCGCACGCGCGTTTTGGTCTTGGCCCATTGCTGCGAGCCAAGCCGATTCAGCACCGGCGCAGGCCCCGCGTCCGTCGAACGGTATTTCTGAATCAGGTCCAGCCGGGTCAGCGGCACATATAACTTGGCAGCTTCGGCAAACTCCAGGATCATGAACTCCACCGAGAGTCCGTCCTGCTCAATTTCCTTCAGTCCCTGGTATTGGGCAATCCCGTGCTCCACGTGAACTACGTAATCGCCCACGCCCAAATCGCGGAAGTCCGAAACAAAGGCCGCTGTCTTTGACCGCCTAGGCTCCGGCCGCGCCGCCACATCGGCGTCGTCCGATAGATCATTGGCCCCAAACAAGAAGAGATTCGAGTCGAGAAAACTAACTCCCGAAGCGATCGGCGTGCGCACAATCACCGGCACGCGCAAATCGCCCTCCATATAACTCGACTCATTCAGCATCGTTTCGCCGGGATGCGGATTGCGGCTGCCAAGCCGATAAGGAATCTGATATTCGCGCAGCACCGTGGCCAGCCGCTCAACGTCGCCCTGGTGTGGCGCGGCCAGCACAATCCGCGCCTCCGAGGCCATCAACGTTCGCAGCTGATCAGTCAGGGCCGGAATCGACCCATGAAAGCGCAGTGTGGGCCGCGTGTTCAGCTCGATTTCGCCCAGCGTGTTGTCCTCGTCGAGCACATCCACCACGCCTAACTGATCGAGATCCAGCCCCATCTGCCCATCCAGCGCCGCTTGCAACACTTCGGGCCGGAGATAGATGTCTTCCGGCCTGATCAGCGAACCCATCGCCGACCGCTCATGCCGCTGCTCCACCTTGTTCCACCAGCGATCAATCTGATTGCGCACCATCGCCGGCTCTTCGATGAACAGCGCGCACTTGGGCAGCAGAGTCAGCAGCGACTTATCCGCTCCGGCCACTGCCGCGAAAAACTCCCAGCCCGGAAAGACGCTCACTCCGCCGGCAGAGGCCAGCTCGGCAGCCATCTCCTCATCTTCAACATCCACCCGCTGCCGGCTAAGCCGCCCATGCACCGCGGCCAGCAGCCGCTCGGTCACCGGCGTCTCCGTCAGCGGCAATAACTGCGCTTCGTCCAGGCCACTCTGCGAGCGCTGCGTCTCCGGATCGAATTTACGTATTGTTTCTATCTCGTCGCCGAAAAACTCGATGCGCACCGGCCGGTCGGACTCCGGCGAATAGACGTCCAGAATCCCGCCTCGGCGCGTAAATTGGCCGGGCATTTCCACCAAATCCATCTGCGTATAGCCCACACTGGCCAGGTGCCCGGTCAGCACCTCCACATCCACTTCTTCGCCGCGCTTCAAAGTCACCGCCAGGCCGGCGTAGTAGTCGCGGTCAAAGAGCCGGAGCGCCGCCGCCTCCACCGGAGCAATCAGGATCGACACCGCCCCGGTGGCCAGTTTCCACAGCGCCGCCGCCCGCTGCTCCTGCACATCCGGATGTGGAGATAGATTTTCAAAGGGAAGCACATCGTGGGCCGGCAGCCGCACCACCAGCGCTGGGTCCACGGCCCCGGTCAGTTCGCAGCCGGCGCGCAGCATCGGCTCCAGAGCCTCGGCGGCCTTGTTATCGGCCACCAGCACAATCACCGGCTGCCTTGCGGCCCGCGCCATCAGCGGCAGATACACTGCCCGCGCCGTAGCCGTCAGCCCCGACACACGCCTGCGCCCCGCACCCAGGCTCAGATGCCTTTGTACGCGCTCAAATCCCGAAGAGTGCTCCAGATCCGCAAAGACTTCACGGACAAACGGGAGAATCATTGCTACCAGTTTAGCAGCGATGGGACTTTACCGCATGGGTGGAAAGCACTGAGTTTTCCCGCAGCCAGAAAGCCCGCGCTTGTCATTCTTTGTTGCTGAATTAGATGCGCCGGACCGGCGATTGCGGCCTGTCATTTGTCAAAGTGCCGTTCTTTGAGTATTGTAGTTATGTGCAAGTGGCTCACATTGGGGTTAAGACTTAGCCCGCGGAATTTGAACCAGTTGCCTATAACAATCAGGGAGGAAGCATGGCAATTTCAGAGATTCTGGCAACCATCGATCATGAGATCGCTCAGTTGCAGCAGGCACGCGCACTGCTGAGCGGCGGCGCGGTAGCGGCGCCCAAAAAGAAAGTCGGGCGTCCCAGGAAGATAGTGGGCGCTCCGAAGAAGGCCGCGGTCGCAGCTGCACCCGTCGCCGCGAAACCCGCGAAACTCGCGAAGAAGAAGAAGAAGAGGAACCTCTCACCCGAGGGGCGGAAACGCATCGCCGAGGCAGTCAAAAAGCGCTGGGCGGCGCAGAAAGCTGCCGCAGCCAAGTAACTGGCAGCCTGCTTTACGGAATTGAGCTGGCGTAGGGTCTAACCCGCGTCAGCTCGGTTCTCTTCGATTGTTTCTTCCGGCCAAAGCGGCGGCTGAATGGCGCGTGTTTTCTGGTGCCTGAGGTCGGATAGGATACGAGTCCAGTAAAGGATGCTTCGCTCTGTCCGCGACTGTCGAAGTTGCGCCGCACGGAGTTTGCCTTCGGCGTAGCGCATTCGCCGGCGCAGGATTGGATCGAGTTGTGGAGCATCGCGCATAGGGTATCCAAGCTGAATATAAAATTATACGTCGTGGCGCAACGACGTCCGGCTTCCATGCTAGTTTGATCCATTCTGGACCGTGGCCTGAATCCCATTGCAAGCGGATGACCATCCAGCATCCCTTGATTGAAACACAAAACTGAACCCCAGCCTCATCGCTTTTTTGCGTCTAGGGCGCGAACCTGGCGAGTCGCTGGAACCGGTGGCCCCGCCGCTGCGTATCCTACTCCGAGCGCCCTCCCCCGGCGTCCAAACGCTATGCAATCATTCTCCGACACTCTCGGCCAGGTCTACCGCGCCATGATGGCGAACAAGCTGCGCTCCTTCCTGACCATGTTCGGGATCGCCTGGGGCGTGGGCTCGCTGCTGGTGCTGGTCGGCCTCGGCGAGGGATTCCGTAGCGGCCAGCATAAGCAGTTGGAAAGCCTCGGCAACGACCTGGTCATGCAATTCAATGGCACCATCCCCGCCCTGGCCAACCAGCACACCGGCATGCGCCCATACGAACTGACGCTGGGCGACGAGGAGGCGATGCGCCAACTGCCGGAATTGCGCGCCGTCACCGACGAGATGAACCGCAACGATCTCTATGAAGTCAGCCAGTGGAGCAATACCTCCAGCCACGTGATGGGAACCGAGCCGAACTACCCGGTAGTCCGCTTTATCCCCATGGATCAGGGCCGCTTTCTGAACGATCGAGATCTGGCCGAACATCGCCGCGTCGCGGTACTCGGTTCAAAGGCAGCCCAACTCCTTTTTCCCGGCCGGCCTCTGCTGGGAGAAAACATCACCATCAACGACGTCGGTTTCACCGTGATCGGCAGTGTGCAGCCCATCGGCCACGGCAACAACGATTACGACAATCAGAAGGTCTACCTCCCCATCACCACCATGCAGGAACTCTTCGCGATGAAGGGCGACAACATCCCCCGCGATGCGTTGACCTCCATCCAGTACCAGCCAACGACCAAAGGTGAGATTGACGCGGCGGTCAATGCGGTTCATCGGGTGATTGCCAAGCGTCATGGCTTCGATCCCTCGCTCATCGATGCTTTCAATGAGATGAACACCATTCAGGATGAGAAGATCATCGCGACAATCTTCAATGCCATGGATGTTTTTCTGGGCGGGGTGGGCATTGTGACGCTGGGCCTGGGCGCGGTGGGCATCATCAACATCATGCTGGTCTCGGTGACCGAGCGAACCCGCGAGATCGGCTTGCTGAAGGCCATCGGCGCCACCAAGCGCAGCATTCTGGCGCAGTTCTTCTGGGAGGGTTTGCTGTTGACCGGCATCAGCGGGGGCATCGGCATACTCGTTTCATGGGCCTTCATGTGGCTCTTGCAGCAGGTGCTGACCGGCAAGATGCCGGGCTGGGATCCGCCCCGCCTGGTCCCATGGTCGGCGGCGCTGGCTTTGGGATCGCTGGTCCTGAGCGGCGTCGCCGCGGGATTGTATCCGGCCAGCAAAGCCGCCGCGCTGGACCCCATCGAGGCGCTGCGCAGGGAGTAGTTGTCAGTTCTCAGTTCCCAGTTCTCAGTTCACAGTTCTCAGTTTTGAATTCAGCGAGGTTATTGTATGGGACAAGCATTTCGTGATTTGCAGGTTTGGCAAAGAGCAATCCAGTTGACGGTGGTAATCTACCGCCTGACCCGGGGTTTTCCACGCGAAGAAGTCTATGGATTGTCCAGTCAGATCAGACGCTCGGCAGTTTCGATTCCAAGTAATATCGCCGAAGGGCAGGGACGACTCACTGTCGGTGAATTCAGACAATTTCTGGGAATCTCTCGCGGTTCAAATCATGAATTGCAAACCCAACTGGAAATCGCACGATCGCTTGGATTCGGCGATTCGGCATTAATCAATCAAGCGGAAAGCTTGTCACAAGAGGTTGGGAAAATGATCTACGCGCTACTGGAATCTCTCCATGAGTCAACTTCACTGAAAACTGGCAACTGAGAACTGTGAACTGTGAACTGTGAACTGAGAACTGAGAACTGAGAACTGTGAACTGAGAACTGAGAACTGTGAACTGAGAACTGAAAACCGGAGCGCATCGACCATGCTCAAAGACATTCTCGGCCAGGCCTGGGAGGCGATGCTTTACAACCGCCGCCGCACGGCCATCACGATGATCGGCATGGCCTGGGGCATCGCCACGGTGGTGCTGCTGCTGGCCTACGGCGCGGGCTTCAGCCGCGCTATTGAGACCATCTTCGCTCAGTGGGGCACCAACACCATCGGCTTCTTCCCCGGCCGCACCAGCGAGCAGGCCGGCGGCGACAAGGCCGGCGTAAAGGTTCGCTTCACCCTCGACGATGTAGACCGTGTTCAGGCCAGCGTCCCAGGCATCACCCATATCTCTCCCATCGTCTACTACGATTCGACCGTCCGGAACGAGCTGCACACCTACGCCTGGACCGTCGCCGGCATCCGCCCCGCCTACCAGGACATCATCAAGCTCGATGTCGATCAGGGCCGCTTCTTCAGCGGCGCCGAGGATCAGCAGCGCGCCCACGTCTGCGTCATCGCCAGCGAGGCCAAGACCAAGCTCTTTTCCGGCGAGTGGGCGGTAGGCGAGACGATTCGCCTCAACGGCGTCCTCTTCACCATCATTGGCGTTCTGCAACCCAAGATGCAGGAGGGCGACAACAACATCAACCGCATGATTTATGTGCCCTTCAACACCATGAGCGATCTGGTGGACACCAAGTACCTGGGCGGAGTCTGGTTCAGCTACCGCGGCGATTACATACTGATCGAAAAGATGCTGCGCGAGACGCTGGGCGAGGCGCACCACTTCCGTCCCAGCGATCACAACGCCCTCCACGTTGCCAATCTGATGACCCAGTTGCACCAGTTCCAGATTTTATCCATCGCCTTGCAGGTGCTTCTCTCGCTGGTCGGCGCGCTCACGCTGGGCATCGCCGGCATCGGGCTGATGAACATCATGCTGGTGGCCGTGCAGCAGCGCACCCGCGAGATCGGCATCGAGAAGGCTCTGGGCGCGCAGCGGCATCACATTCTGATCCAGTTCCTCGCCGAGGCTCTGGCCATTACCACCGTGGGCGGCGTGGCGGGCATCACTCTGGCTTACACGGTTTCTCTGATGGTGGGGCGAATTACGTTCTACAGCGCGCTGGCGAAGAACGCCGAGAGTGCCGATATTCAACTGCTGATCTCGCCTTCCTCGGTGATCATCGCCACCGCGATCCTGGTCTTGACCGGGCTGATCAGCGGCATGATCCCCGCCATCCGCGCCGCCAACCTCGACCCCATCGAGGCGCTCAGGTACGAGTAGCGGGCCTCTACTACCGTGACCGCAAGAATTGGTAATGGCCAGAATGTAGCGCTGGCCTCCCGGCCGGCTGTAGCGCGGACGTCCTCGTCCGCGTTTGTCTGGGAGCAATCATCAAATCATTCGGTCTAAGCACTACAGCACCCGCGCCAGCCACTTACCGGTGTGCGAGTGCAGATTCGCCGCAATCTCCTCCGGCGTTCCTTCGGCAACAATTCTGCCGCCGGCCTCGCCGCCTTCCGGGCCTAAGTCGATCACCCAATCGGCGCACTTGATCACGTCCAGATTATGCTCGATGACGATCAGCGAGCCGCCGCCGTCGATTAGCTTGCGGAAGGCCGTCAGCAGCTTCGATACATCGTCGAAGTGGAGGCCGGTGGTGGGCTCGTCGAGGATGTAAAGGACGCGGCTGGCCTGGGAAGGCTTGGCGACGGCGTTGGCGGCGCGCACCTGGGAGAGATGGGCGGCCAGCTTGACGCGCTGCGCCTCGCCGCCTGAAAGTGTCGTCGCCGATTGGCCGAGCCTGAGGTAGCCGAGGCCGATCTCGTCGAGGACGGCGAGCTTGTCCAGCAATCGCGTTTGTCCGGCGAAGAAGTGCAGCGCCTCCTTCACCGTCATTTGCAGCACATCGTGGATGTTCTTCCCCTTGTACTGGACGTTCAGGATTTTGGCTTGATAGCGGGTTCCGTTGCAGTCCTCGCAGGGTAGCTCGACGTCGGCCAGGAATTGCATTTCGACGGTGACGGTGCCGTCGCCTTCGCAGGTGTTGCAGCGACCGCCGGGAACGTTGAAAGAGAAATGCCCCGGCGTGAGCGAAAGGCGCTTGGCCTCGGGCTGCGAGGCAAAAAGTTCGCGGACCAGATCGAAGCCCTTGATGTAGGTGATGGGATTGGAGCGCGGGGTGCGGCCGATGGGCGTCTGATCCACCAGTACCACGTCGTTGATGCGCTCGACGCCGGTCAGGGATTTGTAGACGCTGGAGGGGTCCGCGCCGTCGCCCTGGCCCAGCGCGCGCGCCACCGCGCGGTAGAGCACCTGGTGAACCAGCGAGGACTTGCCGGAGCCGGAGACGCCGGTAATGGCCACCAGCATTCCCAGGGGGATTTCCACATCGAGACCGTGGAGGTTGTTGGCTGTTGCGCCGCGCAGGATGAGGCGCTCCTTGCCCGGCGGACGGCGGCGCGCGGGCACGGGGATGGAGAGCTGGCCGGAGAGATAGCGGCCGGTGAGAGAGTTGGGGTCGGCTTCGATCTCGGCCAGTACGCCCTCGGCGAGCAGCTTGCCGCCCTGTTCGCCTGCGCCGGGGCCAAGGTCGAGCAGATGATCGGCGGCGCGGAGAATGTCGGCGTCGTGCTCGACGACGATGATGGTGTTGCCCAGGTCGCGCAGCTCTTTCAGAATGCGAATCAGGCGGGCGGTGTCGCGCGTGTGCAATCCGATCGAAGGCTCGTCGAGGACGTAGAGCGCGCCGACCAGTTGCGAACCAAGCGATGTGGCCAGTTGAATGCGCTGCGCCTCGCCGCCGGAGAGCGTGGAGGCAAGGCGGTCGAGGGTCAGGTATTCCAGGCCGACCGCGTCCAGAAAGTTGAGCCGCTGGCGGACCTCATGGAGAATGGAGCCGGCGATCTCCTCGTGCATCGGCGAGATGCGCAGCGCGTTGAAGAACTCCTTGGCTTGGGCGATAGTGAGTGCGGTGGATTGGCAAATACTTAATCCGTTAATGCGGACGCTGCGGGCCTCGGCTCTCAACCGCTGGCCGCGGCAGTCGGGGCACTCGGCGTAGCCGCGATACTTGCTCAGCATGACGCGCACGTGGAGCTTGTACTTCTTGCGCTCCATCTGCGTGAAGAAGCCGTAGACGCCGGCGAAGGTCCCCTTGCCGCGCAGGACAATCTCGCGCGCGGCTTCCGGCAGCTCGCGCCAGGGCACGTCGAGCGGCACGCCCAGCTCCGCCGCGTGCTTGCGGAACTCCGTAAACCAGGGGCGGTATTTGGGGCGATTCCAGGGGTCGATGGCGCCATCGGCGAGCGAGAGGCCTTTGTCGGGAATGACCAGGTTCAGGTCGAAGTCCATGGTGTTGCCAAAGCCCTGGCAGCGGGGGCAGGCGCCGAAGGGATTGTTGAAGCTGAACAGGCGCGGCTCCGGTTCGCGGCCGGGGCGATGGCAGCTCTTGCATTCATACGCGCCTGAGAAGCGATGGCGCGGGCGCGGGGCTGCCTCGTCGCGCGGAAGTTCTTCAAAAATGACTTCGCCGGCCTCGCGATAGGCGATCTCCGCGGCATCGACGATGCGGGCGCGGTTGTCCTCGCTGACGACAATCCTGTCCAAAAGAACAAAGATGGGCAGCGTGAAATCCAGGTCGAGAAGCGATTCGGGGGTGGAGAACTCGAAGATGCGGCCCCTCTGATAGAGGCGGTTGAAGCCGGAGGCGCGCAGCTCAATGAGGCGGGCTTTGAGGGCTTCCGTGAGCGGAGATTCAGGAGCGGGCTTGGCGGCGGATTTGGCCGCGGGTTTCAGAACGCGGCGGGCGGGCTTGGCTTCGGCATCCGGCGGGACCTCGGCGTGACGCACCGGGAAGAGCACATTCAGACGGGTTCCCTCGCCCAGCGCCAGCGTGGCTTCGGCGATCTCGTCCATCGTGTCGCGCTTGACCAGACCGTCGCAGTGGACGCAGTGAACCGTGCCGCAGCGGGCGTAGAGCAGGCGCAGATAGTCGTAGATCTCGGTGGCCGTGGCGACGGTGGAGCGAGGGTTGCGCGTCGAGTTCTTCTGCTTGATGGCGATGGCCGGAGCCAAGCCGTCGATCAGGTCCACGTCGGGCTTCTCGATGCGCTCCAGGAACTGCCGCGCATAGGCGGAGAGCGACTCGACGTAGCGGCGCTGCCCCTCGGCGTAGATGGTGTCGAAGGCCAGCGAACTCTTCCCCGACCCCGACACGCCGCTGATCACCGTCAGCATTCCGTGGGGGATATCGCAGGAGATGTTCTTCAGGTTGTGTGTCCGCGCGCCGCGGATGATGATGGCGTCATTCAAAGGGAAGCACCGGGTGAGAAATCGCGCCGGCTGCATCGCTGGCCCCACTGCGAGGCTCAGAGCACAGACAGCCATTTTTTATTATAGGGTGCAGCGCAAGAATTGCCCTTAACCTACAGAGAACGCTCCAACCCGTCTATCGGGATGCGGCTACCCTGTAGCTACGCGACCTGTTCGTAGGGGCGATGGTGAAGGCGAATCATCTCGTCGGAGCGCAATGCTGCCATGGCATAGGTTCGCCCTTGATCGTCGCTGAACTCGACCTCGGCAACTGAGGGGGAAAACACTTCGACGATGGTTCCTACTTGGCCTCGCAGGAGGCCATGCTCGGGCAAATCGCGCAGTACAGCAACTTCTGAAAGAAGATCCATGAGCGACATATCCTCCTCACCCTAAAGAATATAGCAAGTGACAAACCGCGGAGCAATCTCGCCATTCAGGACGATCCAGCAACTGCGAATATTGGCAGCCCTACCGCCCCGCCTAAGCTCAAAGTCTATTATGTACCGAGTTCCGTACTGATCGGAAGCCCCGAGTATCGCATTTTCATTCAGGGCCGCCTCGATCAGCGCTGCGCGGAGTTCCTCAGAATGCGCAGCGGTCATTCCCACCCAGAACGGAGAGAAACACGCGCGCTTTATGCCTTCCACGCGGATGATCCAGGTTCAGGCAATAATCCCAAAGTTTTTCGATCTCGACAATGGATGCCTCGCCGTTCGGTAGCTTCATCCATCTCCTTATCCCACGGCTTGATGGGGAACTCAGAATCGTCCGCTGCCTTTCATTATGCAACGAATCGCGGAGCCGCATTCTGCCTCAGGCGTTCAAGCCGCCAGGGAAGGGAATTGGAAGAGATTCAACGCTTCGGCCTCTTCTTTGCGGCCAAAGACGCCCGCCAGCCCCATCAGAGCCTGAGAGGCGCATGAAGGGCAACGCATCGAGTTGCTGCCAACGGAGTCGCAGTCCTGGCACAGGTAGGCGCGGGAGAGCGGAATGAAATGCCGGGCATCGGAGGTCATGGTCTCACTCTCTATTTCAGCCATGGATCAGTTCCTTTCTTGCCCCTTATTCCGGGCTAAACGTCAGGAAATACGGATTACTTTGTAAAAAGGCTGCTGTTTTCCTCGTCGAACTTCTGCTCGATTTTTGCGGATTTCTCCGCGGCCTTTTCGGCCACCAGCTCGACCTTCTTCTCTGTTGACGTACCCTGGACTGTCTCTGTTTTCAGTTTTTCCTCTTGCGGATTTTCAAATTGCACGGGCATGGTTGATCTCCTTATCCCAACTATGAACTTCCTGATAAGCGCTATTCTGATCTATTCTGCTCCATACCCGTACCGTCCTCGATTCCCTCCGCGGCTGGCGCGCGTCGAAGCATCGGTAGACGCTCCGTCTCGGTAAACTGTTCAGAGAGGTATTCCGTGCTCCGTTTTTCATTTTTCGTTCTGCTCTTCGCCTCGCTTGCCGCATTCGGCCAGAGTACCGCGCGCAAACCAGGAGCGCAGCTTCCCGCTGCCGCGCCTCAGTCCATCCCCGCGCAGGTGGCGGAGGCGGAAGCGGCCATCGTCAAGTCCGACTGGAAGGCGGCGGAGGCCAGGCTGAACCCCTGGCTGGCTGCTCATCCCAGCGATGCGCGGGCGCTCTTTGACGCGGGCTACGTGGCCGACGCCGAGAACCGGCTGGACGATGCGGCCGCGCTCTACCGGCGGGCTGTCACGGCAGATTCGCATTCCTTTGAGGCGCATGTGGAGCTGGGGTTGCTGCTGGCGCGGCAAAACAAACTCTCAGAGGCGCGGATAGAGCTGGCGGCGGCCACCGAGCTTGATCCCGGCGAGGCTGGAGCCGTCGCCAAGGCGCGGGCGTGGCGGGCTCTGGCGCAGATTGACCGCGCGGACAACCCGACGGAGGCGTCAAATGATTTGCTGGAAGCGCTGAAGCTCTCGCCGGAGATGCCGGCCGACACGCTGCTGGCCGCGGAACTCGCCGGCCAGGCAGGGCAGTTGGACGACGCCGAGCAAGCCTACCGCCGCATTCTGGCCAAGGACGCGGGCTCCGCCCCGGCCAGCGCCGGCCTGGCCCACCTGTTGATTGCGCGCAAAGAGTATCCCGCGGCGGAGACGCTGCTGCGCAAGGCGCTGGAGCAGTCGCCCGACGACGAGGCGCTGACCGCGCAACTGGCCACAGTGCTGGCCGCCCAGGATAAGGCCGAAGCGCTGCCGCTCTTGCAAAAGCTGCACGCCGCCCACTCCAGCGACAAAGCCATTACTCATATGCTGGCCGAAGTGCTGGACGACGCCGGGGAAGCGGTGGAAGCGGACAAGCTCTACGTCGTGCTGCTCGTGGCCACCCCCGATGACCCGGATCTGCTGGTGGCGCATGGGCAAGACCTGACGCGCCAGCTCAACTACGCCGCGGCCTTCACGGTCTTCGACAAGGCCACACGGCTCGACCCGGCCAATGCCGATGGCTGGAGCGGGCTGGCCTTCGCCGCCTCGCGCACCAATCATCCTGAAATCACGCTCCACGCCCTGACCATGCGGGCCAAGTATCTTCCCGAAGTTCCCTCCAGTTACTTTCTTTGGGCCACCACCTACGACAAACTGCTCCAGAAGCCGCAGGCGATTGCCTACTACCATCACTTTCTGGAATCGTCCGCGGGAAAGTTTCCCAATCAGGAGTGGCAGGCGCGCCAGCGGCTGATCATTCTCGAGCGAAAACCGTGAGAGGTGCAGCCGTCAGCCGTCAGCTTTCAGCGATCAGTGTGCCGGAGGGTCACAGCAAGAAGCTGATAGCTGAAGGCTGAAAGCTGTAAGCTATTCTCAGTGGCCGCCGATTTTGTTCCCATCTTTCAGGAGGAGTACCGGGCGTTGCGCCCCAGGGCGCCGATGCCGCCCATCGTACTCCGTTTCCGCCGCTATACCTCGCTGAATACCCGGATTCGGTTGCGCGCGGGGGAGATTCTGGTCAGCCTGTCCGACCTGCTTGAGGGCGCGCCGGAGCCGGTGATTCACGCCATCGCGCATATTCTGCTGGCCAAGCTCTACGACAAGAAGAAGCTCGACCCCGCGCAGGAACTTCGCTACAAGCGGTTTTACATGAGCGCCGCCGTCACCCGCCAGACCGAGCTGATTCGCGGCGCGCGCGGCAGCAAGCGCTTCTTCGGCCCCGAGGGCCACTATTACAACCTCGAAGAAGTCTTCGACTCGCTGAACGCGCGCTTCTTTGGCGGCCTGCTGGGCCGGCCCGAGCTGACCTGGAGCGAGAGCGTAGCCAAGCGCTCGCTGGGCCACTACGACGCCGCTCACAACACCATTGTGGTCAGCCGCGTCTTCGACCGCCCGTCCAGTCCGCGCTACGCCGTCGAATACCTGCTCTACCACGAGATGCTGCACCTGAAGCACCCGGTAAAATTGCGTGGGCTGCGGCGGTGCGTGCATCCGCGCGCCTTCAAGGACGAGGAGAAACTCTTCCCGCAACTGAAAGAAGCGCAGGCCTTCATCAAGCGTCTGTAGCGGAGGGTGGCTCAGGTCTCGATTTTGAGCATTAAACCGGTTTTGGCCGGTGGAGACGGGAAGCAACACGTCACTTTTCCCGGATATTCGGGCGCAAATCATTCTCTCGTAAGTTATTGATATTACAGAGTCAGGAAAAGTGTTCTTAGGAAAAGCCAGTCTTGCCGCTACAAGTTACGCCAACAATGAACCCGCTAACTCGCTAACTCGCGATCACCGCGAAGCGGTGGCTAACCCGCTAAATGGTTAACCAATTCTCGCGAGTTTGGCGTAAGCATATAGAGGACCCAAGTCTCAACCAGTTTTGTTCATGAGGAGACCTGGGAAACGATGAATCCCTGAACAGAAGGCCGCAGCCCTCCAGGCCAGTTCTTCGCCGCGGTTTTTTGCCGGCCCCGATTCCCTTCGCCGCCAAAATCCGTCACAATAATGCGTGGACCCTCGATCAATCAATGAACGCGCGGGCGGCAAGCTCGCCACTCGGCCAAGCCATCGGCGGCTGGCGACGCGGACCTTGTGCGCGGCGTTTCTGCTGGCTGCAACGCTGGCTCCGGCGCAGGAGCCCCAGCCAGAAGAAGCGCCCGCACCCGCGCGGACGGCCGTGCATGGCGTCGTGCGCAACGCCGCCACCGGCGCGCCGCTGCCCAGGGCGCTGGTGCGCATCGAGGGCGACTCCGGGATTGGCGTGCTGACCGACGGCGAAGGCCGCTTCGAGCTTCCCGGCGTTCCCATCGGCCCGCGGATCATCCGCGTGCGCAAGCCCGGCTTCAACGACCGCCCTTACGCCACCGAAGACGTGGGCTATCAGGGCGACGGCCCGGCGCACAGCGTACTGGTGGCGGCAGAAATGCCGGATCTGGCCTTCGCGCTGACGCCCACCTCGGCGATTCACGGCCGCATCGAGCTATCGAGCGGCGACCCCGCGCAGGGCATTGAGTTGACGCTGCTCAAGCAGGTGGTGAGCAACGGTCGCGCCATCTGGGCGCAGAACGGCATCACCAAAACAAATGGCGACGGCGCTTACCGCTTTGCCGGCCTGCCCGCCGGGGTCTATGCGCTCTTTACCAAGCCCACGCTGGAGAGCGAAACGGCGGCAACCGCGGTGGCGGCTGGAGCCAAGGTCGCCTGCGCCGGCTATCCCAGCCTCTTCTATCCCGAGGCGCGCGAGTTCTCCGGCGCCGCGCGCATCCGGCTCGCGGCGGGCCAGCAGGCCGAGGCCAACTTGCTGCTGCCGCTGGAGCCTTTCTACATCGTCACAGCGACGCCGATCCTGCCCAGCGGCAAGCCATTTGAGGGCAAGGGGCTTGAACAGAATTTCTTCTCGTCAGAGCCGGTTCTTGCGGCTTCGGTTTTGGACGCGGCGGGCCATCCGCTGCCTTACAAAGCCCAGTTCGATCAGAGTAAGGGCACTCTCCAGGCCACTCTGCCGGATGGCGCTTATTCGCTCTTTGTCGAGCTCTCGTCCCGTGGATCGAATGCCCTCGGCCAAAGAAATTCGGCCGAAAGAGCAAGTCAGCAGCCAACACTATTATCGGGCTATACAGAGCTTTCCGTGGACGGCCACACAGTTTCCAGTTTGCGCATTCCGCTGATTGTCACGCCCGGCTGGCCGATTCATGTGCGCGTTGTGCGAACCAATACCCAGCCGGCCCAGTCCAATTCAAACGCCGGTCACGAACTGCAAAAACTGGTCACGGTGACGGCCGCCAATGCCGGCGAAGCGCCTATGGACAGCGGCAGCGGAGACACCACCGCGGACGAATCGGAACCGGAGCAACTGGAGATGAAGGGCGCTGGTCAAGGCCCGCATTGGATCAGCGTGCAGCTCAACGACCGCAGCCTCTGCGTGGACTCCTTCTCGGCGGGAGGCGTCAACCTGGCCCGCGAGCCGCTGAATGTAGCCCTGGGCGCTTCGCCGCCGCCGATGGAGCTGACCCTGCGCGACGACTGCGCCAGGCTGGCCCTGACGCTGCCGCCGATGCTGGCCGCCTTCCTGCCCGGCGACGAGCCCTTCTACACTGTTTATGTCGTGCCCGACTTCGACACCACCGCCGACATTCCGCCGATGACCGTGCATCCCTCCTCCGGCGCAACCCTCACCGTCGATGGCCTGACCCCCGGTAGCTATCACATTTACACCTTCGACCGCCCCGTGCGCCTGGAATACCGCAACCCGGCAGTTCTGGCCGCGCTGCCCACCCCCGGCCAGCAAGTCACGCTCTCCCCCGCCTCCACCACTAACCTCATGCTCGACATCCCAGGGCAATGAGGAAGTCCCTACTCCCCGGTCCCTGATCCCTGACCCCTGATCCCTGATCCCTGTACTACCGACACTACTGCGCAGACCGCCAGAATCCCGCCCATCACCGCCAGCGAGAGCGTGATAGGCACCTCGATCCAGCGCGCCCCAAGCATCTTCAGCGCCACAAAGGCCAGCAGCGCGCCCAGCCCGTAGTGCAAGTAGCGGAAGCGGCCCAGTAGCGAGGCCAGCGCAAAATACAGCGAGCGCAGGCCGAGGATGGCGGCAATATTCGACGTGTACACCACGAAGGGATTGTGGCTGACGGCCAGCACGGCGGGGATCGAATCCATCGCAAACAGCACATCGGTGAACTCGACGGCCAGAATCACCGGCAACAGCGACCCCTTGGCCGGTTGCAGCTTGCGAATCCACTCAGGAATCGCCGCGTTCGCCGAGCCGCCGCGGATCAGCCGCCACGCCGCATAGAGCAGAATCAGGCCGAAGATCCAGGTGATCCAGTCAAAGCGCTGTAGTAGCGTGATGCCCGCGGCGATAAACAGTGCCCGCAGCACCACCGCCCCGGCCACGCCCCATAAAAGAGCATTGTGCTGGCGCTTCGGGCTGATGCGGAAGCCCTGAAAAAGCACCATAAAGACAAAGAGATTGTCCACGCTGAGCGAGGTTTCTATGGCGTAGCCGGCCACGAATTCCAGCGCCGGCTGATGGCCCTTGGCAACTGCGATCCATGCCGCAAAGCCGCTGGCGGCGAGGACCAGCACTCCGGTCCAGAGCCACGCAAAGGCCTGCGGGTGCCGCGTCGCTCGCCGATGGCCGGGCAGCAGCGAGTCGGCCACCAGCAGCGCCGCCACCACCGCGTGAAACCCCAGCCACCAAACCCACGAAACCCCTGCAACCATAGATAAATGCTACAGCAGGCAGGGAGCAGGGTCAGGGACTACTGGTGTCCGCCGCATAGATGGTCGTTTATGTTTTGAAAGGGCACGACTTCACAGGCTGCGGAAAAACTCGTTCGGGCGGTAGGCCGGGGATTTATCCCCGGCATAAAGCCCATAGAATCAACCGGGCTTTAGCCCCTGAGGGAAGACTCTTCTATGAATTCATCCCATTTGCGGGCACGGTAAATGACCCTATTTGCGGCGGACACCACCAGCGAACAGGAGGCCCCTGGCCGGGGTGAGGCCGTTTCCCCGGTTTCGCAGGCGAGACGCTCGATACGGAGGGAGGCGGGGGTTTCAACTCCCGCAAACCTCCATCCACCGGATTTTGGAAATCAATCCACGCGGCGAAGCCGCGCTCAAACCCCTGCCCTTGAAACCCGTCTGTTCGACCCTCCAGCCAACGCCCCAATCCGCGATAGGCGAAAAAAACCTTCGACAAGCCGACATAACGGGAGTTAAGCCGTCGCGTAAGGAATGGGACTGTTCAAATGTGTGCAATCTACTCTGGGCTCCATTTCGAACTTATCGTGCATTGTCCTCAAGCGGCCCTCTCATTTCGTCAAGAAAACGGCGAAGAATCTTATCAACCGAACCCAATGGCGGATATTCGGCGAGATGCCGCGCGATGTCCTTGACGATCTGCGTTTTTGATCGCGCGTCCATCATCTTCGGGTCTCGGTGCGCCCAGTCGCGTCCAGGATGCAACGTATCCCAAGGCGACCGCAGATTTGCACGGGTCTCCGGTGCATCCCCGTGCTTGCCGAATCCGTAGCAAATTCCGACTTCGTTGTTCCAGATTGGCTTGAAGAGGTCGATCAGATAGTTTTCCGCAGCGCTTTGCCATCCTGTTTGGACCACAAGAGCGCGGTATTCAAAGTCCTCCAGCCGTAAAGTGGAGGTCGCCTTGACGATGTTCTTTCGATGTTCGCTTAGGCGACCAGACAGCTTGTCCCCCTGCTCGAAGAGGGATTGCACCTCCCTCAGACCTGTCATCCTGAGCGGAGTTTGGCGCGCTCTTTGCGCCAAACGTAGTCGAAGGACCTGCGGTAGATTTTGCTCTTGCCTTTGTCCGTTTCAGCCCAAATGAGGCCGGACCAATAATCAACGGAGACTCCACTGATACGACTGGCGAATGCTGATCCTGTTGAAACATGAAATTGACAGGCACTTTGACCTGCCAGATAGACGCTCGTTGACTTATACTTCACATGCGAGGTGAAACCAGCCATGGGCAATGATCTTAGTCCGATTCGACATCCCGCCCCAATATCCGGCGGTAAAGTAGACGCTGCCAGGGCGGCTTACATTACTGTCGCCAGGCAGAGGTATACCAAATCAACCTACGACATTGAAATTGACGACGATCCAAGCGTGGGCATTACGGAGAATGGCGGCTGGGTTGCCGCTTGGTTGTGGGTGAGTCAAGAAGAAGCGGGTCTGTGCGAGGAAGAAGCGGCTTCTTGCTGTGAAGCTTAAAAAGACGCGCGCCACGTCTCTGGCACCATGTTGAGCGCATCTTCAAGGGGCGGCGATATTGTGAAAATTCGCGGGTGTTTGGCGAACAGGTGTACCCGGTAGATGCACCAATCATTGGGGCGCTCCGCTGCAAAATCGCACTCATTACGACTCAGAAAGAACGGTGTCCGTACGGCTCCATTTGTGGTTTTTACCTCGATCAAACGTTCGCGGCCATGCGGGTCAAAAGAATGGACGTCGTAGCCTGCCCCGTCGCCGTCTTCTTCTGAGACCCATCTGACCTTTCGCGCCAAATCGACGCGGTCAGCTTGAGCAAGTTGCTTCCGTTCGACTTCGACTACAAAGGCTTCGCCGGCTTTACCCAGAGAGCGGTTGCGGTGGTCTCGCTCTACGGGATCAAACTTCCGTACAAGACGTTTCAATCTTTCTGGGATAGGTTGTTTCGCCGCCGCTGGTGAGGGTGCATCAACAAAAATGGCCGACGGCGCGACCGACTCAGTCTGCGGGGTGGGAGCCGGTACCAATATCTCTGGATGATGGGTGAGGTGTCGGTCAATTGCGTCGAAAATCGCGTTCTGATAGTTCCTCTTTGGCATATAGCCTGGAATCCACGGAAGCCCCAGTTCGTCAAGTACGGCCGAGATATTCTGGTGCTTGAACTCGACTGACCGGTGTGTGCGACCGATCTGCGCCATAAGGGCTGCACTATGCCTGGATTTTATGTATGGCTTTCCCGCGAGATCTGCAGCGAGCATGGCGAAATAGTCCGCAATGATGGCATCGAGTTCGTCATCTCGCCAAGGTTTTCCGATCTTTTCGTCATCAGCCATTTGACTTGTCCAGATTCTAGCGGAAAAAGCTTCGGGGCGCATTATGTAACATTTACCGGTCACCGACTTGAACACGGTAAACAGCACCAACATTTCGTCCACCGATCCGGTCGTATTGAGATGTAACGGTGAAGGACAAAGGCAAAGGCAGCCGCAGGTCCTTCGACTACGTTTGACGCAAAGAACGCGCCAAACTTCGCTCAGGATGACAGATCAGTAGTGGAGTCGCCGTTTGCGGCGGGGTCAGCGATAGGAGCTAGCATAGCGCTCGCTTGTTGCCATCGTTAACGATTTGCGATAGATTCTCGCTATGGAAGAGAGGGTCTATTGCACCTATATCGTGGCCAGCCGGAGCCACACGCTTTACATCGGCATGACTGGCAATCTGCTGAAGCGGGTTTTCGAGCACAAACAAAGGACTCACGAGGGATTTTCATCAAAATACAACTGCAATCGGCTCGTCTGGTTCGAGCGGTTCACAGGCCCTGAAAGCGCAATTGCGCGGGAAAAGCAGCTTAAGGGGTGGATTCGCGCGAAGAAGATCTCTTTGATCGAAAGAACCAATCCTACATGGAATGACCTGAGCGAAGGTTGGTATGTAATTGATCCGACTGTTGACAAACTGGGCCAACCGGGCAGGCCGCATCTGAATGAAGCTAACGCTCCACGTTCATAGCATCTCGTTGTCTATTGCCCTCCAGTTTAGGCCCCCAGAATTCCCGTCGGGATTTCGGCATCCGCGCCAAAGCACAGTTTTCGTGCCGGTGCCAAAAGCAGCCATGGACGAAAATGGCTTTCTTGCGTGAACGGAACACGAGATCGGGGCACCCAGGTAAGTCTTTAGCGTGGAGCCGGTATCGATACCCCATGGCGAAGACAAGTCTACGGATAAGCAATTCGGGACGAGAATCCTTGGAACGGACCCGTGCCATGACCTCGGAACGCTTGGATGGAGGGATAGTGTCCACACCTTCTACATTTCTCCTGATTGCCGGAAGAGCAACGGGTTGTCCTCATTACAGCACGATAAAGCGTTCTACAACCTGTGCAAATGATGGCCGGAATCCATTAAGGAACTACGGGGAAATGCGCGATTTCCGAATTGGGAATTGGAGAGCCGAGGAACCGGCTAGCCGGGCTTCATCAACGCGAAAACACAATAGATACTGGCAAACGTCCTTCCGTTTAGGAAGAACTCCACCCCCGAATCGCCGGGAACCTGCTGGGCGCCTCACCATCGTTTGGCCTTCTGAGCGAAGCGCATCAGAGAAGATCAACGAAAGGCCCGTGGCTCAAGCCTCTTGGATTGTTCGTCTGCTTTCAGGAGCCTGAAGGCCCCTGCTCCCCCCGTCCCTCAGGGGTTGAAAGCCCGGCCTGCCAGACCTATTGACCCCCAAAAACACCCATAAATCTGCCAAAAAGAACCTTCCGCGCGCCGTTTTTGCCGAATCCTTGGCCAAAATTATGCACGATTCGCTTCATCTCGATGCATAGGATTCTCGTCTCGTTTTTCGCAAAAAAAGTGGGCCTGAAAGGCTACACATTGCACCCGGATCGATCCAGCCCCTCAATGCACATCCGGCGGCAGCGGCGGATGCTTCACTGGCTTCTTGAACAGCCACGCGGCCGCCGCGCAGAAGAATGCCAGCAGCGCCGTCCAGCGAAAGACATCCACGTACGCCATCAGCGCCGATTGCTGCTCCATCAGCCCGTAGATCAGGCCCATGGAGCCGGGGCGGCCCTGCGCGGGGCCAAGCTGGTGGCCCACGTAAGCCGCGATCGCCGCCGACTTCTGCTGCAAGACCATATTCGATGAGCCAAGCTGCGCGCCCAGCTCGTTCTGATGCAGCGCGGCGCGGCGAATCAGTGCCGTCGTCGCCATCGAAATCCCAATCGACCCGCCGATATTGCGCAGCATATTGGCGAGGCCGGTGGCGTTGCCCATCTCCTTGTTGGGGATGGTGGCCATCATCATTGTGGACAAGGGGACAAAGACGAAGCTCAGCGCAAATCCCGTCACCGTAATCGGAATCAGCAGCGTGTAAGGGCCGATGTCCAGGTTGATCATGCTGAAGATCAGCGAGCAAATAGCAAAGCCCAGAAAGCCGGCCGAGAGCAGCTTGCGGTTATCGATGCGCGAGCCCAGAATGCCGATAATCGGCGAGCCGATGAACGACCCAATGCCCCGCGGGCCCACCACCAGCCCGGCGGTAAATGCCGTGTAGCCAAGGATTTCCTGATAGTAAAGCGGCAGAATGGCAATCGTAATGTAGATGCACATGCCCAGCATGGCGATCAAAAAGCATCCTGTCCGGAAGTTGCGGTCCTTCAGCACGTGCAGATCGACCAGCCCCTTGGGATGCGTCCACGAGTGCCAGATCCACAGCACCAGCGAAGTCGCCAGCGCGGCCACCGCCCAGCGCACCCAGGCGGCGCCGAACCAATCGTCCTCCTGGCCCTTGTCGAGCACGATTTGCAGGCTGCCGGTCCACACCATGAGCAGCCCGAAGCCGATATTGTCGAAGGCGCCCACCTTGGCGTTCTTGATGTACGGCGGGTCGTGCACAAAGCGGGTGATCAGGATGAACGCCAGAATGCCGAAGGGAATGTTGATGTAGAAGGCGTAGCGCCAACTGAACGTATCGGTCAGCCAGCCGCCCAGCGTCGGTCCAATCACCGGGGCCATCACAATTCCCAGGCCATACGCGGCCATCGACATGGAGCGCTTCTGGATGGGAAAGCTTTCCAGCAGAATCGATTGCGAGAGCGGTTGCAGCGCCCCTCCGCCCGCCCCCTGCATCACGCGCGCCAGCAGAATCACGCCCAGCGAGGGCGCAGCGCCGCAGAAAAACGATGCGACGGTAAAGATCGTCACGCAGATCAGCAGGAAGCGCTTGCGCCCAAAGCGCCGCGCAAACCAGTTCGACGCCGGCAGAATCACCGCGTTGGCCACCAGGTAGCTGGTCAGCACCCAGGTCGCCTCGGAGTTCGACGCCGACAGCGAGCCGGCAATATACGGCAGCGCGACGGATGCAATGGCGGTGTCCAGCACCTCCATGAACGTCGGCAGCATCACCGCGACGGTCACCAGCCACGGGTTCACGCCTTGGGTGAGCGGGTAGCGGGCTTGGGCGGCGGCGGTCGTCATGGGGCAGGGACATTTTAGAGAGTAAATGATAGGGAAGGGAATTGGCAGCCGCCCTTCCGTAAGCCAAACAAAATAAAGGGACTGCGCCGGTTGACATCCGTAAGAGAGGCAATGGATCGATCCCAGCGCAATCTGTAGCCTTCCAGGCCCACTTTTTTTGCGAAAAACGAGACGAGAATCCTATGCATCAAGCTAGAGACAATCGTGCATAATTTTGGCCAAGAATGCGGCAAAAACGGCGCGCGGAAGGTTCTTTTTGGCAGATTGATGGGTGCATAAATGCTTGTCATCCTGAGCGGAGCGTAGCGGAACCGGGATCCCCAGCGACAGGTCTACGTCGCTAGGTGGGGAGTCGAAGGACCTGCTTTTGTTCTTGCTTTTGCTTTTGATCAGCGAAGGCCACGCACCAATGGCGTAATACGAATCTCGAAGAAATGCAGCTTGGGGTTCATCGTCTCCCAGGTCTCAAATGCGAGACCTGGGCCACCCGCCCGCCCGCTCATCATAAAACCGCGATGAACGGGGCACACTTTTTCAAGGTTAAGGGGTGATTCTTCGGGGCTGATGAACGGCCACCTTGCGGCTACTTGGTATGTTTCTTCCTAGAGGGCCTGGGGTTTTCGCCGAAAGGCTCGGTTGCTCGGCTGCAAACCCTTTTAGAACAGCCTTCAGAAATCCGGGGAATACGGCTTCCACTTCCCGCAGTCGCAATGACATCATCAGACTCGTCCCGTGCTTTTCCGCGGCTGTCAATCCTGCTTTGCGCAATTGAGCGTAGTGATAGCTGAGTCGTGTTTTCGTCCCAAGATCCCCAAACCCCGTGCACAGCGTAGGCTGGATCGAGAGCCTGTATACAATTTGCTGCCGCGTCTTGTCACTGAGCGCGTCCAGAAGCGCTGCCATCGATAGATCGCCGCCTTCTTCGATTTCACATGAATTGACCATCTCTTCATGGTATGTCATATTTCTTTCCCTCAAGGTTCAAATATTTTTGAACCTTGTTGATCGTTCAAGGCATCTACTTGGGTATAAGGAGTCCTATGACGATCAATCCCCCCATTTCCGTACCCTCGCTTCTAAGCAGGCGAAGGTTTTCAGCACACACCCGAGCATTCCTTCAAAAGATCGCAAAGTTGGGGCTTACTTTCGGTTTTCTGCCCCTGCTTCTGCCAGCTACAGCGCAGATTCCGAATGCACCACTGACCAAGAGCCAGGCCGGTTATTACCGGTCCATGGTCGGCGACGTAGAGGTCATTTCCTTGTCTGACGGAACGATACCGCTGTCGGCGTACGATTTCCTCACGAATACGACACATGCCAAGATCGAAATCCTGCTGGCCGCCGCTGACGTAACCAACCCAGTCAACGTCCCTGTCAACGGGTACCTGGTTCATCTTGGCAGCCATGTCATTCTGATCGATGCAGGTGCGGGCGCTCTTTATGGTCCTAAGCTAGGCAAACTGGAAGCAAGCCTCGTCATTGTCGGCTATCAACCGGAGCAGATCACCGACATCGTGTTGACACATATCCATCCCGATCATACGGGTGGTCTGGTCAACGGTCAGACGAGAGTCTTTCCCAATGCAATCGTGCATCTCGACAAACGTGAGCTGGATTACTGGTTCAGCAATGCGAATGCCGACAGCGCGCCGCAAGGGCAGAAAGGTTTTTTTCAGCAGGCGATTCAGACCATCAAGCCCTATGTGGACGCTGGCCGGGTGAAGACGTTTGACGGAGCGACGGAACTGTTTCCCGGCTTCCGTTCAATCCCCGCGCCAGGCCATACGCCTGGACACACCTTTTACTCGCTTGAGAGCAAGGGCGCCAGATTGATCTTCTGGGGCGATGTCCTTCATGAAGAGGATGTTCAGTTCCCTGATCCGTCCGTGACTGTGGCTTTTGATGTGAACCCTGCCGAGGCGATGCAGACCCGCAAAGCCGCATTTGCAGATGCGGCCAACAAAGGTTATCTTATAGCTCCGGCTCACATTAACTTTCCTGGGATCGGTCATGTTCGTGCGGAGGGAGATCACTATCGCTGGCTTCCTGTGCCGTACGTGAACGATGCCGTGGCAGCTAATGCCGTTGCTCAAAAGTGAGAGCTGATGGAATAAGAGTTGAGAGCATCCCCGCCCGTAAGGGCGGGAGCCAAGAGACGGATGCTATCTATGGCTTGGTATCTATTGCGGCCAACAATGACCGCATTTCGACAAAGAAGAGGACCGGGTCAACGAGCCATGGAAAACGAAGTCTGCGCTCTGTTCAATAATGGGGCCAGAGGTAACTTTTCGACAATTATGTAACCGTCATGGTTGCAATCTGTCGAAGCTTATCGGACGCCCTACAACACCAATGGCAACATCCGTAGCGGAGGCTCTGAAGGCGTGAAATGGTGACGGCTTAAAGCACCTGACTGGCTGAGTCGTGGAGGAGGCTTGCAAATTAGCCTCCTCAACGGGCGCAAAATATCTAGTACCGTATCGACAGTGTTCCGCGTGCAGAGGTGTGCGCCGCAAGATTAGTAACGATAAGTCGGCTTGTCGGAAGGGCTCTTCTTGCCTATCAGCCTGTGGTGAAAGTTAGGTTTTGAAAGGGCACGGCTTCAGCCGTGCCGTAAATGATTGATAGGAAAAGACGGGCTTTAGCCGCTGAGGGATGGTTTTCGGCATTTTCGACTTTCACCACAGGCTGCTATCGGGTATTGGGGCGTTGGCTGGCGGATCTAACAAACCGGTTTCAAGGGTAGGGGTTTGAGCGTCGCTTCGCCGCGTGGATTGATTTCCAAAATCCGGTGGATGGAGGTTTGCGGGAGTTGAAACCCCCGCCTCCCTCCGTATCGAGCGTCTCGCCTCCGAAACCTGGAAACTGCCTCACCTCGGCCAGGGTCATCCTGTTCCCTAGAAGCCATCACACAAATGCCATTCAGTTCATGTAAAGCGTTCCTCAGAGATTAAAGCCACCTATGATTCTATTGGCTTGATGCCGCGGATAAATCCCCGGCCTACCACCTGAACGAGTTTTTCCGCTGCCTGTGAAGTCGCCTGATACAAAGCGCGGGTTGGGGTTCATCGACTCCCAGGCCTCCTAAGCAACTTCCCTGTAAGTTGTTTAGAATCTTCACCGGCCAAAGCCGGGTTCTTGCTCAAAAAGCGAGACCCGGGCCACCCGGATTTATGGTTGTTCAGACCTGGGCCACCCGCGGGCCACCTGCCTGTAGTGGAACTCTTAAAGCCATCGCCCCAGGTATGTCTTCGGATCGACCTTATTGCTAGGTTGTCTTTCAGAGATTTTACCGGAGTGATCAGTGATGGCAGTGTGGGCCTTCGAAGCTGTGGTCACTTTAGGGCTATTCGCATCTTCTTTAACGGGATGATCGGCAAGGTACTTTTTCTGAAGCTTGACAAGGCCATCGATCAGCTCCCCGATCAGTTCATTCAGTTGCCTTAGAGTTCTCTCGCTTACCTGAAGGAATTCAAATCCAACCAGCACTGTCGATCGAACCGTTCGTACGTTCCCGCGAACGCGGAACGGCAACTGGTTGACAGTAAAGATCAACTCGACGATCTGGTCCACGGCGAGGTCCAGGTGTCCCTGCATTTCCATCAGGCAACCGCCCACGCTTAGATTCAGGATGCGGGCAGGACAGGATGGCTGACAAATGGGCAGCGTTTGGATCGCGCCCATGCCTCCGCACCCGAGACGGGGGCTTTGCCGAAGTTCCTCGCCCCTCTTCGGCTTCTCGGGCGTCTTTGATTCTTCCGGCGACTTTGATTCCTCGGACGTCTTCTGATCTTTTTCCATCCCTATCGACCCCATCAGGAAGATATTTGGTTGGAATCTCTCCAACGGTTGCACAAATCCGTAATCGCAATTGGCTTCAATTGCCCCCCGGTCAGCATGGAACCGGCGCCCCCAAGTTCGGTATTGGCCATTGCACTATCGGCATTACGACTCCGAATTTTCTCTACGGCTTTGGATCAGGGATGATCTCCGTGATGGCCACGCTCACCGGAAGGATTCCGGGAGATAATGGGCCTATGCGCTTTTCACAGCGAACCAACTGGGACATGGAGGAGAACGAGCTGGCGCGGGCCCACCGGCGGCGTCTGGCGGCTGGCCTGCCGATCGCCGATCTGACGGCCTCGAATCCCACCCGCTGCGGCTTTGCCTACGATCCCGGCTTGCTGGAGGCGCTCACCGATGCGCGCGCTCTCGACTACGATCCGCAGCCGCGGGGATTGCTCAGCGCTCGCGAGGCGGTCTGCGCCTACTATGCCGGCCACGGCGTTGCGCTCACGCCTGCGCAGATCTTCCTGACCACCAGCACCAGCGAGGCCTATAGCTTCCTCTTCCGGCTGCTCTGCGATCCGGGCAGCGAGATTCTTATCGCCCAGCCCGGCTACCCGCTCTTCGACTTTCTCGCCGTGCTGGACGATGTGAAGCTGAAGGCGGCGCCGCTGGTCTACGACCATGGCTGGCAGATCGATTCCGAAGGGTTTCGCCGCGCCATCACGCTGGAGACGCGGGCCATTGTCCTGGTGCATCCCAACAACCCCACCGGCCACTTCACCAAGCCGTGGGAGGTCGAGGAGCTGGTGCGGCTCTGCCGGGAGTTCGACCTGGCGCTGATTGTGGACGAGGTTTTTCTCGATTACAGCTTTGGCGGGGCAGGGAAGAGCTTTGCCGCTGGCCTCGAGGGCATTGCGGTCTTCGTGGTCAGCGGGCTGAGCAAGATTGCCGGGCTGCCGCAGATGAAGGCGGCGTGGATTGTCGCCGCAGTACAGGAAGCTTATACGGAATTGGACCGTTTGGAGGTCATTGCCGACACTTTTCTCTCGATGAACGCGCCGGTGCAATGCGCGATGCCGGCCTGGCTGGAAGGGCGCGAGGCGATTCAGCGGCAGATTCGAGCGCGAGTGCGAGCCAACCTCGACGAGCTCGACCGGCAGCTAGCTCAACTGCCTGAAGTGAGCCGCCTGGAGGTCGAAGGCGGCTGGTACGCGGTGCTGCGCATTCCGGCGCTCGCGCCCGACGAACAGACGGTGCTGGCGCTGCTGGAGCGCGGCGTCTGGGTCCATCCCGGCTATTTTTTCGGAATGGCCGAATCGGGCTGGCTGGTGGTCAGTCTGCTGGGGCCGGAGCAGGAATTCAGCGCCGGAATTGCCCGGCTGGTGGATTATTTGCGAAAGCCGCGATGAAATCACTTTCTTCCGTTTGAGCGCTTCCCAAATCACTACCCAAGTAAAAAGGGATTGCTGCGGCGTTCCGCGCCGATGGTGGTGGCGGGGCCGTGACCGGTGAGGACGCGGGTCTCGTCGGGCAGCGGGAGCAGCCGGGTGTGAATCGAATCGATGATCTGATCGAAGTTGCCGCCGGGCAGGTCGGTGCGGCCGATGCTGCCTTCAAAGAGCGTGTCGCCGGCGATGAGCAGCTTGAGCGGGGCAAAGTGGAGGCAGACCGAGCCTTGCGTGTGGCCGGGAGTGTGCAGCACCTGCGCGGGATAGCGAGCCAGGCCGACGACGAGGCCGTCCGTCAGGCTTGCATCGGGCGGAGCGGTCTCCGGCGTCTCTGCGCCGATCCAGCCGGCTTGCACGTCCATCATTTTCAGCAGCGGCAGGTCGTTCTCGTTCAGCAGGATGGGCGCGCCGGTGAGCCGCTTGAGCCGCAACGCGCCGCCCACGTGGTCAATGTGCGCGTGGGTGACGAGAATCTGCTTGAGCTTGAGGCCGAGTTCGGTGAGGCGGCGAGCTATGCGCCCCACCTCATCGCCGGGATCGATGACGATGGCCTCGCCTGCCTCTTCGTTGCCGAGGATGGTGCAGTTGCAGGCCAGCGGGCCAACGGGAAAGGTTTCCAGAATCATGGTTCTATTTTAGTCCCCCACCGGCGTTGCCGACTCGCGAGGAATGAAACCGCGATGACCACCGAAGTCCGCTAACTTGCTAACTTGCTAACTCCCGCGAAGCGGGTGCTAACTGGCTGCTTTTGTCCAAATCCTCACCTACTGCTTCCCTCTTGTTTTGTCGAATTTGCATTTTTGTTTCTTCCTAGGCCCGCAGCCGGCTTGCGGAAGGTGAGCATGTACCATTCGCCGGTTCTCCCAATTTCGAGATGAATTTCCTGCATCTCGGGCGGCACCAGATCGATGGGCGCACTGACCGGTTCCTTGCGATTCTTGTAGAGGTGGCCGCCGGGGCCTTTCTCATAGATTTGTTTCACGTGCTTCTCGGTTTCATCGGCGATGAGCAGCAGGCTGCCCGGCTTGGCGACGCGAATCATCTCGCGGATGGCTTTGGCGCGGTCGTTGAAGAAGTTGATTCCGCCCACGTGAAAGACAACGTCAAAGCTGGAATCCGCGAAGGGCAGGCTCTCGGCATTGCCTAGGTACAGATCCGCGTCCATCTGCCAGCGGCGCAGGTTGTTCTGGCAGTTGGCCAGCATCTCTGGCGACAGATCAAGGCCGGAGAGCTGGACGCCGCGAGGCAGGTACTTGAAGTTGAGGCCTGTGCCCACCGAAGTCTCGAGCACGGAATCGCCGGGTTTGGCTTCGAGCAGGCTCATGTAGCTGCGGAAGTAAACGTCCCGGTTGAACCCTTTGAGAGCAATGAAAATGCGCTGGGTGTCGTCATAAAAGCCGCCAATGACTTGGTACAGGTGATTGTATTTGCCGTTGTCGCCGGTCAGGTCTTCCGGCTTGAGGAAGGCGGGGATTCCGTTGCGCACCGGGAAGCGCTCGCCCGTCGAACTTACCAGCGCTTCACGGCCTTGCTCGCTAACCACATGCAATGGCTCTCCGGTAAACGGGCTTTGCAAACGAGCAATGGTCTCTGGCCGGCTGGCCCAGCTCCTCTGTTTGATTGGGCGGAAGAGCGCCCAGACGCTCAGGAACAAGGCTGCGCCAAGGCAAATCCAGGAAAACGTTGCGCCTATGAGCAGCTCGCCAACTCTTACAAGATTGATCGGCAGCGCGACGTCGCTGAAAGGTCGGAAGAGCCTGAAGCCGCCGACAACGATGAAGCCCGCTGCGAAGACAAACTTAGTCGCGCGAGATTCCTGGTTCCACAACCACACGATCGTCGCCGCAAACCAAAAGATGAGAAAGGTGGATGGTCTGATCATGGAAGCTGCGCCGATGTGCAGCGCCAGGGCAAGCGAAGGAATCGCCACAGCCGCCAGCGATAACGGAAGCGTCGAGAGGAATCCAGGCAGGCGCGGGCTGACCAGCCGGTGGAAGGTGAAGGGCAGAACGCCGAGCACAGCGGCCAGCAGAGTCCAGCCAAGATAATGGAGAGCCTGCTCCGGGCCGGTCAGCGGAATCTTGCGCCAGCCGAAGATCAGGCTGGGAATAACGCCGAAAGCTATCATCCATAGGAATCCACGCCGGAGCTTTTGCGTGCCGACGAACCACACGCCCATAATGGGGCCGGTCCACACACCCACCGGATTGAAGAAAAAGCCGAGAACAAAAAGACTGGCGACAGCCCAGGCCACGATCTGCACCCGGCGGCTGGATTGAATGTTGGTAGGCATTTGCTTCTCCTTTTTTGTAGAAAATCTCAAAATTGATGGGTGCCCCAGGTCCGGATTTTCTCGCCTGGGATACCATAAATCCTCCGTGCCCCATCCTTCGCGCTCTGTGCGAAGGGTGGGATACCAAGAACCCAAACAGCACGGGTTTGTGGCACAGTAATCGAACTTTATGAAGAAGGCTCAGCCTCCGAAGTTTTCAGCGGTTCACCAGCGTCCACATCCATGGCGGCAAGCTCTGCCAGCGCCGATTCGCCCCAGGCAATCGCGGCGCGGGTCAGCGCCAGACCGAGTCCCAGAGTCAGCATCCAGTACGGCAGATTGGGATCGTGCGAGCCGCTCGCGCGAGCCATCTTATCAATCCCCTCCAGCGTGGCCAGCATCTGCCGGTTGCGACGCTCTAGCTCGCGCACATGAGCCAGTGCAACCCCCGGCGCGGCTTGGCGGCCAAAAAACAGCTTGAGCATGAATTCATTGCGCGGCGGATCGTTCTGGAAGGGCAGGGCGAGCCACTCGCGAAGGCAGACGCGCCCGGCTTCGGTCAGCGCATACGTCTGCCGCCGCTTTTTGCCGGCAGTAGCCGAGCCGGCAGCCTCGATCAGGCCTTCGGCGACCAGCCGCTTCAGGGTGGGGTAGATTTGTCCGTAGCTCTCGCCCCAGAAGCTGCCGAAGTTCTCTTTAATGGCCTGGTGAAGCTCATAGCCGGAGAGATTCGACTGGATGGAGAGCCCGCCGAGCAGGACGTAGGCTGTGCGACTGTTTTTCATATAGCTGTAAGATATATCTGAAAGATATTCTTGTCAACAGTAATCTTCAAAATAATTTTCGTAGGCAGACGCAAACGCAAAAAACGGCAGACCATGCGGCCCGCCGTTTCTTGCAGAACTGAGAGGAGGAAAGGGTTGTGGCTACTTGCCGGATTTGGCGGGCGCGGAGACAGGCGCGGGCTTGGAACTGTCCAGCACCGAATGAGAGCCGCTACCGGTGCGCACCATGAGTACGGTCAGAGAGATCGATGTGAACATAAAGACGATCGCAGCCCACGTGGTAAGCCGGGTGAGCACGTTGGCCGCGGCGCGCGGGCCGAAGGCGGTCTGCGAACCCTGGCCGCCGAAGGCGCCCGCCAAGTCGGCCGAGCGGCCCTGCTGCAAGAGGACCACAAAGATCAAAACAATGCATACTGCGATATGCACGGCGACTACGAAAACCAGAAGAACATTCATCTTTTAAGCTGCTTTCCAGGTCAGTCCGGCTGATCCGGACGCGAGAGATTTGGTGCGGAAGAGGGGACTTGAACCCCCATGCCTTGTGGGCGCCAGCACCTCAAGCTGGTGCGTCTGCCAATTTCGCCACCTCCGCACTCAGGTGAACTCTACGAGTATAGCAAAAGTAGGGGACGGAAGGAACAACTACCCGCAGCGCAAGCGGAACGCCGGCCAATCTCCGCCGGAACGTTACAGTCGTGTTACTATGGAGCCTCAAGGAGCAGGCAGCCCCCTTTACGACCCCGCCGGACCCATCCCGATGAACCTCTACCTAATGCGCCACGCCAATGCCGGATTGTCACGCGGGAATCCTACTCTCGACGCCAAGCGAGCCCTCGTCAAAGACGGGAAGGAGCAGTGCATCCTGATGGCGCGGCTACTGAGCGCGCTCAAGGTGCAGGTGGACGTGATTGTCTCCAGCCCCTTGAAGCGCTCGCTGCAAACCGCGCAGCTTGTGGGCACGGAGATGGGCTACGATGCCCGTGTCGAGATCAGCCCGGCGCTTGAGCCGGACGCCGATTACGCCGACTTCCAGCAGATGCTGGCCCACTATTCCGGCTATGAGGGCGTGCTGGCGGTGGGACACAACCCCAACGTCTTCCAGTTTCTGGGACGGCTGGTCACCGGCAACGGCGGCGCCGCGATTCGCATGAGAAAAGGCTCGGTGGCCCGCGTCGATCTGGACCGCCATCCGCCGCTCCTGCAGTGGCTGATCGATCCGCGCTCGGCGCGCGCCATCTACGCCAGCGTGCAGAAGAGTTCGCGCCCGAAGACATCGCGAAAGTAGGCGGCCTCCTTGCGCAGCGACCACAGTTCCAGTTCCGCCCCCGTCCGCCCCGGCTCAATCTCCAGATAAACCCGCTTGGGATAGACCTTGACCGCGACGCGCAGCACGTCACTGGCGCGATCCTGGTTGAGCGCCACGGCCAGGCGCAGCAGCACCACCGCGCGCTGCACATGCGGATGCTCGCCGGCGGGAATGTTGCGCAGGGCGCGGTCGCCCGGCTGCGGTCGGCTCTTGCCCAGGTAGCGCGCAATGGCCGAAACCAGCGTCCGCTGCACCGGCGTATAGCCGAAGAGTTCGGAGCTCGAAACGATGTACTGCGTGTGCCGGTGATGGCCCTGGTGGTTAATGAACTTTCCGGTGTCGCGCAGCATGGCGGCGGCGCCCAGCCAGCTTTCGTACTCGGGCGGCAACTGGTGCAGCGCCTGCAATTCACGATAGAGCTGCATCGCGTGGGCGCGCACCGGTTCGGCCTGCCGCAAATCGACCCCGTAGCGGCGCGCCGTGGCCAGCACGCTCGCCCAGCGCTGGTGCTCGAACTCGCGATGGACGGCGGCGCGGGCGTCCTGCTCGGCCAGCATCTGGGCCAGGATGCCGTCGCGCAGCCCTAGCGGGGAGTAGCGAAAACCCTCCAGCCCGAAGCTCTCCAGCAGCTCGGCAAAGACCTGCGCGCCGGCCACGATGATCTCCGCCCGCCGCGGCCCGATGCCTTCGACCGCCGCGCGCTGGGCGAGCGCCATCGGAGCCAGCTTCGCGGCCAGTTTGCGCACTGCGCTCGTGGAAGCAATTCCCTCAGGCGCGGTGATGCCGGCTGTCTTAAAAGCAGACTTCTTGCTTGCCTTCGCTCTGGCCTTCCCTTCCGCCGCAATCGCCTCGCTCAACGCCGCGGCTGTGCCCGAGGTGCCGATCACCAACGACACGTTCTCCGGCTGAATCTTTTGGTGGGCCTGGCGCAATTCGCGGTCGATGAACTGCCGCATCCGCGCCAGACCCTCAGCCGGGGCCGGATCGGCGTTGAGGAACTCCTCGGTCAAGCGCACCGCGCCCAGCGGCAGGCTGACAGTCTCCAGGATGTGCTTGCTCTCGGAAAGAGTGATCTCGCAGCTTCCGCCGCCCAGGTCCACCAGCAGCACGCGGCTCGCCGCTCCGGACTCCGCTTGCGGCTCGGTTCCGGCTTCGGCTTTGGGTTCGGCATCGGCGACGCCCAGCCCCATCACGCCCAGGTGAATGAGCCGGCCCTCCTCCAGGCCGGAGATGATTTCCATATTCCAGCCGGTCTCGGCCTTCACCCATGCCTGAAAGGCCAGCCCATTGCGGGCGTCGCGCATCGCCGAGGTGGCCACCACGCGAATTTGATCCGCCCCATGCAACTGCACTGCCCGCTGAAAGCGCTTGAGCGCCTCCAGCGTAGCCGTCATCGCCTCCGGCGACACCATCCCGGTCTCGAAGACGCTTGCCCCCAGACGCGTCACCTCGCGGTCCTCGTGCAGCGTCTTCAACTGGTGCGCCACAACCTTGGCAATCTTCAATCTGCAGGAGTTGGAACCGATATCGATGGCGGCAAAGGTGGGCATGGGGCTGCGCTCCGTACAATGGAATTGGCTCTGGGGACAAGATACACGACCGGGCCGGATCACCGCTGCTGATTCAGGCACAAGCAATAGCTTCTATCCCGCGGCAGGAAAAATGAATTGAAAACCTACGCTCAGTTTCCCGCCCGATACCATTCGCTGGTCGCATCGAATCCCGGCAGCATTCTGCTGCAAACCTCGCGATTCGATGACGAGAATTATCGAAGTTACCTCTTTACGCAGCCTGCGCGGATGCTCTCGATCAGCAGCGGCTTGTTTGGCGAGATCGAACAGGCGTTGGCGAGCGGTGCTTATGTAGCCGGTTATCTTGCCTATGAGTGCGGAGAAAACCTGCGAAAAATGGGTCATCGCGGCCAGCAGAATACGAAGTTGCCTCCCGGCTGGTTTGGCGTATATTCCAAAGCCTATATCTTTGACCATAGAACAGGTGAGTTTGAGGGCGATACGCCAGAGAAAAATCCAGCAGAAGATTCCAACATTGATCAAAGTTTTGCAATCCAGAATCTGCGCCTCGGCATTGATGAGAAGAGCTACGCCCAAAAGATCGCGGCGATCCAGGAGTACATTCGCGCGGGCGACACCTATCAAGTGAACTTCACCGATCAGGTGCGGTTCGACTTTTCAGGTTCCGCGATGGCTCTCTTTGCAGCGCTGATCAATAGCCAGCCGGTGCGGTACAGCGCCTTCCTTCATGCAGAGAACTGGCAGATTCTTTCGTTTTCGCCGGAGCTGTTCTTTCGTCTGAAAGACCACAGAATGACCACGCGCCCGATGAAAGGCACCGCGCGGCGCGGCGCGGACCTCGTGGAAGACGAAAATATCGCCTACTGGCTGCAAAATGACTTGAAGAATCGCAGCGAAAACGTGATGATCGTAGACCTGATGCGCAACGATCTGGGCCGCATTTGCGAGTACGGAAGCGTGCGGGTTGACCAGCTCTTCGCGGTGGAAAAATACGAGACGCTCTTTCAAATGACTTCGGAGGTTTCCGGCACGCTTCGTCCCGGTGTGCGTTCTTCCGATATCTTCGCCAGTCTTTTTCCCTGCGGTTCCGTAACAGGAGCGCCAAAGCATCGGACAATGGAAATTATTCAGGAACTGGAGAGCGGGCCGCGCGGCGTCTACACCGGCGCAATCGGTTTCTTTTCGCCGGCGCGCGAGGCTGTATTCAGCGTGCCCATTCGAACCGTTGTCCTGGAGAACAACTGCGGCGCGATGGGCGTGGGCAGCGGCATTGTCATCGATTCGCAGGCGGAAGAAGAGTACCGTGAGTGCCTGCTGAAATTCGAGTTCCTGACCCGCCGCGAAGAGACCTTCCAATTGCTGGAAAGTATTCTTTGGAACGATGGTTACAGTTTCTTGCCGCTGCACCTGGAGCGGATGGAATCATCGGCAGCGTATTTTGGATTCAACTTCAATCGCACATCCATCTTTGAAGCATTGGAAGATGTGGGCAAGCGACTTGCATGCGGCGCGCGGACAAAGGTTCGAGTTCTTCTGGAGCGCTCCGGCGCGGTGAAGATCACGCACACCCCAGTGGCGGAACAAACAGGCTCGGGGACCGTTACGATTTCCACGATTCGAGTTTCTTCGAGCGATCGCTTCCTGCGGCATAAGACGACCCGCCGCCAGCTTTACGACCGGCTATACGAAGAGGCGCTGCGGCGCGGCGAGGACGAGGTTCTATTTCTGAATGAACGCAGCAAGGTGACCGAGGGCGCCATCAGTAACGTGTTCATCGAAAAAGACGGCCAATGGTTCACGCCTCCGGTGGAGTGCGGATTGCTGCCGGGGATTTATCGGCGGCATCTGTTGGAAACCAAGCCCGCAGCCGCGGAAAGAGTATTGCACCTGGAAGACCTTGCATCCGCTGACGCAGTGTACATCTGCAATGCCGTGCGCGGTTGCAGAAGAGTTACAGTTGTACCGGCGAATCACCCCTGAGCGCGGTCAAGTTGCCGGAGTACCCTGAATCTCCATCGATGCGGCGCAATCTACCGCGCGGCTATGTGTTAAGCCTCACCCATCCAAGCGGTTCCCAAGACACTACTCCACGCACCCCATCGCCATTCGCACCATTCCGGCCAGACGGCAAATCTGCGCATTCGTCAGCGGCCGATGCCCGGCGACGAGCTCTATCAGTTGTTCCTTTGCCACCACGCCTATGTTCTCGGCCCAGGCGACACTGTCCTCGCGCAGGCCGGTTTCTCCAGCTCGTAGCAGCAGGTGGGCGGGCCCGGGTTTGTGAATCGAGGTGGAGAGGGGGATCGCCAGCACGGTATCCGCGCGAGGATGAGAGTTGCGTCCATTGTGGGAGACAATAATGGCCGGCCGATTCTTCCCTGGCTGATCGGGGGAAAAATGCGTCCACCAAATCTCACCGCGCAGAGGATAGCGCCGCTCCGGCGCACTCATTCCGGAACCTCAAGCCACATATTCGGGGCGGTATTTTCAGCCCAGTCGGCTTGTTCTTTGCGCTCCTCATCGGAGATCGAGTCGTAGTATGCCGTGATGCTGGCCTCGAGCTCTTGCCGCTTGACTTCCAGCCTCGCTTCGCGCAGCAGCAGGTCCAGTGCCTCTGAGTCGGAACCCGCGCGCCGCTTCTGCCGCGTATCCGCAACAAACGCCACGGACTCCGGCGTCAGGGTAAAGCTTCTTTTCATCTTGCGTGCTGTCGCTTGCATTGTCATACTTTTTATCGTACTCAAGGTATGCCTGTTTGTCCACGTTCGATTTCCGCCCCCTTCCGCCATCCCATCCACGCGGCTGTTATCCTGTTTGGAATGGTATTCCAGCAATGAAAACTCAAGCTTTAACGCAAACTCGCCCGCAAGCCGAGCCCTCGACGCTGGCTGTGTGGCTGCTTTTTGCGGCGATCTTTGCCGCCGTGCAGATTGGCTCCCTCTTCAACCCGCCGCTGATGGACGACGTGGACTCATCCCACGCCGAGGCCGCGCAGCACTTCTCCGAGAGCAGCGACTGGATCACCGCCAAGGTGAACGGCATCCGCTACATCGAGAAGCCGCCGCTGCCTTACTGGATCTCCGGCGCGCTCTACAAGGTCTTCGGCCAGAATGTCTTTGCCTCGCACCTGCCCAATGCGCTGGCCATGCTGGGTCTGGCTTGGATGGCGTGGCTGTGGGCACGGCGAGCATGGGGCCCTCGCGCCGGGCTTTACGCCGGGCTGGGCGTGCTGACCGCGGTCGGCCCCTTCCTGTTTACCCGCTTCATCATTCCCGAGGCGCAACTGAGCCTGTTTCTACTGATTGCGCTTTACTGCCTGCTGACCGGCTTCGAGCCGGGCCGGGGAGCGTGTTTTTACTGGATGTGGGCGGTGCTGGCGCTGGCAGTGCTGACCAAAGGGCTGATCGCGCCAACCTTCTTTATCGGCGCGGCCATTCCCTACCTGATTCTTTCCGGCCTGTGGCGGCGCTGGCGCGCTTTGAAGCCGGTCACCGGGCCGCTGCTCTTTCTGGCTATCGCCGCGCCCTGGCACATTCTCTGCGGCTTGGCCAATCCCGATCAGGGCCACCCCATCGGCAACCACCCCTCCTTCGGCAACGTGCACGGCTTCTTCTACTTCTACTTCATCAATGAACATGTGCTGCGCTTCTTCGGCCAGCGCTATCCGCACGACTACAGCAAGCTGCCCTTTGCCGCCTATTGGCTGCTGCACCTGGTCTGGCTCTTCCCGTGGAGCCTCTTTCTGCCTGCCTTGATCGCCGTGGCCTGGAAGACTCGCCGCCATTGGAAGCAGTACCTGCGCCACGACTCCGGTCAGGCGGTGGACTTTTTCCTGGATTCGACTATCCGCGCCGATGTGGCCGGCCATCTTTCTCAGCTCAAGTTCCGCGCGCGCACCATCTGGCTGCTGAGCCTCTTCACGGCCTGGACCCTGATCTTCTTTTCGATCTCAACCAACCAGGAATACTACACCTTCCCGGTATGGACACCGCTCTTCATTCTTATCGCCGGCGTAGTGGCGGGAATCGAGGAGAATCGCGGCGCGGATTGGACTTCGGCCGACAGCCCGGAGAACAGCCACTCGCTGCTTTCAACCGCATGGCTCACCGGAGCGCAGGCCGTCTTCACGGTGGTGGGCGTGCTCTCCACCGCGGTCCTGGGCTGGGGACTGTGGGAGTCGCGCCATCTTCCCTTTGTCGCCGACATCGGCACCCTGTTGGCTCGTCGCGGCGTGGGTAATTATGAGCTCTCCATGTCGCACTTTTTCGACCTCACCGGCGCTTCGTTTGCCGCGCTGCGCCTGCCTGCCGCCCTGGCTGCCGTTGCCCTGCTCATTGGTCCGGCCGTGGGCCTGGTGCTACGCCTCAAGCGAAAGCAGATTGCCGCCACCGTCAGCGTCGCGCTGACCTCGGCCGTCTTCCTCATCGCAGCGCACATCGCCTTTGCCCGCTTCGATCCCATGCTAGGCTCCAAGCAGATGGCCGACACCATCATGGCCAAAGGCTCGCCCAGCGACACCTTCATCATCTACGGCGACCAGACCTTTGCCTCTTCCATCGTCTTTTATACGCACAAGTTTTTCCGCGGCAGGCCGGCTCTGCTGGTGCTCCACCGCTGCGGACAATTCGGCGAAGGTTCGACGCTGCTGTGGGGCTCCTGCTATCCCGACTCGCCCGACATCTTCCTCACGGAAGACCAGCTCAGCAAGATGTGGGGAAGCGGCGAGCGCAAGTGGCTCTTCGCCGATAGCGACAATTACAACGATCGCTATAAAGCCGAGCAACTGCTGGCCGGGCGTCTGATCTTCGTCCAGGCTCTCGCCGGTAAGAGCCTGTGGACCGACCGGCCGCTGCCGTAATAACAGCCATCAGCTTTCAGCTGTCAGTTATCAGTTATTAGCTATCAGCTTTCAGCCGTCAGTAGTCAGTTATCAGTTATCAGTTATCAGTGGACAGCATGGACTTTCAGAAACATCTAATTAAGTCCATGTTTTGAAAGGGCACGAATTTATTCGTGCCGCAAATGGAACAAAATTGGCCTGGGCTTTAGCCCCTGAGGGATGTTTTCATCAAGATTTCCCGAAAATCCCAGTTTTTCGACTGAGAACTGAGAACTGTCCACTGTCCACTGGAGACCCATGACTGTTGATACCTTGGTCGTCGGAGCCGGTTTTGCCGGCGCGGTCATCGCCGAACGGCTGGCCAGTGCCGGCCGCGAGGTGCTGGTCATCGACCGGCGCGATCACCTCGCGGGCAATGCTTTCGACCACCCAGACAGCCACGGCGTGCTGGTGCATCGCTACGGCCCACATCTCTTTCACACCAACTCCGATGCGGTCTTCGAATACCTCTCGCGCTTTACCGAGTGGCGGCCCTACGAGCATCGCGTTCTGGCCTCGCTTGACGGCCAGCTCTATCCGCTGCCCATCAATCAGCGGACCATCAACCAGCTCTACGGCTTGAATCTCGACGAGGCCGGTGTCGAGCGATTTCTGGCCGGCGTCCGCGAGCATCGCAGCCCGGTTCTTACCAGCGAGGACGTGGTGCTGAACGCCGTGGGCCGCGATCTCTGCGATAAGTTCTTCCGCGGCTACACCCGCAAGCAGTGGGGCCTGGAACTCAGCGAACTCAGCTCCAGCGTGCTGGCGCGCATCCCCACGCGCACCAATCGCGACGACCGCTACTTTACCGACAAGCGCCAGGCCATGCCCGCCGAGGGCTACACCCGCCTTTTCGAGCGCCTGCTCGCGCATCCCCGCATTCGCGTGGAAACCGGCGTGGATTTCGCCACTGTTCGCGAACGCATTGGCGCAGGGCTCACGGTATTTACCGGCCGCATCGACGAGTACTTCGGCTTCCGGCTGGGCAGGCTGCCCTACCGCTCGATCCGCTTCGAACATCAGCACCTGCCCGGCGTCGAGCAGTTCCAGCCCGCGGCCACCGTCAACTTCCCCAACGACCACGACTACACGCGCATCACCGAGTTCAAGCAGATCACCGGCCAGCGGCACACGGGTACGTCGATTGTGAAGGAGTTTCCCACCGACGAGGGCGATCCCTATTACCCGGTGCCGCGTTCGGCCAACCAGGAACTCTACCAGCGTTACCGCGAGCTGGCCGCGAGCGAGACGAATGTCGTCTTTGTCGGGCGCCTGGCGCAGTACCGCTACTACAACATGGACCAGGCCGCCGCCGCCGCGCTGAAGACCGCCGCGGAGATCGTGGGCGGCTGAAGCCGGCTGCCGCGCCATTTTCGTTGACATTGAATGTAAAGGATGTCACGCTATTCATAGGATTCGCTGTTCTATGAAAGGCGTTTTCCTGCTTTGGACCCAAGGCTTAATCGGGCGGCTACAGTGCGTTATGGCTTGTGTTAGAGCCGACTAACGCTGGAGAAGAGGTCATTATGGCAGCGCCACTTACGGATGAGGGAAGGTTTCCGGCAGTGCAAAAGATCACCAAGGCCGAGTACGATCACTTCGTTAAAACCTGCGCCCAGCAACCCAAACCCAGCCAGAATCTGATCGCCTTGATGTCCGCCTTCAAGAGAGAAAAATAGGCTTTGCTGAAAGACATCAGCAACGTCCATATTGTGCCCCTCCGTTCGGCGGAACACATACGGAGGGGTTTCTGTTGCAGTGTACAGAAAATTCAAAACTACTGCCGCAATAACATCCACAGACAGCATGATGCCTATCAGGTACGCGCCTTCGTTGCTTGTGACGGCGATTCTCTCGATGTAATCGGCTTCTATTATCTCTGCCTGACTTCCTTTGTAATTGGCAAGATCGACGATCCGTCCGATGATAAGTTCGATCGTGTCAAAGCCGTTCCGGCTGTGTATCTCGGGATGATCGCGGTCCATGATGATTACATTGGCTCTGGTGTTGGGAAGATGCTTATGGCTCATGCCTTGCACACAACAACCGAGATCGCGGATCGAGCCGGAACTTATGCGCTGACGCTCGACGCACTTAACGAAAAGCTCGTTGAGTATTATAAAAAGTTTGATTTCCAGACCTTCAAGCAGGGGGAAACCGGGCTGGAGATGTTTCTTCCCTTGAAGTCCATCCAGGCTGCAATCGCGGCATCTGAACTGACGACGATGCTGCCGGAGAAGCCCGAGGCAGCCGGCTAAGCCGCTTTCCCGCCCGTGCCCGGCAGGTGCATCGTCCCTCCCGGCTCCAGCTCGAAGACCCTGCCGTGCCAATGCAGCTTGTTGCTCAAGTAGCTGGCTGCCCACAGTAAAAAGCCAATCAGGTCGCGCAGCGGGTATAAGAAGCCCAGCAGCACCGATTCACGGCTGCGCACCACCAGTCCGCCCACGATCATCGAATGCGCGGTCTTGAGCAGTAGCGTAAAAACGAGCAGCGCCAGGCCCAGCAGCGGACGGCCCAGCAGCACTCCGGCGATCAGACCCAGCAATCCGAAGGGCACAGAAAAAGTCAGCACCGTGCCCAGGTGGCCCATGGGCCGCGAAAAGCGCGTGCTGCGCATCCAGCTCAACTGGTGCTCAATCGACTTCCAGAATCCCGAGCGCAGAATCAGGTGTTCGACGACGAGGTCGGAGATCGCCACCGTTTCGCCAGCCTCCGCCACCAGGTGGCCCAGCATATAGTCGTCCGCCGCGTAGCCGCCCAGCCGTTCGAATCCACCCATGCGCTGGAGCGTCGACTTGCGCACCGCCGACGAAGGCCCCAGTGTGAAGCGCACGCCTTCCAGCATCTCGGCCACCAGCACGCCCGATGTCATTTCGACAGACATTCCCAGCGCCTCCAGCCTCTCGCCAAAGCCGCCATCAATCGGAATCCCGCGATAGAGGCTGAAGGCCGCGCCCACTGCGGAGTTCCGGAACGGCGCAACCATCGCGCGCAGATACTCCGGCCCCACGGGAATGTCGGCGTCTGTCGCCACCAGCAGTTCGTACCGCGCCGCCTCGGCCATCAGGTGCATCGAATAGCAGCGCGCGTTCATCCACGGCGGCTCGCCGGAGTGGAGAATCGTCACCGGAATCTGCTTGTAGCGCGCCGCCAGCTTGCGCGCCACCGCCAGGCCCGCGTCATCCTCGCGCCGTGCGCAGAAGATCAACTCATACTCCGGATAGTCGAGCTTGAAATAGCCTTCCAGGCACTCTTCCAGATGAGCCGGCGAGCCGTGCAGCGGCTTCAAAATACTGACCGGAGGCGTGTAGTCGAGCGCCTGCCGTCTTCTGCGGCGTCGGGCAAGCAGATATTTCCAGGTCGCGACAAAGGCCATCATGGTAAAAATCGTGGAGGTCAGGATTCCCGCTGTGCTGAGGAACAACAAAAAATATGCCACGACGACGGCTCCTTTGCCGCTTTGAAACGCGCTGTCGTTCACTCTATCGGATGAGGAACCCGGTGTCCAGCCGCGCAAAATTGCGCCCGCTTTGCATCGAAGTTCTTCCCTCGACTGCGATAATGAATGCACGGAGCCGCACGCCAACTGATCGGCTTTTCCCTTGCTTTCCTGAGCTTCGGAAGGTCCCGAGTGAACTTCGGAGCGCTGAGATCGACCTTGCTGCCATGACCTTTGGATCCATTTTTTTCGACGCTCTGAGCACGCTGGCTGTCTTTGGAGTGGCCACCTCGACCATCTACAGCCTGATGGTTGCCGTTGGCGTCCTCCGCTTTCGCCGTCGCGCGGCTGCCGCCGGATCGCGTCGCTTTCAGCCCCCGGTCAGCGTCTTGAAGCCCCTGCATGGCGATGAGCCGAATCTGGAAGAGAACCTTGCCAGCTTCTTTCAGCAGGATTATCCGGAGTACGAGATTCTCTTCTGCGCGCGGAAGAGCGACGACCCCGGCCTGGAGACGGCTCGCCGGGTTGCCGCTCGCTTCCCCCGTGTTCCGGTGCGCATCCTGGTCTGCGGTGAGCCGCCCTGGCCCAATGCGCGCACTTACTCGCTGGAGATCATGCGCCGCTCGGCGCGTTTTCCGATTCTGGTCGCCACCGACAGCGATGTGCGCGTCGCGCCGGATTACCTGGCTACCGTGGTCGAGCCGCTTAGCGACTCGCGCGTGGGCATGGTCACCTGCCTCTACCGCGGCGTTGCCCGGCGCGGGTTCTGGGCGCAACTGGAGGCGATGGGAATGTCCGTCGAGATGACTTCGGGAGTTCTGGTGGCCGAGATGGTCGAAGGGATGCGCTTCGCGCTTGGCCCTTCGATGGTGATGCGCCAAAGCACCATCGAGAAGATCGGCGGCTTCGAGCCGGTGGCGCAATTCTTCGCCGATGACTTTGTGCTGGGCAACAGGACCGCCAAGGCCGGAGAAAAGGTCGTGCTCTCCTCCTGCATCGTCGAGCACCATGCCGTGAACGCCTCGTTCACGAGCATCGTGGCGCATCAGCAGGGCTGGGCCACCAGCACGCGTTTTTCCCGGCCGCTGGGCCACATGGGATCGGTGTTGACCTATGCCGTTCCCTATGGCCTGTTGGGGCTGGCCGTCCTGAGCGCCGCCGGCCACGCGGCCCTGGGAGCGCTGCTGCTGGCCATCACGCTCCTCGACCGCGTGCTGCTCTGTATGCTGGTGGCGGGCTGCGTGGTCCGCGACCGCTCCGCCCTGCGCAAGGCGTGGCTCTACCCCTTGCGCGACCTCATGGGTTTCTGCTTCTGGTTGAGAAGTTACTTTGGCTCGCGCCGCCTGAGTTATCGCGGCGATCCCTGCGAGCTGCTGCCCAAGGGAAGGATGCGCAAGCTCATCCATGAGTCAGTAAAGAATTGAACAGACCCGATAGGCACATCCACTTAGGCTACAGCCAAACTCCGGCGGCCAACGGAATCGGCGGCTGGAGTCAACTTGATTTCAATGTCGTAGCCGAGGCGATTCAGGCACTCCATTAACTTGTGCTCGGAGAGATTGGAAAAATCCCCGCGCAGCAAGCCGGATACCTTGGCTTGCGAAATTCCCATGCGGCGGCCAGCCTCTTCTTGAGTCAAGTTGAGACGCCGCACCGCACGAGTAATTTCAATCACTAGTCCGGACTTGATTTTGAGTTGCTCGGCATCCGGCAACCCAAGGTCCGCAAAGACATTGCCGGAACTGGCTTCGACTTCGATACCGTCAAGAATGCGCTTTACCATCTCTGATCTCCTTTGCCACTGCCTCGGCAACCTTGAGCCGTGCATGAATGACCTCCATCTCTTTTTGCGGAGTGGAGATTCCGCTCTTGCTCTTTTTCTGAAAGCAATGCAGGACAAATACCGCTTCCTTGAACTTCACGGTGTAGACGGCTCGGTACGTCCCATCGGCATCATCTTCTACCAACTCCAGCACTCCAGCGCCTGCGAAACCCTTCAGGACCTTGGCGGCTTCGTGCTGCTCGCCCAGTTGCGCAAAGTTCAAGGCATGACCGAAGAACCTCCGCACATCGGCCGGAAGTCCCATCAAATCCTTCTTGCTGCTCCCAATCCAGTAAAGCGGCCTTTCGGAAGTATGCACAGGTTAAGTATACTAGAACAGGTATGAGGGTAAATCTCGGCAGAAACCAAATTATTTATTTGGGCAGAATCGTCAAAGCGTCTTCCCAGATCGAACCGCCTCGATACGGCCCATCTCCATAAAGTCACGGCTTATGCTGAGATCCGTTTTTTGCCACCACCAACGGCTTCACGATCCCCGGCTTGCGCAGCGGCACCATGGCCGCGCTGGTCCCCGGCGCTGCCTGCTGGAAGCGCGCCAGCATCTCCGTCCGCACATACTCGACAAAGCTCTGCATCTGCCGGTTCATCTCTTCCATGCGCTCGCGCATTTGCAGGATGATGGCGATGCCGGCGATGTTCACGCCCAGCTCGCGCGCCAGGCTGAGGATGAACTCGAGCCGCTCCAGGTCTTCGTCGGTGTAGAGCCGCGTGTTGCCCTCGGTGCGCGACGGCAGCAGCAGGCCCTCGCGCTCATAGAGGCGCAGCGTCTGCGGATGTATCTCGTACATCTCGGCCACCGCCGAGATCATGTATGCGCCCTTCGATTTGCGTTTTGCGGCCATAGGTTTCTTGCCCTTCAAACGGTCTGAAGTTTTTCCCGCCACCGCTCGGTCGTCATTTTGTATGGCTCAAGTATTTCCTTCAGCTTGGCCCCTGCATCGCGCACAAAATAATAGCCGCCGTTCTTCCAGGAGTCCGTCTTCGCGTATCCCTTCTTCTCCATAACCTGCAAGGCATCATTGAATGTCAATGCATATACACTACTCAGTGCGGGAGTTTGAACATTCCATACGTACGCAATAAGAAGATGAGGAAATCGCTCATATTTTTTGTCCAGCGAAAACGATTCATGCGAGGATGCCTTCAATTGAATTAAACAGGGCACGTAATCCTTTGCATCTTCTCCATCCTTATAGACAACCAGATCAACACCTCGATCCCGCACAGGCTGCGCAACTTCAAAGCCGGCGGACACAAGATGAGAAATCAGCAGGTTTTTTCCGAAAACTTCTGTCAGTTGTGAGTCACCATGACTAATGTCAAGAGGATCTTCCATATCGGGATCGCCGTCCAGGAGCGTGACACCATGGTTCTGTTCATAGCGATCGGAGAACCTGCCGCGTGTCGCGCTCGAAAAATCAAATCTGCTGCGCATTTCAACTTCGTTCCTGCTCATTTCCGGTTTCATACTCATTCCTTTCCCATCGTTCCGCCAGCCGCGCACTTATAATCCGTATCTTCCTGGCCTGGAACGTGTAATAGATGCTCAAAATGCGTCCTTGTTTCGATCTTCCAATACCGAGATAGCGCTGCTCGTCGTCGCTATGCCACTGATCTGGAGCCTCGACACGCTGCGTATCTTTGAAGATTGTGCAGGCTTCCTCAAAGGAGACCTTGTGCTTCTTCAAATTTGAAGAGGCTTTGATAGGGTGCCACTCAAAACCTGACATTTCTTCATCAGGCTTGATATTTCGCCGTTCCTCATCTTGACGCCCAGACATTCGAGGACACCTGAAAACTGAGAAATCACTGATTCGAGCTTAACAGAATCACAGCTTCTCAAACAGCGCCACGCGCGGATCCTGGTTGTTCAGCTTGGCCAGCTCGCGCATGATCTCGCGGCTGCGCTCGTCCGAGAGCTTAGGTACCGTGACCTCGATGGTCACAATCTGGTCGCCGCGCTTGCCGGGGTGCTGGGAGCTCTCCACACCCCGCTCCCTCATGCGCAGCTTCTGCCCGCTCTGCGTTCCCGGCGGAATCTTCAACTGAGCCCGCCCGTCAATCGTCGGCACATCCACCTTGGCCCCCAGCGAGGCCTCCGGCATGGTCACCGGAACCGTCAGTTGAATGTCGTCGCCCGCGCGCGTGAAGACCGGATGCGTACCGGTGCGGACAATAAGAAAGAGGTCGCCGGGCGCGCCGCCGTTCAACCCTGCGTTGCCCTTACCTTGCAGGCGAATCCTCTGCCCGTCGCGCGTGCCGGCCTTGATGCGAAACTCGACCCCCTCGTCGCGGTCGACCAATCCCTCACCGTGGCAAGTGGAACAAAGACTCGTCGTGCGCCCCGTGCCGTTGCAGCGAGGGCAGTTAATGTTGAACTTCATCCTCCCGCCCATCTGCGTCACCTGGCCCGTGCCATTGCACTCCGAGCACTGCGTGGGTCCGCCGGTCGAGGCTTGGCCGTGGCAGGTGGGACAGACATCCTGGCGATGCACGTCGAGCCGCGCCTGACCGCCGCGAATCGCCGTCCAGAAGTCCACCGTGGCCTGATACTCCAGGTCGCTGCCCGGCTGCGGGCCACGCGGCTGCTGCTGTTGCGCCCCGGTGAACATACCGGAGAAAATGTCCTTGAAGCTCCCCCACGAAGCCGAATCCGCCTGCGAGCCCGCACCCGCGTGCTGCCCTCGGCGCTGCCCCGGCCCGCTCTGAAAGCCGGAGAAGTCGAAGCCGCCAAAGTCCACCGGAGCGCCGCGCCCCCCGCCGCCCTGCCGCGCATAAGCCTCGGCCGTCGCCGGGTCGATCTGATCCGAATAAAAGCCCACCTGGTCGTAAATCTTGCGCTTCTTCTCGTCGCTGAGCACGTCGTTAGCCTCGGAGATCTCCTTGAACTTCTCTTCGGAGCGCTTGTCGCCGGGGTTCACGTCCGGGTGATACCGCCGCGCAGCCTTGCGGAAGGCTTTGCGAATCTCCTCCGGGGTGGCCGTCTTCTTCACGCCAAGCGTGCCGTAATAGTCCTTGTTCGTCGTGGGCATGGTCTGTTTGGACTCGTTTCCTGGTTATGTGCTAGTTCTTCTTTTCCATCCTGATGAGTGCTGAGAATCCGCACTCCTTGACCGCAATCCGGTCAAGCAACCACTCGTTGATCCTCAAAAATCGTGTGCGGCGCGCGAGGTCGAATTGCCTCGTGAATCGCTGTCTCCGCCGCATCCGATGCCGACTCCAGATCAAAATCCATCTGCAAGCGCATCCAAAACTCCGGCGACATATTGAAGTAGCGCGCCAGCCGGAGCGCTGTATCCGCGGTAATTCCGCGCCGCTCCCGCACAATCT
>Ga0302320_10000084_pt1 | contig 186892 bp, 163 predicted proteins | sample Bog_T0_3_FD_202130 | JGI IMG/M metagenome (GOLD analysis project Ga0302320, IMG submission 202130) | Peat permafrost microbial communities from Stordalen Mire near Abisko, Sweden - Bog_T0_3 | ecosystem: Environmental > Terrestrial > Soil > Wetlands > Peat | place: Sweden: Abisko, Stordalen... | reverse complement strand
TTCAGGGCCGTGCACGGATAGCAGGTAGAGCAACGGCTGACGCCGTTGCCGGTGCCAGGAATACGCTTCAAACCTCGAACCCAACTGGAAAGGCGACCCGAAAAAAGAAAAAGCTTTTAAGAAAAAAACAAATTGCGCTGCGACTTCGCTTGACACAACTCATAGCAGGGCTGGCACAGCCCAAGACGCTATCGCGCAACCGGAAGGTTATGCGCATGAAATGGTGGAAAGTCTTGCGGCAGCATTGGAGGTTTCAATTAAGAACATGACAATTTCATTCAAAAGGGCAAACCAGCGCACACGCTGGCTCCCGTGTCTGGCCATCACCGTTTCCTGTTTACTGGCCGGCACCTTGGCTAGCAGCCGAGCCGCTGAACCGCTGCCGCCAGCCGCCATTTTGCAGCAGCTTCAAAGCTTCCGCGAAATGGGCAGTGTGCTTTATGTCGCCGCCCATCCTGACGATGAAAACACCCTGCTGATTGCCTACCTGGCGCGCGGGCGCAATTATCGCACCGCCTACCTCTCGCTGACGCGCGGCGATGGCGGGCAAAACGTGCTCGGTCCGGAATTCGGCGAACAGTTGGGCGTGGCCCGCACCCAGGAATTACTGGCCGCCCGCCGCCTTGACGGTGGCCGCCAGTTTTTTTCCCGCGCCATTGATTTCGGGTTTTCGAAGGATTATCGCGAAACGCTGAACATCTGGGACAAGCAGGCGGTGCTGTCTGATGTTGTGCGCGTCATCCGCGAATTCCGGCCGGACGTGGTAATCGTGCGTTTTTCCCCGCAACCAGGTGGCACGCATGGCCATCACACAGCGTCAACGGTGCTGGCATTGGAGGCATTCAAACTGGCCGGCGACACCAATGCGTTTCCCGATCAACTCCGGGACCTGGCGCCGTGGCAGCCCAAACGCATTCTCTGGAATTCGGGCGGCTTCCAGCGCGGCGGAACCGGAACCAACTCCATTCACATGGAAATCACCGGCAATGACCCCGTGTCCGGGGAGTCGTTTGCCGAAGTTGCCGCACGCAGCCGTGCGATGCACAAAACCCAGGGCTTCGACAATTTTCGCGGCTTTGGTGGTGGCGGACCAAGAACCGAGTCATTCCAAACCTTGGACGGCGAATCCGCCACCAACGACATTCTGGACGGTGTGAACACCACGTGGAGCCGCGTGCCCGGCGGCGCTGACATTGGCACATCAGCCGATGCCGTGATTGCCAAATTTAATCCTGCAAATCCTTCCGCGAGTGTGCCGGCGTTGTTGGAATTGCGAAGCCGGCTGACCGCTTTACCGGCCACTGATCCTTTGGTCGTCGAAAAACGCGACCAACTTGACCGCATCCTGCAGGCCTGCCTGGGCTTGGAAGTTGAGACAACAATTTCCCAAGCCGAAGTCGTGCCGGGTGAACAGATGAAATTGAGGCACTCAGCGATGGTTCGGTCCGGCATTCCAGTCCGCTGGCTGGGAGCGCGCTATCCGGGCATCGCAAGTGGAATCACCAACGCAATGGAATTGCGTTCCAACCAACCGGCTTCCTTGGATTCGGCGCAAACATTGGCCGCCAACACACCGCTGAGCCAGCCGTACTGGCTGCGCGAGGAAGGCACCTCGGGAACGTTTCGGGTGGATGATGCTGCGCTGATTGGACGTCCCGAAAATCCACCGGTATTTCCGGTTGAGCAGGTTTTCGAGATCGGCGGCCAGACGTTGGTGGTTCCGGATGAGCCGGTGCAATTGATGGCCGGTCGGACGGAGGCGCAAGCGCGCCGCCGGTTGGATGTGATTCCACCCGTTTCGCTTGGTTTCGATTCCGAGGTCGAGCTGTTTACGCCCGGCAAGTCCCGCACGGTGGAAGTCGAGCTTGCCGCCTATCGCGCCGGGGCGACCGGCACCGTGCAGTTGGAAACACCGGCCACCTGGAAGGTCAAGCCTGCCAACCAATCTTTTCATCTGGACAAGGTTGGCGACCATGCGCGGTTCAAGTTCACCGTCACGGCGCCGGCAGAGTCCACTTCAGCCAGAATCATCGCCAGTGCGGAGATCGGTGGTGTGCGCTATCAGAACGGGCGCAAGGAAATCAACTACCCGCATATTCCGCTGCAACTGCTCCAGCCGACGGCGAGTCTCAAGGCTGTCAGCCTCGACCTCGTCATTCGCGGCTGCAAGGTCGGCTATCTGCCGGGTGCCGGAGACAGCGTGGCCGACAGCTTGAAGCAAATGGGTTGCGCCGTAACGATCTTGACCGATACGGACCTCACACTTGAAAAATTGCATGGCTTGGATGCCGTGGTCATCGGGGTGCGTGCGTTCAATGTCCGGACCAATCTGGAGATGCATCTGCCCGGATTGTTCGCCTACGTCGAAGCGGGCGGCACGGTCATTGCGCAATACAACCGGCCGGAAAATTCGCGAGCGCTCAAGCTGGCGCCCTATGACCTGCATCTGACGGGCGACCGCGTGACGGACGAGAACGCCGCGATGACGTTCCTCTCGCCGGAGCATCCGGCGCTGAACACGCCGAACAAAATCACCGCCGCGGATTTCACGGGCTGGGTGCAGGAGCGCGGAATTTATTTTCCCAAAGAATGGGACGAACACTTCACACCAATCCTTGCTTGCGGTGATCCCGGCGAAGCTTCGCTCAAGGGTGGATTGCTCGTGGCAAAATACGGAAAGGGTTATTACGTCTATACCGGCCTGGTGTTTTTCCGGGAGCTTCCAGCGGGCGTGCCCGGCGCTTATCGGCTGTTTGCCAATCTGGTTTCACTTGGAAAATGAAATCGCCACCCGATCAACCGGTCCCTGCGCCTCAAGGTGGGGCGCGTCACTCCGTGCGCGCCGATGGCTGGCCGAAAGAAAACGGCGCGCAGGAGACTGACGCGCCCTACCCAACGAACTTGGACGAATTGACCGGCTTACCTGGGTTCGGGACCTGGCGGGGTGTTTACGTTTTTGTCTTCGGCTCCTTCATCCTCTGGGTGGCACTGCTCTTTGTCCTGACCCGGATCTTTTCATGAACCCGCTCGATTTCGTGGTCCTGATCGGCTCGATGGTCGGCATCGCCCTCTACGGCATCTGGCGTACGCGCGGACATCGCGACCTGAACGCCTATCTGAAGGGCGACCAAAACATCGGCTGGGCCACGATCGGCATCTCGGTCATGGCCACCCAGGCAAGCGCCATCACTTTCATTTCCACGCCGGGCCAGGGCTATCAGGACGGATTGGGTTTTGTGCAGAATTATTTCGGGATGCCACTGGCCTTGATCCTCATCGCCGCGGTGTTCCTGCCGATGTACCGGCGGCTCAATGTCTATACTGCCTACGAATTTCTTGGCCGGCGGTTTGATGCCAAAACCCGCCTGCTCGGCGCGGCACTATTCCTTCTGCAACGTGGCCTCGCCGCCGGCATCACCATCTACGCCCCGGCCATCATCCTCTCCACCATGCTGGGCTGGCGGCTGGACCTCACCATCATTCTTAGCGGACTGCTGGTCGTCATTTACACCGTGATCGGCGGCAGCGAGGCGGTGAGCCTCACGCAAAAGTACCAGATGGCCATCATCTTTGGCGGAATGGTGACGGCCTTCATCGTTCTGCTGGTCAAACTGCCGGCGAATCTCACCGACGCCCTCACCGTGGCGGGAGGTTTCCAGAAACTGCACGCCATGGATTTTTCGTTCGATTTCAAACAGCGCTACACCTTCTGGTCCGGCCTGCTCGGCGGCCTGTTTCTCTCGCTGTCGTATTTCGGCACCGACCAATCCCAGGTGCAGCGCTACATTTCCGGCGCATCCTTGCGCGAAAGCCGGCTGGGGCTGATGCTCAATGCCGTGCTCAAAATCCCGATGCAATTTTTCATCCTGCTGCTGGGCGTCATGGTGTTCGTTTTCTACCAGTTCGAGCAGCCACCGGTCTTTTTCAACGACGCGGCCTGGAATTATGCGGTGAAACATGATTCCGGCGCGCAATTGCATTCTCTGGAACAAAAATTCGACGCGATCCACGTGGAAAAGCAGCAGTTGATTCACAACTGGCTCGACGCGAAGCACGCGGGCAACCGGGAAGCTGAGGCGCAGGCGCGGCAGCAGGCACTGGCAGCGAACGGGCGCAGCGAAGCCGTGCGCGCCGAGGCCCTGACCGCGGTGCTTGCCGCGCACCCGGGGACGAAAAGCAACGACTCCGATTATGTCTTCATCACCTTCATTCTCGATTACCTGCCGCACGGTGTCATCGGCCTGCTGGTGGCGGCGTTCTTCGCGGCGGCGCTGTCGTCCAAGGCCGCCGAACTCAATGCGCTGGGTTCGACGACCACCATTGATTTTTACCGGCACGTGTTCAAGCCGGAAGCGAGCGACGCCCATTATGTCACCGCCTCGAAATGGTTCACGTTCTTCTGGGGCTTGGTCGCCATTGGCTTCGCCCTGTTCGCGAATCTGGCGGAGAACCTCATCCAGGCCGTCAACATCGTAGGCTCGGTTTTTTACGGCGTGGTACTCGCATTGTTCCTGGTGGCATTTTTCATCCGGCGGGTTGGCGGCACGGCCATCTTCTGGGCGGCGCTGATGGCCCAGGCGCTGGTCTTTGCACTCTATTTTTCGCTCAACATCAGCTATCTCTGGTATAACTTCATCGGCTGCGCTGCCTGCGTGCTGTTCAGCCTGCTCATCCAGGCTGGGCTCGGTCCGAACACCGGGCCGGCGGCGTCGGAACTCAAGTCATGACCACCGCGCCTGTCATCTGTTTCGGCCAGCAACCGTGCGGGTTCTTCCCGAAACGCTTCCTCGTGGCCAAAATCCGCACAGCCCGGCGGCTTCAGGCGGAACTCGGCGGCGAAATCGTTTTTTTCTATCACGATAGCGATCATGATCCGCGTGAAACGCAGACGATTCTGCGCCATCGCAAGACCGCTGAACCGGCCCGCCTCAACTTCGCCTTTAAAAACCGGATCCAACGGAAATTTTCCCCGCTCTACCTCAAACACATTGCCGCCGGCTGGCAGGACAAAACCGTGCTTCAACTGCCGAATTATGTCGGTCATCACTTGATTAATATTTTCAAGAAGGTTTCCGCCGCCCATGTCGCCGATTTCTGCCTGGAGATGTATCGCGGTCTGGGCCTGCTCGAAGGCATTCACGTGGTGCGTTCGAGCGATCCGGCCTTCCGCCGGGCGGCCTGCGACGTGCCGGAATTTTTTGTGGATGTTCCCCACGAAGGCGAAATCGTGCGCGCCCGTTTTGCCCCTGAAGACGGTAGGGCCGACCTGCCGGTCGGCCAGGACGCGCGGCAGCGCGTCCCTACCGAGCTTGGAGGCAAATTGACGTTGCATGAAGGCGGAGATTCGTTCATCACGTTGCCGGCGACCACCTTTACCAAGGAACAAATCAGCCCGACGCGCGACACCCGGCTGCGCTGGATGCAATCCGTCCTGCACTGCACGCATTACGTTGCCGGGGCGGGCGAAAAGGCCTACCTTCGACCGGAAGAAGCGCCGGATGTCACCTTTATAAACCGTGATGCCATTGACCAATCCGATGAAGCGTATATCGAAATCCAATCCTGAGCTGGCACCATTGCTGGCCTTCGGCGCGCATCCCGACGACATCGAGTTCGGGTGCGGCGGTGTGATCGCGAAGGAGACCCGGGCCGGTCGCGCGGCGCACTTTGTCATTTGTTCGCGCGGTGAGGCCGCCTCCCACGGCACACCAGCAAAGCGGGTGGCCGAGGCGAAAAAATCCGCCGCGCTCCTCGGGACGACGGTTGAATTCATCAAACTTGACGGCGATGCACATCTCGAAGTCCGGGTTGCCCACGCCATCAAACTGGCGGGTATTCTGCGGCACGTACGGCCGGGCATCGTGCTCGCGCCGAGCCTGGTGGAAAATCAACACCCCGATCATGCAAAGCTCGGGCAGTTGGTGCGCGACGCCGCCCGCCTCGCCCGATACGGCGGATTGAAGGAATTGCGCCGCCGGTCCCCGCACGCGATTGACCAACTGTTTTTCTACGCGGTCACGCCGGAAGCGGAGCCCCCCGGCATCACGCCCGTGCTCATGGACGTTTCCGATCCTGGGATTCTGGCGGCGTGGACGGCGGCGATGGAAGCACACGTCTCACAGGTTTCCGCCCGCCAATACGTCGAACTACAACTCACCCGCGCGCGGCTGCGCGGCTTGCGCGCGGGGATCGGTCATGCGATTGCCCTGTTTCCCAACGACCCACCCGTGCTCGATTCACTCGCGCAGTTGAACCGGAGTGCACGGCGATTTTAAATTTTTGCCACGGATGAACACGAAAATGATTTTCAACGCAGAGGCGCGGAGAACGCAGAGATTCGCAGAGTCTAATTATCTCTGCGTTAAGGCTCCGGGTCCTTGATCGCGGCCTGTCTGTACCGTGCGCATCCGCGGCTAAAGAACAAATGAAAATCGGCATCACGTGTTATCCCACGGTCGGCGGGAGCGGCATCCTGGCCACCGCGTTGGGGGAGGAACTGGCGCGGCGCGGGCACGAGGTGCATTTCATCAGCTACGAACGGCCGTTCCGGTTGCCGGAGAACGCGCCACGGTTGCATTTTCATCCGGTGGTCATCAACGATTACGAGCTGTTCAAATATCCGGACTACACCCTGCCGCTGTCCGTCCGGATGGCTGAAGTCAGCCGCGATCACAAGCTGGATGTGCTCCATGTCCATTACGCCGTGCCGCATGCCACGGCGGCGATTCTTGCGCGGTCCATGCTTCCGCCGGAACAGCGGCCGCGCGTGGTGACGACCCTGCACGGCACCGACACCACGCTGCTCGGTTGTGATCCGGGATACGGTCCGGCCATCCACCATGCGCTCACCTGTTCGGATGCCGTCACGACGGTGTCGGACTTTCTGAAACAGGAGACGCAGCGCGTGCTCGGTTTTGACGGGCCGCTGGAGGTCATCCACAATTTCTTTGAGCCGCGCCCGCCGCGGCGTTCGCCGGGGGAGGTGCGCCGGGAACTGGGTTTGCAGAACGAGCTGGTGGTGCTCCATTCCTCCAATCTGCGCCCGCTCAAGCGCATTGATTTGCTGCTCGAAACCGCCGCGCTCATCCGGCCGCGCGAGGCGTTCAAGCTCGTCATTCTCGCCGGCGGCAGCTTCGCGCCGTTCACTGAACAAGTGCGCCGGCTGGGGCTTGAAGACCGGGTGATCGTGCGCGAGAAGGTCAACGACATCGAAGACTACCTGCAGGTCGCCGACATTGGATTGTTCACGTCGGAGTCGGAAAGTTTTTGCCTGAGCATCCTGGAAGCGATGTGTTTCGGCTGTCCGAGCGTTTCCACGCACGTGGGTGGAATTCCCGAGGTGGTTCAGGACAACGTGAGCGGCATCCTGGCGCCCATGGGCGACGTCGATGCGCTGGCCGGCGCCGTGACGGATTTAATTCGCGACCCGGCCCGCCGGGCGGTGCTGGGCCGGGCGGCACAAAACCGCGCCCGCGAACATTTTTCCGCCGCCGCCATCGTGCCGCGCTACGAAGCCCTTTACCGCCGCGTCTGCGGTTCCGCCCTCCGCTGAGCGCTGAGATTTCCCTGCCACAAACGCCCAAGTTTCGGTTTGTGGCAAATGCGCGGTTCTCCTTTGCTTCTGGCAAATCTTCCGGTAGATTTACCGATTGTTTGATTCGAGGAATTCGGAATCGTGAGCAAGGAATTTATCAGGATCGGCGGTGCGCGTGAGCATAATCTCAAAAACCTCACGCTGAACATCCCGCGCGACAAGCTGGTGGTCATCACCGGTCTGAGCGGGAGCGGCAAATCGTCGCTCGCGTTCGACACCATCTACGCCGAAGGCCAGCGCAAATACGTCGAAAGCCTTTCCGCCTACGCCCGCCAGTTTTTGGATCAGATGCAAAAGCCTGAGGTGGACTTCATCGAGGGTCTGTCGCCAGCCATCGCCATCGAGCAACGCAGTTCCGGTTCCAGCCCGCGCTCCATCATCGCCACCACCACGGAGATTTACGATTACCTCCGCCTGCTGTACGCCCACATCGGCAAACCGCACTGCCCGGACACCGGCGTGCCCATCGTCTCCCAGACCACCAGCGACATTGTGGATAAAATCCTCGCACTGCCGCCCAAATCGCGCGTGATGCTGCTCGCGCCGGTCGTGCGCCGGCAAAAAGGCGAGTTCCGCGACGTGATCGAACGCCTCGCGCGTGAAGGTTTTGTCCGCGCCCGGGTGGACGGCGAATTCGTCGAACTCGCCGCCGACACTCGGGTGAAGCTCGACAAAAAGAAGTTTCACAACATCGAGGTCGTCGTGGACCGGCTGGTCATTGACAGCAAGATTCGCGTGCGGCTTGGCGATTCGGTGGAAACCGCGTTGCGCTGGGGCGAGGGCGTGATGTTTGCGCTGCATAACTCTTCTGGTAGGGCTGACCTGCCGGTCAGCCAGGGCGACCAGCAGGTCGCCCCTACCAAAACAACATGGATCGAAACCCTTCATTCCAACAAAATGTGCAGCCCGGCGACGGGCAAAAGCTACGATCCGCCGACGCCGAAACATTTTTCGTTCAACGCCCCGGCGGGCGCGTGCCCAGTCTGTCACGGGCTCGGCCAGAAGATGATTTTTGACGAGAGCCTCGTCGTGCCCGATCCGGAAAAGTCGCTGGAGGACGGCGCGGTGCAGCCGTGGCGGCGGGCGGGCAAGCGGATGAACATTTATTACAAGGCCATGCTGCGCTCCATCGCCGCGCATTTCAAAATCAGCCTGGAAACGCCCTGGAAAAATCTGCCGGACGATTTTAAAAAGGTCCTGTTGCACGGTTCGGGCGAAGTTCCGGTGGATTTTAATTTCTGGCGCGCGGGCAAAATGAGCACCATCAGCCGCCCGTTCGAGGGCGTGTTGCCGAACCTGGAACGGATGTTCACCGAGAGCGAAAGCGAATTCGTCCGCAACCGCATCAAGCCCTACATGAGCCCGCAATTTTGCGACGTGTGCAAAGGCCGGCGGCTCAAACCTGAAATTTTGGCCGTCACGCTGGGCAACGGTGATCCCAATCGGCAATCGGCAATCGGCAGTCGGAAATTTAAGATTCCCGGCTTGTCCATCATGGACGTCTGTGCGTTGTCGGTGGAGAAGGCCGATGAATTTTTTGCCGGCCTCAAGCTCACGGAGTTCGAGGAGAAAATCGCGCATGAGGTCATCAAGGAAATCCGCGCCCGGCTCGGCTTTTTGAAAAACGTCGGCTTGGGCTATCTCACGCTCGACCGCGAGAGCAGCACGTTGAGCGGCGGCGAGGCGCAGCGCATCCGGTTGGCCACGCAAATCGGCGCGGGGCTGGTGGGCGTGCTTTACATCTTGGACGAGCCGAGCATCGGTCTGCACCAGCGCGACAACAACCGTCTGCTCGCCACGCTCAAGGGCCTGCGCGACCTCGGCAACACCGTGCTCGTGGTCGAACACGACGCCGACACTATCCGCAGCGCGGACTACGTCGTTGACCTTGGGCCGGGCGCGGGCGTTCACGGCGGGGAATTGGTCGCGGCAGGCACGTTGCCGGAGATTTTGGCGAATAAAAATTCGCTGACGGCGCAGTATCTGAATGGCGAACTGACAATTCCCATTCCAAAAAAGCGCCTGGCGCCGACGGAAGAACGCGGCTGGTTGGAAGTGCTCGGCGCGAAGGAAAACAACTTGCACAACATTGACGTGCGGATTCCGCTGGGGACGTTCACCTGCGTCACCGGCGTGAGCGGTTCCGGCAAGAGCACGCTCGTGGACGACATCCTGCGCCGGGCGCTGTTCCGCAAGTTTTACGGCTCCAAGGAAACGCCCGGCGCCCACCGTGCGCTCAAGGGTTTCGAGGCGATCGACAAGGTCGTCGTGATTGACCAGGCACCGATTGGCCGCACGCCACGCTCGAACCCGGCCACCTACACCGGCATGTTCAATCACATCCGCGATTTATTCGCCAAGCTGCCGGCGGCGAAAATCCGGGGCTACGCGCCGGGCCGGTTCAGCTTCAATGTCAAGGGCGGCCGCTGCGAAAAATGCGAGGGCGACGGCCTGCTTAAGATTGAAATGAATTTTCTGCCGCCAGTCTATGTGACGTGCGAGGTATGCGGCGGCAAACGATACAACCGCGAAACGCTCGAAATCACCTACAAGGGCAAAAACATTGCCGACGTGCTGGCGATGACGGTGGACGAGGCGGTGACTTTTTTCCGCGTGGTGCCGCAGATTTACAATCCGCTGCTGACGCTGGCCGAGGTTGGTCTCGGCTACATCGGCCTGGGACAGGCGGCGACGACGTTGAGCGGCGGCGAGGCGCAGCGCGTAAAGCTGGCCGCCGAACTGAGCCGCAAGGCGACCGGGCGCACATTGTATATTTTGGACGAGCCGACGACCGGTTTGCATTTCCACGATGTGGCAAAACTGCTCGAAGTGCTGTTCAAATTGCGCAACACCGGCAACACGCTCGTCGTCATCGAGCACAACCTCGATGTGATTAAAACGGCGGATTGGATTATTGACCTCGGCCCGGAGGGCGGCGATGCTGGCGGACGCATTGTCGCTCAGGGACCACCGGAAGTGGTGGCTCGTTGCGCCGAAAGTTTTACCGGGCAGTATTTAGGCCAGGTCTTGGAGCCGCAGGTGAATTAAAATTTATGAAAATAGCATTGTTTGGTCTGGCCGGGATTAAAACCGGCAAACATAACCTCAAGGATCCGCGCTTCGACCAAGCCGACAAGCTGGTCGAGGCGGACAAGAAAACCTACGCACAGGTGGACGTGGTGGGCGACGATCAATTGATTGACGCCGACGCCATCCTGGTATCGGTGGAAGGCCGGGCGGACATGATTTTGAAGGACCTGGAATTTGTGGAAACACGCCTGGGCCGCGAACCGCAGGAAGCCGAGCGCCAGGCGTTGAAGAAAATCCAGGCGCTGCTGGAGCAGGAAAAATTCGTTTTCAATTCCGGCCTGGCGCCGGAAGACCTCGCCGCCGTCGCCGCGCACAACTTTTTCACCGCCAAGCCAATCGTGGTGGCCGAACCGCCGGATTTGGAAAACCCAGAAGGCCTGATGCTGCGCGCCTTCCGGGAGGGCGGCTACATCTGTTTTCTGACCGTGGGCGGCAAGGAAAACCGCGCCTGGCCGATCCGGAAGGGCACCACGGCCTGGGAAGCCGGCGGCACCATTCACACGGACATCCAGAAAGGTTTCATCCGCGCGGAAATCATCAGCATTACGGATTTGATCGAGGCGGGCGGCGAGACGCAGGCCAAGCGCGCCAACAAAATGCGGCTGGAAACGAAGCAATACGTCATGCAGGACTGCGACGTGACGAACTTCCGGTTTAACAAGTAAGCATCTAATCACAAGCCACAGAGACGGGAAGGATTTTTGTGAAAGCGATACTCGACAGATTTCTCTTTTGAGGGCAGTTTTCTGGGGTGCGCTCCACGCTTCAAAAACCCGTTTTGGTGGTTTTAATTGTTTTCTTAACTTTATTTCTATTCCTTTTTTACGTCTGTTACGGGTATGGGCTATCCCTACGTAAGGCAGCTATAATTAGTGGGCACAATACGCTCAAAGAAGCGCTGATGGATTTACAGAAGAATGGACGGCTTACATTTGATTACGGACGACATGACCATGTTTTTATCTTCACCAACAATGTAACCGTTAATGGCGCAAGCTATCAATGCGCTGTTGCTGCAGAGTCTGACGGGTTTAACGGTGAGGGTATTTTGGCTGCCACCACAAATGAGGTTTTGATATGGCTGGATAACAAGCGCGAACCTAAAATCATTGGGGCAAACTATAATCCGCCACTTTTTCCACCAAGCTTTTGAGTATTGAAATGGTGTTCGAGCTTTGATTTCACGCTTTTGTCGCCGCGCCACGTCGTTTAGATTCAGGCGCATGGCGTTTCGCTGGCAATGGCTTTTGATTTTGCTCGTGCTGTTACCGGGCGGCGAAGGGAAAAGTTTCGCCGCCAGCGGACGGGAGACTCGCGCCTACGCCGCCGCCCTGGGCGCATTTAATGACGGGATGTATCCACGCGCGGAAACGGAGTTCGCGCAGTTCACCCAGAAGTATCCCAAATCCGACCGCATGGCGGAGGCGGTGTTGCTACAGGCGGAGGCGGCATTCAAACAGGGAAAATTCCCCCAGGCCATCGCGCTGCTCCAGGCGGGCAAAGCCGGGGCCGGGAACCTCGCCGACCAATACGTTTATTGGATCGGCGAAACGCAGTTTCAAAACGGGGATTATTCAACAGCGGCGGAAACGTTTGTTTCGTTGATACGCGATTTTCACGAGTCATCGTTGCGGCTCCGGGTGGTGGTGGAGGCGGCGGCGGCGCTGGCGCAGACCAACGCCTGGCCGCAGGTGGAGTCGTTGCTGGAGGAAACGAACAGCGTGTTTCAGCGCGCGGCGCGGATGGATCCGGGGAATGAACTGGTTTCGCGCGGACAATTGCTGCTGGCACGGGCCAAATTCGCCCAAAACGATTTTACCGGCGCGGCGGCGGTTTTGGGGTCGTTGAATTCGCCGATGCTCCTGCCGGAACTGGACTGGCAGCGGGCGTATTGGCTTTATCAGGTCAAACTGGCGGCGGGCGACACGGACGCGGCGCTGGCGGCCACGACCAATCTGGTTCAAATCGCGCAGCTCGAAAAAAACGACGGATTGCGCGCTGAAGGCATGGCGTTGCGGGCGGGCGTGCTGGAGCAGCTCGGCCAAAAGCCGGAGGCCAAAGCCGCTTATCAGGATATTCTCGCGCTCAACGTGCCGGGTGAGCGGACGCGGCAGGCGATTTTGAAAATCGTGGAACTGTCCATCGCGCTGGGCCGGTTTTCCGAGGCCGAGGAATCGCTCCAAAAATTTCCCGAGCAATATCCGAATTCCCCGGCGGCAGACCTGGCGTGGCTGACGCTTGGTGAATTGCAATTGAAGGATTATGTCACCCGACCGACGGCGACGAACCAGTTGCTGTTGGCCCAGACGAACTTTGACCAGTTTCTCCTCACCTACCCCAACAGTTCGCTGGCCGGCAAGGCGTATCTGGACCGCGGCTGGTGCGGGTGGCTTGCAGGAGACATGACCAACAGCCTGGCTGATTTCATCAAAGCCGCCGCGCAACCGGCCAACCTGCCGCCAGAAGACCTGGCCGTGGCGCGGTTCAAAATGGGCGACGCAATGTTTGCACTGACAAATTATGCGGGTGCGCTGGAAAATTACCGCGCGGTGATTGATGATTTTACGAATTTTCCGGCGGTGGCCCGGTCGCTGGGAGATCAGGCGCTTTACCAAAGTCTGCGCGCGAGTCTGGAATTGAAGGATGTGGCCGGCGCCAGCAACGCGATGGCGCGGATTATGAAGCTTTCTCCGGCGGGCGATTTGAACGGCACCAGCCTGCTGCTGGTGGGCGAAGGCTTGGCGAATTCCCGCCAGCCGGCGACGGCACGGACGCTGTATGAAGAATTTGTGGACCAATTCCCCACCAACGGAATGCGACCGCAGGTGGAGCTCGCCATCGCGCGCACTTACGAGCAGGAACAAAACTGGCCGGCGGCCATCGGCAAATACAGCGACTGGTTGAACAATTTTCCAACCGACACGAATTGTCCGCAGGCAGAGTACGCGCTCGCACTGGCGGATTACCAGGCCGGGAACGAGACCAATGCCTTCAAGCGGTTCACAAATTTTGTCGCGCAGTTTTCCGCCAACGACCTGGCGCCCCTGGCGCAATGGTGGGTGGCGGATTATTACTTCCGCCAAGGCGGGACGAATTACATGGACGCGGAAAGAAATTATAAAATGCTGTATCAAAACACCAACTGGCAGGGATTGCCCCTGGTTTACACCAACCTGGCTTATCAGGCGCGAATGATGGCTGGGCGCGCGGCTATGGGCCTGCCCAGTTACAAGGACGCCAAAGACCACTTCATCTCCCTGACGAGTGACACAAATTGTCCGCCGGACTTGAACGCCCAGGCGCTGTTCGCATACGGCAACGTGTTGATGCTCGAGGATTCACCGGACACCAACAATCCGCTGGCCAATTTTCAACTGGCCACCAACGTGTTCAACCAGATTTGCCAGTTGTATCCCACGAATGAACTTTGCGCGCTGGCGTGGATTGAAATCGGGAAATGCGATCTGCAACTCGCCGCCTACGACCCGGCGACGAACGCCTACGCGCAAGTTATTGCCTCGCCGTGGGCAAACATTTCCGCGCGCAGCCAGGCACAAATCGGCTTGGGACTAGTGCTGGAAAAGCAGGCCGCCCTGACAACCGGCACCAACCAGACCGTACTGCTCCAGATGGCTTTGGACAATGACCTCGACGTGTTTTACGGAAGCAATCAGCGCGACGGCGAAACGGCGGATCCGTTTTGGTTGAAAAAGGCCGGGTTGCAGGCGGCGCCACTGGTGGGGATGCTCAACGACCCGAAGAAGGAAATGGAATTTTACAAAAGTCTGGAGCAAAAACTGCCGCAGTTGACAGATTCGCTTGAAAAGAAAATTGCCGCGCTGCCACCGGGAAAAAACTGACGGGCCGTTTGACACCCATTCAGCGGAGTTAGCTTTAACTTGAGGTTTGGGCGGACACGATCAACCCGCGCGGGCCTAACAATGCCGTTCCGTGAGATGCGGAACAGCTTTATTTTTCAAGGTGCGGTCAAACCCAGGATTTGCGAACCAGCCAGGTCTTGATGACCTGCGTCAGGGCGACATAACAAAGCAGCGTTCCCAGCAGGATCAGCCAGTACAGCGGCGGCAGAGGCACGAATCCCAGCGACGCTGCGAGCGGTGAATACGGCAGGTACGCGCCGATGGCCATGATGAGAATCGTCGTCATCGAAAGCTGCCAACTGGAGCGCGACTGAACGAAGGGAATCAGGTTCGTGCGGATGACGTGGATGATGAGCGTCTGGGTCATCAGCGATTCAACAAACCAGCCGGTGTGGAACAGCGCGGCGGCGTAAGTGTGGTCATTGTCGGGAGCGTTGGCGAATCGCGCCATCAATTCCGGCGGCGGCACCAGGCCTAGGTTGCTGCATTTGAACACAAACCACATCACGGCATAGGTGGTGTAATCGAAAATGGAGCTGATGGGGCCGATGAAAACAATAAACCTGGCGATCTCGCCCATGTTCCAGGGCCGGGGCTTGGTGATCTGCTGCGGCCCGACGTTGTCGGTGGGAATCGGCACCTGCGAGAAATCGTAAAGCAGGTTGTTGGTCAGGATCTGGATGGGAGCCATCGGCACGTAGGGCAGCCAGGCGCTGGCGCCGATGACACTGAACATGTTGCCGAAATTCGAACTGGCACCCATGCGGATGTATTTGAGGATGTTCACAAACACCTTCCGGCCTTCGAGCACGCCTTCCTCCAGCACCATCAGATTTTTTTCCAGCAGGATCACATCCGCGGATTCCTTGGCAATGTCCACCGCGTTGTCCACGGAAATGCCCACGTCGGCGGCGCGCAATGCCGGCGCGTCGTTGATGCCGTCACCCATGAAGCCGACGACGTGCCCCTTCTTTTGCAACGCCTGCACGATGCGCTTCTTGTGCGCCGGCGAAAGACGCGCGAACACATCCATCGTTTCCACCGCCTCGGCCAGCTGCGGATCGGTCATCGTCTCGACCTGGCTGCCGATCAGGATTTTTTCCGCGTGAATGCCCACTTCGCTGCACACCTTGCGCGTGACCAGGTCGTTGTCACCGGTCAACACCTTGACAGTGATGCCATGCTGCCGCAAAGCCTCAATGGCCTTGCCGGCGGTGTCCTTGGGCGGATCGAGGAACGCGAGGTACCCGGTCAAAACCAGATCGCACTCGTCGGCCTTGGAAAAGGTGGTTTGATTGCCCAGTTTCTTCGTGGCCACGGCCAGCACGCGAAAACCGTCTTCGCTCAATTCATTGACCTGCTGGACCAGGTCGCCGGCCAGAATCGGCTCCATCGGAAAAATCTCGCCCTCGCTCTCAAAGTGCGTGCATTTCGCAAACACCGCCTCCGGCGCGCCCTTCGTCAGCAGTTGCCGCTCGCCGTCCGGTCCTTCGACGGCCACCGACATCATCCGGCGTGAAAAATCAAACGGGATTTCGTCCACCATTTTGTACTTTTCAATTCCGAGTTCCTTGTGCAGTTCCTTGTAGCGCAGCACCGCCCGGTCGAGAACGTTTTTCAAGCCGGTCTGGAAATGGCTGATGAGGTAGGCGTCGCGCAGCACCGCTTCGCTTTCGTTTTTGAACACGTCGCAATGAATTTCCAGGATGACATGGTCAATGGTCAACGTGCCCGTCTTGTCGGTGCAGAGCACGTTCATCGCGCCGAAGTTCTGAATCGAATTCAGGCGTTTGACGATGACTTTCTTCTTCGACATCGCCAGCGCGCCCTTGGACAGGCAGACCGACACGATCATCGGCAGCATTTCTGGCGTAAGACCGACGGCCACCGCCAGCGAGAAGAAAAATGCCTCCTTCCAATCGTGCTTGGTGAGGCCGTTGATGACGAAGACCAGCGGCACCATCACCGCCATGAAACGGATCATCAACCAGGTGAACCGCTTGATGCCCCGGTCAAACGCGGTGTCCACCTGCTGGCCGGCCAGGCTGCTGGCCACCTTCCCAAAATACGTCTGCGCGCCGGTGGCAATGATGACGCCGGTGGCCGCACCGCTTTCCACGCTGGTTCCCAGGAAACAAATGTTCGAGTGTTCAATGGATGAAACATTCGTGCGCAAGTCGCGCGCGTCGGTTTTCTCCACCGGCAACGACTCGCCAGTCAGCGTGGCCTGGATGATGAACAGGTCCTTTGCCGCGATCAGCCGCACGTCGCCCGGAATCATGTCGCCGGCGGATAATTTCACCACGTCGCCCGGAACGAGCTGATGCAGGGGAATTTCCTTCGCCTGGCCGTCGCGCAGGACCGTGGCGGTGACCTTGATCATGGCCTTGAGTTTGGCCGCCGCAGTGTCCGCCTTCGTTTCCTGGATGAAACGGAGCGACACTCCGAGCACCACCATCACCAGCATCACCACGCCGCCGATGTCGTCACTGGATGTTTCCGCCGTGGCAAAGGTCAGAATGGCCAGGACCATCAGCAGGATCACCAGCGGATTGCGCACGGCCACCCAAAGCCGCCACAGCCAGTCGTGCTGTTTTTCCTGGGCAACCTCGTTGGGACCGTATTTTTCCAGTCGCGCTGACGCTTCCTCCTCGCTCAAACCCGACGGAGACGTGCCGAACCGTTGCAACACGGCGGACGATTCCTCCACCGCGGCGTCATGGACAAAATCAGCCGCCTTTGGATTGGTTGAATTTTTCAGGTCCGCCATAAATCAATTCGTCATCGGCTTAATGCAACTCAGGAAAAATACTGCAACCCAAATCGGTTTGGCCAGCCTTCGCTTTGGAAAATATTTGGGGACGGATTTTCGCCGTGTCCTGATTTGGCTGGTGTAGTATCGGCGCTGTGCGCCGATTTGTTCGAGCCACAGGCTCGACACTAGAGGAAATTTGGGCGCTACCTGGATGTTCAGGCGCTTGACGCTGTGCGCGAAGCAGCCTAGCTTTCCATCTATTCGGGGAGCCAACCGGTCTGTAGCGGCGGTCTGTGACCGTCGGTGGCAGGCAAAGGCTGAGAGGGCGACGCGGGAGCGCCGCCGACCCAGGAACCTGATCCAGGTAATGCTGGCGTAGGAAGCTCCTTGCGGAGGGCCACCGGGGCCACCTTCCTCCAAAGCCTTTTCTGAATCAACTGAGTTGCAGGCTATCAACCATCAACTCTCAACCATCAACCAGTTTATGATCGCAACCAAAGAGTCGTTCGAACCGCACAGCAGCGAGCAACTGCCCGGCAGCAAGCGCGTTTACGTTGCCGGCAAAATCCACCCGGATGTTCGCGTGCCGATGCGCGAAATCGAACTCACCCCCACCAAGTCCTACACCGGTGCCATCGAGCAAAATGAGCCGGTGCGCGTCTATGACTGCTCCGGGCCTTGGGGAGATCCTGAGTTCAAGGGCACGGTCGAGGCGGGCTTGCCCGCGTTGCGCCGCGACTGGATTTTAAAGCGCGGCGATGTCGAGGAACACAAAGGCCGTCGGGTCAAACCCATTGACGACGGTTATCTCTCCGAAAAGCATCGTGGCTTGTCCGAGGCTAAACATCAGGACGCCACCACCTTCAAACTTGAAACTGAAAAATTGAAACCCCGCCGCATTTTGCGGGCGAAGCCCGGTAAAACTGTCACCCAATTGGCCTATGCCCGCGCCGGCATTATCACCCCGGAGATGGAATTCATCGCGATTCGCGAGAATATGGGAAGGCAGAAGATGGAAGATGGAAAATGGAAGATGGCGGATTTGTCCCGTGACAATGTCCGAAACGTTTTGGAGAAACAGCATATTGGTTCAGCCCAACTCCCAACTCCCAACTCCTATCTGCCCAGCGTTTTTAAACGCTTTCCGCAACGCATCCCGGCCGAGATCACGCCCGAATTCGTCCGCGCCGAGATCGCCGCCGGTCGCGCCATCATCCCGAACAATATCAACCATCCCGAATCCGAGCCGATGATCATCGGGCGCAATTTCCTCGTGAAAATCAACGCCAATATCGGCAACAGCGCCGTCGCGTCGAGCATCGAGGAGGAAGTTGAGAAAATGCGCTGGGCCACCAAATGGGGCGCGGACACCGTCATGGACCTTTCCACCGGCAAGAACATCCACGCCACGCGCGAATGGATTCTCCGCAACTCGCCCGTGCCTATCGGCACCGTGCCGATCTATCAGGCGCTGGAAAAGGTCGGCGGCAAGGCCGAGGAACTTACCTGGGAAATTTACCGCGACACCCTCATCGAACAGGCCGAGCAAGGCGTGGATTATTTCACCGTCCACGCCGGCGTGTTGCTGCGCTTCATACCCATGACTGCGCGTCGCATGACCGGCATCGTGTCGCGCGGCGGATCCATCCTCGCCAAATGGTGCCTCGCGCATCACCAGGAAAATTTCACCTACACCCACTGGGACGAAATCTGCGACATCATGGCCGCCTACGACGTGGCGTTCAGCATCGGCGACGGTCTGCGGCCCGGCTCGATTGCCGACGCGAACGACGAAGCGCAATTCGGCGAACTCCAGGTACAAGGCGAACTCACCGAGCGCGCCTGGGCAAAGGGCGTGCAGGTGATGAACGAAGGCCCCGGCCACGTGCCGCTGCACATGATCGAGGAAAACATGGCCAAGCAGCTCGAGTGGTGCCACGAAGCTCCGTTCTACACGCTCGGCCCGCTCACCACCGACATCGCACCCGGCTACGACCACATCACCAGCGGCATCGGCGCGGCGATGATCGGCTGGTACGGCTGCGCGATGCTCTGCTACGTCACGCCCAAGGAACACCTCGGCCTGCCGGACAAGAAAGACGTGAAAGACGGCGTCATCGCCTACAAGATTGCCGCGCACGCCGCCGACTTGGCCAAGGGCCATCCCGGCGCGCAATACCGCGACAACGCGTTGAGCAAGGCCCGCTTTGAATTCCGCTGGGAAGATCAATTCAACCTTAGCCTCGATCCCGTGACCGCGCGCGCGTTCCACGACGAAACCCTCCCGCAAGACGGCGCCAAAACCGCACACTTCTGCAGCATGTGCGGCCCGCATTTCTGCTCGATGAAAATCACCGAAGACGTCCGCAAATACGCCGCCGAACAAGGCATCGCCGAGGAAGAAGCGCTGAAGAAAGGCATGGAAGCCAAGTCGAAGGAGTTCGTGGAAAAAGGCGCTGAGGTTTACAGCGCATCTTGAATTGGCTACAATCCCGGCTAACGCTATGAATACTGAAGACCTGCTCGCCAAACTCAATCATAGGCCAGAAAGTCAGTGTTAATTGGGAATATATCTGCACAAATCCGTACCTTCAAATCGAGTTTGAAAGGCAGTTTCATGTAAACTCTGGGCTCAAAGACCGGCTCACCCTGACGGAAAACCGAGGAGAGGCTGCTCCTGAAGGAGATTGATTCAGTTTTATTCCTTCGGGATAATCAGGGCTTCAAGAAGCCGGCAAAATTGGTCTGGTGACGCCAGAGCAGGAACAGCGCGAGGGCAAATCCCGGAGCGCGGCTGTGTCCCGCGCCGCGCGGGATCAGCCGCAGTGACCTGACCCCAATAGCTGGACAGATCATAAGTAGAGTTCTGCCATTGGTTTGATGTTTGTTTCAGCAGTTCGGGACGGAGGGAGGGCGTAGCCCGACCGGAGTACCGAACTGCTGATGGCGCGGCCAGCAAACTCCGCCGGAGTTTGATACCCCAACGAACTATGCGGCCGCTCCGCGTTATAATAGAGGCGCCACTGCTCAATGACAACCCGCGCCTCCCACAGGCTGCCAAAAATTTCCCGGTTCAAACATTCGTCCCGCAACTTGTCGTGGAAGCTTTCAATGTAAGCGTTTTCCCACGGCGAACCGGGAGTGATGTAAATCGTCTTCACGTTCTTGCTTTTGAGCCAGTCCTGGATCGCATAGGCGATGAACTCCGGCCCATTGTCACTGCGCAGATGCGTCGGCACGCCGTAGCGAGCCATCGCCGCTTCTACCACGGTAATCACGTCCACTGCCCGAATGGACCAGTCCACATGCACCGCCAGGCATTCCCGGGTGTGCTCGTCAATCAAGGTCAACACGCGGAAGCGCGTTCCGTTCTCCGTCTGGTCTTCTACAAAGTCCCAACTCCAGACGTGGTTGGCTTGCGTTGCCCGTTGCCGCTCTGCGGTCGAAAGGCCCAACCGACGCAGCTTTCGCTGCTTCCGGCTCACTTGCAGCCCTTCCTTCCGCCGGACCCGCTGTACACGCTTGGCATTGATCTCCTGCCCCTCCCGACGTAGCAGCGCCGTCACCCGGCGGTATCCGTAGCGCGGATGGTCCTGGCTCAATTGAATAATGATCTTTCTTCGAAAATGCAGACAGATAAAGCGGAGTGCTTGGTTAATGTTTAACTGAACATGGCTTCAAAATCCACAGGAGATTGATAACCCAAGGCGCTGTGGAACCGCCGTGTGTTATAAAAGCCCTCGATGTAAACGAAGACTTGTTGTTTTGCTTGCGCCTTTGTGGCGGGGATTGCGTCCTCAAACGCTTCCGTTTTGAGGGTGGCGAAAAAGGATTCGGCCATGGCGTTGTCATAACAGTTGCCTTTGCGGCTCATGCTGGCCGTGATGTGATAATTGGCCAGTAGCGCTCTACAGGCGCTACTGGCATATTGAACGCCCCGATCCGAATGGTGCAGGAGCCCCGGAGCCGGACCACGGCGTTGCCGGGCCAGTTTCAGGGCTTCTGTCACCATAAAAGTTTCCAAGGAGTCAGCCGTGCACCAACCCACCACTTTGCGGCTGCAAGCATCCAGCGTCATGGCCAAATACAGCCAGCCTTCGCGGGTGGGCAGATAGGTAATGTCGCTGACCCAGACCTGATTTGGGCGGGCCGGGGCAGGCACTTTGGCCAGCCAGTTTTCCGCGATGGCCAGGCCATGATTGCTTTGTGTGGTGCAGGGACGGAAGCGTCGTTTCTGACGCGCCCGCAGGCCGGCCTGGCGCATCAGTCGGGCCACGCGGTTTTTGCCGCAAGGATGTCCCTGACGCTGTAGAGCTATCTGTAGCCTGGGACTGCCATAACTGTTACGGCTGGCCGAAAATTCCTGACAGATCAGCGGTGTGAGCGTTAGATCCTGCTGGCGACGCGGCCGTTCCGGCTTGTGGCAATGGGCGTAATAGCCTGCGCGGGAGACGTCCAGCGTCTGGCAGAGCAGTTTGATGGGTTCAGCGGTTTTTGCATGGCCATCTGCCCGATTAATTCGAATCGCCGTGCAGGTCGGGCTGCGCCGAGCAGATGGCCAAGGCTTTTTTTAGGATTTCACGCTGCCGTTGGGTATAAGTCAGTTCGCGGCGCAGACGCTGGTTTTCACGTTCCAGATCGCCAGTTGTATTGGCGATGGCGACCACCCCAACGTCTGGTTTCTGTTCCTGCTGTTGTTTCCAAGCTCGCAGGGTCTCCACGCTGATGCCCAGGTCGCGGGCAACATCGCGTTGGTTTTTGCCGCTGGTTAAGAGCAACTCTACCGCCTGCTGGCGAAAGTTTGCATCATATGGTTTGTGTGTTCGTGGCATAGGTTTCTCTCTTTCTTTTTACCACTCCGTTTACCTGTGTCCACAAAATCGAAGAAACCTCATAATGTGTCCGTGCATCTGACGGCTTTCCAGACTCGCTGTGCTGTTGCAGTAATAACTCGATCGGGCCAACCCAAGGGCTCGACAGGCCTCTGCTGTCGTGCCAATCCCAGTTTCGATTACCAGCTTCACCGCCCGGCGCTTGGCCGACGGGCTTACCACTTTTTTGAGTTCACCTCCTTCAGAATCTGCACCTGCACGGTCAAGTCCGCCACGGCTCGTTTCAACCGGCTGTTCTCATCCTCCAAAGCCCGCAACCTTCGCGCCTCATTCACGTCCATGCCCCCATACTTGGCCCGCCATTTGTAGAACGTGGCTTCGCTCAGGTTGTATTTGGCGCACACGGCCTTCACCGGCGTATCGCCTTCAGCCTCCCGGAGAATCCCAATGATCTGTTCTTCGCTGAATTTGCTCTTTCTCATAGTTCTGCTGCCTTTCTTTTCGCAGCAGAACTCTCCTTTTGTCACGTCCAGTTTTTCGGGGTCAGGTCAGCAGCATGTCCGAATGTCGAGCCGCGTTGAATTATTTCCATGCACCATTCGTTGCGAAGCTGCTGCGGTTGGTCTCCGCGACACAGCCGCGCTCCAGATGCGTTCCAAGACTTGCGGCGTTCGCGTGTTTGCGGCTCAATATTCGTCGTGAGTCAGACTCCCAAATCCAGCCGTCCCGGGCCACCGCACAATCCCGGCGTCCGTGATTTGGTCGAGGGCAGGCGATGCTGGTTTTCGCCCCTGAAACCCGAGGATGCCAGGCAAGGTTTTCGCGGCTGGAACGAGCGCGGTTATCTGCCGCATCGCGACGAGCCGGGATTGACGCAGTTCGTCACGTTTCGCCTCGCTGACAGTTTTCCAGAATCACTTCGTGCCGAATGGGAACATCTCTGGAGGATTGAGAACGACCAGCAGCGCCGGGCGGAGTTGGAATTGTATCTCGACAAAGGCCGCGGCGAGTGTCACCTGCGCCGACCGGAAATCGCGAAACTTGTTGAGGACGCCGTGCGGTTCTTCCACAGCCAACGTTACGATCTGCGCGCCTGGGTCGTGATGCCAAATCACGTCCACGCATTATTCAAGACAGACACCACGCCGATGGCGGAGATTCTTGAGAGTTGGAAGAAACACACGGCATTCAAAGCGAACAAGTTGCTGCGCCGTCGCGGCGAGTTCTGGCAGGCGGATTACTGGGACACGTTCATGCGCGACAGCACGCACGAATTGGAAACGCGCAATTACATTGAAAACAATCCGGTGAAGGCGGGTCTGGTTCTCGATCCAAAAATGTGGCCGCAGAGCAGCGCACGATTTCGTGATGAGTTTGGTGTTCTGAAGCTTTGACGGAGCGCGGTTGTGCGCCCCCAGCACCAGCCGCAGCGGATGCAAATTGCGGCGGCTATTGATAACTTTCATATGTTACCTCCGGGGGGAAGTGCTGCGGCTGGTCTTCGACACAGCCGCGCTCCGACTGAAGCTGACCGTCCATTTTGCCTGAGATTTTGCGCTGGCCAGCCAATTTGGGCGAAATTCCTTAAAATATGGGCTTTCAACCATTCCAAATGACCCGAAAGTCGGCCCAAATGAACTGTCAGCGACGCCAAACCACTCGGCAGACAGGCCAAACGGGTTGGAAGATGGATTATGGAAGCTGGCAGATGGAGCAAATAGATTGTCAGACCGGCTGGAGAAGCCGGCAGCCGGATTAAATGAGCCGGCAGAGGCGTCAAGTCTTCCAACCGATTGAATCTGGCGGCTGCCTGGATGGCCATGCCGTCCAGCTTGCCTGCCATTGAGTGATGAGTTATGAGTGAATGGAAACGATGGACGGATAAAGGAATTCAAAATATGGAAATCAAACGAAGCGGCTCACAGCCTTCCAACAAAGGACCGGCCGACTGGTTTACCGGCACGGTGCGCATTGACTCACCGTTCAAGGGAAGCGATCCCGCCCGTGTTACCGGTGCAATCGTCACGTTCGAGCCCGGCGCCCGGACGGCATGGCACACTCATCCGCTGGGGCAGACACTGATCGTGACCGCTGGCTGCGGACGCGTGCAGCGCTGGGGCGGCCCGATTGAAGAAATCCGGCCGGGTGACGTCATCTGGTTCCCGCCGGGCGAGAAGCATTGGCACGGCGCCGCGCCGAAAACAGCCATGACGCACATCGCCATCCAGGAACAACTCGACGGCAAAGCGGTTGACTGGATGGAAAAGGTCAGCGACGAACAATACCAAGCTTGATCGCGAGCAGGATTTTCCTGAGATTTCGCGATTGCGGCTTCAATTGGCCGACGAAACTTGCCCGGCGACGACAGAGCAGGAGCAGCGCGGAAATTTACGCAAAGGCGTTTATCGCGGCGAATCTGCATGTGCCACGTTGCTCGGGGACCTATGGCTTCGGCGGAAGAACCGCCTCCAATAAAGGCTTGCGGAAAGATTTTGTCTGCTGGTCGTACAAACCGAATCCATCCGCGCAGAATTCCCAGTAGTGGAAGCTCATCCCGCGCGCGATGGCCGTGTCAGCGACGAACTTCGTCCACCGTGCCCGTGATTCCATGTCCGCCTTATTGTAGGAGCCGAACTCGCCGAGGTTGACGGGCCGGTTATGCGCCCTGGCCCAGGCGACCGCGGCATCAAACTCGTCGGTCACCGCTTTTTTCTCCGCGTCGGTGCCGGTCCATTTCGTGCCCAGCCAGCTCTGGGGATCCCCCTTTGGATTGGTAAGCCAGTCGGCGCCCTGGTGCGTGAACTCCAGCGGGAAATAATAATGAATGGTGACAATGATATTGCGGTCGGCCCTGGGTATTTTGAGCGCTTTGAGATGGGCGACGGTGTTTTTGTCTCCCGGTCCGATGAGGATGGTCCGGTTCGGATTGGACTGGCGGACGATGGGAACCACTTCCTTGATGTAGGCATTCCAGATCTTGTCCGTCAGCTTCTTTTTGGGCTCATTGAAAAGCTCGAACAGCAGGATGTCGGGATAACCGTGGTAATGTTCGGCAATCTGTTTCCAAAGGGCGCCAAACTTTTCCTTCTGGCCGTTGGGGTCGGTGTAGGCCTCCGTGAAGTTATGAATATTCAGCACGACCGGCAGGTTGCGCGACAACGCATTGCTGACCGCCCAGTCCACCCGCTGTAGGAACTCCGGGGCGATCGTATAAGGCGCGTTGGTCATGGCATGGGCCGACCAGCGCACCGGGAGGCGGATGGAATTGAACCCGGCCTGCTTGATCAGATCGAAGTATTCGTTTGTGAGTACAACGCCCCACTCGCCTTCGCTCGGCGCATCGAGGGCATTGCCCAGGTTCACGCCCCGGCCCAGGCGCTGGTTCATCTGGAACGGGTCGAGCGGCGCTGCTGCCGCACCCGGCTTGGGGGCCATGGCACAACCATATCCGCACACGATTGCCAATCCAACCACGGCCAGGAGTGATGTTTTCATGAGCATCAAAATATTCCATTGCTCCCACAGAATGAACAAAAAAAGGTCTCCTTGCCAATTGGCGCGAACTTGTGGCGCAGAGTGGCATTCTGCGGCAACGCGGATTGTTAATCCGCCCGGGGCGAAAAAGTTCGGTAGCCGCAAACCGTATCACGCTCTGCCGAATGCCATTCGGTGATACAACAGACTGCCACTCTGCCCACAAGTGCCCGGCAGTTTCAGTCGCACCTCCGGCCGCATAGTCCACGCGACGCTTTACCAACCGCCGATTTTACTCCCGGCCGAAGCGCGAGGAGCTTACGCTATGATCAGATGGCAATTCTCGGCAAACGCAACCTACTCTCCATCGTGAGAGAGTCCGCTCCCGGCCTCTACCTCGACGGCGGGGAGCTGGGTGAGATTCTGTTGCCCGGCCGTTACATTCCGGCGGGCCTCAAGCCCAAGGACAAGCTGGATGTGTTCGTCTATCGCGATTCCGAGGACCGGCTCGTGGCCACCACCGAAACGCCGCTCGCCATGGTCGGCGAGTTTGCCTGTTTGAAGGTCATCAGCGTGAACCAGAACGTCGGGGCATTCCTCGACTGGGGGCTGGCCAAGGATTTGCTGCTGCCGTTCCGCGAACAGGAAATCCCGGTGCGCGCGGGCGAGCAGGTGGTCATTTATGTCTGTCTCGACGTGAAGACGAACCGCATTCTGGCGACGGCGCGGTTGAACCGTCATCTGAATCGCGACACGCCGGCCTACCGCAGCGGTCAACCGGTCAGCTTCCTCATCACGGGCCGGACGCCGCTCGGTTACAATGCCATCGTGGAGAACGCGCATCGCGGCCTGCTCTACCAGGACAAACTCGCCGCACCGCTCGCCACCGGCCAGAAGCTGAAAGGTTTTGTCCGCACCGTCCGTTCCGGCGGGAAAATTGACCTGAGCCTCGACGCGTCCGGATACAAACGGGTCGCCGCGCTCACGGATCAAATTGTTCAGGCGCTCGAACGCAACGGCGGGCAACTGGCTTTCGATGATGACAGTTCGCCCGCGGCGATCCGGCAAACTTTCAGTGTCAGCAAGAAGGCTTTCAAGCAAGCCTTGGGCAAACTCTACAAATCTCGTCGCATCCGGTTTCAGAATCCGGGCATTCAGTTGCTCGACAACTCATCGTGGTCGCCCGGCAAATAAAAACACCGGGCGAGTGAAACAGGAGCGCAAGTCATTCTTTCTCCCGTTTCACCAGCATGCGTTCGCTGCGGCGGTCGGGAACGGAAAGAGCGAGAGCCAGAACAACAGGTGCAGGTTCGCCCACAAGATTCCGCCGGTGACGTGTTTGGTGGTGTGGAACATGTGGTGATGGTTGCTCCAGTAGATGCCGAGATAAACGAAGCTCAACACGCAACTCAAGAACACCGGCAGGAGCGGTTTCAGGCCGGCAAGTCCGGTAGCCTGCGGCACCTTTAACTCCAGCACCATGATGGTGATGATGATGGCGAGCACGCCGTCGCTAAAGTCTTCGAGCCGGTTCTTTTCCATGCGGTAATTTTAACTGGCGTGTCGGCGGCGTCCATCTCAAGGTCGTAGCGCTGGACAAAGTGGCAAGAAGCGAAGCCGTGAACAGGCAGCCGCAGCTTGACTGCGGATTGCCGAAAGGCGAAACTACTTGTTGGGTCTCCCGTTAAATGTCCACCATCCTGACCGCCACCGAAATCACCGTCTGCTACGGCGATCGTACGGTGCTCGATGCCGCGACGCTGGCCATTGATGAGGGCGACCGCATTGGGTTGGTCGGGCGCAATGGTTGCGGCAAGACGACGTTCCTCCGCATCCTCGCCGGGCTGCAATCGCCGGACAGCGGCGACGTCACCCGGCGGCGCGAACTCGTCGTCAGCTACCTGCCGCAGGACTTCATGCTCGATCCGGCGAAGAACGTACTCGAAAACATCCGCGACGGCGCGCAGCACGTGCTCGATTTGATCGCGGAATTTGAATCACTACCGCATGACTCGAAACGCCACGAGGAACTGGAGCACCGCATTGTCACGCTGGAAGGCTGGTCGCTCGACCGGCGCATCGAGACCGCGATGTCGCACCTGAACTGCCCCGCCGGCGACCGGCGCATCGAGACGCTTTCCGGCGGCGAGAAACGGCGTGTGGCCATGTGCCGCGCCTTGGTTTCAGACCCCGACCTGCTGATTCTCGACGAGCCGACGAATCATCTGGATCCGGAATCCATCGAGTGGGTCGCGGAATTTCTCGACGAGTTCCACGGTTCGTTCCTGGTCGTCACGCACGACCGCTATTTCCTCGACCGCGTGGCGAAGCGCATGGTCGAGTTGTCCGATGGCCGGTTTTTCTCGCACGCCGGCAACTACACCGATTACCTGCTGGACAAGGCCGAACGCCAGGCCGCCGACGCCACCATCGAGCACAAGCGCCAGATGTTCCTGAAAAAGGAACTGGCCTGGGTGCGGCAAGGTCCGCGGGCGCAGCGTAGCAAACAGAAGAACCGCTTCGAGCGTTACTACGAAACCGCCGCGCAAGACGGGCCGGTTATCGAAGAAGACGTGGAGCTGTGCATCCCGCCACCGCCGCAACTGGGCAACCGCGTCGTCGAGTTGAGCAACCTCGGCATGGACCTGGGCGGGCGCACGCTGTTTCGCGGATTCAATTTCACGTTCGAAAACGGCCAGCGCATCGGCGTGGCTGGGCGGAACGGCCTCGGCAAAACCACATTGCTCAAAATCATCATCGGCCAGTTGGCGTCCACCGAAGGCACGGTGAAGACCGGCCAGCTCACGAAGTTCAACTACGTGGACCAGGGCCGGATTCAATTGCGCGAGGAACGCACGGCGCTTGAGGAGGTCAGCGATGGCACGGAATTTGTCATCTTCGGCGACGCCAAGATTTCGTTGCGTTCCTATCTCAAGCGGTTTCTGTTTGCCGATGACCGCATCACGACGCAGGTAAAATACCTGAGCGGCGGCGAACGCAGCCGGCTGTTGCTCGCGCGCATCCTGAAAAACGGCGGCAACTTCCTCATTCTTGACGAACCGACGAACGACCTCGACCTGCCGACGTTGCGCGTGCTGGAGGAGGCGTTGATTGCGTTCCTCGGCACCGTGCTGGTGGTGAGCCACGACCGCTATTTCCTGAACCGCGTCTGCACCGACATGCTGGCGTTCGAAGGCGACGGCAAAATCCATCACAGCGTCGGCGACTACGATTATTACCTGGAAAAGAAGCAAAAGCAGGCTGTAGCCGCGTCTCGTCAGAGCGCGGCCATTGTTTCCTTGAACAAGTCTTCCGCACTCTCACGAGCTGCGGCTACGAAGGTGACGAAGGCAGTGAAACCCGCGAAACCCCGCAAACTGTCCTTCAAGGAAGCGCGCGAGCTGGAAGGCATGGAGGCGCAAATCCACGCCGTGGACGCGGAAATTGCCCGCATCGAAGGCCTGTTCGTGCTGCCGGATTTTCATCGCACGCACGCCACGCAAACCAACCAGCTCACCGCCGACCTTGCCGCCGCAAAGGAAAATCTCGCAAAACTCTACGCGCGCTGGGAAGAGTTGGAGGCAATCAAGGCCGTGGCGGAACGGCCCGGTTAATTCTGGCAAATCAAGCCGAACCCGGGATGTGAGGAAATCCACGCGCCCCGTGCCAGAAGCGGACAATTTCAATTCGTTGATTATCACGTCGCAGCCGGTAGATGATGCGATAGGAACGACAGATGATTTCGCGCAGGTTCGGCTGCCGGAATTCCGGCACCATGCGGCCAATTTCAGGGAAGTCCGCCAAATTTTCGGCGCTGGTGATTAATTCAAAGCCGAGCCGGGCGGCGGCATCGGAATTATGTTGGGCAATGTAGCGAACGATGTCCGCCAAATCCGTTTGCGCCGATGGGGCGATGATTACTTGCCAGCCCATGCGGCGATTTTGGCTTTGACCTGCTCAATGGGAATGCCTTCGCCGCGATCCAGCTCATCGAGGCCTTGCTGGACCGACTGGCGGAACTCCAGTTCGTAGATGGCATCGTTGAGCGTGGCTTCCGGTGGCAGTTTTTCCGCCACCTCCAGGAGAATGTCTTTTGCACTCATCGTTTCAATCAATTTCCATTTTAATCGCCAGATTGCAACTGTTTTCCGTGGTGGTGAGTGCCAGCTTCTGGTACGGGGCCCCGTTTGACTGGCCATTTGAAACAACAAAGAGAGCCACGCAAACCAGCCAGCTCATCGCCGACCTCGCCGCCGCGAAGGAAAAGCTCCCCAAACTCTACGCCCGCTGGGAAGAGTTGGAGGCGATACGAGTGATCGCCGAAAATGCGTCCGCGTAACAAACCTGCCTACGCTCGTTTTAAGAACTCTACCATCAGCAGAGAATTAGCAGGCACTCCAGATTTCAGAGCAGAGCGTATCCATAAATATTGGTTTTGGTTTAGCCTGTCTCCTTTGCTCTTATATTCGACAAACAGAAACTTTCGCCCCTTCCATGCGAATACGTCAAAAAAGCCTCCATCTTTGGGATGGACGGCCATAATCTTTTGATACATAGCCTCTGCTTTGGCAGGCAAAACGCAGGGGGAAGTTCTGTCTGGTAGACCTTTCCAGAATAGTTTCTTTTGGCTGCTGCTATGAAAAGTATCTACCCATACCCCATCCCAACCATCCTTTTTTAGCCACCGCAAAACGGCCAGTTCACCAAACAGTGGTCTTCCATGAAATTCAACAAGGGTTTTATTTCTATAAGTGCCTGCAAGTGATCTCGGCAATTTTGCTCCACTCCACTTTGGAAAGTGAATCGTCCAAGTGGGAATTCCAATTCTTCGGCCTGTTGAAAGTTTGATTGGATACTCCCCGAAGCTTAACGCATGTTGCTTAAGTGATTCCATTGGGCTCGGTGTGAATGGCAGTTTCAAGGCAGCAGGCAGGGCACGACTTGGCGGCTGTGGCGGCGGTAGATTTTGAAATCGGTGTCGGTGGTCAGCACCATGGGGTCGGGCAGCGTTTCAGTCATGCGCACCAGACAGGCATCGGCCAGGCTCATGGGCACATCGGCGTATTTGTCCATCAAGTCCAGCACCGGTGTGAGTTGATCGCCCAAATCAAAGGAGAGCACGACCGCTCCATGCCGCAACAAATCCTTCAGCCGCGGTGCGCCCTTTTCGCCGAGCAGATGGAAAGCCTCGGTCAAGGCCGCCTCGCAGGTGAACCAGGGCCAGGGCAGCGTGTCGGATTGCAAGGCGATCCAGTCATGATGCTGGTCGTCGCGGCTGAGCAACGCCACCAGGACGGAGCTATCGGCGATGTAGTTTTTTGGCACGGATCAACCCGGGAAGGTATTTTTTCTTGTTGCGGGCCAGGTCGGGCGGCAGGCCTTCGACTGAACCGATGAGGCCGCCCAACAGTTCCCGCATGGTGCCGCGTTTGCCTGCCGGGCGGGGTGATTGGCGAAGCCGTTCCCGCACCACATCGGATTTCGAGACGCTGCGCGCCCGTGACTCGTGCTCGATCTCCGTGACAAGGAAATCGGGCAGCCGAATGGTCAAAGTTTTCATGGACCCATTGTAAGACAAACGCGGCAGACACGCAAGACAATTGTTTTCGTAGCAGCCGAGGTAACGAGGCTCAAATTTCTCTCAAACAATCATTCATTTAGAGCCTCCTCACGTCGGCTGCTACTTATATAACGGGTGGCCAACGCAACCGGATTGGAGCGCGGCTGTGTGCAAAGCACCAGCCGCAGCATGTGGAAAGGCTCTGCGGCATCAGGCATATTACCGCATACTGGTTTTTCGAGGCTGCTGCGGCTGGTCTGCGACACAGCCGCGCTCCGGGGGCAATGCGGGAATGCGCCAGCAGACGGTAAATTTGCGCATCTGCCTTTTCAATACCGTTTCGACTGCGTAGTGTGGGTGGCCTGTGCCGGCCACGTTATATGATTTGATTCCGCGGGAGGAGAAGCCCGGCAATGATGTTTTGCTGGGGCGCTTTCTGGATTACGTGGAGGGACGGCGGCTGCAGCTTTATCCCGCCCAGGAAACGGCGATCCTGGAGTTGTTCGAGGAGAAGAACGTCGTCCTGAACACGCCCACCGGGTCGGGCAAATCGCTTGTGGCCACGGCGCTCCATTTCCAAGCCATCGCCCGGGGCCGACGCTCCATTTACACCTGCCCGATCAAGGCGCTGGTGAACGAAAAGTTCATGGCCCTCTGTCGCGAGTTCGGACCCGACAACGTCGGGCTCAGCACCGGCGATGCTTCGGTCAATCGCGACGCGCCCATCCTCTGCTGCACCGCCGAAATTCTCGCGAACATCGCGTTGCGCGAAGGCGCCGCAGCCAACGTGCAGGAGGTCGTCATGGACGAATTCCATTATTACGCCGACCGCGAACGCGGCGTGGCATGGCAGGTTCCCTTGTTGACGCTGCCGCAGACGCGGTTTCTCCTGATGTCCGCGACGCTGGGCAACACGACGTTTTTTGAAGAGGAACTCACGCGGCTCAACGGGCGGCCGACAGCTGGCGTTTCGTCCACGGACCGGCCGGTACCGCTGGAGCATGCGTATTCGGAATTGCCGCTGGCCAAGACGCTGGAAAGCCTCTCCGCCGACGGCAAGGCGCCGGTGTATGTGGTCCATTTCACGCAACTGGAGGCCGCGCAGAGCGCGCAGGATTTCACGAGCATCAACGTCTGCACCCGCGAGGAGAAAGCCGCGCTGGCCAATGCGGTGGAAGGCTTCAAGTTCAGCAGCCCTTACGGGCCCGACATCAAAAAATGGCTGCGGCACGGCATCGGGCTGCATCATGCCGGGCTTCTGCCGAAGTATCGCGTACTCATCGAGCAGCTCGCGCAGAAGGGGTTGCTGAAAGTCATCTGCGGCACGGACACGCTCGGCGTGGGCATCAACGTGCCGATTCGCACCGTGTTGTTCACGCGGCTGTGCAAGTATGACGGGCAAAAGACCGGCATCCTGAGCGCGCGCGATTTTCACCAGATTGCCGGCCGGGCCGGGCGCAAGGGTTTTGATGATCGCGGCTGGGTGGTGGCGCAGGCGCCGGAGCACGTGATCGAAAACCTGAAGCTCGCGGAAAAATCCGCGCGCGCCGGGAAGAAAACCGTGAAGCGCCAGCCGCCGGAAAAGAATTTCGTCAACTGGGACAAGAACACGTTCCTGCGCCTGATTGCCGCGCCGCCGGAACGCCTGACCTCGCGCTTCCAGGTGACGCACGGAATGTTGCTGAACGTGCTGAGCCGCAACGGCGACGGATGCAAGGCGATGCAGCAGCTCATCGCGCGCTGTCACGAAACGCCGCGGCAGAAACAGGCGCACATCAAACGCGCCTGGCAATTGTTCCGCTCGCTGCTAGACCGGAAGATTGTGGAATTTATCGGACCTGGTAGGGCCGAGCTGCCGCTCGGCCAAGACGCGCAGCAGCGCGTCCCTACCGCTCGTAAACTTCGCGTAAACATCGAATTGCAGGAGGATTTCTCGATGGATCAGGTGTTGTCGCTGTATCTGCTCGACACCATTCCGCTGGTGGACCCGCAACAGCCGGATTATGCGCTTATCCTGCTGACGCTTGTGGAATCCATTCTCGAAGACCCCGACATCATCCTGCGCAAACAGCTCGACCGGGTGAAGGACCAGAAAATGGCCGAGATGAAAATGGAAGGCATAGAATACGACCAGCGGATGGAAGAACTGGAAAAGCTCGAATACCCGAAGCCGAACCGGGAATTCATCTATTCGACCTTCAACGCCTTTGCCGACCGTCATCCGTGGGTGGGCCAGGAAAACATCCGTCCGAAATCCATCGCGCGGGAGATGTTCGAATCGTTCCGTTCATTTTCCGATTACATCCGGGATTACGAGTTGCAGCGCGCCGAGGGCGTTCTGCTCCGGCACCTGAACCGGGTTTACAAGGTCCTCGCGCAGAATGTCCCCGATGCCGCCAAGAACGACCAGATCCGCGAGATGGAACTTTATCTGAGCTCGATGATCCGGCAGGTGGATTCAAGCCTGCTCGATGAATGGGAAAAAATGCGCGACCCGAATTTCCAGCGCGCCGAGACGAAGGAAGTGCGTCCGCCCGGCGCGGAGGAAGCCGCGCAGGACATCACGCGCGACACCAAGACCTTCACGGCGGCGATTCGAAACCGCATTTTTGTCTTCTTGCGCGGGCTGGTGATTGCCGACTACGAAGCGGCCATGACAAACCTCAATTCGACATCCGATGCCGAGGGCCAGCCGTGGACCGCCGACCGTTTGGATGCGACAATGGAAGCCTACGAGCTCCAACACGAACGCATCTGCCTCGACCCGAACGCGCGGAACACACGGCATACGTATGTCGTCCCTTCCGAAGACAAGAACAGCTGGCGCGTCCAGCAAATGCTGGTTGACCCGGAGGAAGCCAACGACTGGGTGGCGGAATTCGAAGTGGATCTGGCCCAGTCCCGCGCCTTGGGCGAGCCATGTCTCCGGTTGCGCCGCATTGGCAGTCTGGTTTGAGTTGAGGTGAACCTATTGACAGGAGTTGCCGCAAAGGCGCATCTGCGCAATGTCTCCGTTCGGAGTTTTGCCTTCCGGCGGTTTGGTCGCGCTAGAAGCCATCTCATAAGTTTCTAAAAACATCAAAAAACGGCAAGATTCATGCTTTTAAAAAATAGTTTCCACCAAGAGACAATATATTAATGCTTAAAACAATAGTCGCTCACCGACAGTGGTTCGTGTACGCTGAAATGATGCAGAATATACGACGCTTCCCGGCACTGTTTTTGATGTTTGCGTTGTGGAACCACACGGAAATGAGGGCGCAGACGTTTGGCAACGTCACCATGGGCGGTGGCGGGTATTTGTCGGGCATTATTACCTGTCCGAGCCAGCAGAATCTCATCTACGCCAAAACGGACGTGGGCGGCGCGTACCGATGGGATGAGCCGACGCAGTCCTGGACCCCACTGTTGGACTGGAACTCTCAGGACCAGACCAGTTATCAAGGTGTAGAGAGCCTGGCGGTCGATCCCTCATCCCCGAACAAATTGTATATCCTCGCCGGCACTTCATATTGGAACGGAGGCACCACCGCCATCCTGTGCTCAACCAACTACGGAGCGACTTTCAAGGTGGTGGACGTGACGTCGAAATTCAAGGCCAGCGGGAACGGTTCAGACCGCAACAAAGGGGAGGGCCTGACGGTGGACCCCAATCTGGGCAGCATTCTTTTCTGCGGCACCCGGGCCAACGGTCTGTTCAAGAGCACGGATTCCGGCGCGACTTGGAATGCCGTGGCCAGCCTCAGCGTGGGAAGTGCGAGCATCAGTTTTGTGAAATTCGATACTGCTTCAGGCACACCGGGCAGTCCCACGCCGCGGATTATCGTCGGCGTGTTTACCACGGGAAACAATCTGTTCCAAAGCAACGATGGCGGCACCAACTGGACCACGTTAACCAGCAGTCCCTCGGCTTCCGTGCCGGAGCGTTGCGCCCTGGCCAGCGACAGAAATCTTTACATCACTTATGGCACCGGCGCCAACGGTGCCATCATGAGATACAACCTGACCAACGGAGTCTGGGCCAACGTTACTCCCACCGGCATGACGTTCAGTGCCCCGACCTACTGCGGCATCAGCATCTGCGCGACGGATCCCAAAAAGCTCGTGGCCGCCACGTACTCTTCCTGGCTGTGGCAGCCGAATAATTCCTATGGCGACCGAATTCTCGTCAGCACCAACTCCGGCACGAACTGGACTGACCTGATCGCCAGCAACAGATTCACCATGAACCCCAATGGTTTTCCGTATATTGCCAGCGCGGCAATCCATTGGGCCGGCACCCTTGAAATGGACCCATTCAATCCCAACCGGGTGTTCGTCGGCTCGGGCAACGGCGTCTTCTGCACCACGAATCTCAACTCCGGCCTCACGCTTTCCACCTGGAAGTTCATGGACAAAGGACTGGAGGAAACCGTGCCCCTCGATTTCAGCAGCGTGCCGGGCGGTCCGTTCCTCACCTCCGTGGGAGACCAGGGCGGCTTTGTCCATACCAACATCACGGTCTCCCCCCCGGGGAACATCAGCCAATCCAGCGGATTTGCCTATGCCACGAAAACCAATTTCATTGTCCGCGTCGTGAACGGAGGCCAACTCAACTATACCAGACAAGCGCCGTGGACGTGGACCGTGATGCCTTCGACGCCGGACTCCATGACCAGCGGCAAGGCAGCGGTCTCCGCGGATGGCAACACCGTGATCTGGATATCGACGGTCAGCAGCGTTTACAAATGCTATGTCACTACCAACCTGGGAACCGTGTGGACCCTGAGCAGCGGCCTGACGTTCGCCTGCAACCCGGTGGGCGACCCGGTGAATCCGTTGAAGTTCTATACCTACAATCCCAGTGACGGCTATATGTATGTCAGCGCCAACGGCGGCCTGACGTTCACCCGGTCCGGGTCAGTCGGGACCGGAGGCTCGGCCACGTTCCGGGTCGCGCCTGGATTCGAAGGCCATACCTGGGTCGCGCGGGGTTCGAGCGGGTTGAGATACTCCACCAATTCGGGCGCCACTTTCTACACTGGAAACGTCAACACCTGCGACGCCATCGCTTTTGGCAAAACCATTCCCGGCGCCGCCTACCCGACACTGTTCATCTGGGGCAAGCCGACCAGCGGCAGCGTGGCGGGCATGTACCGCTCCTCCGACCAAGGCATCACCTGGGTGCGGGTGAATGACGACGCCCACCAATACGGCGGCCGTGGCAATGCGGGGCTGATTGAAGGCGACAAGAATGTCCATGGGCGAGTTTACATGAGCAGCGCCGGGCGTGGCGTGATTTACATGAATTCCACCGTGCCCGTAACCGGAGTCAACCTCTCCCCGGCAAGCTTCTCCACTTTCGTCACCGGCACGCAGCAGTTGACCACCTCCGTGTTGCCGGTCAATGCCACCTATCCTGCCGTGACCTGGGCCGCCAGCAACGCCGCCATCGCCACCGTCAGCGCCGCCGGACTGGTGACCGCCAACGCTCCGGGCACAACCACCATCACCGCCACGACCTTGGATGGGAGCTTTGTCGCCGGTTCCGTTGTTACGGTGACGAACTTGTTGTCTCCACCCTTCCTGAGCTTGGCGCAGCCAAGCGGTTCTGCAATCGCATTGTCCTGGCCGGGGGATCATCGCGGCTGGTTCTTGCAGGTTCAGACCAACAGTCTGAACGCGGGTCTTGGGACGAATTGGTTCACCGTTCAAGGTTCCGACACCACGAACCAAATGATTATTTCCCCCAATCCCGCCAACGGCTCCGTCTTTTACCGCCTGGTCTCGCCCTGAACGAACCCCATGGCCGGCCTTAAAACATAATTGCGAAAAATGCCAACGACTGGGTGGCGGAATTTGAGGTGGACCTAACCCGGTCCCGCGCCCTGGGCGAGCCGTCTCTCCAGTTGCGCCGCATCGGCAGTCTGGTTTGAGATGCTGGAGTTCAAGCTTCAGCTTGCTTCGGGGCACAAGTTGAAGCTTGAACTCCAACGCGGCGCAATGACCCGAAAGTGTTTTTGTTGGACGGCCAGATAATGTTTGGCGTTTGAGGCGTGGCTTCTTACCATTTGCCGCATCCTATGAAAATGTATCCCCTGCTCCTCTCCGCGTTGCTCGTCGGCACCGCCTGCGCCAAAGACGCTGCCATCAGCGACAAGGACATCATTCCCGCCTGCCCGGAATGGGTGAACCACGCCGTGGTGTATCAAATTTATCCGCAGACGTTCTACGACTCGAACGGCGACGGCATCGGCGACCTGCCGGGCATCATCCAGAAGCTGGATTACATCAAGAGCCTCGGCGTGGACGCCATCTGGATCAATCCGTGGTTCGATTCGCCGTTCAATGACGCCGGTTACGACATCCGCGATTATTATAAAATCGCGCCGCGCTACGGCAGCAATGACGACGCCCGCCGGCTGTTCGCCGAGGCCCACAAACGCGGCCTCAAGGTGCTGTTCGATTACGTCATCACCTACACGGCCATTGACAATCCGTGGTTCGTCGCCTCGTGCGAACAGAAGCCCGGACCTTATTCGAACTGGTACGTCTGGTCCGACAATGTCTGGAAAAACGAGCCGGGCAACCAGTGGGTCCACGGCTACGGCCATCGCAACGGCAATTTTTACAGCAATTTTTTCTGGAACGAGCCGGCGGTGAACTGGGGCTATGGCAATCCTGACCCGGAGAAAAAATGGCAGTTGCCCACCGATCATCCCGATGTGCTCGCCATGCGGGCGGAGATGAAGAAAGTCCTGCGTTTCTGGATGGACATGGGCTGCGATGGCTTTCGCGCCGACATGGCGGGAGCGCTGGTCAAGGGCGAAGATCCCAAGCACGAGACCCTGGGTTACTGGCGCGAAGTGCGGCAAATCCTCAACACCGATTACCCGCAAGCCTTCACCGTTTCGGAATGGTCCGGCCCGCGCGATGCGCTGGACGGGGCGTTTTACGCCGATTTCTATCACTGGGTCGAGGGCTTCAACGACATTTACCAGAAGGAAAGCTGGCGCATCGGGAACGGGATGACCGACGGCCACAGCTTTTTCGATCGTGAAGGCAAGGGGAACATCAAGAATTTCCTGGACGGCTATTATTCCGCCTGGCTGGACACACGGTCCAAAGGTTACATCTGCCTGCCGCTGGGCAACCATGACATCGCGCGGCTGAACAATCAGCGCACCACCGACGACCTCGAAATGATCATCGCGTGGGGCATGACGATGCCCGGCGTGCCGTTTCTGTATTACGGCAACGAAATCGGCATGCGCCAGTTGGAGAACCTGCCGCAGATCGAGGGCTGCTACAAACCACGCGCCGGCGCCCGAACACCGATGCAATGGACCGGCGGAAAAAACCTCGGCTTTTCGACCGCTGATCCTTCCAAGCTTTACCTGCCGGTTGATTCAGCTCCTGACGCTCCGAATGTCGCCGCAGAGGAAAATGATCCCAACTCGCTGCTGAATCGCGTCCGGAAACTCATCCGGCTCAAGCACACCGAGCCGGCGCTGGCGGCCTATGCGGAATTTGTTCCGCTTTACGCACAGGAGAATACTTATCCATTCGTCTATGCGCGGGCCAGCGGCAAAGAAACGTTGCTCATGATTTTCAATCCGGCCAGCCGCGCAGCGTCGGCTGAATTCAACTTCCCCGGCGAATATCGGGAGTTGAAGTTGCTGGCCGGGAAAGAAATTCACACGACCAAGGCGGGTCAGACGCTCAAAATCGAAGTCCCCGGCCTAACCTATGCCATTTACCAGGCGGTGAAGTAATTGGCGGCGGCAATATGAAGCGAATCAATCACGCGATGGCGATGGTTCTCGTTGGAATTGCGGGCCTGGCATTGTTCACCGGCTGCGGGTCGCGGCGGGTCTTGACGATCAGCGCAGATATTGATGGCAGTGATGTGGTCAAGGTGAGCGGCAACAAGCTGTGGATTGAGCACGAAGATTTCCAACTGCCTCAACGAATAATTGTGAATGACAAGGTATGGATTCCTCAATGGGCCACCAACGTGAGCGCGCCGTATGAAGGCTTGCAACCTCCGTTTGCACCGCGGAATCCCGGAAAAATTAAAGTGTCAAAAAAGGCCGGGCGCGGGACCGTCACCATCATGCAGAGGCCGTCCGCCGAAAACGATCAAACGCTGGGCCTCCGGATTGATGACAATGAACAGGGCGGCGCTGATCGGTATGAAATCCGGGTTTCCTGGTGAAAAACACAGCCCCCGGCAGCCGCGAGCTAATTGAAACAACTGCCGTTGCGAAGCCGGAGCGGTGGCTTTTCCAACGCATCCGGTGCAGGAAACAACGGCATCGCCTTCAATGGGGACTGGTCGTCCGGCAAATGGCCGGCGGCTTCGGACCAACGGCCAGGTCAATTCGTAAAAAAAATGCCGATTTTCCGGCAAGGCACTTGACAGGAAAAAATTATCAACTAAGTTCAAACGCAGTGGTCAGTAAACTGTCAAATAAGCTGTCAAACTTAAAACGACCAGTCTATGGACATACATCATTCGTTTCTTAGTGAATTCCCCGAACATCGCGAAACCGTCCGGCACCTGCGCCTGAGTGACAACCAATTCCGTCAAACGTTTGAGGAGTATCACACTCTGGACGACGCCATTTGCCGAATTGAGGAAGAAGTTGAGTTCGCCACTGATCAGGAAATTGACGAACTCAAGTTCAAGCGCGCCAAGCTCAAAGACGCGCTCTACTCAGCAGTGAGCCGCGCCATGGTCGCGGCACTCTGAGCATTGTATTTACGGTGCCGCCGCGCCGCTGATGCCGGTCGTTTCAATGCGATTCGGCGGCGGTTTTCCTTTTCTTCGCCTCTTCAATCACCTTTTCCGCCGCGTCGCGCGGCATTTCCTCATAATGGCTGAATTCCTCGGTATGCACGCCGCGGCCGCCGGTCAGTGAACGGAGATTGCTGGAATAGTGATAAAGGTCCTTCACCGGAACCTGGGCCTTGATCACTTGGAAACCACCATCGGATTCAATCCCTTGAATCCGGCCGCGCCGGCTCGACAGGTCGCCCATCACCTTGCCCATGCAATCGTCCGGAATTTGAATCTCAACGTTGTTGATCGGCTCGAGCAGGCACGGCTTGGCGGCGGTGAACGCTTCCTTGAACGCAAAATAACCGGCGATTTGGAACGCGATGTCCTTGGAATCCACCGGGTGCATCTTGCCGTCGTAAAAATCAATCTTCACATCCACCACCCGGCAACCCGCCAGGATACCCTCGGTGCAGGCTTGATTGACGCCCTTCTCGACGGACGGCACGAACACGCGGTCCACGTTCTGGCCGACCAGCGAATTGGTAAACTCCATGCCCGTGTCACGAGCTTTCGGTTCAATGCGCATCCAGACCTCGGCAAATTGACCGGAACCACCCGTCTGTTTCTTGTGGCGGTATTTCGAGTCGCCCTTGGCCTTGATGGTTTCCCGATACCGCACCCGCGGTTCGGCCAGTTCGACATGGACGTTGTGCCGGCGGCGCAACCGGTCGGCAACGACCTCCAGATGCAATTCGCCCTGCGCGGAGATGACGGTCTGGTGCAGTTCGGAATCCACGAAATAGAGGAAGGTGGGATCTTCCTCATGCAACGCGGCGAGGCCGGAGGCTATTTTGTCCTCCTCGCCCTTCACCTTGGCGACCAACGACGCGTGAATATTCGGCTTGGGATAGACGACCTTCGACAACGTCACGGCCCTCTTCGCATGACATAGTGTGTTGCCGGTGTGTGTGTCCTTGAGTTTGACGGCCGCGGCGATGTCTCCCGGTCCGAGGGTGTGAACCGCCTCGCGGTTCTGGCCGTTGAGCAGATAAATCTGTCCGATGCGCTCATTGACTTTGCGGTCGCTGTTGTACAAGTCCATGCCGGTGGAAACCGATCCGGCGTAAGTGCGGAAGAACGACAGCTCGCCGAAATGCGCCTCGGACATCGTCTTGAAAATGTAAAGCACCGGTTCGGGATCGTCCAAACCCACTTCCACTTCCGCATCATTGGCGTTGACGGCCTTCACCTTCTTGCGGTCCACGGGTGACGAACCATACTTGCCGATGAAATCCATCAGCCGGGCGACGCCAATGTTATTTTCCGCCGACGTGCAAAACAGCGGAATCAACGATTCCTTTTGCACCGCCGCGTGAATGCCGGCGCGAAATTCCTCCTCCGTCAGGCTGCCCTGCTCGAAAAACTTGTTCATCAACACATCGTCAGACTCGGCGATGTGCTCGATCAACTGGCGGTGCAATTCCTTGACCTGCGTTTCCAATTCGCCGGTGGCCGATTCCTCCTTGTATTTTCCGCTGGCATCGGTAGCGTAGGTCACAACTTCATTGCGCAACACGTCCAGCACCCGGTTGAAACCGGGGCCGGGATTCAACGGCACGCTCAGCGGAAAGACATGCCGGCCAAACCGTTCCTGCACCTGCTTCACCACCGCGTCGAAATCCACGTTCTCCTTGTCCATCGCGTTCACCACGATCATTTTCGGAATCCCGTATCGCGTCGCGTAATCCCACACCCGGTCGGTGCCCACGCCGACGCCGTGTTGCGCGTGAATCACCACCAGCGCGAAATCGCCGACGCGCAACGCGCCCAGTCCTTCGCTGATAAAGTCGAGGTAACCCGGCGTATCAATAATGTTGAACTTCTTGCCCGCCCATTCCGTGTGCAGCAGCGACGCCGAGACCGAAATCTGCCGGTTTTTTTCGCTGACGTGGTAGTCCGACACCGTGGAACCGTCGGCGATGCGGCCCATGCGGTTGATGACACCGCCGCATGCGAGCATGGCCTCGCAGAGCATCGTCTTGCCCGACGAGGCGTGACCGACAACGGCGAAGTTACGGATGTCTGCTGGAGTGTAGTTTTTCATAGGGGAATTTCTATTGAATTTGGAAACAGTGGAACCACAATCGCCCGCGACTCAAATGAGCGCGGCTCGTTTGAAGACAAATGCAACGTTGCGAAAACCCGCCGGAGACGGGCGCCGATGGTTTGCATGCGCCATTTTATAACCGACCCGCCACCCCACTGAAAAGAAAAGTTTGGCCTTATTGCGGAAAATCTTGCCGCCGCAGTTCCCCGGTTTGACGACCGGTTTCCCCTCGCCGCTCTGGCGCAATCTCCTTTCACCCATTTTTGACAAAGATAGCGTATTTATTGGCCTGGATTCAAATACGTCTTGAATCGGCGCGGTATTCCCAACACACTGGGCGCGTCAAAAAGAAATTTTCCCGTCAATACGATATGAGCACACAAAAGATTAAAGCAGCCTGGATCAAGGGCGGCCCCGTCAAATGCGACATTCTTCCGCAGCGTCCCGCTCACCTTTACCGGCTGGTGTTGCTGGGCGCGCCAGGCGTGGGCAAGGGCACCCAGGCGGAATTGCTCTGCGAACGGCTCGGCACCTGCCACCTCTCCACCGGCGACATCTTCCGCGCCGCCAAGTCCCTTGCCGACGGCGAGCGCAGTCCGGCGCTGGAATCCGCACTGGGCTACATGAAACGCGGCGACCTGGTTCCCGACCAGACCGTCCTCGACCTCATTGCCGAACGCACGGGCTGCCTCCGTTGCGAAGCCGGGTTTCTGCTCGACGGATTTCCGCGCACGGCCCCGCAGGCGGAAGCATTCGCAAAAATCATGGAGCGGGAAAAAATTTCGCTCGACGCCGTCCTCAATTACGAGCTGCCCATTGCAAAAATCGTCGCGCGCCTGGCCGGGCGGCGCACCTGTCCGAAATGCAAGGCCGGCTTCCACGTAACCACGCTTCCGCCGCGCGTCGAGGGCGTCTGCAACCATTGCGGGACCAAACTCGAGCAGCGCGAGGACGACCGGCCTGAAGCGGTCAAGGTGCGCATGGAGGTCTATGAAAAGAGCACCAAACCGCTGATTGATTTTTACCAGAAACGCGGCTTGCTGTTGACCATCGAGGCCGAGGGCACGCCGGAGGAAATTTACCAGCGCACCCTCGCCGCGCTGAGTTCCCTGCGCGCCGGTTAAGCGGCGGCGTCAAACGCAGATTGGCTGGAAATTTTTGCATGAGTGCCGGGTGATTCCTCACCCGGCACAACTTCCGGGAGTGCAGAGCAAAGGAACGGACTCTCCAACGCTGGGGCAACACGCCTTCCTCAACCGCCGGGCAAGGAATGTGGGCATTTTGCCAAGAGCCGTGTAGTGGCTCGCCGACAGCGGCTTAATATTAAAGATAAGAATCATGGAAGAGGCCACGCGAAAACATTTGAGCTTGACGGCTGCCAGCCAGACTAATGGAAAGGAACTCCATTCGATCCTGGAAACGGCTTTCGGCTGCCCGCGTGATTTTCTCAACAACCGATTTGTTTATGCGGTGGTTTCACCGCGCGCCCATGGTTTGTCGCTGGGGGTGAACATGAACCCCGACAAAAACTGCAGCTTTGACTGTCTCTATTGTGAGGTGGACCGCCGGAATACTCCACGCGAGACAAGTCTGGACGTGGACGCAATGGCCGCCGAACTTCACAAGACGCTCGCGTTTGTGCTGGCGGGGAAATTGCGCGAACGTCCGTGGTATTCCGTGCTCTCCAAGGAACTGCTCACGCTGCGCCATGTGGCCTTGAGCGGCGACGGCGAACCAACCCTCGCGCCGAATTTTGCCCAGGTTGTTGAGTCCATCGTGCATATCCGGGCGCTGGGTGAATTTCCGTTCTTCAAAATCGTGCTAATTACGAATGGCACCGGGCTGGACCAACCCCAAGTGCAGCAAGGCTTGAAACATTTCACGAAGTCCGACGAAATCTGGGCAAAGCTCGACGGCGGCACGCAGGCATTTTTTAACCGGGTGGACCGGTCGGGTGTGCCGCTGGAGAAAGTGCTGTCCAACATCCTGCTGGTGGCGCGCCAGCGCCCGGTGATCATCCAAAGTCTGTTCCCGGCGATCAACGGCGAAGAACCGCCAGCTAGGGAAATTGAGGAATACGCCCATCGCCTCAAGGAATTGAGGATGGCGGGCGCGAATATTCCCCTTGTGCAGATTTACTCCGCCACCCGGCCGATGTCTCACGCCGAGTGCGGGCATCTGCCGCTGAAAACGCTTTCCCACATCGCCCAAACCGTGCGTCATGTGTCCGGCCTGAAGGCGGAAGTTTTTTAAGCCCCGTTCCGACGTTCGCTGTTAACTGTCCGGGCCGCTGTCATTTCGGCATTCACCAGACTGAGTTTTCCTCAAGTGGCTCAGGAAAAATCTTTGAACCGTTTGGCAACGGCTTTTTATTGCCCTTCCAATACTTCCACCCGGAAGAAGCATTTGGGAGTGGCACCAATGTTATTGGTCACAGCGACAATACCATCGGTCCCGGCAAAGGGAGTGCCCAAAGGTGTCCACTTGGACATAAGGTCGGTAGTGTATTCAAGTTGATACGTCTGACCGGCGATGGTCGGGTAACTGACGACGTATTGTTGCATTCCGTTCACGCTGACGCTGGCACCGGCCACTTGCGGAGCCGAAAACACCTGTAATGTTCCGTTTACGTACTGGATCGTGTAGTTGGCGGCTGCCGCACCGCCGGCGGTGATCGGATATTTGCCCACGTCACTTGTGTTCGTTGCCGTCGTATTCAAGACCACTGGCAACGACAGGACATTGGTGTTCTCGCCACCGACAAAGCCGCTGTAACTGGCCGTCAACGGCGGATTGGGCATCCCGCAAATCTTGTTTTTGTTTTCGGCCGTTACCGTCAGGACCGCCTGGTTGATGACAAGCATGCTCGTCGCACTGCCCTGGTAATTAACGTCATTGATCGTCCCGATCACTGTGTAGCTTCCCGCGTTGGTCGGCACGTTGGCCGAACCGTTGTACGTAAAGTTCACCATCAATCCCGTCGGGGTCGTCGTCGCTGTCGCCGGCTTGGCCAAGCCATCGTAAGTCTGGTTCAAGCTGCCGAACACGATATCATCCGAGGCTTGGGCGATGACCAGCGTGTTGGTCGCGCTGCCTCGATAGTTGGCGTCATTGATCGTACCAATCACCGTGTAGCTGCCGGCGGCAGTCGGAACCGTCACCGAACCGTTGTACGTAAAGCCCACTGTCAACCCGCTCGGAGTCGTTGTCGCCGTTGCCGGTTTGGCTGTGCCATTGTATGTCTGGCTCAGACTGCCCAGCGCGATTGCGCCGGAGGCTTGGGCGATGACCAGCATGTTCGTCGCACTGCCCTGGTAATTAACGTCATTGATCGTACCGATCACTGTGTAGCTGCCGGCACTCGTCGGAACCGTCGCCGAACCGTTGTACGTAAAGCTCACCACCAATCCCGTCGGGATCGTTGTCGCTGTCGCCGCCTTGGCTGCGCCGGTGTAAGTCTGGCTCAGGCTGCCCAACGTGATCGAAGCAGTGGCCTGGCTGATGACCAGCGTGTTGGTCGCGCTGCCTCGATAGTTGGCGTCATTGATCGTACCAATCACCGTGTAGCTGCCGGCACTGGTCGGAACCGTCACCGAACCGTTGTACGTAAAGCTCACCGTCAATCCGCTCGGAGTCGTTGTCGCCGTTGCCGGTTTGGCTGTGCCATTGTATGTCTGGTTCAGACTGCCCAGCGCGATTGCGCCGGAGGCTTGGCTGATGACCAGCGTGTTCGTCGCACTGCCTTGGTAATTGGCGTCGTTGATCGTACCAATCACCGTGTAGCTGCCGGCACTGGTCGGAACCGTCACCGAACCGTTGTACGTAAAGCTCACCGTCAACCCGCTCGGAGTCGTTGTCGCTGTCGCCGCCTTGGCTGCGCCGGTGTATGTCTGGCTCAGACTGCCCAGCGCGATTGCGCCTGTGGCTTGGCTGATGACCAGCGTGTTCGTCGCGCTGCCTCGATAGTTGGCGTCATTGATCGTACCAATCACCGTGTAGCTGCCCGCGTTGGTCGGTGCCGTCGCCGAACCGTTGTACGTAAAGCTCACCGTCAACCCGCTCGGAGTCGTTGTCGCCGTTGCCGGTTTGGCTGTGCCGGTGTATGTCTGGCTCAGGCTGCCGAGGGTTACAGCAGCAATGGCTTTGGTCACCGTCAACGTCGCGCTGTTGGTCGCGCTGCCGACAGCTCCGTTCACGATCACCGTGTAGATTCCGGCCTGGCTGGCGGTCACGTTGTTCAACGTCAGGCTGCTGCTGGCTCCAATGACCGAGCCATTAAACAGCCATTGATAGCTTAAACTGGTACCAGTCGCCGTCACGCTGAAGGTTGCGTTGCCGCCTGCCACAGCTGTCTGGTTGACCGGCGCTGCGGTCACGGCCACCGGCACGTTCACCGTCAAAGTCGCGCTGTTGGTCACCGAATTACCGGCGGCTCCCTTCACAATCACCGTGTAAACTCCGGCCTGGCCGGTGGTCACGTTGTTCAACACAAGACTGCTGCTGGTGCCAATGACCGAATTGTTGAGCAACCATTGATAGCTCAAACCCGTGCCGGTCGCCGTCACGCTAAAAGTCGCGTTGCCGCCCACCACAGTTGTCTGGTTGGCCGGCGCGGCGATCACCGTCACCGGCACGTTCACCGTCAATGTTGCGGTGTTGGTCACGGTTCCAACGGCTCCTCCCACAATTACGCTGTAAGTAGCCGCGCCGTTGGTGGTCACGTTGTTCAACGTCAGGCTGCTGCTGGTCTGGCCACTTATGGCCGCGCCGTTTTTCGACCAGACGTAATTGTACGGTCCGGTTCCCGAGGCGGTCGTGCTGAACACCACGTTGCTTCCCACCACAGCCGTCTGGTTCGAAGGTCCTGATGCGCTCACCGGCACAGTCAGATTGGTGACCGCCTGGGGAACGTTTCCTGAGAAATTAAAATTGGCGGGGAAGTTGGTGCCGGCACCCACCAACGTGACGGCAACTTGGTGAGTGCTGCCATTGGCGTTGGTTCCACCGTTGACGAAGCTGCTCAAATTTAAGGAGACCAACTGGGGAGTCGCGTTGCTGGCACCAGAACCCAAATTGATAAAGACCCCGTACATGTTCGAGCTGGCGTTCTGAAGCATCAGGTAAGGATAACCGACCGCTTCTCCCATCCACGTCGCCGCGCCGTTTGCGGTGTTGACCCGATAAATATCGGTATTCGTGCTCGTATTGCTAACGTAGAGATTGCCGTCCTGCGCAAAACGGATGTTCTGCCCGGTGGTGCCAAGGTTTTTAGGACTGCCAAAATTTCCAACTGACTTTGCGTTCCCGCTGGCAAGAGTTATCGTGTACAATGTACTTTGTGAGGCTCCGAACAGCACGCCATCGCTTGGGCGGAAGGCCAGCGATTCGAGGCCGCTCACACTCAGCTTGGCGACCGTGGAAATGGCGCCGTTGGTTTTATTGAAAGTCACCAGGGCCGTGGTGTTGGATATGCCATACAACATCCCGTTGGTGGGGCAGTATGCGATGTCGTTAATCAGGGCTGCGCCAACGGAGGAAATTTGGGTGAAACTGCCGTTCAACAAATTGATGGTGCCGAAACGATTGGTGGACTGTTTGTACTCAACGGCATAAACGACGTTGCTCTGCGCGCGCGCGGACATGGCCAAGCTGCCGGCGGCCAGGAGGACACCGACTAAAAACCAATTCAACGACTTCTTCATAAAAATGTTTTTGCTTCGTGCCAATTTTTTCGCCAGGTCATCAACCAAACAACCTCTTCTTTTAACCGTGCTGGTTATTTAACATAAACGGGCTAAAACATAATGAATTTGGGACACATTGCAGAGTTTGAGGGGTGAATTGCGCCTGATGAGGGGCGAAATACAGCAAGAAAATTACGGCTGCAAATGGAAGCTGGCCAGCCAAGTAGTGCGTCAAAGCCAGAAGCCCATAAAATGCAGCAACCGGCACAGGAAGGCTTTGAGCGAACGATCGTTTCCGAAGACGTTTTTGAACTGACGGCTAGGTCATCACGCCCAGTTGTCGGAGTTGTTCCCGATAACCCCGAGTGAGCGTCGCTCGCGCGCCGTTGCGCAACGTGACCATGTATTCGCCGTGAAACATGGGATGCAATTCCTTGACCGATTCGATATTCACGATAGCCGAGCGGCTGATGCGCACGAAACGGTCCGGGGAGAGTTTTTCTTCCAAGGCGGTCATGGTTTCACGGAGCATGTGCGTATCTTTGCCGACGTACAGCTTCACATAGTTGTCCGCCGCCTCCACCAGATCAATATCCGTCAGTCGCAGGAACACGATGCGGCCCTTGGATTTGACCGCCAGACGCTCCGGATATTTTGAACCGACTTTCAAGTCCTGCAACAAACTGTCCAGCTTCTGCTGGATCTCACCGGATTGGTTGCTCTGAATCTGCTTTCTGGCTCTTTGCACCGCCGAACGCAAGCGCGCCATCTGGCAGGGCTTGATCAGGTAGTCCAGAGCGTGCGACTCGAAAGCCTTCAACGCATAATCGTCGTGGCCGGTCACAAAGATGATCACCGGCATCTGCGGCAGCTTGATCTGGGCAACCACTCCAAAGCCATCCAACTCGGGCATTTGCACGTCGAGGAACACCAGATCGGGCGCCAGCCGGTTGATTATCTCGACCGCTTCGGGGCCGCTGGCAGCCGTCCCGACGATCTCAATATCCGGTTCGAAATGAAGCATGTCCCGCAGCACTGCCAGCCCGGTTGACTGGTCATCCACGAGTAAAGTTCGGATTTTCATTTCGTTGTTCGATGTTACCAAACTGGCGCCTTGATGTCATCCAAAGTATTCAACTTTGATGGTGCGGCAAACCTATAAAGATATTGAGCAGTTGCCATGCCTTGGCAACCCTATTTTGCGGTTGATTTCCCGATTTTTGATTCGCTCTTTCAAAACCCAGAAAGCACACAAAACCCGTTGAACAAAAGAGGGTGGGTGGCTCTATAAAAGTCCACGGCTTTTCCTTCATTTTGACTCTCGGGCGCGATTCCTTTGACCGGCCACCTGCAAATCCAATCAAGCTTTTCTAAAAAGGACGGACTTTGGCGCACTTTGGCCGCCAAAGCCCACGCCGGGATGGAACCCGGGACAAATTTCAAACCGCGATCAAGTGCGCGCTGACTTGCTCAGATGTCCTCTGGCGCGTGCCAGCAAATGAAATAGCCTCGATATTTTCGCATGGACATTTGTGTGCCGATGACAATATGAACCGCCATGCCCAATTCCCGGTTGGCCGGGAAGTTTTTAGTGAAAATCTAAAAAATCATCAACGAATGCATCACCTCCGGCATAAATACCGTCACTATATTGCATGCCCAAGCTGTCAAGCAACCGTGATTCCGCGCAAACACCAAGATTAGAATATTAACCCAAATGGGAGTAAATTCAGCCTGATTTCGCGGCACAAGTGGTTGAATTATTCGTCTTCCATCATGTCTCAAAATCGCCATTGGACGTTTCAAGTTGAGACACCGTAACGGCACACTCGCAGTGGTTTTCATTGAAAAATCAAACTTTCTTTTGTTTTTTGAATTGTTTTTTCGCTTTATTTAACACGCTGGCGGCGGCGGCGGTGGCCAAGCTGGCGCATTTCAAACTTTGACTTTGGCACCAAGACTGCTACCTTCAAACTAAGATACGGTCGCTACAGGCAATTAGTGAACAAAGTCGTAATCATTGTAACCCGCCTGTGGCTGCGTTCACGCCGTGTTAAACGAAAAGAGAAATAAAAATGAAAAATACTAAAGTCACCCGCAAGGCGGGCTTCACACTGGTGGAAATCATGATTGTCGTGGCCATTATCGGCCTGTTGGCGGCGATCGCCATTCCCAACTTCGTGAAGGCTCGTGCCACTTCGCAGGCCAATGCCTGCATCAACAACCTGCGTCAGATTGACGCCGCCGCCCAGCAATGGGCGCTCGAAAAGGGCAAAACCACCGGCTACACTATCAGCTATCCTGCTGACTTGACGCCCTATATCAAGCTGAACTCGGCGACCAGCATTCCTCCGTGTCCGGCTGGCGGCGTTTATAATGACACCAGCGTAGGCGCGACTCCGACCTGCTCGTTGAGCACCTCCATTACTCCGTTCCATCAACTGCCGTAATCAACATCCGGCTTGATTCAAAGGCTCAAGGCGAAAGCTTTGGGCCTTTTTTATTGCTCTTTCAGGCCCAAAGGCAATATTCAGGCAATGCCAGCCTATTATCAAGCTGGTTGATGGCACCAACGATGCTGCTATCCAAGAGAGTTGCGGTCGCTACAGGCAATTAGTGAACAAAGTCGTAATCATTGTAACCCGCCTGTGGCATTGTTCACACCGCGTTAAACGAAAAGAGAAATAAAAATGAAAAATACTAAAGCCACCCGCAAGGCAGGCTTCACACTGGTGGAAATCATGATTGTCGTGGCCATTATCGGCCTGTTGGCGGCGATTGCCATTCCCAACTTCGTGAAGGCTCGTGCCACCTCGCAGGCCAATGCCTGCATCAACAACCTGCGTCAGATTGACGCCGCCGCCCAACAGTTCGCACTCGAAAAGGGCAAAACCACCGGCTACACTATCACCTATCCTGACGACCTGACGCCCTACATCAAGCTGAACTCAGCTGCCAGCATTCCCATCTGTCCGGCTAGCGGCACTTATAACGACACCAGCGTAGGGGCGACTCCGACCTGCTCGTTGAGCACCTCCATTACTCCGTTCCATCAATTGCCGTAATCAACATCCGGTTTGATTCAAAGGCTCAAGGCGAAAGCATTGGGCCTTTTTTATTGCTCTTTCAGGCCCAAGGCAATATTCAGGCAATGCCAGCATATTATCAAGCGGTTGATGGCACCAACGATGCTGCTATCCAAGAGAGTTGCGGTCGCACTAGGCAATTAGTGAACAAAGTCGTAATTATTATAACTCACCTGTTGTGTCGTTCACGCCGCATAACTGAAAGAAAACATGGTATGAAAACCTACAAGGCTTCGCTTTGGGCGGGTTTCACGCTGGTGGAAATCATGATTGTCGTGGCCATTATCGGTGTGCTGGCGGCAATCGCGATTCCGAACTTCGTGAAGGCTCGTGCCACCTCACAGGCTGATGCCTGTATCAACAACCTGCGACAAATCGAATCCGCAGTCCAACAGTTCGCGCTCGAAAAAGGAAAAAGTTCCGGGGACACGGTTCATTATCCCGATGATATCACGCCCTACATCAAGTTGAACTCATCTGCCAGCATTCCCAGTTGCCCCGCCGGGGGGATTTACAACTTGCTGGTTATAGGCGCAATCCCACAGGCCATTTGTTCGCTCAGCACAACCGTTGACCCTCCGCATGTCCTGCAGTGACCAAGCCCGGGCTTGATTCAATGGCTCGAAGCTTGACGCTTCGGGCCTTTCTTCTTTCTTGCCACCAGCAAATCTCTTACAAATCAGCGGATGCCTCGCCCGCGTGTCATCGGTTTGCTGCTCGCGCTTGCCACTCTGTTGGCTTACCTGCCGGCTACGCATGACCTTTTCATCAATTATGACGACGATGATTACATCACTCAAAACCAGATCGTCCAAAAAGGTTTGACCTGGGCCGGGGTCAAATGGGCCTTCACGACCTGCCACGCCAGCAACTGGCATCCGCTCACTTGGCTTTCGCACATGACCGATTGTGAGTTGTTTCACCTGAATTCCGGAGGTCATCATTTTGTCAACGTCCTGTTTCACGCGGCAAACGCGGCGCTGCTCTTTATGTTGTTGTTAGGCTTGACGGATGCCTTGTGGCCAAGCGCCTTCATTGCCGCCTTGTTTGCCTGGCATCCCATGCATGTCGAATCCGTTGCGTGGGTTTCGGAACGCAAAGACGTCTTAAGCACTTTTTTTGCTCTGCTGGCGCTTTTATCATACGTGCGATTCACCCAGGATAACCGCCGCCGCAATTTCTGGCTGGCCGTGATATTTTTTGCGCTGGGTTTGATGTCCAAACCCATGCTGGTCACGCTGCCATTTGTAATGTTGCTGCTGGATTATTGGCCTTTACAAAGGATTCAGGATTCGAAAGCCAAAACTTGGAATGTCCGGCCTTGCGCGCTCGAAAAATGGCCGTTCTTTTTGCTCGCGGCGCTTTCATCTACGGTCACTTTCCTGGCCCAACGAAATGATGCCGTTGCGTCGCTGGCGAAAGTTCCGTTAACGCTGCGGTTTGAAAATGCCATTCTGGCTTACGCGGATTATCTGTTGAAAACGATCTGGCCGACGCAGCTTGCGGTGTTTTATCCGCTGTCCAAACACCTGGCCTGGGCTCCCGTGGCCACTGCGGCGGCGGTTTTGATTCTCATCTCCGCCGTTGCCTGGCTGGAACGCCGGCGCAGTCCGTGGTTGCTGGTCGGCTGGCTTTGGTTTTTGGGGACGCTGATGCCGGTCATTGGGCTAGTGCAGGTGGGCGATCAAGCCATGGCGGATCGTTATGGTTATTTTCCGCTCATCGGGATTTTTATCGCGTTTACATTTGCCATTGCAAAAGGGGTAAACCGGTCTCGATTCGCAAAAACCACATGTGCGGTTGCTGGTGTTTTGATTCTTTCCGCGTGTTTGGTTCTCACGGAAAATCAATTGCGCTATTGGCGGGATAGCGAATCGCTTTTCTCCCACGCCATCGCCGTCACCAAAGACAATGCGCTGGCCCACCTTAATCTGGGCGCGGCGCTGGATGAACAAAACCGACCGGACGAAGCGCTGATTGAATATCAGAAGGCATTGCAGCTTGCTCCGTATCGCCACGAAATTTTCAACAACATCGGCAAGTTGCTGAATGACGAGGGCAAACCCGAAGCGGCGTTAACCTATTGCCGCGAGGCGGTGCGATTGAATCCGAAATCCCCATTTTCACACAATAGTCTCGGCCTGGTCCTGGTGGAACTGGGTCGTTTTGATGAAGCGATGTACCAGTTTTCCGAAGCCGCGCAATTGGATGCCGACTATGCGCCGCCCCGCTTTCAAATGGGCAAAATTTTACTGAAGCAGGGACATGATGCCGAGGCCATGCCCCATTTCCACGAGGCTTTGCGGATCGAGCCGGATAATCCTCCCATGTTAATCTACCTTGCCCGCGTGCTGGCGGCGGACGAAAACCCGCAAATTCGCAACGGCGCGGAGGCCCTGGCGCTCGCCACCAAAGCCAGTCAACTGGCAGGCCCGGCGCAACCGGTGGCGCTGGACACTCTGGCCATGGCCTATGCGGAAACCGGGCGTTTTGACGAAGCCGTGCAAACCGGGCAGGAGGCCGTCAATCTGGCCCGGTCCGCCGGCCAAAACGATGACGCAGCCATCATGCAACAACGACTGGAGCTTTACCAAAAACACCGGGCCTGGCGGGAGTCTTTCCAAAAAAAATGAATTTTGTTGCGGTTGAACGAACCATTTTTTACTGTGAATTAATTTGATTGTTCTTTCAGTATTATGAAAAAGCCTTTAAAGACCATCGGTCGTCATGAGCGTCATTCTTAAAACTGAAAAATTGCGCGTCGAATTCACCAGCCATGAATTCCGGCAAACCAAAAAAGTCGCGCTCGTCAATTTGGATATGGAGGTGAACACTGGCGAGGTCTTCGGCTTTCTCGGTCCGAACGGCGCGGGCAAGACCACGGCCATCAACGTCCTGCTCGGCTTTGTGCCGCCAACCCGCGGCGCGGCGTATCTCTTCGGCATCGACGTGCGCCAGCCCATTGCGCGCCAGCGCATCGGTTATCTGCCAGAGATGACGTATTACTATAAGTTTCTCACCGCCGAGGAGTTGCTCCGTTTCTACGCGAAAATATTTGGACTTCCCCGGATGGAAGCGGACCACCGCATTGACCGGTTGCTCAAGCTCGTGGAACTGGAGCCGGCGCGCAAACGTCCCATCAAATCCTATTCCAAGGGCATGCAGCAGCGCGTCGGCCTCGCCCAGGCGCTCATCAACAATCCCGATTTGCTGATTCTCGATGAACCGACCAGCGGCCTGGACCCGCTGGGCCGCATGAAAGTCCGGGAAATCATCCAGCGCCTGAAAAACGAGGGCAAAACCGTGTTCTTTTCGTCGCATGAACTAGGCGAAGTGGAAACCGTTTGCGACCGCGTGGCCATCATTAATCAGGGTGAACTCAAGGCGTCGGGGCGCGTCAGCGATCTCGTCGCCCAACACCATGCCAATTTGGAAAAAGCCTTTCTGGACATTATCGGCTATCAAACACAATCCGCGTCATGAACACGATTTGGGCATTGGCTGGCGTCGTCATCAAAGAGCTGTATCGCCGCAAGGACTTTTACGTCCTGTTTGTTCTCACGGCGCTCATCACCATCGCCGCCGGCATGGTCAATTTCTTCCACGACCCTAAAATCGTGCGCTACGTCAAGGACATCTGCATGCTGCTCATCTGGGTTTCGGCGCTGGTCATCGCCCTCATTACCACGGCGCGGCAGATTCCCGCCGAGCGCGAGAGCCGCACCATTTTCCCGCTGCTGGCCAAGCCGGTCACGCGCTGGCAATTCATCCTCGGGAAATTTCTCGGTTGCTGGCTGGCCAGCGGCATCGCGTTGCTCGTCTTCTACATTTTCTTTGCCATCATCACGGGTTCGCGCGAACAAAACTGGCCGTGGCTGACTTATCTGCAGGCCATCTGGCTGCAATGGGCCATGCTCGCCATGGTCATTGCCCTGGCGCTGCTCGGCTCGATCATTTCCGCCGCGCCCTCGTCCACCACCACGATTTGTTTCATCGCCATCGCCGGCATCTTGCTGGTTGGAGGCCATTTGAACACGGTGGCGCTCAACCAATCGCAGCCGCTGCAAACCATCTTTTACACGATTTACTTTCTTATTCCGCATCTGGAGTGGTTCGATATCCGCGACCGCGTGGTTTACGACTGGGGTTTGGTCAGCTGGCTGGATTGTGTGCTGGCGACGCTTTACGCGGCGGCTTACACCGGACTGTTTTTGCTGCTCACCTGGATTGGTTTCCGGCGCAAAAGTTTGAACACGTGATGAAGGCTTCCCCGTATCTGGTTCTGGCTCTGGTGCTGACGGTTTGCTTCACGCTGGCCACCGGCATTGAACCTCACGCCGCCACCTGGAGCAACCGCTCCAAGTCGGACAACGTCTTCGGTATGCTGTTCGGCGACGGGCGGCGGCTCTTCGCAAATCAATTCTTCACCATGGCGGACGTTTATTTCCACAGCGGCTATTACCCGTCCATTTTCGATCTGCGCGATGAAAGCCGAAAGGAAATCGTTGCCGAATCCCATGGCCAAACCGACAGCCCGGAGGATGAAAAAAAAGAGGACTTTCTCGGCCAGCCAAAGGATTGGATTGACCGGTTTGGCCGCCATTTCCGCATCACCGAACACACCCACCTGGAGCACATGAACGAACGGGAAATTTTGCCCTGGCTGCGGCTGGCAGCGGACATGGACCCGCAAAAGATCGAAACCTACACCGTCGGTTCCTTCTTCATGCGCACGCACCTCAACCAGCCGCGGGAAGCCGAAACGTTCCTGCGCGAAGGATTGCGCAACAACCCCAACAGCTACGAAATCCTGTTCGAATTGGGCCGGCTTTATAGCGAAAATTATCGCGATGCCGACCGCGCGCGCAACGTCTGGCAACTCGCTTTGAATAGATGGTATGAACGGTTCAAACTTGATTCCGAAGGCGCAAAGGACAACAAACTCGACTTTGAAGAAATCACCATTCACCTCGCCCGACTTGAAAATGACGCCGGCAATTATGAGGAAGCCATCCGATGGTTTCAGGGCGCCCAAAAAGTTTCACCGGACCCGGGCGCGCTGCAAAAACAGATTGACGAAATCAAAAAGAAAATGGCGGCAAAAACAGCCCCCACAAACAGCCAGCCACATTGACGGCGCGGCAAAAATTGTAGGAGCCGACGTTAGGAGGCTCTTTATTTTCAAAATTGTTGCCGGACTCGTAAGTCGTAAGTTCAGCCAAAGCCTCGTAACCTCGGCTCCTACAGGTGAGATTGCGCTTTGTTTTTCCCGCGCCGCTCTGGTTTAATCGCCGGCATGAAAGTCCGGCAGGCTAAAATCTCGCGCAACACTAAAGAAACCCGCATCGCCGTCCGCCTCAACCTCGACGGCCGGGGAAAATCCTCCATCAAAACCGGCATCCCGTTTTTCGACCATATGCTGGTGCTATTCGCGAAGCATGCGACGATGGATTTGCTGCTCAAATGCAAAGGCGACCTCGAAGTGGACGCCCACCACACGGTCGAGGATTGCGGCATTGCGCTCGGCCAGGCGTTCACGCTCGCGCTCGGCGAGAAACGCGGCATCCGCCGTTACGGCGCCGGGTTTCATCCCCGAAACCCGTTCACCGGCGAAGCCTACGTTCCGATGGACGAATGCCTCGCCCGCTGCGTCATTGATTTTGGCGGACGACCGCACCTCGTCTGGCGCGGGCTGAATGCCTTTTCCCAGAAACGCGTCGCGAAGTCCGAAAAACTACAGGACGCGTCGAGCGCGTTTCGTTTCGGCCTCGCGCGCGAATTTTTTCAGGGCTTCGCCAGCGAAGCCCGCTGCAATCTGCATTTGGAACTGCTTTATGGCGACGAGCCGCATCACATCGTCGAGGCCCTGTTCAAGGCGTTTGCCCGTGCGACGGACGCTGCGTGCCGGCGCGACCCGCGCATTGCCGGCCAGTTGCCGAGCAGCAAGGGGAAACTTTGATTGGCAGCTTTTGCTGGAAAGGATGGCGGGGTCATAAACGATAGAACAATATGCTGGACAGCAATTTCAGCCCAAATTACGGTCGGTTTATGAAATGGGATAGGCTGCACAACCGGGCGTCCATTATCTGTTAGACCACAGCGCGTATGAAAATATGTATCGCATCTATTATTTCCGTGCTTGTTGGATTGGCGATAGGCTGGCATTTCGGCTATCGCTATTGCGATAGGCACACCTCAAATGAAGCCATGCAAGCGATGGTTGAGAGCCTGGAAAGTCACGACGCACTTTTGGCTTCCATGAGCGCCAACACCATCAGGCTGATTGATTCCGGCCAAGACCAAAAGGCGGTCCAGATGTTATCGTTTCCGATTGCGAGTTATTATTACGTTTACGCTTCGAGCAGGTTCACCAATGAGCAGCGATTGAAGTTGCGGGCGATGATTGACGGTCTGGCCAGCACGAATCATGTCGTTGCTGCCCAAATCGCAAACGAGATGAGTAATAAGCCAAGTTTTCTGAAGTGAAACTGTGGTCTAATAACAGGATAGGCTGCAAATTTCCAAGCCTTCGCACAAAATAAAAACGCCCCGCAGTTTCCCGCGGGACGTTATTGATTTTGGTAGGGCGGGCAGTCCTCTGCCCGCCGCCGAATGTCGTGAATCGTTCGCACGCTGGCGGCGACACCGACGGCGCGCACGGAGTGACGCGCCCTACCAATTTCACGAACCGACGCTGGCCAGTTCCTCGTTGTTTTCCACGTTCACAATCTTGAACTGTTCGGCGTGCATGCCGGTGTCGGCGCGGAAGGACAGCTTGCCGAAGTAGCGCTTTTCCATCTCAATGAGATGTTTTTCGTCCTCGGTGCGGAGCCGTTCCAGCACCGTCGGATGCACCACGATGCGCAGTTGGAAATCCGATTCGTCGCGGGTGCGTTTCTTCAGGATTTCCTGGAGCTTGCGCTGGATTTCCACGCTCATGGTCACGACGCTCTTCACCTTGCCGCGGCCCTTGCAATACGGGCAGTCGTCATACACCGCCGACCGCACGCTCTCGGTGTGACGCTGGCGGGTCATTTCCATCAGGCCGAGTTGCGAGATGGGCAGGATGTGGGTCTTGGCCTTGTCTCGGCGCAGACCTTCCTTGACGCGCTGATAAACCTGCTGCTGGTCGCGGCGCGATTTCATGTCAATGAAATCGAGCACGATCAATCCGCCCATGTTGCGCAGGCGAAGCTGGCGGCAGATTTCATCGGCGGATTCGATGTTCACCTTCAAAATGGTGGCATCCTGGTCGCGGCTGCCCTTGTGCCGACCCGTGTTCACGTCAATCGCCACCAGCGCCTCCGTTTCGTCAATGACGATGTAGCCGCCACCCTTCAGATGCACCTGGCGCGAGAAGGCGTTCTCCAGTTGCTTGCTGATGTTGAACCGGTCAAAAATCGGCTGGGCGTCGGCGTAGAGCTTCACCTTGTCGGCCGCGCGCTTGGAAATTTTGGCAACCATCTCGCGCATCCGGTCGTGGGCCTTTTGACTGTCCACGACAATGCGTTCGACGTCTTCGGTCAGGAAGTCGCGCACGGTGCGTTCGATCAAATCCGGCTCCTGGAAAACGCAGGTGGCCGGCGGCTGTTTCTTCATGCGCTCCTGCACGCCGTTCCATTCCTCGAGCAGCAACGCGAGGTCGCGGACGAAATACCGCTTCTGCTGGCCTTCGCCGGCGGTGCGCATGATGACGCCCATGTTGTCGGGAATCGCCAGTTCGCGCAGGATTTTTTTCAACCGCTTGCGTTCTTCCTGGTTTTCAATCTTGCGCGAGATGCCGCTCTGGTCCGAATTCGGCAGCAGCACGAGATACCGCCCGGGCAGCACGAGATTGGTCGTGATGCGCGGGCCTTTGGTGCTGATCGGACCCTTGGTGACCTGCACAATGATTTCGCTGCCCGGCGGGTAAAGCCGCGGGATGTCTTTCTGGGTGATCTTGGGCCGGGCTGGCCGGCGGTCACGGCCGGTGGGACGTTCGACGATTTCCACGCCGCTGTCGAACTGGTTCGGCACGATGTCCCAGTAATGCAGGAAGGCGTTCTTCTCGAACCCGATGTCCACGAACGCAGCCTTGAGGCCGTCTTCGAGGTTGCGGACCTTGCCCTTGAAAATGCTGCCGACGAGGCGTTCCTCGGTGGTGCGTTCAATGTTGAATTCCTCCAGCCGTCCGTCTTCGAGCACGGCGACGCGCGTTTCGAGCGTCTCGGCATTGATGACGACTTCCTTGTGAACTTTCTTTTCCGGCCGGATGAGCCGCTGGACCTTCTTCACGAGGGTGGTGGCGGCGAATTTGATGGTGTCCAGAATGCCCTTGGGCTGTTCCGCCACGGGCACGGGCTTGAAGGGTTGTTCCTCCTGCACCCGGGCCGGAGTTTCGATCTTGGGCTCGCGGAATTCTTTTTTCTCCGCGCCGGCATCCGGCGTTGGGTTTTCCGGCGCTCCCTGCGGCGGCAGGCCGGCGGCGATGTTTTCGGCGCGTTCGATTTCGTTGCTATGCCTTTTTTCAAACACGTGCTCAGCACCGCCCTGCTCAGTCACCACGTCGGCGCGGGCCTGGATGGCTTCGCGGTCGGGTTTTTGCGGGCCCTGGCCGAAGCCGCCTTTGGGGCGGAATCGCATTCCACGACGTCGCCGCGAAAAATTATTATTGCTCATAGTTCAGTATCCTTTTCGATGGATGTATATGTTTTGCATCAAGCCCAGTGCGATCAACGAGCATAGCACTGAAGATCCGCCGTAGGAAAGCAGCGGCAGTGGAACGCCCGTCACGGGCATGATGCGAATGTTCATGCCGATATTGATGAAGACGTGGCTGAAGATGAGCGTCACCGCGCCCACCGCCACGAGTTCACCCAGGCGATCGCGCGCCTGGCCGGCGATTCTCAATCCCGTGAAGAGAATCACCGCATACAGCGTGAGCACAATCACGCTGCCGACAAATCCTTCCTCCTCGGCAATCACGGAGAAAATGAAGTCGTTGTGAGCCACTGCTCGCGGCAAATAACCAAGGGCGTTCTGTGTGCCCTGCCGCCAGCCTTTGCCCGCCAGCCCGCCTGAGCCGACGGAAATCAGCGCCTGCCGGACGTTGTACTCATCGTCCAGTTGTTGTTGTCGCAGGCGTTGCAACTCTGCCGGTGTGGCGTTCGGCAGGGCAAAATGGGTGTAATCCCGTCCAAAATAAACCAGCAGCCGGTCGCGCTGATACGGCTGCATCGAAATCTGCCACCAGCCCGGCGGCAGGAACAGCATGTCCACTAAAAACAGCATAGCCAGCAATCCCACCCCGCCGACGAGCTTCAGCAGATATTTTCTCGGCGTGCCGGCAACGAACATCATCACCAGACCCGTGGGCAATAATACGAGGGCCGAGCCCAGATCCGGCTCCTTCAAAATCAGCGCGAACGGCAGGAGCAAAAGCCCGATGCCCTTCCAGAAATTCCACGGCTGCCGCAATTCATCCGCCGGCCGGCTCAGAAAATGCGCCGCCGCCAGAATGAACGCGACCTTGGCAAATTCGCTCGGCTGAAACTGGAAGAATTTGAGGTCAATCCACCGGCGCGCGCCAAAGCGCATCTGGCCGACATGCGGAATCATCACCGCCACCAAGCAGAAGATGGTCGCCCAATACACCACGAATGACCAGCGCGACAGCGTGTGATAATCCACCAGGCACAGCACCGCGCCCGCACCCAAGCCGAGCGCGTACCAGACGATCTGGTGAACCCACGTCTGGTCATACCACGGCAGCGCCACCGCCGATTCGTTGACCATCGTGGCGCTATACACGAACGCCGTGCCGAGGACCATCAACCCGGCCAGAGCGGCCAGATGCAACCGGTCGAGCCGGTTGTGACGTTCGTTGATGGGAAGATTGATCATTTTAGTCGGCCTGCTCCTGGTGCCGTAATGCGGCCGGGTTCGGCTTTTCGGTTCTTAAGATCTCTTCGTAAATGTCATGCGCTATTGGCGCACAGACGATGCCTCCGGAGCCGCGGTTTTCCGATTGGACCATGACCACAACTGCGTAATGCGGATTTTCATACGGCGCAAACGAGGCGAACCAATAATTCCAACTGGTCAACTGGCCTTGCTCATTCTTGACCTGGGCCGTGCCGGTTTTCCCGCAAATGCGCATGCTGGTGCCGGACACCACCGCCGCCCGGCCGGTGCCCTCCGGGTCCTCGGTTTCTGCGAGCATGGCGTCTTGCAAAATCTTCAAGCTGCGCGGATGCACGCCCAGTTCGTTGCGCACGAAGCCCGAGGGGAATACTGTCGGCGCTTCGCCCGAGGCCGGGTCCTGCGGCTCGATGCGGCCGATGAGCCGCGGCTCAAGCACCTTGCCACCATTGGCCATGGCGGAAATCAGCACGGCAATTTGCATGGGGGTGACCTCGATGTCGCCCTGCCCGATGCACAGGTTGGCCGTGTCGCCGTCATGCCAGCCGGAACTTTCCACGTCCGCGAGTGACGGGAAAACGCCCTTGGTTTCCTGGCGCGTCAGCAGGCCGGTGCGCTCGCCCAGGTGAAATTTTTCCCCCATGCGGACAATGTTTTCAATGCCCGTCCGCAGACCGTTGGTGATAAAATAGGTATTGCAGGAACGGAGAATGGCACGGCGAAAATCGTACTCTCCCGGCAGTGCGGTGTCGCGTATGGGCCGGCGTCCGACCACAATGTACCCGTGACCCGGATCCTCGGGGTTCGGCGGATTGTAAATCTCGGCGTTGGGGTTGAGTCCGTTTTCCAGACAAGCCAGCCCGACCACCGTTTTGAAAATCGAGCCGGGCGCGTAATTTTCATACGTGGCGCGATTGATTTGCGGGCGCAATTTCGGATCGTTCAAGCGCGCCGGGTCGTTGGCGGGGTAATCCGGGTTGATGGCCGGTGACGAAACCATCGCCAGCACATCCCCCGTGCGCACGTCCATAACCACCACCGCCGCGCGCACATCCGCGCCCAGATGCGCCACCAGCGACCGTTCTGCCGCCTGTTGAATGTCGAGGTCCATTGTCAACACGACGTTGTGGCCCGGTTCCGGCCGGTTCCATACATTTTCGGTCTGGCGATAGCCAAGGTTGTTGACGAGCACGGCCGCCGCGCCCGCGCGCCCGCGCAATTGCGCGTCGAACCCGGCTTCCACGCCGGCCGCGCCGCGATAATCCGGCAGCCGGTACGAGAAAAATGCGTCCTCGCCCTCCGAGGAACTGTCATCGCGCAGCACATAGCCGAGCAAATGCGCCGCCGCCAGGCCATTGGGATAAGTGCGAACCGGCTGCAAGTCCAAATCCACGCCCAGGCCGCCGGGATATTGCTCCTCAAAGCGCGCGATTTGCGCGTCATTGAGATTGGGCAGCAACGGATATGGCAGCGCCAGCCGCGTGTCGTAATGGCGGTTGAACTCCGCCGCCTCCAGCGTCAACGGCTGGCCGAGCCGCTGGCTGACTTGTTCCACCACGCCGGCCGCCACGCGGAAACGCGATTGTTCACGCAGCTGTTTCAATTGACCGGTAGCGAATGCGAATTGTTTTCGCTCGGCCTTGGTCAGTGAACGGTCCAGTTTTTTCTCCTCCGTGGCAATGCGTTGTCTCTGGCCGGCGCGCGCCTGCGCGAGCGCCTGGCCATAGGCGGCATCGAACGGTTTGCGCAAATCGTCGAGGTAAAGGCCGAGGTTGTAGCGGGCCCGGTTTTCAGCGAGCACCCGGCCGTTGCGGTCGAGAATTTTTCCGCGAACGGCGGGGATGCGGACAGTGCGATACGATTGCGTTTCCAGATGGCTCTCGTATTTGCGCGCGGAAACGACCTGCACCCACCACAGGCCGGCCAGCAAAATCAGCAAGCCGCCCGTCAGCGCCACCGCCAGCAGGCGGAGTTGCGGATCGTTCTTTTTCAGTTCGTCGAAAATCAGCATCGGTTACAAATGTCCGCGCCGGATTTCCCGGTCGGGACGGAAACTGGTTTCGGTCCGGGGCTGATAACCGAGCGTGCGGTCGCACCAATTAAACAGCGCGAAAACCAACGGCGTCGCCGCCGCGCCGCCCGCGGTCATCACCAGCCATTGCCAGAGCGAGCCCCAGCCCAGCAGGGGTTGTTTTCCGGCAGTCAATAAAAGCAGGATGGTCAGCACCGGCACGATGGCGCTGGCCAGGGTGCCAAGGACGAGTTGCGCAAATGACAGATCGCGCAAAATCAGGTCGCGCCGCAGATAAATCACGAAACCGACGGCGTAGAGCGGCAGGATGCTGGCGCCGAACGGATTGGCGGACAGCGCGTCGAACCACAAGCCGCCCAGCACGGCGAGCAGCGAGATGGTGGCAAGGTCCGCGTACAACGCCGCATACACCATCAGCACCGGCAGCACATCCACCTGCGCGCCGAGCCAGTGACGCAGGACGGGAAACGTCGCCTCGCCAAACACCGCGAGCAACGCGGCGGCGAGAATTAAAATGGTTCGGAATAGGTTCATGGAAACAGCACCCAGACCTGTTCGAGCGCGCCGAGGTCGGCGGCCAGTTTCACGCGCGCCTCGGTGTAAAGGCCAAATTCAACCGGGCGCGAATCCACCATCTGGCCGATGGGAATACCCTTGGGAAAAACGCCGCCAAGGCCGCTGGTGATGACATTCTGGCCGGGCTTCAAATTCGCGTTGCCGGAAAGATAGGTCAAATCCACGAGCGCCGTGTCCAGCAGGCCGCCCGCGCTGATGACCCCCGTATCGCGCGCCGGATTTTCCACGAGCACCGAGACGCGGCAATTCGGGTCGCCAATCAAAACGACCTGCGAACGCGTAAGGCCGACGGAGGAAACCCGGCCCACCAGGCCGGCGGCGGTGAGCACGGGCAGATTTTCCCGAAGCCCGTCGCGGCTGCCGAGGTCAATCTGCACGGTGCGCCACCAGTTGGCCGGGTCGCGCATGATGACGTTGGCGAGCTTGAGTTTCCACGGCACCTGCTGCTGCCAGCCGACCAGGGCGCGGAGCTGGCTGTTTTCGCGTGCAATGGCGGCGGCTTGCAAGGCTTGAACTTCAAGCACTTCATTGGTGGTGCGGAAATTTTCGATTTGCCGCAGCAGTTCGCGCCGGGGCAGGACTGTATTGGCCAGATCGGCAGGCAGTTGCTGGGTCGTGTTGGCCAGGCCGAACAGCGGCAGAAACAAACTGCCGGCGGCGAGCTTGAGGCGGGCGGTCACGCGCGGCGGCAGGCTGAGAATCAGCAGTGCCAGCAGCGTCACCGCGCCGAGCGCGAGATAATTTTTCTTTCTAAACATCCTGCGACTGCGGCCTTTTCAGCCGCGTGCAGGTGAACGTGCGGGCCATCGGCCACGCAGGGGCGGGAAGTCAATATTTGGCGTTGGTCGCGACGCGCTTGAGGAATTCGATTTCCTGCAAGACGCGGCCGGTGCCCTCGGCAACGGCGCTCATGGGGTCATCCGCGAGATGGACTGGCAGGCTGGTTTCTTCGGCCACCAGCCGGTCTATGCCGCGCAACAGCGAGCCGCCGCCAGCCATGACTAAGCCGCGATCCACTAGGTCGGCGGCGAGTTCGGGCGGACAGCGTTCCAGCGTGAGGCGGACGGATTCCAAAATGCTCGACAACGGTTCCTGCAACGCTTCGCGAATTTCCTCGGAACGAATGGTCAGGGTTTTGGGCAGGCCGGAACTCAGGTCGCGGCCTTTGACATCCATGGTCAATTCCTGTTCCAACGGAAACGCGGAGCCGATGCGTATCTTGACTTCTTCCGCGGTGCGTTCACCTATCATCATGTTGTAGGCGCGCTTCATGTGCGCAATGATCGTTTCGTCAAATTCGTCCCCGCCCACCCGCAGGCTGCGGCAGAAGACGATGCCGGCGAGGGAGATGATTGCGATTTCGCAAGTCCCGCCGCCGATGTCCACGATCATGTTGCCCGCCGGCTCATGCACCGGCAAACCGACGCCGATGGCGGAGGCCATCGGCTGCTCAATCAAATATACCTCCCGCGCGCCGGCGTGGGTGGCGGAATCTTTGACAGCCCGTTTTTCCACTTCCGTAATGCCCGAAGGCACTGCAACCACGACTCGTGGTGCAATCAATTTGCGATGGTGAACCTTCTGGATGAAGTGGCGGAGCATGGCCTCGGTGATTTCGAAGTCGGCGATCACGCCGTCTTTCATTGGCCGGATGGCCACGATGTTGCCGGGCGTGCGGCCCAGCATTCGTTTGGCTTCGGCCCCGACGGCCAGCACATTGGTCGTGCCCGCCTGGATGGCTACCACTGAAGGTTCGCGCAGGACGATTCCGCGATCCCGCACATAGACGAGGGAGTTGGCTGTGCCCAGGTCTATTCCAATATCGTTGGAGAACAGGCTTTTAAATTGCGCAAACATGAATTCGCCTAACGCGGCATAGTTAATCCATTATGTCCGAAAAGGTCAAGCAGTGATTAATGGATGGTGTGTCTTTATGAATCCGCTCGAACTTTCTTTCAAGGACAATAACGATTTTCGACCTCGTTTTGCTCCGTTTTAGGGTATCCCCACACCCTTCCCCACATGGGGAGGGGTAGTGATTTCAAATCGTCCTTTGTTCACAAGGGTATTGTCGCTATTTTGAATTTTGAGACCCCCCCGACTTCGGTCGGTTTTATGGCTCGCGCGGCGGCTGTTAATTGGAGTGGATGCCGCGCTCGCCAAAAACCTCCCTCGTCGCTCACGCGACAACAACGGGTTCACCCACGGACGGGTTAGAACGTGGTGTAAAGGACGCAAATGTCCTTTACGAGTGAACGGGTAAAACGGGTTGGCGCGGGAGCGTAACCGCTCCCTTGCCCGAAGACGGGTTGTAACGGGTATCCGCCAAAGACTTGAGAGCTTTCGGCGACTGTCGGGGATGTCCGCCTCACCCCCCGAACCCCTTTCGGCTGGACACACCCGCCCGTCTTGAAACATCCCAAGACTTAGGCGGAAGCGGGCGGGCGAGCCGGAGCGGGCTTTCTTCCAGGTATTCAGAAACCCGCCCCCGCTCGCTGATCCGCCCTGACTGGTTTTAACAGGTTTGACTGATTTCGGCCAAAGCCGGGACGGGTAAGGAAAAAGCGTCAGCCGGAGCCGACGCCTTTTTTGAAATTTGTTCCCGATTATTTGATCGGGGTAAGGTTGAAATTGTCGTCACTTTCGCCAACGGCAGTGTAAAACCCGTTTGTATCGGCTGTCACCGGAGTGTGGAATTCAATCGGGACTGTTTTGTCGTTTTCCTCATCGTGCAAAATAACGACCGTACTTTTTTCACTAATCGGCGTAACATTCAGGACGCGATAATGGTTGCCGTGATTAAGTGAACACGGGCGGCCAAAAAGCCCATGATTACGAAGTTCACCCCAAGTTGCGAGGACTGCCATGACAGCACACATGGTGCAGAATTGCACCCGATACCATTTTCGGTTGTCTACGGCACACCACGCGACCAGCAAAATTCCCATTACAGGAAGTGCAAAAATAAAGAACATAAAGAATTCCTCCGAACCATCCCCAGCAATGGTGATTGTTTGTTGTGGGTAGGCCAAACACGGAAAGTGTCGCCATAGCCCGGAAATGCCGAGAAATTCAGCATTTTTGGGCTATGGCGATGTTTGCAAGAAATTGTCGAAGGGCGTTCAAGAGAATTCCACCATAATTCGCTAAAAATTGCAAATGGCTGTCCCGCTTCGCGGGGCGGCTAAAGACTTGAACGCTTTTCTCCTGTCGGCTGGCCCTTCGGCAAACAGCCTGTAGTCGAAAAGGCATTCAAGACTTTAGCCGAGGGAATTCGCAGGCGAGCCAGCACGAAAAAAACCCCTACGCGAGCTTGGGGCATTTTTCATGCACGCTCGCTGATCTGCTCATACAAATTTACGAGTGACGCCTGGCGTCACTTTTTTATGGATTCGGCTTTCAGCCGACTTTTTTAATTCCCCCCGCCCCCTCGCCGGATTCAATACGGATGCGGGTTTGTTCGCCGCGCCCTCTTCCCATTATACCGTCCGGTCAAGGTCGTTCCAGCCCAGCCCGGTCGAAGTCGTTCCACCGCGCTCGCCCAACCTGTGACTACGGACGGTGCGTCCAGAGGGCAGAGCGGCGAACGCCACTCCGCAAAAGTCGAATTTTATCAGCCAATCAAAAATTACGATGACATATGTGAATGACTACCGCACCAAACGCATCATCGTTGACCGCGAACGCGCGCCGATTGTCAAAGAGGCGTTTGAGCGATATGCCACCGGCAAGGTAACGTTGGATGATCTGCGCCATTTTTTCGCAGACCACAACATCCGCTCCCGCAACGGCAAGCTGCTTTGCCGCGCTTTAATCACCAACATGCTTTCAAACCCCGTGTATTACGGTCATTTTCGCTATGTGGGCGAAGTGTATGAAGGCACGCACGAACCGCTCATTTCCAAACAGCTTGCCGACCAAGCGCAAGCCGTCTTGAAGAAACGCTACAAATGGTCGCCCTTTGTGATGCCAGTCAAGCCGAAGGCGTTTCTTGGCCTGTTGCGTTGTTCGACCTGTGGCGGTGCCATCACCGCCGAGATTCAGAAAGGCCACACGTACTACCGTTGCACCAAGAAAAGCAATGCAGCGTTGAGATTATTATGCAGACAGCCCTACATTCGCGAAGAAGACCTGACCGTTGAAATTTCAGACCTGTTAAAACCATATTCGCTTCCGGCGGAATGGGCAGACGAAATGCTGACACGGGTTAAAGAGGAAAAGAAACAGTCCGCGCGATCTGGCGCGGTCATGGCAGAACAAAAGCGCAGGGAGATTGAAAAGATCAATCTCCGCCTCCAAACGCTTCTGGACTCATTTTTGGACGGTATCATTGACCGCGAAACTTACGTCACGGAGAAGGCCAAAAGAATGAGCCAGAAGAAATCTTTGGAGGAGCAAAGCAGCGCGCTTTTGAAAGGCCGATCCAATTGGCTCGAACCGTTCCAAAGTTGGATTTTAACCGCTAGAAACGCGGGCGAAATCGCTGTTTCGGGTTCTCCACAGGAGAAAAAGGCTCTCGCTCAAAAAGTGTTTGGCTCGAACCTTGTCCTCGACTGCAAAAAAGCCCGTGGTTCTTGCGTAAAACCGTGGTCTTACCTCCTCGACAACTCGTCGAATGGTGGAATGGTGCCAGCGACTGGAATCGAACCAGTGACCTCGGGCTTATGAGTCCCACGCTCTAACCAACTGAGCTACGCTGGCAACCGAGACCGGCAGTACATTTTGTACACAAACCGCGCGCTGTCAAATACGAACCATACCCGCGAAAAAACCGGCTTGGGCAAAAAACCGGCCTGAACCAAAATCCAGCCCTGCTTTTGCCAGCCCGTCAAACACCGTTCACGCTTCGTACAAAGCGGTCCGCCAATCGAGGCAAGACCTCTTTTGCCCGTGATGGGGAAAGACGCCGAGGTCATTATTTTTGGTGGCGAATTAATTCCATATGAACCGCCATTACCATCTCGATCCGCAGGCCACGCCGCCGCGTCCTTCACTGCTGGCGGCGGATGAGTTCGAAATTGCAGAGCCGCACTTCGGGTTTGCCCATGGTGTCGAGCACCAGGTGCTGCTCCGAATCGAAGGAAATCAGCAGGTGATCGGGTTTGAGATTGAGGTCTTCCAAACCGCAATGAGCCTGCCGGCGCGTGACCATCTGCGTCAGTTCCTCCATGGTTTGTTTGGAAATCAGCTTGTTGGTGCAGGCACGTTTGGCGTTGACGGCCCGGTAGTATTTTCCGTCCTGCGCCGCGAGCAGTTCGTCCGGGCCGTTCCAAAAACCCCAGATGGTGATGTAATCGTATTCCTTGCGCACGACCGGTTGCCCGTCGGGCGTAAGAAAATCCGCCAGCGCGGCGAATCGCCGTTCGTCGGACACCGGTCGGGCGGAGCCGCGCGGACGGCCGGTCATGTAAATGGCGCGCGGATAAACCGTCTTCACGCCGTGGCGGCTCATTTCAAATGCAAAGGCAAATTCCTCGAAGGGACTGTTGAAGCCGTAGGCCCGCGCCGCCTCCTTGTGGGCATCGGGATTCTTCAGCCACGGCGAGTCGCCCATGCGCGAGACCTTCCACACCAGATTGATGTTGTCCTTGGTGCGCGTGTGGAAAATCTGGTTGCAGGCGGACAATTTTTTCTTGGGCGTACGACGCCAGCGTTCCGGCAGAAAATAATTGAACAGGTCCGGGTCCTTGCCCACCACCCAGAGCAATCCCCCCGTGCTTTCGGCGCGGCCAAAAATATAATCCACCCCCAGCACGTTCGTGGCGCGCAGATGCGCCGGCATCGGATTGGCGGCGTCCGTGTCGAACCGGCGGGCCATGTGCTTGAGGTAAAGCTGCCGGTTGACGCTCCGCACGGCCCGTTCGTGTTCGGGAGTGCGTTCGAGCAATTCGTAATCCACCAGCGCGTAGGCAAATTGATCGTTATGGTCGCGCAACAATGTCTTGTCCGGCTGCGGACGCAGAATGATGTGCGCCGGTTTCATGTCCACCACGCGGCAGCCTTTCTGCCACAACTCATGCGTGACCAGACTGGTGACGCGGGCGAGAAATTCCGCTTGCGCCCGGCCTTCCAGCCCGAATTTTTCCGCCGTGTCCACCGCGTCCAGACCCTTGATCCAGCCGAACAGCACGACGTATTGTCGCAGGATGTCAATCTCCACGCCGGGATGCCGTGTTATCTTCGCGCGGATTTTGTCCTCGGACCGGCCCGTCTGCCAGAGCTGCAACCGCTCGCTCGGCACGTAGATCGCCAACGGGAGCTGGGTGCGGATGCGAATGGCCGTCGGGCCGGCTTCGCCCCGGCGCAGCTCCATGAGCAGTGAAAATTCCTCGAACGGACTGTTGAATTCCGCCTGGATGAATTTGTTGACCGTGAGGGTATCGAACGGGACCATTTCGCCCACGCGCGACCATTTGACGACCAGGTTCAACACCTTGCCGTTCACCGGGCGCGTCGGCACCTTATAAACCATGCTCGTGCCCTCCAGCCGCTCGCGCTTGGCCTCGAACCACTCGCGCGCATACCAGTTCTCCGGCAGCAGGTTTTTCCAGAACGGCAGTCCGAAGCGTGTGAGATACAAGTCGCCGCCGTCCTCCGTCTTCAAGTGAATGTAATCCACTCCCAGCAGCGAGATGGCGCTGTTCGCCGCCGGCAAATCCGCCGGCAAAACCGGCGGCGGCGGCGGATTGGAAACGGATGCCGTCACGGCGGAAATTTTTGAAGCTGGTATTGACATTGGAACGCTCTGGATGTTATTGCATTTTTTCTCTAACACCTTAGCCGCACGGGACCAAAAACTGTACCGCGACAGAGGAACTGACCGCGCCAACGGCGAGATTCCGGCGACTGGAAAACAAAATTACTTGCCAAGCAGCTTGGCCTTTTGCGCCTGATATTCCTGATCGGAAATAGCTCCTGACACCTTGGCTTTCTGCAAATCAATCAACTGCTGGCCCGTGGTCGGCACAATGGTTGCGCTTTTGCTGCCGCCACCCACTTGCCAGGAACACCCGGCAAGCAATGTCATGGCTGATATAACAACTAATATGGGAATGAATAACTTTTTCATGGGATTTTGTCGGGTATGTTTGTTTTGGTATTATGTGCAATGCTGCCTTGACCGCCGCGCGGGACCAAAAATGTGGACCCCGAAGCGGAACTCGAACGACCAACCGTCATGGCGATTGTCAGACACATTGGAAACAACTAAAGGTGATGATGAAACCCCACCGCCCATATTAATGTCAACCAGGCGATGGCTGCCAATGTGAACAGCACCTTTGTTGGAATCAATCTCACACAAAAAGATGTCGCCAAGAGTAAAACAAGCCCGGCAGTCACAGAGTAAAGCCAGATCATCACAGCTCCGGCATTGTCCAGAAAATGACTTCCCAAGTGCGCAAAAAGCCAGATAAAAATTGGAACGAGGAAAAGAATGCTGCCACCCAGGCGCCAGTCTTTGGGAGCTGCTTTTTCCCGCCTCTCGTCTTCAACCAGACGCGCAATAAAAGTTTTGAGCCGAGTTTTCATTGGCTGGCCATACTACACCGAACAATCAAGCACGCTGAAGAAACAAGATGCTATGGGCTGCTCTTTCATATCGCGATTCGAGCTTAATTCCTTTACCGGCAAGGGCAAGTTCCATTATTTCCAGGAATGCTCCCAAACCCCATTCCCAACGCGTTGCATTTTTTCGTTTCATTTGGCTCGAATCGTGGTTAAACAGTTTCAACATTAAATGAATATTGATTCGACGACTTTTCCGTTGCGTCCGGCATGGGTTGAAATTGACCTCGCACGGCTGCGCCGTAACCTGCAACTCATCCGCCGCGACCTGCCCCCCAACGTGCAATTGCTCGCGGTCGCAAAGGACGAGGCCTACGGCCACGGAGCGCTCGACGTGGCGCGCATCGCACTCGAAGAGGGCGCCTGGGGCTTTGGCCTCAGCACGCTCGAAGAGGCGATGACCCTCCGTAAGGCTGGCATCACCGCGCCGCTTCTTCTGCTCGGCGAACGGCAGGAAGCTGAATTGCCCTGGTGTGTGGAACACAATCTGACCGTCTGCGTCAATGAACCTCACACCGTCCGCAAACTCGCCCGAGCCGCCGCCGCCAGCAACAAGCGCGTGCCGGTGCATGTGAAAATTCACACGGGCATGAGCCGCTTCGGCGTGCGCTGGGACGAGGCGTTGCCGCTCATCGAACAAATTGGCGCCGAGAAATCGCTGTTGCTCGAAGGCGTGATGACCCACTTCGCGCAATCCGACGAGATGGACAAGACATTTGCCAATCTCCAATTCTCCCGCTTCAACGAAGTTCTTCAGGGACTGGCCGCGCGGGGTGTCTCCGTGAAGCTGCGCCACACCTGCAACAGCGGCGGGTTCCTCGATCTGCCGCATGCGCATCTCGACATGGTCCGCGTTGGGATTTTGATGTATGGCGTTTTTCCGTCATCGGTCTGCCGGCGGATTCCCGGCATCGAACCGGTCATGTCTGTGAAAGCGCGCATCGCGGCGATCCAAAAAATGAAGCCCGGCGAAGTCGTCGGCTACGGCATGCGTTACACCGCGCCGTCGGAGCGGCGGATTGCCGTGCTGCCCATCGGTTATGGCGACGGTTTCCCGCGCGTGCGAAACCAGGGCGGCGCGCTCATCTACGGAAAGCGCGCCCCGCTCGTCGGCGGCATCGCGATGGACGCGCTGATGGTGGACATCACGGACATCCCCGAGGCGCAGATGTGGGACGAGGCCGTCATCATGGGCCGCCAGGGCGGCGAGGAAATCACCGTGCACGACCTGGCGAAGCTGAAAAACTCGGTCAGCTACGAAGTGCTCACCAGTTGGCGGCTGCGCCTGCGGAGAAAATCCGTGAATGGCAAAAACAAACAATGAAACTTCTTTTCTCCGAACAAAACTCCGACTACGAACATTACCAGTTTCCCTACGCCGTCTGGGCCGTGCCGGAACCGGGCGAAACGCCGGCGGACATTTTCAACGCCGGATTCCTGCCGTCGTCGCGCGACCTCGACCGTTTTTACCTCTGCCGCCAGGTGCGCGTAAACCTCGCGAAGTTCAAGCCGTCATCCGAGAACCGCCGCATCCTGCGCAAGGGCGCGGGCATTGACGTGAAGCTCGTGCCGCGCGACAAATATAATTACACGCCGGAACGCCGGGAATTTTTCAAGACTTACGCCGACATCAAATTCGGCAAGGACGTGATGACGTTCGAGCGGCTCGACGCGCTGTTCGGATCGCCCATCATCTCGCATCTGCTCGTGTTCACCGACGCGAAGACCGGAGCGGAAATCGGCGTGGCGACGCTTTACATCGAGGGCCGGGAGCTCGCCTATTATTATTACGCGTTCTACGATTTAAACTACTACGCACGCAACCTCGGCATGTTCATGATGACCTCGGCGGTGGAACTGTTCGCCGAACGCGGCTTCCAGCATTTCTACCTCGGCACGTGCTATTCGCAAACCGCACTGTATAAAACGCAGTTTGCCGGCGCGGAGTTTTTCAACGGCTTCCGCTGGTCGGGCGACCTGGATGAACTTAAATTCATCATCAAGCGTGACAAAAAGGAACTGGACCAGCATCTGCTCGAAACCGTGGAATACCGCGCGGAGTTTTACAGCGGCAACCTGGAAAAAATCACGAACGCGAGCGAGTTTCGGGTGAAGGTAAAACCGTCAATACGCGGTTAAGAAAGCCAATTGCCACACGATATATTAAAGCCCGCCCGTCAGAAATTGCAGTCGCTGGTTCCAGGCTTTATTTGTCACCGGACAAAGACGCTGGCAGGGATTTTACGTGCGGCTTGGAAACGTTTTGTATTGGATTTTTGTGGTACGCCTGGAGACGCTGGGCCCGACTCAGCAACTTTTCCACCTTTGAGACGAGTTCCTCTGGAACAAACGGCTTTACGAGATAATCCGTGGCGCCAGCGTCAAATGCGACGAACTGGCTGATGTGACTGCATAAACCGGTCAGCATGAGAACCGGGATGGAGGCGGTGGCAGGATTCCCCCGCAAGGTTTCACAAACGGCAAACCCGTCCATTCCCGGCATCATCACGTCCAGCAAAATCAAATCGGGTGACACTGTCCGGGCCTTTTTGAGGGCTTCAACGCCGTTGGCGGCGGTGCCAATGGCAAAACCCGCTGCCTTTAAACTCAAGCGGGTGACTTCAAGCTGATCCGGATCATCTTCAACTACCAATACCTTCCTTCGCATAAATATCGTTCGGAAGCAGCAGGAATAATGCCGTGCGAAATATGAAAACTGCCTTGGTTTTGCTGGATTTTTTCGGAATGCCGCAAAAAAAATTACCCGGATGCCCCCGATAAATTCGCTGGCTCCAGCGTCATCGGCTCGCCGTGATTCAGAAACCCTTCGCAGATGCGGAAGAAATCTGCTTGGGTTGTCACGCGGCGGATTTCGTGCAGGAACTTCTCGCCCACACCCTCGCCGATGAAGTTCATGAATTTTTTCATCCGCTGCACCTGCGCTGGTTCAGGCACGCCGGCCGTGACCTCGGCGTCCCAAAGCTCGCGGATGTAGGCCAGCACGTCGCGCCCGGACGGCAATTTTATTTTTTCTCCGCGAAGCTGCTGGCGGATCTGGTCGAAAATCCACGGATTGCGAATCGCGCCGCGCCCGATCATCAGGCCGCGCGCCCCGGTCTCCGCCAGCAACGCCTGTGCCTGCGCCGGCCCGTGTATGTTGCCGTTGGCCAGCACCGGGCAACGCAATTCGCGCGCCGCCCGCGCAATGAGGTCGTAGCGCACGCCGGGCCGGTACATTTGCACAACCATGCGCCCGTGGACGGTGAGCAAATTAATCGCATGTTTCGCAAACAGCGGCAACAGCGTGTCGAACTCGGCGGGCGACTTGAAGCCGATGCGCGTCTTGACGGTGAACGGAATCGTCACCGCATCGCGCAGCGCGCCGAGGATGGCGTCAATCTTTTGCGGCTCGCGCAACAGGCCGCCTCCCGCGCATTTGCGATAGACGACCGGCGCGGGACAGCCAAGATTCAACTCAATCGCCGCAATGGGAAATTGCTGCAACTCCTTCGCCGTATGCACGAGCGCCGGAATGTCGTTGCCGATGAGCTGGGCGACAACGGGGCGGCCGGTGGGATTTTCGGTGATGGACCGGAGAATCCACTTGTCGGGTCGCGAATTATCATGCACGCGGAAGTATTCCGTCCAGTAAGCGTCCGCGCCACCGTAGCGCGCCAGCACGCGCCAGAATTCGAGCGTGGTCACGTCCTGCATCGGCGCGAGCGCCAGCACCGGCGCGCGGCCACGAAGCAGGTTCAAAAAGGTTTCGGACGGAATCACGAGGCAAGTTTTGGGTGATGCAGATTTTACGCGCTAGCCGTCTTGATTTCCGCAACCGTGCTCATGCCAGTTAATCTAACCAATCATGCGCCAATCGGCAAGGCGCGCGGATGTCAGTGCGTTCCCAGGAAAAGTAAAAACTGGAATGCGCTCGCCTGGCGCACCCTCCTCAAAGCAGCAGCTAATTTTAAAAAACAGTGCTTCCTATTCACCGGCAAATCGGCTATAATCTTACCAGCGTCGGTTTCCGACGGATTCAGCCAGGGTGTTTCAAGGAGCACCTTCCCGTGATTCCGGCCTTTTCTGTCGTGAGCTTTTCTCCGTGTGGAGCGAAGCGCTGGTGGTGCGGTATATATTATGTTACAGCCAAAGATTATTCAAGGCGGAATGGGCGCTGCCGTGTCCGGCTGGACTTTGGCGCGCACTGTTTCCAAATTGGGACAGATGGGCGTCGTTTCCGGAACGGGACTCGCCATCATCCTTGCCCGCAGCCTGCAACTGGGCGATCCCGAAGGCCATCTGCGCCACGCCCTGAGCCTGTTTCCCGTTCCCGAAGTTGCCGCGCGCGTGCTCGAGAAATACTTTGTGCCCGGCGGAAAATCTCCGGCAACGCCATACAAACTCGCGGCTATGCCCACGCTCCGACCCGGCCCGGCGCTCGTGGAATTGACGGTGGTGGCCAACTTCGTGGAAGTGTTCCTGGCCAAGGAAGGCCACAGCGGACTGGTCGGAATTAATTTCCTCGAAAAAATCCAACTGCCCACCCTGCCCTCGCTTTACGGCGCGATGCTCGCCGACGCGGATTACGTGCTCATGGGCGCCGGCATACCGCGCGCCATTCCCGGCGCGCTGGATCGTCTGGCGCAAGGCGAGCCGGCCCAGTTGAAAATTGATGTCATCGGTGCGCTGCCCGGCGAGGAATTTCTTTCCACGTTCGACCCGAGCGCCTTTTTCCACGGCCAGCCACCCGTTTTGAAGCGTCCGCAGTTTCTGGGCATTGTCGCTTCGGTGACTCTCGCCATGACTCTGGCCAAAAAGGCCAGCGGACACGTGGACGGCTTCGTCATTGAAGGCGACACCGCTGGCGGACATAACGCCCCGCCGCGCGGCCCGATGCAACTCAACGCCATCGGCGAACCAATCTATGGCCCGCGCGATATCGTTGACCTCGAAAAAATTCGCGCGCTGGGCCGGCCCTTCTGGCTGGCTGGTTCGTATGGACGTCCGGGTCGGCTCGCCGAGGCCTTGCGACAGGGTGCCTCCGGCGTTCAGGTGGGAACGGCCTTTGCGTTTTGCAATGAATCGGGGCTGCGTCCCGAACTCAAGCAGCAGGCTTTGCAAATGAGCCGTGCCGGCACCGTGCATGTTTTTACCGACCCGGTTGCCTCGCCCACTGGTTTTCCATTCAAGGTGGTTCTGATGCCCGGGACGCTTTCAGAAGCCGATCAGTATGCGGCCCGGACGCGCATCTGCGACCTGGGTTATCTTCGGCATCTTTATCGCAAACCGGACGGAACGCTGGGCTACCGTTGCCCGGCCGAGCCGGTGGATGACTATGTCAAAAAAGGCGGGACGATCGAGGACGCACAAGGCCGCAAATGCCTTTGCAACGCCTTGGTTGCCAACATCGGTCTCAACCAAGTGCGTTCCGATTCGGAACAGGAATTAGCATTGATGACCGCCGGCGACGACGTCGCACATGTGGCAAAGTTTCTCAAGCCGGGTTGCGACACCTACTCCGCCGCGGACGTTGTGCGCTGCCTGTTGGACGAACCGGTTCACGTCAACGGAGCCAAGGTTTCAGCAACGCATCCAAGTCCGGTACCTGCGTGAACATCGTCGGCCGTCCCGCACTCTGGCTTCAAATTTCCGGCGGCGGAACCTTCTCGATGACGTGGATGCGGACGCGTTTGCACTGCTGACAGCGACCGAAGGTATAAGTCCGGCCAACGGCTTTGTATCGGATGCCGTATTTGCCAAAAGCCTCGGTGAAGTCGCACTTCAAGCAACGTATCTGCCAGCCGGGCGCACGCTTTTCCGGGTCCATCTTTTTCTTCGCCATTGGACCACTTGCTCTCATGCGCAATAATTTCTGCCCGTTCTGAATGCGTTGGCGAGCTTTTTTTCGCTTCGTGCCGGACACGAAGGGTCATTTTTCCTTGAGCAACACGTCCAAATCCAACGGATGTGTGAACATCGCCAGCCCGCCGGCGGATGTGCGCGGCCATTGCCCCTGCGGACGATCCCAATAAAGTTCCACGCCGTTGCCGTCCGGGTCGCGCAGATAAAGCGCCTCGCTCACACCGTGATCCGCCGCACCGTCCAGTTCGATACCCGCCGCCGACAAGCGGCGCAACGCATCAGCCAGCAGCGCACGGGTTGGATATAGAATCGCCACGTGATACAAACCGGTTGTGCCCGGTGGCGGCGGCACACCGCCCGCGCTTTCCCAAGTGTTCAAACCGATTTGATGATGATAACCGCCAGCGGCGAGAAATGCCGCCTGCGATCCAAAACGCTGGGTCAGTTCGAAGCCCAGCACGTCACGATAAAATGCCAGTGACCGTTCGAGGTCGGCCACCTTGAGATGCACGTGGCCAATCCTGACTTTGGCGTCAATGGGAACGGGTTGTCCGGCCATAATTTTTGGTTTGGGTTTCTGGGGAACCAATTTTTAACGACCAAACTCGCGCCGGGCGACCTCAAGCCCGCGTTCATAGGCGGCAATCAACCGGTCCCAGGCGGCGATGGCCTCCTCGTCAATTTGCCGGCGTGCCGCGTCAGCGTCGAACCACGCGATCGTGCGGGCGATGCCCTCGCGGTATCGCGTGGTGCAGACAAAATCAGGCACGAAGCGTTTGATTTTGGCGTTGTCGAAAACGGCGGAGTGCGACTTGTCACCCAACAACGTCCCCGTGTCTTCCGGAAGGCAGGCCGTGATGAAATCGGAGGCAATATGCACCAGCCGCGGAGCCGGAACACCCGCCGCTTCCGCCGTGAATTGATAAATCTGATTCCACGTCAGGACCTCATCGGAGGTAATATGGAAGGTGTTGCCAATCGCAGCCGGTTGCCCGAGCAACCCGATCAGGCCCTTTGCGAAATCGCTGTTATGCGTGATGGTCCAGAGCGACAGCCCGTCGCCGGGCACAATCACCGGCTTGCCCTGCCGCATCCGGTCCACTGCCGTATAACTCTTGAGCCAGCTGTTCACCGCGAGCGGCACGATCGTGTCACCATAGGTCAGCGTCGGACGCACCATTGTCACCGGAAACGCCTCCTCGCGCAGCGCGCGCAGCAAGCGTTCCTCACCGGCAATTTTGTTCCGCGAATAATCCCAGAATGGATTCACCAGCGGCGTGGACTCGGTAATGAGCCAATGCGCAAGCGGCTTTTGGTAGGCGCTGGCCGAGCTGATGAAAACGTATTGACCGGTACGGCCCCGGAAAAGCGCGATGCGTTGCTCGATCTCCGCCGGGGTAAACGCGATGAAATCCACCACGGCATCCCAGTTCTGTTTACCCAGCGCCACCGCCGTCGCCGCGGGATCGGCGAGGTCGGCCGTGATTTGATGCGTGCCCGGCAGCGCGGGGCGCCGGGCGCGATTAAGCAGCGTGACGTGAAATCCGCGCGCCATCGCCAGTTGGGTGCAGGCCGTGCTGATGATGCCGGTGCCGCCGAGGAAGAGAATTTTCATGGTTGGTCAGGTTTGGTTTTCAATCATCGCATGATCATGAAGCCATTATAGCATTGAAAATTTCGCCGTCTCGATAAAAAGCGAACGAACCATTCGATCCCGAATGGGCCCTGCCGGGGTGGCCGGGAACAGTGATGTCTGAAGGGGTTTAATTTCACTCGCCCGGGCGCAATGGCGGGGATAAATTGACCGCCGTCACAAATTTCATGGAAAAACCTTTTCAAAGTTTTTTTTGGGCTGGCTGTGGCGCGCTTTTATTGGCGCTGGTTTCCTGCACGCCCCGGCAAAGCGAGACCCGGGATGAGCGGTTGAAATGGAATCTGGCCACGTTGCAGGGGGATTATGAATCGCAGGGACACCGGAACCCAAAATGGGACAAGGATGCCGTGGAAGCGTTGAAAAATTTCGCCGGGATCAGGGTCCAACCGGAAGACAATCTGGAGACGCGCGCCGACTTGGTCGGGTACTCGGCGGAAAGCGCGGTCAATGCCGGCTGCGATGATCCCCTGATAAAATATTTGTACTGCCGGTATGCGCCAGGAAGTTCCGCCAAAACGCTTTCGCAACGGCAGGACGAATTCCGCCTCATTGCGAAGGACATGGAGAAGAGCGGTTATTCGCCGGTGCGAAAATTTTACGCCAATGTCAGTGCGGCGGAATGGCTCTGGGCCCGGCGTAACACAAATCTGTGGCCTGAAGTCCGGCAATTCCGGTCGGTGGCGCTTGAAGATTTGGGCCAAGCGCTCCAGGACAAAACCCTGCCCGGGGAGGAAGCGTACCAGGCCTGCGATGCATTTTTTCAGATGGTCGGGCGCAACGACCGGGAGTTGACCAATGCCTATGTCACAATTCAAAAACTGCTCTTTAATAACCGGCCGAAATGGGCAACGGCCTATTTGATCAAGGCGGATTATTATTTACTCTATGCCTGGCACGGCCGGGGCAATGGGAATGCCGACCAAGTGACTGAGGAAGGCTGGCGCCTTTTTCGGGAACGGCTGGCGGAATCGGAACAAGCGCTGAACCGGGCCTGGGCGCTGGACCCGAAAAATGCGCGAACCCCCGTGCTCATGATCCAGGTTGCCGAAGGCCAGCAAAAAAAACGTCCGGAAATGGAGTCATGGTTCCAGCGCGCCATGAATCTGGATCCAAACAATTACGAGGCCTGCCGCGGCAAACTCCATTACCTTTACCCCCAGTGGTACGGTTCACGCGAAGACATGCTGGCCTTCGGCCGCGAATGCGTGGCCTCCACGAATTGGGGTGGGCACGTGCCGCTGATTCTGGTGGACGCCCACAGCGAGCTGGTCGGTTCCCTGTCAGCGGCAAACCGGGACGCCTATTGGGAATTGCCCGACGTCTGGCCGGACATCAAGGCCGCCTACGAAAAATTTTCCCAGGCCAATCCGAACGCCACCCGCTTTCGCTACCCCTACGCCGCCTACGCCTTCCGGTGCGGACAATGGCAGGATTTCAACGAACAAATCGCATTGCTCCGCAAAACCGGGGACGATTTGAATGTCAGCTATTTTGGCGGCAGAGAGGCGTTCGATAAAATGGTCGGAATTGCCGGACAGCAAAAATGAAAACTCTCGTCCGGAAACCGTCCCCACTCGACAAAACCCTGGCCGGGTTCTGCGTGAAATGCCCGGCCTGCCGGCGCGCACGAAAACAGCAGCGCGGCACCGCGTTCTGGCTGGTGAAAAAGATCGAATTGAAAATATGTCCGTTTTGCCGCGCCTACGAACGGGTCTATGGACGCAAAGCGCATGAGCGCCGAGATCCCAACGATTGCACGGTGCAAGTGACGAATTAATCTACCACCCAAAGGGCTTTGGCAAGCCCGGCTTCAGCATGGGACGGCTTCTCCGTCCACCCCATGTGCCGCGCAGTTCTTCCAGTGCCTGCTCGCACGCAATTGCCCGGGACAATCGGCAGCTCACCAAAGGAAAAACCTGGCAACTTGTTTTGCATCCTTGCGGCCCGGTTAAAATAGGGTATATTAATATATGAAATTAAAAAATGTTTTCAACCGGCTCGAGGCCGGAAAGGAGCGTGGATTATGTGGTCGTTGATTCCCTGGCTGCTGGCCGGGGGCGGGATTGGGACGGCGCTCGGCTATTACGGAAAATGTTCGTCCGGGACCTGTCCATTGACTTCGACATGGTGGCGCGGAGCCATTTACGGCGTGGTGGTGGGCGGATTGTTTTATTTTATTTCCGGCGGAAGCACTCCCGCTGCCATGAATAAATCCACAGCGAACGTCCAACTCATCAAGGAAGGCGAGTTTGACGCGGAAGTGGTTCAATCGCCTTTGCCGGTGGTGGTGGACTTTTACGCGACGTGGTGCGGGCCATGCAAACTTCTGGCGCCGATGTTGGATGAACAGGCCGGGCCGCTCACCAGCCGGGTGAAATTCGTCAAAATCAACGTGGATGAAGCGCCCGCCCTGTCCCAGCGCTTTGACATTCAAGCCATCCCCACGCTCGTCTTCTTCAAAAATGGCAACGTGGCCGACAGGCTGATCGGATTGCCTTCGGAAGACGCATTGAAAGCGCGACTGGAAACCTTTGCGAAACCAAACACCCCCGCCAAGGCTCCTGCTAAATGACAGGAGCCGGGTAAATCCCAGCGCATAAAATCGGTTGTCTTTCCCACCAGTGTGCGGTAGCAGTGGGCAAGATTGCCCATCAGCCTGCACCTCATAACCAAACCAAAATGAAACACCGCCCCATCGCCGCGTTAATCCTCTCAACTTTGCTGGCCGGCATGGCCGCGGCGGCCGCCGATCCACAAACACCGCTCACCGCGCAGCCTCCCGCAAACGGACTGACCTGGCTCACCGATCTGCCATCAGCTCAGGCCCGGGCCAAAACAGAAAAAAAATCCGTCCTGCTCTTTTTTCATGGTTCCGACTGGTGCGCGGTGTGCGTGGAGATGCAGCGCCAGGTATTTGACTCGCCCGCATTTGCCCAATACGCCCGCCAGGCGCTCGTGCTCGTGGACGTGGACTTCCCCGACAAACACAAACAGGCCGGGGAATTAAGACGGGCGAACTTCGCGTTGAAGGCCAGGTTCAATCTCAGCCCGGTGCCGGACGAAGGTTTTCCCACCATCGTCCTGTTGAGTGACACCGGTGAAACGGTCTTCCAGGAAACCGGCTATGCCGGTGGCGGCCCGGCAGAAGTCCTGCCCAAGCTGCAACGTCACACCGAAACCGGCGTGCCCGCCGCCGCCTACAAGAATTTGAGCGTTGATGAGTTTGCGCGCATGGCGGCGGATAAACAAAATGTGATTCTGGACGTGCGCACTCCGGCGGAATTCTCCGCCGGCCATATTCCCGGGGCCATGAATCTCGACTATAACGCGCCGGACTTTCAGCAAAAAGCCGCCGCACTCGACAAGAGCAAGACATATCTGGTGCATTGCGCTGTCGGCGGGCGAAGTGTCCGGGCGTGTGAGAAGATGAGTCGCTTGGATTTTCCAAACCTCTACAATCTTCCCGACGGCTTCAAGGCTTGGGCCAAGGCCGGCCAACCGGTTGAGAAGTGAATTCGTTGCCTTGGCTCAGGTCAGGCAGCGGGTTGCGAGTGTACCAGTTCGCACAGCTTTATCACCAGCCGGTTCTTCATGCCGTAATAAACGCACTGCCCCTCCTTTTTGCGGTTCAAGACGCCCCCGGCGGCCAGCAACGCGAGATGCTTGGACACGTTGGCCTGCGTGGTGCCGGTGGCGGCCACAATGTCGTTCACATTGAGCGGCACCTGGCAGACGGCCTGCAAAATCTTCAGCCGCATCGGTTCGCCGAGCAGCTTGAATTGCCGCGCGATTCCCGCCAGTTCGTCATCGCCGAGCAACCGTTTTATCTTTCCGTTTGACATAAAACTATTTAGTTATATGATTATACAACTATTATGACTGACACGCAAGGCCAAAAATCGGTTTCCCCGGTTGAACTCAACAAGACAATCGCTTCCGGTGGCCTGGTTGAACTGCTCGATGTGCGCACGCCCGGCGAGTTTGAATCTGCGCACGTGCCCGGCGCCAGGCTCATTCCGCTGGATGAACTGGACGCCGGGGCGTTCCTGAAGCAACGCGGGCAGGCGGCCCAGCCGGTTTACGTTCTGTGCCAGTCGGGCGGGCGGGCGCGTAAGGCAATTGAGAAATTGCAGCAGGCCGGGTTTGGCGGTTGCGTCCTCGTCGAAGGCGGCACGCAGGCGTGGATTGACGCCGGACTGCCGGTGACCCGCGGCGCCACCGGGGTCATCAGCCTCGAACGCCAGGTGCGCATCGCCGCCGGCTCGCTGGTGCTGACGGGCGTATTGCTGGCGAATTTTGTTCATCCCGGTTTCATCGGCCTTTCGGCGTTTGTGGGCGCGGGACTCGTCTTTGCCGGTGTCACCGATTGGTGCGGCATGGGCCTGCTGCTGGCGAAATTGCCGTGGAACCAAAAGTCGGCTTGCGCCTCCGGTTCCTGTTGCCAAACCAAGAATTGAATCGCATGAAAACTCCCCGAAGAATTATCATCGTGGGCGGCGTGGCCGGCGGTGCTTCCGCCGCCGCCCGGGCGCGGCGTGTGGATGAAAATGCCGAGATTCACATCTTCGAACGCGGACCTTACAACTCGTTCGCGAATTGCGGCCTGCCTTACTACATCGCGGGTGAAATTGATGATCGCGCCAAGTTGATCGTGATGACCCCGGAAAATTTCTGGGCGCGCTCGCGGGTTCACGCGCACGTCAATCACGAGGTGCTGTCCATCAACCGCATGGCCAAAACCATCCGCGTGAAAGCCGCCGATGGCGCGGAGCGCGACGTGGCCTACGATAAACTGGTTTTGAGCCAGGGCGCGAAGCCGATTGTCCCGCCAATTCCCGGCGTCGAATTATCGCACGCGTTCACGCTGCGCGATATTCCCGACATGGATCGCATCGCCGATTTCTTAAATGAACACAAACCACGCCACGCGGTGGTCATCGGCGGCGGTTTCATTGGATTGGAAATGGCCGAGGCGTTTCATCATCGCGGAATTCACGTGACCATTGTAGAGCGCAATCCGCACATCCTGCCCTTGCTCGACCACGACATGGCCACGCATCTGCAAAATCAAATCCGCGGCGATGATTTCGCTTTCAAGACCGGCGCGGAGGCCGCCCAGTTCACAAATGACGGCGTGGAATTTGCCGACGGCGGCAAACTTCCTGCGGACTTGATTCTATTGAGCGTCGGCGTGAAGGCCGAAGTGGAACTGGCCAGGATCGCCGGCCTCGAAATCGGGGTGACCGGCGGTGTGAAAACCAACGGGCGCATGGAATCTTCCGATCCGGACATTTATGCCGTGGGCGACGCGGCGGAGACGATGCACGCGCTCACCGGCGCGCGGGCACGCATCGCGCTGGCCGGCCCGGCCAACCGCCAGGGCCGCATTGCCGGTGCCAACGCGGCGGGTGCGCGGATGATTTATCCCGGCGCGCTCGGCACGTCCATCGTGCGCGTGTTGCACATGGTCGCCGGTTTCACCGGACTCAACAGCGCGCAAGCCGCAAAGGCCGGATTCAGTTTTTTCACCAGCCTCACGCGAGACAACAGCCACGCGCACTACTATCCGGGAGCGAAGCCCGTGCTGATCAAAGTCATTGCCGAGGAAGGTACCGGCCGTTTGCTGGGCGCGCAGGTGCTGGGCGAAAAAGGCGTGGACAAACGCGTGGATGTGCTGGCCACCGCCGTCGCCGGCAAGATGAGTGTGTTCGATCTCGAAAATCTCGATCTGGCGTATTCACCTCCCTTCGGCTCGGCGAACGATCCCGTCAACACCGCCGGTTTCGTGGCCGGCCACATCGCGCGCGGCGACATCGCCACCGTCGCGCCGGAAACCTGGAAGCCGGATGGTGAACTGCTGCTGGATGTTCGCGATGCGGATGAACTGATGGAATTTGGGAAACTGCAGAACGCCGTGAACATCCCGCTGACGCAACTCCGCGACCGGCTGGACGAACTGCCGCGCAACCGGCGCATCATCACCTACTGCCAGAAAGGCCAGCGTGGTTATCTCGCCGCGTGCGCGTTGCACGGGCACGGTTTTGAAAACGTGGCCAACCTGCGCGGCGGTTTCTTGCAGGCCAGACTCAACGGTCTGCCAATCGGGCCGGGCAAGTAAGCGCAATCAGTCGATCTCGTCGTCCGATAACTGCCTGAGCACCCTCCAACCACTGTTGGTGCTGGCCACAAGATGGTTGAGCCTGGTGAACTTGCCGTCGGGTGACCGACGAATCTCGACCACCACCACGATTCCGTCGTGGTAAGCCCAACGGTCAATGAAAAAACTTTCCACCCCCTTGAGGTCCGGCCACGCCTCCGTGGTTGCCTTCCGGAATGCCCGCTCCGAAAGCAGGGCGTTCTTCTTTCGCAGCTCCGGGTCGCGCGCCAGATCCAGGTCCGCGTTCAGCAGCGCCACCGTCCCCTCGATCAAGAAATTCTTGCAGGCGCAGACGGCTTCGATGCTCTTCCGGCGGTAGGCAGCCTCCAGGCAAAGAACGGCGCCTTCCGGCGTGCCGAAATCCTCTTCGACCGTAGGCAGCTCGCGCAACTGTTCCAAGGTCAGGTCTGGTGCGATGTTCTCTGGCATGGCTCCCGCCCAAACTATTATCCAGCCGCAATGATTGCAATCTGTTCCGCAAGTATTCACGGCATCCCCGCCAGTACAATTAGTTTATCCTCAAACCGGCAGATGGTGTTGTTCGCCGTGGAACGCCGCAAAGCCTGGCGCATGCTGCAAAGCAAAGGCGGCGTGGTGAACAAAGATTCTGCACTGCATCAATGTTGAGGTGGACCCTACGACCTTTGAAAACTTGGAGAAAGCAACTGCGCCGCATGCACCCCACCTTTGTGCCCTTTGTGTTCTTTGCGGTTCAATCTCGCTGCTTCCTGCGCCCATCGCCATCCATGGGGTGAATACCCCATTGGTTACGCATCAAAACGATGCGATGTTGGTTCCAGCGGGCAAGTCCCGGTCTGGATAACAAATGATAGCCAATGAAAAATTGGTAGCGCTAATCCGCCTTCGGGATTTACTGTATTCTGGGGTGCGGCCAACCTTGCGGGAATGCGGATTTTCGGCGGAAACCATTCAAGGGCTGGTCAAAGAACAACTGGTAAAATCAGGCGACCAAAAACCCGGCAACTATACCGACCGATGCGTCATTGAAGAAATCCTGCCCGCCGGGTATTCATTTATCGCACAACAGCACGCGCTCCGCGACCGGCACAATGTCAACGAACTGAGCTTCGTCAGAGTTGGTTGATCCGTCTTCGTTCCACTACGACGCGAAGACGGGTTAAGGTTTCGTTGGCATGATTGGCGGGCGGAAAATGGAATCCATTTTCCCGCTTTCAATCACAGCCGTCTGGCATAAACTGCCTGTCGAAAATGAAGGCAAATCCTGCCCGGCACACAGTTCCTATTAGGAGCTTTCAGCCGCTTGTTCTCGCAGGCATTTTGGCCGGTGTTACGCTGACAGCAATTCCATGCGCCGGTGCAGAGGAGGCTCCAGTTCCCGAATCCAAGCCGACCGTGGCCCCGCCCGCAAAATGGGTTGCGCCCGTTTCGTTTCAGAGGCTGGATGGCACCGCGGAATTAACTCCCGGTGAGGACCAGCGCTGCCTCCTGGCGGAACGACAGATCAACGCCGGAGAAAGCGATGTTTTCATTGACCGGGCAAACCAGATTCTGACCATATCGGGCGTCCAAAAAGGGTCAACCATCTCCATTGATTATCAACCCAGCTATCAATCCCTGACCATCCACTGGGTGAACATCTGGCGCGGCACCAATGTTCTGAATCGTTTGGACTTGGAGAAGATCCGGCTGATCCAGCCCGAACGCGAGCTGGACCAAGCGCTTTACAGCGGCACAAAATCCGCCGTGTTGATCCTGGATGACGTTCGCGTGGGTGACATTGTTGACTACGCCTGCTCGATTCGAGGAGCCAATCCGGTTCTGGCCGGGAAATTTTTTGCAACGGTTCCCGTGCAATCAGACCAATCCGTCGAACACCTGATCACCCGGGTTATTTTTCCAGTCCAGAGACAGCTTTTCGCGAAAAATCATCATTGCGCCGCGATCCCATCGGTAACCCGCACCAAGGAGTTGGTTGAATACACATGGGATCTAAGAAAAGTCGCAGGCATCAAGGAGGAGGATTCCCTGCCCTCGTGGTATACGCCGGAGGCGTGGGTGCAACTGAGCGAGTTCAAAACCTGGGCCGAAGTGAACCAGTGGGCGATGAGTTTGTTCCGAAACACCTCCACGCTCACTCCGGAATTGGGGCAGAAGATCGCCCAATGGCAGCAGGTTAACAGCCGGGAAGAACAGATCCTCGCGGTGCTGCAGTTCGTCCAGGACGAGGTGCGCTACTTCGGAATCGAGATCGGAGCCAATGCGCACCAGCCCACCTCCCCGGCCGTTGTTTTCAGCCGGCGGTTCGGCGACTGCAAGGACAAGGCGCTGCTGTTTGTCACGATCCTGCGGACATTGGGCATTGAAGCGTACCCGGTGCTGGTTAATACCGAGTGGTGCGGCACCCTTGAAGAGTGGAATCCGTCGGCGGTTGCGTTCGACCACTGCATCGCAGTGGTGCGTCTGGATGGCAAGGCTTATTGGCTGGATCCCACCGATCGGTATCAGCGCGGGCCGCTGGCGGTGCATTACCTGCCCCCCTACGGCCTCGGCCTCGTGATCCAGCCAAACACAACGGAATTGACGGCCATTCCCCACACCACCGGCATGCCGCAGACACGAGTATCAGAGTATTATTTTGTCCGGGGAAGGATGGCGCCCGCTGATTTAAAAGTTGTGACCGTGGCGGAAGGATTGGATGCCGAACGGCTGCGCGAACAATTCGCGACCACGCCGCGCGATCAAATCGAGAAGGGTTATCTGACGTTCTACTCCAAAGTTCATCCCGGAATCACCCAAACGCGGCCCCTCGTGCTCCATGACGATGAACAGTTGAACCGCATTGAAATTACAGAGTTCTACACAATCGAAAAAATATGGGTTCCGTCGGATCGGAATAAATCGTCCTATTGCGAGTTCTACCCACACTCCATTGGATCACTCCTGACGGCCCCAGTGGACCGGGCGCGAAACATGCCCTTGAGCGTGCCCTTTCCCCAGCATCAGATCGTTCGGACGGAAGTGACACTTCCAGAGCCTTGGCCCGCCAAAACCGACAGCAAATTTGTTTCCGACCCGGCTTTTTCCCTCCGAATGAATATGAGACAATCCGGCAAATTGCTCGTGATGGATTATGAATACCAGTCCTATACCGATTGTGTGCCAGCCAGCAGGGCCGGAACTTACGTTCAAAAGCTGACGGAAGCTTCCCGATCACTGGGAACTTCCCTGAGTTGGAAATGGTAAACCGGCCGCCATGGAGAAGACGGGGATTGGCCATTCCTCACGCGGGGAAAGTATCAGCGCATGCGGCTGACAGGATACATCTGAGTTGATACGCGGTTCGTAAACAGGGTCAATCCTGAGTGGCCAAGTGTCAGCGGATCTCGGTCACCGATGGCCGTGGCGCGAAGCGAATTGGCATCAAGCCGGTTTGGCGCTAAATTAAAGCGCGCTTCAACGCGCGCATTTTATGCCGTTCCGATTACTTGACCTTGACGGGGTCGCGAATTATTTGCACCTCACGCCCGCGGACATTGAACAGCGGGTGAAGAACCGCGAAATTCCTTTTGAAAAACGCGGCGACCGGATCGTTTTTCGCAAGCGCGAAATTGATGCCTGGGCCTCGCAACGCATCCTCGGTCTGCCCGGCCAGCGGCTGGCCGATTATCATCAGAAATCCACGCGCCATACGCGCAATATCCTGCCGAAAGAATCCATCCTGCCGGAAATGCTCCAGTCAGGAGTCATCGCCTCAGCCATGACGTCCAAGACCAAGGCGTCCGTCCTGCGCGATCTGGTGGCGCTCGCGGAAAAAACCGGGAACCTCGGCGATCCCAAAGCCCTGCTGGCCAGCCTGGAGGCGCGCGAAGAATTATGTTCCACCGCAATGCCAGGCGGATTTGCGCTGCCGCACCCGCGGTCCCATGAACCTTACCAGTTTGAGACTTCGTTCATTGTGGTGGGACGGACGGTCCAGGAAATCCATTTCGCCGCGCCTGATGGCCAGCCAACGTATTTGTTCTTCCTGCTTTGCTGCCAGGATGACCGGCTGCATCTGCACACGCTGGCCCGCCTGTGCCTCATTGCACAGAAAACCAAATTACTCGACCTGCTCCGCGACGCGCCCGACGCCGAAACCATGCGCAACTCCATCATCGCGGCCGAACAGGAAATTCTGGCCGACCCGAAAATGGTGTCGTAGCAACCGTGTTTGAGGCGTGATACTCAAATCGCCGGCGCTTCTTTCAACCGTCCGCGAGGAATTCGGTTTTTGCCATTTCCCAGCAACTGGCCGGACGTGAATTGTCCGGTCTGGTGAAAATTCCGATCATTCCTTCCAGAATAATCGTGTCGCCAGCGCCCGGTCGTGATTCGTATAGTAATGAACATGAAGCTGCAACAAGGCCAGGTCTGGAAACAGGGCAAGGAATACATCCGCATCGTGCGTCTGGAACGGCTCGAAGTGGAATACAAATCCATGGCCAGCCTCAACACCAAGGAGGGCAAAAAGCTGGTCACCAGCAAAAAAGATTTCTGCCGGCTGCTGAAACAGGCCCGCTTGCTGCCGCCCCAAAAAATTCTGCCCGCGCCGATGCCCCCAGCCGGACTTGATCACCGCTGACTGAAATGCCGCTGGTGACCCTGAGGCCGCCCGCCGGAATGCCGGTTGCCACCGCCTCCGGGCCGAGGCCCGCCACCCTGCCCGCGCTGCTGAAAATGACGCGGCGCTTCGGGTGCCATCGGTGGAGCGGATGCGGCATAGTTAAATCCTTCCGCTTTTTTCCGCACGATGCCGCGGCCGATGAAGCGCTCCAGCGCGCGCAATTCGTCCCGGTCCTCCGGCGTGACGAAGCTGATCGCGTCGCCCACCGCATGTGCCCGGCCGGTGCGGCCGATGCGATGGACATAATCCTCCGAGTGCATCGGGAAATCGTAGTTCACCACGTGCGAAATGCCTTCCACGTCAATGCCGCGCGCCGCGATATCCGTGGCCACCAGCACGCGCACCACGCCGGATTTGAAATCCTTGAGCGCCTTCAGCCGCTGGTTCTGTGAGCGGTTCGAGTGCAACGCCGCCGTCTTGATCCCCTTGCTCTCAAGGTTGCGGGCAATGCGGTCGGCGCTGTGCTTCATGCGCGAAAAAACGAGCACCGTGTCCATCTTCGGATCGCGCAGCAGGTGCAGCAGCAGCGCCGGCTTCAAATGCTTGGGCACTTCATAGATGAATTGTGTGACCGTCTCGGCCGGGTTCGCGCGGCGGCCGATCTGGATGATCTTCGGCGCGCGCTGAAATTCATGCGTGAGGGTTTCGATCTCGCGCGAGAGCGTGGCGGAAAACATCAGTGTCTGCCGCTGCTTCGGCAGTTGCTGCACGATGCGCCGGATGTCCGGCAGAAAACCCATGTCGAGCATCCGGTCGGCTTCGTCAAGCACGAGGAATTGCACACCGGAAAAATCGGCGCAGCGCCGGTTCATCAGGTCCAGCAACCGGCCCGGACAGGCGATGATGATGTCCGTTCCGGCCTTTAGGGCGCGGATTTGCGGCTGTTCGCCCACGCCGCCGAAGACCGTGGCGACGGCCAGCGGAAGTTGCTTCGCATAAGCCCGCATGTTCTCATCAATCTGCAGGGCGAGTTCCCGCGTCGGCGCGATGACCAGCACGCGCGTGCCACGGCGCCGCATCGGAACAGATGGCGTCATGAGCCGGGTGAGAATGGGCAGGGCGAACGCCGCCGTTTTTCCGGTGCCGGTCTGCGCGATGCCAATGAGGTCGTGACCGGCGAGCAGCGGCGGGATGGCGGCGGTTTGGATCGGGGTGGGTTCGGTATAGCCGGCGTCCTGCACGGCGTGTAAAATTTTGGCGTCAAGGCCAAGGCTGCGAAAGGGCATGGGATTAAAAATATGGGATGGGGAAAGGTTTGAACACGCCCTTCTGCGGGCGGTTACAGACGAAGGTCGCGGGAAAGTTCTACTTCAGCCGCCAGGTGATGCGCGCCTTGTCCAGATCGTAGGGCGACATCTCCATCTTCACGCGGTCGCCGACGGTCAGGCGCACCCAGCGTTTGCGCATCTTGCCACAGATGGTGGCGAGCACGAGATGTTTGTTGGCGAGTTCGACCCGGAACATCGTGCCGGGCAGCACGGTGGTGACGCAACCTTCCACTTCAATGTGTTCTTCTTTCATGGCGGCAAACCGGCAATGGGAACGAAATCAAAAATAAAAGCGGGGTCCGGTTCACCCGAACCCCGCCGTGAAAATCCTGCGTGATTAGTAGCGGTCACGACCACCGCCGCCGCCGTATTCACGACGACCGCCACCGCCGCCGGCCGGACGCTCTTCGCGCGGCTTGGCCACGTTGACCGTGAGGGCGCGACCGCCCAGTTGCGAGCCGTTAAGCGCCGCAATGGCCTTCTGCGCCTCTTCCGGCGAGCTCATGGTGATGAAACCAAAACCGCGGGGACGGCCGGTGGTCCGGTCCATCATCAGGTTGGTTTCCGTGACCGTGCCGTGCGCGGCAAACGCGTCGTTCAGGTCGTTTTCAGTGGTGTCAAAGGAAAGATTCCCGACAAATAATTTATTACTCATGTGATGTTTTACTGTCCGACAAACCGGTACTTTCTACAGACTGTTCCCGAACGCCGGGTTTAAAATCATCACTGAACTCAGTTCACTTGAAGATTCACCATGCCTTGAAAGAGACAAGCTATCCAACAGACCTGCACAATATGGCCTGATTTTGCCACAATAGCGACAACTATCGGCAATTATCTTTTAACGTCCCCGCCAAATGATTCTGCAGGCATCATTTACATTGGCCGGTCCAGCGAGCATGATGATATTCCCTTCGGAGAAACTACCATGCCGTAGGCGAGTTAACCCTCGGAAAACGAAAGGTAAATATTATGGGCGATAAATCACCGAAATCCAACCAGAAAAAGTCCACACAGAAACAATCCAAGGCCGACAGCGCCGACCAGAAGAAAAAATCCGCCGCCGCCGCCAAATCTGCCGCTGCCAAGAACAGGTAGCCGCTGGCTGCTGACTGTCTCTCCTGATGCAAAATTCAGGAGAGACAGATAACGCAAACTTTCTCGCGCCGCACGCCCGGCTCATGCATTTTCTTCCGCATGTCCGACAGCTCCCCGCCAACTCCAACGCCGACGCCGCACCGGCGCCGTCCGCGTTACCGCGGCAAAAACCCGCGGCGCTTCGAGGAGAAATACAAGGAACACGATCCGCAGCGCTACGCCGAAACCGTTGCCAAAGTCCTCGCCTCCGGCAAAACACCCGCCGGGATGCACCGGTCCATCATGGTGGCGGAGATTCTGAAAGTGCTGGCGCCCCGGCCCAGCGAGGTTGCAGTGGACTGCACGCTGGGCTACGGCGGCCATGCGGAGGCAATGCTGGCACGCCTGCAACCAGGTGGAAGATTGCTCGGCCTCGACGCCGATCCGATTGAACTGCCCAAGACCGAGGCCCGCCTTCGCTCGCTCGGCTTCGGTCTGGAAATTTTTTCCGCGCATCGCAGCAACTTCGCCGGGCTGCCGCAGATCCTTGCATCTGTAGCGGCGGTCTATGACCGTCGAGGCGACAATGACAATTCCCGGCGCTCACAGAGCGCTGCTACCGGCGCGGATGTCATCCTGGCCGACCTCGGAGTTTCCTCCATGCAAATTGACGACCCGGCGCGCGGCTTTTCCGTGAAGCTCGCCGGCCCGCTCGACATGCGAATGAATCCGCAACGCGGCCAGCCGGCCTCAGCGTTCCTGGAAAAAATTAGTTCCGACAAGCTCGCCGAGCTGCTTGAGGAAAACGCCGACGAACCTCACGCCGCCGTATTGGCCCCGGCCCTCGCCGGGAAAGTTTTTACCACGACCACGGCATTGGCCGCCGCCGTCCGCGCCACCCTGCCGCGCTTGAACCCGGAAGATGGCACCCTCGCCATCCGCCGCGTCTTTCAGGCGCTGCGCATCGCGGTGAACGACGAGTTCTCCGCCCTCGAAACATTTCTTCGCAATCTGCCCGCGTGCCTGAATCCCGGCGGACGCGTGGCGATTCTGACATTTCATTCCGGGGAAGATCGCCGCGTGAAAAAAGCCTTTGCCGCCGGCCTGCGGGACGGGCTTTACGCCGACATTGCCCACGAAGTCATCCGCCCCACCGCCGAGGAACGCAATGCCAATCCGCGCTCCGCGCCCGCCAAACTCCGCTGGGCGCGCAGAGCGGCGTGAAATGTTCCTTTTTCCCCAGCCCAATCTGTGTTTGTCGCGGTTAAAATTCTTTGGTTGCAATTCTTTGTCACCTGTTAGCGCTTTTCGGGTGCTTACCGGGTGATATGATGACAACCGAAGCAATGCAAACGGTGGAATTCAACGATGCCGAGCTGGTGGCCGAAAGCCTGGGCGGAAACCGGGAAGCCTTCCGCCGGATTGTGGAACGGTATCAAACCTTGATTTCCTCGCTGGCGTATTGCGCCACCGGCAACGTGAGCCAGAGCGAAGACCTCGCCCAGGAAACCTTCGTGTCCGCCTGGAAACAACTGGCGGACTTGCGTGAGCCGGCCAGGCTGCGGCCCTGGTTGTGCAGCATCACCCGTTTTCTCATCAGCAAGGAATTCCGGCGCCAGGGACGCGAGCCGGTCCATGCCGCCGAATCGTTGGAAGCAGATGAATGGGTCTCACCGGAACCGCTGCCGCCGGACCAGGTCATCAGCGACGAGGAAAAGGCGATTCTCTGGCGTTCGCTGGAACGCATCCCGGAAATCTATCGTGAACCGCTGGTCTTGTATTATCGCGAGCACCAATCCGTCGAGGCCGTGGCGCAGGACCTGGAATTGAGCGAGGACGCGGTCAAGCAACGGCTGTCGCGGGGACGGAAACTGTTGCAGGAGCAATTCCTCGCCTTTGTCGCCGGCGCGCTGAAACAAACCAGTCCGGGCACGACCTTCACGCTCGGCGTGATGGCGGCCCTGCCGCTGCTGGCCACGACCGCCAAGGCGGCGACGGCAACCGCCGCCGCAACCAAAGGTGGCTCGGCTGCCAAGGTCGCAACCGGCGCGGGAATGTTGGGAACTTTCCTGACGGGTGGCGCGATGATTCTCTTTTCTCTGTTTGGCGTGTTCGGATTCTTTGGTCGCTGGCTTGGTCGCAAGATGGGACGAAGCAGCCAGCAATCTGCCTTGGGGCGCAAACGCATCATCCAGTTCTGGCGCACGCTGGCCATCAGCTTCTTCGTGTTCGTTCTGCCTGCATTATTCGTTCCCCACTCGATGATTCATGCTCATCCCGGGATTTTCCGTGTGCAGACCTGGTCGCTGGCGGCATTTTACTGGTTGGTGGCGGCAGCTTGGTTCATTTGGATATGGCAGCGGTGGCGGGACTCCCGGCGGCAGGAGAACGAAAAGCTGGAAACAAAACACCCGACAGCACGGTCATACAACACTTGGGTGATCCTGGGAATAATCGGGCCAGCCTGGATATTTGGCATGGTTGCTTATTCCATCTTTTTCTCGGACAACACATGGTCATGCAATTACATCCCCGAAGCGGAGGCGCAGAAAATCATTTCTGAACGCCAGGACGCCCGATTCAGGCTGTTACAATATAAGCTTGGCGCGGAATTGGAAATTCGGCTGCCCGAAGATCACCGGATCGCCAAATCAACGCCATGGAATGATTCCCTGCATTCAGCTTTGGTCCAAAAAGGGATTGCCTATCAAACCTTGATTGAAGACCAGGACTTCCACAACGGCGGCGTACAGGGATGGTTGGTGCTGTTGTCCACCTTCATCGTGGTGGCCGGCACGGTTTTACTCCTGCGCCGGCCGGGAACGCAAAAGTTTTATCAACAGGAAATCGCCGCGCCACGAGCCGAAAGAAGAGAAAAGAAAATCATTGCCGTTTGTGTCGCGCTGGCGATGATCGCGGTGAGCTTTCTATTCGTTTCTTTGGCACTCAAAAACATCGGCCAGACCATTTCGGTGGCAGAAGCTCGACGAATCATCTTAGAGAACAAAAACGCCCAGATCGTCGTTATTCAATACAATAACGGATCGAAAGAGTTGAATATTTCCCTGCCACGACGCGGGTTATATTACTCCGTTGACATCACCTCGGCGAATGAATCCACGCTCGCCCTGCTGGCGGAGAATAAAATTCCCTATAAAACGCTTGTTCAAGAAAGGGACTTCGGATATCGCCAACCAGACCGCTGGCTGTCGCTGTCATGCAGCTTCATTCTGACAGCGGGCGCGGCTTTGCTTTTGAAACGGGCATGGAAAAAGGAGCGCCGGGTTCCCGCACCCGCAGAATCCCGCGTCTGACTTTTTACAGGACGACCGAAACAATTTCAACTCGCGGACAAGCTGTCCACGCTCCGATGCAAACGGAATCGAATTGCACTTCGGCGGGTTTGTTGCAAAATGGGCGGATGAATTTAGACACGCTTTATTCCGAACTGACACTCAAACCCAACGCCAAGCTCGCGCTGGTCGTCCTCGACGGCCTCGGTGACATCGCCACCAAGGAACAAAATTACATGACGCCGCTCGAGGCCGCCACGACGCCGAACCTGGACGCAATTGCCAAGGACTCCGCCCAAGGCCGCATGATTCCCGCCGCACCCGGCATCACGCCCGGCAGCGGACCCGGCCACCTCGGCTTGTTCGGCTATGACCCGCTGGAATTCCAGGTGGGCCGCGGCGTCATCGAGGCGCTCGGCCTGGGCATGGAACTCAAGCATGGCGACGTCTGCGCCCGCGCCAATTTCGCCACGCTCGATCCCAAAGGCATCGTCACCGACCGCCGCGCCGGCCGCATCCCGACCGAGACCTGCGAGAAGCTTTGCGCGATGCTCGCCGCCAAAATTAAAAAAATCGGCGACACCGACATCCTCATCAAGGCCGGCAAGGAACACCGTTTCGTCGTCGTGTTCCGCGGCAAGGGGCTGGAAGGCCCGCTGACGGACGCCGACCCGAACCGCGAAGGTTTTGCCATTCCGACCGTGAAGCCGCGCGATGAAAATAATGCCGGCCAGAAAAAAATGGCCGCGCTCATCGCCGATTTTTACAAGGCCGCGCTGCCGATCATCGCCAAGGAAAAGCCGGCGAACGGTTTTCTCATGCGCGGCATCGCTCATAAGCCGCACATCCCGCTCTTCGAGGACCGCTATAAATTGAAACCCGCGTGCCTGGCGGTTTATCCGATGTATAAGGGCCTCGCGCAACTCGTCGGCATGAAAAAAATCGAAGGCCCGGCGACTATCACCGAGCAGTTTGAGCGCTACCTCATGGAATACGACAATTTCGACTTTTTCTTCATCCATTACAAATACACCGACAAATATGGCGAGGACGGCAACTTCATGGCAAAGATGAAGGCGATCGAGGATTTTGACGCCGCGCTGCCGATTTTGCTGAGGAAAAAGCCCGACGTACTCGCCATCACCGGCGACCATTCGACGCCGTGCGCGATCAAGGGACATTCGTGGCATCCGCAACCGGTGCTGCTGCACTCGGCCATCAGCGGCTCGGACAAGCTGGAACGCTTCACCGAAACCGGCGCGAACAGCGGCTCGCTCGGCGTGTTCGCGGCGAAATATCTCATCCGCCTCATGCAGGCCAACGCGAGGATGTTCGACAAGTTCGGGGCGTGAGATTGAAAATTGATTTTGTGGGAGCCGAGGTGACGAGGCGCAAAAAATATTAGTGAGACTCCTTACGTCGTCTCCTACACTATCAAACAATGAACCTGCCCAACAAACTCACCGTCTCACGTTTTGCGCTGACGGTGGTTTTTCTTTGGGCGCTGTTCTGGCCCTGGCCCATTCCCTTCCAGGGCACGCTGGCCTTGTTTTTTTTCGGCGCGGCGGGCATCACGGATTTTCTTGACGGCCGCATCGCCCGCAGCCGCGGTCTCATCACCAATTTCGGCATTCTAATGGACCCGCTGGCGGACAAGGTCATGACCTGCTCGGCGTTCATTGCGTTTGTCGAGAGTTCGCATCTGAAACCAGATGCGCCGGTCAAGGTCGCTGCCTGGATGGTCGTCATCATCGTCGCGCGCGAACTGGCCATCACCGGCTTGCGGCTGCTGGCGGCATCGAAAAACATCGTGCTGGCCGCCGAAGGATTCGGGAAACACAAGACCATCTCGCAAATCGTGGCCATCAATGCGCTGCTGGTCGTGGACGCCTGTCACGAATGGCCGCAGTGGCTACAGGGCGTTTTCTCCCCATGGATGGTCGGGTTTGCGGAAATCATGCTGTGGGTGACCGTCGCGCTGACCGCGATGTCCGGCTTGATTTATCTGTGGCGCAACCGCGCGATTTACTTGAGCGACATGTGAGCTGCGCGCAAAAGGAGAAGGCCGAAGGCCCAACCATTTCCGATTTGCCGTTTTCATCGCGCTGCCACTTGCGCTTTTGTTGTTCGGGCATACTTTGTCCGCACCATGGATAACAATTCAATTTCCGCACCGCACCTGTTTCAACCGTTGACCGTCCGCTCCGTCACGTTGCGCAACCGCATCGGCGTGTCGCCGATGTGCCAGTATTCAGCGGAGGACGGCGTGGCCAACGACTGGCATTTTGTCCATCTCGGCTCGCGCGCGGTCGGCGGCGCGGGACTCGTCATGGTCGAGGCCACGGCGGTCGCGCCGGAGGGCCGCATCACGCCGGGCTGTCTCGGCCTCTGGGCCGGGAAACACATCGAGCCGCTCGCGTGCATCGCGAAGTTTGTGAAATCGCACGGCGCGGTGGCGGCCATCCAGATCGCCCACGCGGGCCGCAAGGCATCCGCCGATTTGCCGTGGCAGGGCGGCGCGCATCTGTCCGAGGCGCAGGGTGGCTGGCCGACGATTGCGCCCAGCGCGATTCCGTTCGGCGGCGATTTGCCCAAAGTCCCGCGCGCAATGACGGAGGCGGACATCGCCCGCGTGCAAAATGATTTTGTCACGACGGCGAAACGCGCGTTGTCGGCGGGCTTTGAATGGCTGGAGCTGCACGCGGCGCACGGCTACCTGTTCAATGAATTTCTTTCGCCGCTTGCGAATCACCGCACGGATCAATACGGCGGCAGCTTTGAGAATCGCACCCGCTTCCTGCTGGACACGACGCGCGCGGTGCGCCAGGTCTGGCCGGACCATCTGCCGCTGGCGGTGCGCATCTCGGCAATTGACTGGAAGGAAGGCGGCTGGGACATCGAGCAAAGCATTGAGCTGGCGAAGCTGCTGAAGGCCAAAGGCGTGGACTTGATGGATTGCAGTTCCGGCGGCGTGGTGCCGGACGCAAAAATCACCGTCGGGCCGGGCTACCAGGTGCCGTTCGCCGAAAAAATCCGCCGCGGTGCGGACATCGCGACGGCGGCCGTGGGTTTCATCACCGAACCCAAACAAGCCGACGACATCGTGCGCCAGGGTCAGGCGGACGTGGTGTTGCTTGCGCGGCAGATGCTGGTGGATCCGTATTGGCCGGCCCACGCCGCGAAAGCGCTGGGCTACAAACTGCCGCCGCCGAATCAATATGCACGGGCCTGGTAAGCGGGCATTCCGACCGTGTCTTCGCCTCGATTCGCAGTCGCGCTCCGTTGTGGCGCAGATTGGTAATCTGCTGTATCGCAGGTTGGCAACCTGCGCTATGTCCCATCCGCCAACGCCTGCCGATTGCCAATCGGCGACACGGCAGGCTGCCAGCCTGCGCTACCCTTCCTTTTTCCTACGTTCTCAGAAAATAGCTGTATCAATGAGTCGGATTTGCTGCGATAGTGGTCTGCTGGTTTCCAATTGTGAACATTTCATCCGCCATTTTTGACTGTAGCGCGCCGGACTTGGATTCGTGTCCGGACGAGTCCCTGCCGGAATTTGCCTTCATCGGCCGATCCAACGTCGGCAAGTCATCGTTGCTAAATATGCTCTCGGGCAAGCTGGATCTGGCCCGAGTCTCGCCCACGCCGGGGTTTACCAAGCTCATCAACATCTTCACGATCAACAAAACCTGGCGGCTGGTGGACCTGCCGGGTTACGGGTTCGCCCAAGTAGCGCGGAAGGACAGCTCCCAGTTCAATCAGGCGGTGGACGATTACCTCAAGCATCGAACAAATCTCTGCTGTGTCTTTGCGCTGCTCGACTCCGGGTTGCCGCCGCAGGAAATGGATGTCGCATTCGTGGCCTGGCTCACCCGCAACTCCGTCCCGTTCGTCCTCGTCTTTACCAAGACGGACAAGGTAACGCCCGCCACAGTGCAGGCTAACATCACGGCTTTCACGTCACGCATCTCCGAATGGTTCGAGAAGCTGCCGGCGATTTTTACCTGTTCCGCGACGGTGAGGCAGGGCCGGGAAGAATTGCTCGGGGTGATTGACGAGATGATGACTGCCATACTGGCCGAGTCGGAGCAAGCACCGCATGAGGTTGTGATTCCACCCGAAGATTTGGCAGCCGCTGACCGGAAGGCGAGCACCCGGGTTGCCCGCAAAAAGCGCCCTGATCTATCGCGCCCTTGGTGAGGTACTGGCGCACGGCCGCCGGGACTTGAAGGTCGCGCTCAACATTTTCAACCGTCGCCCGTTTTCCCCAAGCTGCACGTAGCGGCTTTCGCCAGATAACCGCCACAAAATCCCGGCGAATTTGCGGCGGTCTGCCGAGTCGCCCTAAGCCAACGCTATGCCACCGGAACAAAACTGCAACAGGGGGCAATCTGAATTTCGTACGCAGCGAGCGGAGTGTCGGCGGCATATTTCCGCCAGAGCCACGTGGCAACCACGGAATTGCGCGCCTCCACCAGCGCCGCAGCCTCCTTGTCCCGCATTTCCGGCAGCGTGGCGACAAACCCATCCAAATCCGGTTCTGATGCGTTCGCATTTTCATCATCGCCATCCGGCGCATCGGGTTCCAGGTCATCGGCCGGGATTGCCGGGAATGGGCGCGGGCTGAGAACGCTCAGGAGGAAGAAGAATTTTTTGTCCGGCGACCAGTTCAAGCCGGACCGGATGTCTTCCGGCAAATCGCGCTTCAGCGATTCCACATCGAAGCTGATTTTTCCGGGGGGCACGGTTTGGTTGATGTCCACCCAATAGCCTTGTTCGAAATCGTCCACGGCGGTCGCCTGCAAAATATCGTTGACCTGCCGGGAAATCCGTGGCCAATCCAGCGGCTGGCCGCCGGATTCCGTGAGCAGTTGATCCACAAACTGCGCGGCGACCACTTTTTTTAGTTCCATCTCGACCGGATTTTCTCCATCCGGAGTCTGACGGCACCAGGTTTCAAACCGTTTTTGCGCCTGTTCCGCCACGCCGCCGTAAATGATCGCACTGGCACAGCCATCCCAAATCTGCACCGTGTCCGCCATTTGTCCGCCCCGACCGTGAGTCGGACGGATTTGGGATCGGGTGAAGCCGGCGGTGAAGAGGTATCCGTTCATGGCAATGTTGTTTGGTGTGAGCGAAATTGAAGCATCAAACCGTTCACAAAGGCGACATTATTTTCCTGTGGGTTTTCCGGTTCCCGCCGCCGCCCCCGTGCCCGTTTTCTTGAAAAGAGCTTCAACCTCATGGAAATTGACCATTGGTTCTTGACTCAAATCAGATAAATCGTGGACTTTGAGAAACATCCGGCTATTAAAAATTAATCATTCTATGTTTAAGAAACCATTCCAACATCTCCTGCTTTTCGCCGCCATTCTCACTCCTGGTTTCTGCCAGCTTGAAGCGCAAATGCCTAAAATCGTCCCACTCAGCGAGCCACAGCTTTGGCAGCGGGCGGAGTTTCACGTGGATAACGCGCCCGTCGCGACGAACTGCTTCGACCCCGATTTGATCCGCCTTGATGCGACATTCACGCCCCCTTCCGGACGGGCGGTGACGGTTCCGGCATTTTGGTATCAGGATTATTCGCGGGCGGTGACGAACGGCGCCGAGGCGGTGTCGCCGGCGGGTCCGCCGCAGTGGCGGATTCGTTTCACGCCGACCGAACCGGGTGATTACATGCTGTCGCTGAGCATCCAGACCAACGACGTGTCCGCAGGCAGTCCGATAACGACTCATTTCCACGTTCCCGTCGCCCGGCCTTCCGGGCAGTATGGCTATGTGCGCGTTGGGCCGGACAAGCGCTATTTTGAGACGACCGATGGCCAGCCGCTGCGGCTGGTCGGAGAAAATGTGTGCTGGGCGGAGAACCAGGTGAAATCAGATTACGACACCTGGTTCGGAGGGATGAAAAATGCCGGTGAGAACTACGCACGATTGTGGATGGCGCCCTGGTTTGCCGGGCTCGAACACATGCCGGGCAGGCTGAACAACTATGATCTTCAGAGCGCCTGCCAGCTTGACTATGTTTTCGACTTGGCCGACCGGAATGGGATCTATGTGCTGCTCTGCTTTGACCACCACGGCATGTTCCAGATGAACAACAAGAATTGGGGCGGCAGCAACAACTTTTGGAAGACCAACGCCTACAACCAGATCAACGGCGGCCCGTGCGAAAAGCCCAACGATTTTTTTACAAATGCCACGGCCAAAACCATTTACGAGAAACGCCTGCGCTACCTCATCGGCCGGTACGGTTATAGTCCCCGCCTGCTCGCCTGGCAGTTCTTCAACGAAATTGACAATGTCTTTAACACCACCTTGACCGGTGACGACGTCGTTGCGTGGCATCGGGAAATGGGGCAATGGCTCCATGCGCACGATCCCTACGGCCATCTGGTCACCACCAGCCTGACCGGCGGCAGCGAGCGGCCGGAAATCTGGTCGCTGCCGGAAATGGATTTTTCCATGTACCACTCGTATAACGAATCCGCCCCGGGCAAAGGCGCGGCAGCCCTCGGCCGCTCTTTTGTCAAAGATTACGGCAAACCCGTGATGATCGGAGAATTCGGCGTGGATTCGCATTCGTGGAACATCGCCTCCGACCCGTACCTGCGCGGCTTCCGGCAGGCGATCTGGAGCGGGGCGCTCGGTGGTTCGGTTGGCACCGCCATGTCATGGTGGTGGCAAAACATAGATCAGGACGACGTGTATCCGTTGTACGCCGCCCTGAGCGGGATTCTGCGCGATGCGGGCTGGCAGAAAGGCGAATGGACACCAGTCGATTTTGTCAGCGCTGGCGCACCACCGACAGACCTCGCCCGTGCCATTCCCAATGGTGAGCCATTCAACGCGCAGCCCACGCTAAATTCCGCCTGGCGCATGCAGCAAAAACTATCTGGCAAACTGGCGCTGGCCGACAGCCTGGCCGCCGACCAAGCCTCGCAAAGCCTGATGACCTATCTGCTGGGCAGACATGATGCCGAATTCCAGCATCCGTATCGCATTACCGCGTTCTTCGGCGAAAAGGCCAAGCTCGTGCTGCATGTCAAGACGGTCCATTCCGACGCCGAGTTGATTGTGCGGGTGGACGGCACGGAAGTCCTCCACACCAACTACATCCGCGTCGCGGGTGATACCTCAACATATCGGGATATTAACCAGGACTTCACGGTCAATTTTCCGGCAGGCAAAAGAGTCATCGAAATTGCCAATGACAACGGTGCTGACTGGATATTGATAGACTCATTGAAATTCGAATCGGTGTTGCCAGCGGAATTTGCCGGCGGCTGGCATTTTGCGCCTGAAGCCGTTGGCCTCCGCAGCGAGAAGAAGGCGGCTCTTTATGTCTATTCGCCCTGGGTGATTTTCCCCGCCGGCGCGCACCGCTACAATCCGCCGCTGATGACCGGCCAATCTCTGCGGCTCACCAATTGGCCGGCGGGCAAATTCAACGCACAGTGGTTTGATCCCTGCACCGGCAAAGCTGTCGGCACGACGGAAGGGACGACTGAGAATGCCATCCTCACGCTGCCAATTCCGCCCTTCCGTGACGATCTGGCCGCCGTCGTGACCCCGCAGCGATAGAACACCCAATCAATGCGCGCAGCCACCCACATTCGAAGGTCGCGCTCGTTGGCGGCGACATGTTTACATCAGCGCGCCATCCTGCGTTTGACTATTTTCAGGTGATTCACTACTGTCGCATTCCGTCAAACCAACAACCAAGGGCTCTGAAAGGAAAAAGTTATGCCGCCAAAAATTGCCGAAAAACCTGCCGCTGAAACCAAGGCCGGCGCGCCGCACCAGCGCGAACTCGAAGCCGCCATCTCCTCCATCACCAAAAGCTACGGCGAAGGCAGCATCATGCGCCTCGGCGACGCGCGGGCGCTGGTCAAGATTGAAGTCATTCCGACCGGCGCGCTCGCGCTGGACCTCGCCCTGGGAGTCGGCGGCATCCCGCGCGGACGAGTCATCGAAATTTTCGGGCCGGAATCGTCCGGCAAAACCACGCTCATGCTGCACGTCATCGCCTACGCGCAAAAAGCCGGCGGACTCGCGGCGTTCATTGACGCCGAGCACGCGCTGGACCCAGGCTACGCCAAAAAACTCGGCGTGAACCTCGATGATCTGCTCGTGTCGCAGCCGGACTCCGGCGAGGAGGCGCTGACCATTTGCGAAACCCTCGCGCGTTCGAACGCGCTGGACGTAATCGTGATTGATTCCGTCGCCGCGCTCGTGCCCAAGGCCGAGCTGGAAGGCGAGATGGGCATGGCCACGATGGGCATGCAGGCGCGGCTCATGAGCCAGGCGCTGCGCAAGCTCACCGCCATCCTCGGCAAGTCCAAGACGACCTGCATTTTCACCAATCAGCTGCGCGAAAAGGTCGGCGTGATGTTCGGCAATCCCGAAACCACGCCCGGCGGCAAGGCACTGAAATTTTACGCGAGCGTCCGCTTGGACATCCGCCGCAAGGACACGCTCAAGGACGACGCCGGCAACGCCATCGGCAATCATGTCCGCGTCAAGGTCGTCAAAAACAAGGTCGCCCCGCCGTTTGCCGAGGCCGAGTTCGACATCATTTACAATCACGGCATCAACAAGGAAGGCTGCATCCTCGAGGTGGGCATTGAAAACGGCGTCGTGGACAAAAAAGGCGCGTGGCTGCAATTCGAGGGCGAGCTGATCGGCCAGGGCAAAGAAGCCGCGCAAAAGGCGATGGTCGAAAAACCGGCGCTGGCCAAAAAGATTGTGGATGCAATTCTCGCCAAACGCGCGGCGGCGTTAACACCCGTGAAATAAAACCACCAAGAACGCCAACAGAGATCCAAACAAAGATAGCAGGAACTCAGGAAACTGATTCCTGCTTTCTTGCTGTCCCATTCCAATCTTGGCGACCTTGGCGTCTTGGCGGTTAAACTTTACTTCAACAACTCTTCCGCGATCAGCACGGCGTTGAGCGCTGCGCCCCTCAACAACTGGTCGCCGCTTACCCAGAAGCACAACCCGTTGTCCAGCGCGCAGTCCTTGCGGATGCGGCCGACTTCGCAGTTGTATTTTTCCGAGGTGAACAGCGGCATCGGATATTTCTTGTTCTCCGGCTCGTCCACGACGTCCAGTCCTGGCGCTTTTTTGAGCACGGCGCGCGCGGCGTCCACGCTCACCGGTTTTTCAAACTCGGCGCTCACGGCGATGGAGTGCGAACGATAGACCGGCACGCGCACGCAGGTCACGCTGGCGCGGAACGCCGGGTGATGCATGATCTTGCGGCCCTCGTTTTCCATCTTCATTTCCTCCTTCGTGTAACCTGTCGGCAGAAATGAATCCACCTGCGGCAGCACGTTGAAGGCGATCTGGTGCGGATAAACCTCCTTCGTCACCGGCTTGCCGGCGACGATTTCGCCCACCTGCCGCTTCAATTCTTCAATCGCCTTCGCGCCGGTGCCAGACACGGCCTGGTAGCTCGAGGCAAAAATCCGTTTCACGCCGAACGCCTGGTGCAGCGGATACAGCGCCATAAGCGTGATGGCCGTGGTGCAATTCGGGTTGGCGATGATGCCCTTGTGCCATTTCACGTCGGCGGCGTTGATTTCCGGCACGACGAGCGGGACGTTGTCGTCTTGCCGGAACGCGCTGGAATTGTCCACAACCACGCAGCCGGCTTTGGCCGCGATGGGCGCAAATTCCTTGGAAATGCTCCCGCCGGCGCTGAACAGGGCGATATCAATGCCCTTGAAGGAATCCTTGGTGAGTTCCTTGACCGCGACGTCCTGGCCGCGAAACTTGAGTTTCTTGCCGGCGGAACGCGCCGAAGCGAGCAACGTGAGTTTGCCCACCGGAAAAGCCCTCTTTTCCAGCGTTTTAATCATTTCGATGCCGACGGCACCCGTCGCGCCAACCACGGCCACATGTGGATTCCGGTTCATAAAAAGATGAATTTTAGCAAAAATCAGGCTCGCGTCAACCATGCCAAGCATACGCACAACACATTTTCTTTTGCTTTCTGATTGACCGGGGTTGGCGCTTGTGACGAAATAATAGTCTAAGTTTATTCAGATGGCGAAAATTTCAGGCAGAAACGGGTCCGGATCGCGGGCGGGCACGACGAAGTACGACGCGCACAACAAAGTGCTGTCGCAAACCTACGGCGCGTTTGCCGATTTGCGCCGTGAACTCTCCGACTCCAAGGAGACCGTCGGCGGGCGCGAGGATCTGCTGAAAACTTTCGCGCTGTGCCCCGATTCGCAGCGCGCGTGGCTGGCGCTTGAGGATTATTTCGAAAAACTGTCGCTCTCGCGCCGCGATTTCCCCGACACGAACTGGTGGCCACGCCTGCTGAACGCCCAGGGCAAGGCGCGCTTGGAGGAACTCGCGTTTTTGTTTCTCCGCGCCAAACGTTCCGTGCCGCCCGAATTGCAGGCGCATGCCAGCCCCGACCGTTTTGCCAAAGCCGAGGAAGCCGAGAAGGAACTCAATCTCGTCAAGGAGCTCGAAAACTGGCTGTCGCCGCCCGCCCTACCGCTGCTCGACACGCCGCGCGCAACGCTGCGCGTCGTCTGCCGTGTGCAGCCGGACGACGAGGAGCCGTCGCGTTACCGCCTGGCCGTGCAATTTCTTTTGTTGCGCCCGCGCACCGGCGAAAAGGCGCGCACGCTGCATGATCTGATTGACCTCGTCGTTCGCGCCACGCACGAGCAGGAATTATTTTCGCCCGCCGACTGGGAATTCATCCAATGGCTGGCCGACACGCACCGCCATCGCAACGACGGCGCGGACACGCTGGTGTTATCCGATGCCGAGCTGCTCCAATGGCTCGCCCGCTGGGGACACTCGTCCCGCCTGGAATGCGATGGCCGGCCGCTCCATTTTCACGGCCAGATCGCCGCGCTCACGCCGCACCTCGACAACGGCGACAAGGAACTTTCTTTCACGCACCATATTGAGCTGCCCGGCGGTGAAAAGCATTCCATGGCCGATGCAAAGTTTTTCAACCGCCAGCCGCCGCTGGCGCTGGTCAACGGCACATTTTATTTGCTACGCAACGCGCCGCCGCCGCCGGTGCTCAAATATCTCGCGCAAAAACCATCCATCCCCGTGCGCAAACTCAGCCATCGCCTGCTGCTGCACCTGCGCAAGACGCAGTCGAATCACGGCGTGGATTGGGAGCAACTTTGCATCGCGCATCCAGCCAAGCCGCAATTCGTTTTTGAGCTGCTGGATGACACGTTGCGGCTGCGGTTGCTGGCCAGAAGCCTCCGCGACCAGAGCGTCTGGTTTTGGAACGGCCACGAATGGGTCGCGAACGAGGCTAAGAAGCGTCCGGGCGACAAGCCGGAAATTCTCGACGACCCGCACCTCGAACCGGCGATCCAGTGGCTGCGCAAACTGGACTGGTTTGCGCCTGAACCCGGTTTGTGGATTGGCGACGCGAACGAAAATTTTCTCGGCACGCTCGCGGCCGTGTGGGCGGAACGCCCCAGCGAGGCGGAATTTCTTGGCAACCCGGCGTTTCACCGCCTGTTCCTACAGCCGCGGCAGCTCAAGCCGCGGCTCATCGTCAAGGGCAGCGGCATTGACTGGCTGGCCGTGTCCGCCGAATGGGAAGCCGAGGGCCTCAAACTCAGCAAGGCGGACCTCGAACGGCTTGCCGCCGCCACCAGCCGTTTCGTCAAGCTGCCAAATTCCGGCTGGGTGGAACTCGATGTCAACGCCGTGCAGGGCGCGCACGAGGCGATGGCCGAAATGGGCGTGGATGGCCTCATCGCCGTGCCGCAAAAAGTCGGCATGGAGCACGTCGCGCATCTGGACGAAAATGAGTTCAGTCGCTTTGCCGATTCACCGGAAGCCAAGGCGTTGCGCGCGCGGGTGCGGGATTTCAAGGGCGTTCCCACGGTGAAGCTGCCGGCCGGATTGCAGGCCGATTTGCGTCCCTATCAAAAGGACGGCTTCGATTTTCTCTGCCACCTCACGCAAATCAAGCTCGGCGGCATTCTGGCCGACGACATGGGTCTGGGCAAAACGCTGCAGGCGCTCGCGTGGCTGGCGTGGCTCAAGGAACGCAACACGAAGAACCCCAAGCCGTCGCTCGTCATCTGCCCGGCGTCCGTGCTGCACAACTGGCAGCGCGAGGCGGAGCGGTTCACGCCGGGCTTGAAAGTGCTGGTGCTCGAAAGCGGAGCGGAGCGGCACAATTTGCGGAAACAAATTCCGCAGAATGACATCATCGTGACGAATTACGCGCTGCTGCGGCGCGATTTGGAGGAGCTCCAGAAATTCGCGTTCCGCGCGGCGATTCTGGACGAGGCGCAGTTCATCAAGAATCCGGGCGCGCAGGTCACCCAGTCGGTCAAGCAACTCAAGTCCGAGTATCGCCTGGCGCTCACCGGCACGCCGTTGGAAAACCGGCTGCTGGATTTATGGAGCATCGTGGATTTCATCCAGCCCGGCTACCTCGGCAATCAGGAACAATTCATCGAAACGTACGAACCGCGCGCCCAGGTTGCCGACGAAACCGCTCCGGCGGAACAGCTGGCGCGCGGCGAGAAAACCGAATCCGTCCAGCGCATCGCGCGCAAACGGCTTTCGGCACGGCTGCGCCCGCTGATGTTGCGCCGCTTGAAAAAGCATGTGGCGAAGGATTTGCCGGACCGCATCGAACAACGGCGCGATTGTCCGCTCGGCGATGAGCAGCGGAAGCTTTACCTGGCCGAACTGCGCCGGAGCCGCGACCAGATCATGCACGCCGTCGCGGAGCAGGGCCTCAACAAAAGCAAAATGCACGTGCTGGCCGCGCTCACGCGGTTGCGCCAGGTCTGCTGCCATCCGCGGCTGGTCGGCAGCGACACCGCGTCCGGCAAGACCGAGACGCTGTTTGAACTGCTTGATCCGCTGATTGCGGAGGGTCAGAAGGTTCTGGTTTTCAGCCAGTTTGTGCAGATGTTGAACCTGCTCGAAAAGGAATGTCACGAACGGCAGATTCACACGCACATTCTCACCGGCCAGACGAAAGACCGGCAGCAGGTGGTCAGCGCATTTCAAGCCGACACGAAACCCGGCGTGTTTCTGTTGAGCTTGCGCGCGGCGGGCACCGGTTTGAATCTCACCAACGCCAGCTATGTGGTGCTTTACGATCCGTGGTGGAACCCGGCGGTGGAGGCGCAGGCGATTGACCGTTCGCATCGCATCGGCCAGACACAGACGGTGAATGCCTACCGGCTCATCGCGCCCGGCACGGTGGAGGAGAAAATCTGGGAGCTGCAACAGAGCAAGGCGCAGACAATTGCCGACGTGCTGGGCGAGGAAGGTTTCGCGCGCAGCCTCACGACGACGGATTTGGAGTATTTGTTCGCGGAGGATTGAGCAGGCCGGTGGCTGAATTTGTCGAGCCGCAGGCTCGATGCCACACTGCGAATAGTGGAATCTTTGTCAGCACCCGATTGCCTCTAATCCTTGCCCGTCAGATTACTTGATGAGACACGCAGTCTTGAGTTATTGCTTTAGGCTGCTGGTGTTAGTTGGGGAATTCTTGCCTTTCACGACCTCGTTGCGCAACCACTCCCCCACGATCTCCATTTGCGGCTCGTTGAATTCATGCCCGGTGTCCTTCATGATCTGGCAGGTCACATCCACACCAAGCAGCTTCCAAGCGTCCTGCTGAAGCTGGGCTTGCCGGATTTTCAAGTCGCGGCCCATGCCCTCCTGATCTCCCACCAGAATGAGAAACCGGCAGTCGCGCGCCCGGCTTTTGTGCAGGTCCGCCAGATGGAACATGCCATGGTCCACCAGGCAAAAGTTCTTGAAGTGGGAAAGGATGAATTCGTCGTGATTTGACACCAAAACGCCAATGGTGATGGATCCGTTGGAAAATCCCACCATCGCGCTCTTCTCGCGGTCAATGTTTGGAACCCGTTCGAACAGACGACCCAGCATTCTGCGATAGGCTTGGGACAGGACTGGATAATCTTCAAAACCGACGATAACCCCGCCCGCCGGCTCGCTCCGGTCAATGGATTTTTTGAACAGCGGCAGGGTGGCGACAATCCAGCCGCGCGGGCCGGCGATGGTCTCGGCGTTATAGATATTGCCGTTGGGTCCGCCGTCGTTGCCGGGGACATAGACCAAGAGCGGGTAGGTGTTCGTAGGGTTGTAATCATCCGGCAGCCGGACAGTCACACAAGGTATTACCGCCGTTCCATTCATCATGGAATACAAGGTCGGCGGCAGGCTGGCATCGGGGAACGGAATTTCGATTTCCTGGCCGGACTGCAGGGCTTTGGTCTCGGCAGCGGGTGAATTGCCGAGCGCAAGCATTCCGATGGCTGCGCAAAAGCACAGGATCCAAACGCTGTTTTTCAGGAATTGTTTCCGGTTCATGATCACCACCTGCAACCTACTGTTGCGACTGGTAAAGGAAAGCGATTTCGTCGGCGGAAATCGCGCGGCTCCACATCATGGGCTCGTCAATCAATCCGCGAAAGGACATGCCAATGTCATAATCGCCCAGACTGGAGCGGTTACAGCCGATGACAAGGTTGAAGTCGGTCGCTCCCAACGAACCGGGGTTTTTCCAGCGCAACGCCCAGCCTTCCGGTTTGCCATCCACGTAAAGCCGCTGTTCGGTTCCGTCAAACGTGGCCACCACTTGATGCCATTGGCCATCGGCGACCATGGTTTTTGTCGTGGAGAAATGCGTTCCGGGTCCCATCTCCAGGCTAACCAAGCCGTTCCATTTTTTGCCCTGCCATTCGCCCGCAATGCTGAGGGCGTAACCTTTGCTGTAAGATTTATCGAAAATCCGCCGCCAGATTGCATCCTTGGTGGTGGTCTTGATCCAGGCCGCCAGGGTGAGTTCTTTCGGATTCAGCGACTTGTTGTTGGAAACCACAATCTCGTCGCCGTCGGCGGTGAATTCATACGCCCCGCCTTTTTTGCCATCGGCAGTCCAGCGGACGCCGGCAGCCCGGCCATTATTTTTCTTGCCGCTGCTATCCGCGATCACGCCATTGCCAGTCTCATCCTGATCGAAGGTCAGGTCGAGCACCAACCCCTCGCGCAGGCTGGCCGTGGTGACGGACGCATTGGCCCGGGCATGTTTATTTTTTGCGGCGGAGATGGAAACGATGGCGGCGATGATAATCGCTGCCGATACGATAACGGCGGTTTTTTTCATAAGCATGGCTTTGGTTAACATTGATGCGAGGCTGAAAGAGCTTGAACCCGCCGCCCCCGCCAGCGAGGCGGTGGTCACGGCGGAAGCCAGACCGGCGGGCGCCGCGTGGGCGGCGTGGGCGACGATGATCGAAGCGATCACGGTGGAGGAGGCAACGATGCCGCGGCGGGCAAAATGGCAACGCAACTTTTCCACGGCGCGGCTAACGCGCTTTTGCGCCGCGTCCTCATTGCTGCCCAGCGCCACGCCAACGGCGCGGAGGTCGCGGCGCTCGAAAAAGCGCAGCACGATCGCCGCCCGATCGCGGGTGCCCAACTGATTGATGGCTTCATCCAGCAGGGGGGCAATCCGCTCGAACTGGCCTTCGGGGTGGTCCGACAATCCATTCATTTCGACGGCCTGCCTTTCACGATTTTGACGCCGGTGTTCGTTGCGCATTAGTGTGGTGGCCACGTGCCAGGTGCGCCGGTGCAGCCAGCCGCCGAGCATTACGTCCTGGGAAAGCGTCCCGGCCAGCCGTGCCAGATCCGCGAACACGGTTTGAGCGACATCTTCGGCCCGGTGGATGTCACCGTTGACCAGCCGCACGGCCGTCGAATAGACGAGGTCAATGTAGCGGACAACCAGTTCGCGAAAAGCCTCGTCCGAATCGTGGGCGACATAATCCGCAAGTAATGTTCGGTGATCCGTCATTTATCATCAGTAAAGCGCCACCTGGCGGCAAAACCGACAAAATACTTATCAGCAGTTGCATTTTCATTAGGAACTGGAGAATTGAATGGGGTGAACGAATCACCCCCTTGCGATAACGATGGGGGAATGGCCGGTGGTGCAGGCTCGCTTCACCAGGTTTCTGTTGGGAAAGAGAATTTTCAAAATCCGGTTTACGACCGTCTCCTTGCGCACACAGGGAGCCGCGTAATGGCGCGGGGAGCGTTTGACATTGAATAAGATTCACGTAGTTTATCATAGCGTTGGCATGGCGTTAGCTCCGCGTATTTCAAAATGGCTGCCAGAATTGCTCATACATTAGTGATGGAGATGTGGCGGGGCGTGAAGCCATTCTGGCAGCTTGATCGTTCATTTCTGATGGTGATGGCGCTGCTCGGTCTTCTGTATCCGGTTCGCAGCTTTGCCCTCGACCCCGACAAAAGTGTTTACCAGTACAATTGCCAGTCATGGACCCGCCGGGAGAATCTGCCGGTAAACAGCATCAATGCCATCACGCAGACCCAAGACGGCATTCTCTGGTTTGGAAGCTCCAAAGGGCTTGTTCGGTTCGACGGTCTTGAGTTCACAGTGATCGGCGTGCCCGATCACATCCAATTCCGCAGCCGGGTCGTCTCCAGCCTGGCGAGTTCCCGCGCGGGCGGATTGTGGTTCGGGATCAACGCCGGTTCCCTCGGCTACTACGATGGACAAAATTTCTCTCCAGTCACGAATGTGAACTGGGTGGACCGGAACATGAATGTTCGTTCGATCTGGGAAGACAGCCAAGCCGTTGTGTGGGTCGCAGCTCAAGCTGTCACCGGCCGGTTCATCAAAGGCGCGACCAACGAAACGTCGTTCGGCAACGAAGTCAGCGATGGGATGGCGATTAGCGGCGGTTCCGGGGGACGTGTCTGGATGGGAACGATCCGGCGGGGCTTGTATTACTGGCAGGATGGAAAAATCACCCGCTTCCCTGACGATTCGCTAAACCAGAGCGTCATCTTTGCCGTGGCCGAAGATTCCGCCGGTCAAATCTGGGTTGGCACTGAAAGCGGGTTGCGTTGTTATGATGCGCGCTTCCAACGCAAAGAGATTGGCGATACCCACTTCGAAGTCAGAGCCCTGCTGGTGGACCGGCACGGGGTGGTTTGGATCGGAACCGGCGGAAACGGTTTGATGTGCTACAAGAACGGCGGGTTTACCACTTTCAAAAAAAACGAGGGGCTGGTCAACGACTTTGTGACCGCCCTTTTTGAAGACCGCGAAGGGAGCCTCTGGATTGGAACCAGTGATGGTTTGAGCCAGCTCACAGATTTGAAGTTTCCAATCTATTCCAGCACCGAAGGGCTGATTGGCGGATCCTGCCATGCCGTGTGCGCTTCACAAAAGGGGGGGCTTTGGGTGGCCATGGCGAATGGATTTTCCTACTTTGACGGCAAACAGGCCGTGAATTACACCGCAACGCAAGGATCGCCCCGTTCTCAAATCCGGCGGATTTTCGAGGCGAAAAACGGCGATATTTATCTGACCGAAGTGTCAGGGTCGGCGATCGAGATTTTTGCGGGAGGGAAACTGGTGGCGCGGCACACACCTGCCAACACGCCCATAGCCATGGCCGAAGACGCGCAAGGCGTCGTTGTGTCGGTGGTAAGCAATTTGTTCCGGGTGAGCCGAAATGAATTCGTCCCGTATGCTTTCAAGGATGGCCAGGCGCCCCCGTTCGATTGGATTTTCAACCTGGTCACCGGACGGGATGGTTCCTTGTGGGTCGCAACTGTCCGCGGAATTTTCCGGGTGAAAGATGGAACCTATCAGCACTGGTCGGTACCTGAAGGCCTTCTCTGGATCAAGGTGCATTGGATTTTTGAAGACAGTGACGGCGCCATCTGGGCGGGAGCGCCGACCGGGATGAGCCGGCTGAAAAACAACCAGATTCGAAATATTACCCGGGCCAACGGCCTGTTTGATGATTTTATTTTTGCGATTGTTCCTGACAATTTCGGCTACTTCTGGGTGGACTCCGTCCGGGGCATCTTCCGCGTCAGCCGGCAAAGCCTGAATGATTTCTGTGATGGCAAAATCACCCAGGTTAAATGCGATGCTTACGAGGGCATGGAAATAGTCAAAATGGTTGACAAAACCGATCAAGAATGGTCCGGCTGCAAAACTCTGGACGGCCGAATCTGGTTTCCGAATCCGCAGGGCGTGGTGATGATTGATCCAGCCAGCCTGCGCGTCAATCCGACTCCCCCGCTCGTTTATATCAAGCAGGTTCGCGTCAACGGAATAGAACTGAAAAACAGCAAAGTCTCCGCTGTTCCTCAAGGCAAGGGTGAATTGGAATTCCAATACACGGCCCTGAGCTACGTCGCGCCGGAGAAGGTGCAGTTCCGCTATCAGTTGGAAGGTTATGACCAGGGCTGGATTGAATCCGGAAACCGGCAATCCGCCTCCTACACGAACCTGAAGCCGGGGAAATATAAATTTCGCGTCATCGCCTGCAACGCCGATGGCGTCTGGAACAAGGCCGGCGATTTCTTTGACATTGAATTGCTCCCGCACTTCTATCAAACAATCTGGTTCTACCTGGGCTGCGCCGTGCTGGCGTCCGCCGCGCTGATGGGAATTTATGCCTGGCGGGTGGGACATTTGCGCCGACGGGAACGTCAACTGCAAAAGGCCCAGGAACTATTGGAAACCAGAGTCGAGGAGCGAACTGCCGAACTGGAAGCGCAGAAAACGCGGCTGGAAAGCGAGATTGAGGAACGCAAGCGCATGCAACTGGAGGTCGAACGCGTTCACCGGCTGCTCGTTGACGCTTCCCGGCAAGCCGGCCAGGCGGAGGTGGCTTCCAGCGTCCTGCACAACGTCGGCAATGTGCTTAACAGCGTAAACACCTCGGCCAACATCATCACCGACCAGATGCGGGACTCGAAAGTGGCGGATGTTTCGCAAGTGGCCAAACTGTTGATCGAGCATCAAAACGACCTGGCGGAATTCCTCGTGCGGCAAGGCCGGGGCGAACCGGTGACCAACTATCTCAAGGCACTCGGTCAGCGGCTGGTTTCCGAGCAGGCAACCATGCTAAACGAACTTCAGGAACTTGTCCGGAACATTGATCACATCAAGGAAATCGTGGCCATGCAGCAAAGCTATGCCCAGGTCTCCGGCGTCATGGAAAAACAATCCATCCCGACGCTGGTGGATGACGCGTTGCGGATGCACGCCGCGGCGCTGACACGCCATCAGGTGCATGTGATCCGGCAGTTCGACCCGATTCCAGACGTTTTAGTGGACAAGCACAAGATACTCCAGATTCTCGTCAATTTGATTAGCAACGCAAAGTATGCTCTGTCCGAGTCCGCCGCAACAGAACGACGGCTGACCCTCGGAGTAAAACTTGATCCGGACAACCTGGTCCGTGTTTCCGTCACGGACAATGGCGTGGGAATTCCACCGGAAAACCTCGACCGCATTTTTTCACTCGGGTTCACCACCCGCCAAAACGGGCACGGCCTGGGTCTGCACAGCGGGTTCTTTGCCGCCCGGGAAATGGGCGGCAATCTGCTCGTGCATAGTGACGGGCCGGCCAAAGGCGCAACGTTCACCCTGGTATTTCCCGCTCAACCGGAAGAGAAATCCTGATGAAAAAAGAACCCATCGAAAACAACCGGCGGATTTTGGTCATTGATGACAGCCAGTCCATCCAGGCTGACTTCCGGAAAATCCTTGCCGGCAACGGCTCTGAAGACACGGAGCTGTTCACCGCCCGGGCCGAATTATTCGGGGAAGCCGTAGCGACCACCGGAAAGCGACATTTTGATTTGACGGCGGCGCTTCAGGGACAAGAAGGTCTGGCGGCGGTTCAGGCCGCCAAGCAATCCGGCCGGCCATTTGCCATGGCGTTTGTGGATATACGCATGCCTCCAGGCTGGGATGGAATTGAGACCACGGCCAGGCTTTGGGAAACGGATCCCGATCTCCAAGTGGTCCTTTGCACGGCTTACTCCGATTATTCGTGGAAAAGCATCACGGCCAGGATCGGCAATTCCGACCGGCTCGTCATCCTCAAGAAGCCGTTCGACACGGTGGAAGTGCTGCAGCTCGCCAATGCCTTGACTGAGAAATGGCGGCTGCTTCAGGAAACCCGCAAGCGACTGGATCAGTTGGAGGAACTGGTCGGCGAGCGCACCCGGCATCTTAAGGAAGCCAATGAATCGCTTCGGGGGGAAGCCACCCATCGCGAGCGGCACGAACATTGCCTGGCGCTGCAATACGAGGTTACCCGGGTTCTGGCCGATTCAACCGCCACGTCCGAAGATGTCATCACCCGAATCCTGCAGATCGTTTGCCAGAGCATGAATTGGGACACCGGCCGGCTCTGGACGGTGGATCGGACGGCCAAAATTTTGCGTTGCACCGCCATTTGGAATTCCGCCAAGGCCGAACCCACAAACTCGAATCCACTGCCGGTGCTGGCTACTGGCAAAGGTTTGCCCAGCCGGGTTTGGCAGAGCGGCCAGGCCTCCTGGATTTCCGACCTGACCCAGGACCGGGAGGCGTTGGGGGTTTTGCCAGCAGTGAAACCGGGTTTGCGCGCCGCGTTCGCCTTTCCGCTGCAGTTGCGGGGTGAAATCCTTGGCGTGGCGGAATTTCATAGTGAACAAATTCGCCCGCCGGAAAGCGATCTGCTCCAGATTTTTGCCACGCTGGGCAACCTCATCGGACAATCTTTGGAGCGCAAAAAACTTGAGGAACAATTGTTGCAGTCGCAGAAAATGGACGCCATCGGGCGGCTGGCGGGCGGGGTCGCGCACGATTTCAACAATATTCTCACGGTCATTCAAGGATACGCGCAAATCCTGGTCACCCGGGATGACTTCGACCAGAAAGCGCTCGATGATTTGAAACAGATCATTCAATCCGCCCACCGCGCCAGCAATCTCACCCGCCAGTTGCTCACTTTCAGCCGCAAGCAAATCATCAAAACCGTCGTGCTCGATCTGAACAAGGTCACCAGCAATCTGACCAAAATGCTCCAGCGCATCATTGGCGAAGACGTTCTGCTGCAATGCCATTTCTCCCCGGAGGCACCGCTTGTCCGTGCCGACGAAGACATGATCGGCCAAATCCTCATGAATCTGGCCGTGAATGCGCGCGATGCCATGCCCAAAGGCGGCGATCTGGCCATCTCCCTTTCCGTGGTTGAATTGGACAGCACCGCCGCGCAGTGGCGTTCCACCGAGGCCCAGGCCGGCGAATTCGTTTGCCTGAGCGTGAGCGACACCGGTTGCGGCATCGCCCCCGAGGACCTGCTGCGCATCTTCGAGCCTTTTTTTACCACCAAGGCCGTTGGCCAGGGCACCGGCCTGGGGCTTTCCACCGTCTATGGCATCGTCAAACAGCACGGGGGCTGGATCGAAGTTTCCAGCAAGCTCAACATCGGAACCAAGTTTAATATATTTCTACCCCGCGTCGCCGCCGGCGTGGCCACCGAAACCGGCGGCATCGAAGCCAAAGTCGTTGGCGGCACGGAAACCATACTGTTGGTCGAAGATGAACCGCCGGTTCGCACCCTGGCACGAGTCATCCTTCAGCGCGGTGGATACCATGTGCTGGAAGCAGCTTCCGGCGCCGATGCCCTGTCGGTTTGGGGCCAGCATACAGGCAAGATCGATCTCTTGTTAACCGACATCATCATGCCCCAGGGTGTCAGCGGGCGGGAACTGGCCCGGAAATTAAGAGCCGAGCGGCCCGGTCTCAAAGTGGTTTTTGTCAGCGGCTACAGTCCGGACAGCATGGAACTCGAAGCGGAGCTGAACGAAAAAACGTTGTTTCTGCAAAAGCCGTACTTGCCGGAGCACCTGCTCCGAAACATTCGTCAGGTTCTGGACGGCCGGGTACAGCAACTGGATTCCTGAGCGCATGTTTATTATCTCTCCTTGCCGCCGCCGGATAACGCGGAACTCGGACAAGCTTCGCTGGAAGAAGTAGCAGAACAATCAACTTGCAAAAAATATCTGGATTTCCCTCACCACTTCCACAAACCGGTCCACCTCGGCTTGGGTGTTGTAGAAATAGAAGCTGGCGCGGGCGGTGGATTCCACGCCGAGCTTATGCATGAGCGGTTGCGTGCAATGATGCCCGCCACGTAACGCCACGCCCGCCTGGTCGGCCAGCGTCACCACGTCGTGCGCGTGAACGTCCTTGAGCAGAAAACTCACCAAGCCGGCGCGGCCGGTTTTCGGACCAAACAAACGGACGTTCTTTAACACAGCCAGTTTGTCGTAAGCGTAAGTCGCCAGTTCCTGGTCGTGCTTCCAGATGTTTTCCCGCCCGATGGCATCGAGATAATCCATCGCGGCGTGCAAACCAATCGGTCCGGAAATATCCGGCGTGCCGGCCTCGAACCGGTGCGGCGCTTTCTTAAACTCGGTCTTTTGATATTCCACGGACAAAATCATTTCGCCGCCGCCCTGATACGGCGGCATAGAATCGAGCAATTCCTGCCGTCCCCAAAGCACGCCGATGCCGGTCGGCCCGCAAATCTTGTGGCCGGAGAATGCAAGGAAATCGCAGCCGATGGCCTGCACGTCCACGGGGCAATGCCCGGCGCTTTGCGCGGCATCCACGAGCGTGATGATGCCGAGCTTGCGCGCCCGGGCGCAAAGATCGGCCACCGGATTCACCGTGCCCATCGAGTTCGAGATGTGAACCATTGCAAACAGCTTGACCTGTTTCGTGAGCAGCGAATCGAGTTTGCTCAAGTCGAGCAGCCCTTCGTCACCCGTGACGGGCACATACGCCAGCTTCGCGCCGGTGCGCTGGGCGAGCAATTGCCACGGCACGAGATTGCTGTGATGCTCCATTTCCGTGAGCAAAATCATGTCGCCGGATTTCAGGTTTTTTGCGCCCCACGAACTGGCGACCAGATTGATGCCTTCGGTGGTGCCGCGCGTGAAAATGATTTCGTCGGCACTGCGGGCGTTGATGAATTTGGCGGCGCGCGTTCGTGCGGCCTCGAATCCCGCCGTGGCGCGATTGCTCAATTCATGGATACCGCGATGAACGTTGGCATTGTCGTGTTCATAATAATGCACCAGCGCAGCAATCACCGCGCGCGGCTTCTGCGACGTCGCGGCGTTGTCGAAATAAATCAGCGGCTTGCCGTGGATCTGCTGGTCGAGGATCGGAAAGTCGGCGCGAAGTTTTGTCCAATCAATCATTTTATTTTAATAGGGAAGCCAGGAAACCATGATTTCATACCGCCTTCCTGGTATCCTGGTTTCCAAATAAATTTTCTCACATTAATCCGAGTTGCAGCTTGGCGGCCTCGGTCATCATGCCCTGGTTCCACGGCGGGTCCCAGACCAGCTCGACGTTTGCCTCGTCAATCGGTTCGAGCCCGAGCAATTTGTTTTGCACATCCTGCGCGAGCGCCGGCCCCATGCCGCAGCCGGGCGCGGTCAAAGTCATTTTCACGTCGGCCTTGAAACTGTTTTCACCCACGGACGTGAGGTGGCAATCGTAAATCAGGCCGAGGTCCACGATGTTGACGGGAATCTCCGGGTCGTAACACGTCTTGAGCGACTCCCAAATCTGTTTTTCCAATTGCTCCTGTGTGACCGGACCGGAAATGGTCGTGGCCGGCGCGGATTTGATTTCCAGTCCGAGCGCGTCGGCGTCCTTGCCGTCAATGCGAAACATGTTGCCGTTGACGATGACGGTGAAGGCGCCGCCGAGCGATTGCGTGACGTAAGCCTCCCCGCCCTTTTGCAACGTGACCTTCGTGCCGACGGGGACGACCGAAGCTTCCACGTCGCGGGTTAAAATTTTTGGCTCGTTTGGATTCATAAAGCACCTCTCAAATCAATCACTGCCGATATCTTCGCCGCAATGACGGCTGAAATCAATCAGGTCTGTTCGTTTTCCGTGCTCACCGGTTTGGCGTCGCCCTTGAGCGCCGCCATGACGGCGTGCCAGGACAGGATCGCGCATTTCACACGGGCCGGAAATTTATAAACGCCGGCGAACACCGCCAGCTTGCCGACGTCGCCCTGGACGTTGCCGGTGGTGACCATTTCGTGAACCTGCCCGAACATTTTTTCCACGTCCGCCTTCGATTTGCCCTTCGCAAATTCCGTGAGCAGCGAGGCTGAAGCCTTGGAAATGCAGCAGCCGGAGCCGACAAAGCTGATGTCCTTGATCATGTCGCCGTCCAGCGCGAGAAATAGCCTCAACTGGTCGCCGCAAAGCGGGTTGAAGCCCTGTGCGGAGCAGGTGGCCGCGGGCAATTCATGATAATTTCGCGGCTTCTTGCAGTGGTCGAGGATGACCTGCTGGTAGAGATCGTTTAGGTCTTCGAACATGAATTTCGATTCCTCAAATCAATTCTTTTGCGCCAGGTGATGGTTTGCCTCCAGCCGGTCCCACACCAGCTTGTCCAGTTCCTCGCGCACGGAATCGTGCTTCACGCGCGCGATGATTTCGCCGGCGAAGGCGTGAATCAGCATCCGCCGCGCGTTGTCCGCGCCGATGCCGCGCGAGCGCAGGTAAAAAATGGATTCATCATTCAACTGCCCAATCGTCGCGCCGTGCGTGCATTTCACGTCGTCAGCGTAAATTTCCAGTTGCGGCTTGGTGTCCGCCGTGGCGTTGTCGGAGAGCAGAAGATTTTTGTTCGTCTGCTTGGCATCGGTTTTCTGCGCGATTTCCCGGACCAGAATCCGCCCGTGAAAGACGCCCTTCGATTTGTCGTCGAGGATGCCGTTGAAATACTCGTGGCTGGCGCAATGCGGCTGCGCGTGCTCGACAATCATGTGATGGTCGGCCAGTTGCTCGCCGCGCGTGAGGTAAAGGCCGTTGAGGATGCATTCCAAGCCTTCGCCCGCGAGGTTCGCGCGGATGTTGGTGCGCGATAGCTTCGCGCCGAGCGCAAACGAATGGATGCTCACGCGGCTCGCCCGGCCAAGTTTTCCGGCAATGGTCGCCAGATGAAACGCATCGGCGGCTTCATCCTGATATTTCACGTACTCCAGCATGGCGTTGTCGCCGGCGGCGATTTCGGTGACGGCGTTGGTGAAATACGCGGTGTTGTGCGTAGAAAGGTAACTTTCGATGACCGTCGCCTTGCTGTTCGCTTCGGCAATGATGAGGTTGCGCGGTTGAACTGTCTCGCCATCCTGCTTCGCGGTGGAAATGAAAATGAACTGGATGGGGTCGGCAATGGACACTCCGGCCGGCACGTAAACGAATCCGCCATCATGGAAAAATGCCTGGTTCAGCGCCGCAAAGGCGTTGTCATCCGTCAACGCGCAACGGCCGAACTGTTTTTCGACGAACACCGAATTCGCCACCATCGCCGCCGCCATATTCGACGCTTTTACACCGGCCGGCAATCCTCGCGTGGACGAGAGCGCCGTCGAGTAATATCCATTCACAAAAACGAGCCGCGCGCCGGGCAGCCGGGCAAAAATAGATGTTTTCAGCGCGGTTTTGGCGGCGGTGTCATTCACTGGTTCATGTGCGGGGTGGAGCGGCAACTGGGCGAGCGGCGCGACGTTGGTAAAACGCCAGTCTTCGTCCTGTAACGTCGGAAAACCAAGTTTGGCAAAGCTGGCGATGCCCGCCTTGCGCAGCGGCAACAGCCACGACGGCTGCAAGGCCGATTCGAGGCGGCTAAAGTTCTCAAGGAATGGACTCGGGATTGGTTTTTTCGGCTTGTGCGTCATGATTTGATTATCCCATTTCAAAAATTAGACCTTCAATCTCCCATGCAATGCGCCGGCGCGCAAGTCTGGAGCGAGGGCCATGAGAACGCAGCTTCAAACACTGGCGTCCAAGCATCCGTGTGCTAATATGTTGTCGTGCTTACGCAAGACGACATCAAGAACGCGCTGAAGGCCGTCAAGTATCCCGGCTACTCGCGCGACATTGTTTCCTTTGGACTCATCAAGGAAATTTCCACCACGAACGGCACGATCAGCATCGTGATGCAATTGACCGCGTCGAATCCTGACGCCGCGCGCCAGATCAAGGAAGATAGCGAACGGGTTTTGAAGACGCTGCCCGGAGCGAAACAGGTCCACGTCGAAGTAAGACAACCGGCCGCCGGGCAGGCGGCGCCGGGTGCGTTGCCAAACCAAAATCGCATTCCGGGCGTGAAGCGTATCGTCGCCGTCGCCAGCGGCAAGGGTGGCGTCGGAAAATCCACCTGCTCCGTCAACCTGGCCTGCGCGCTGGCGCAACTCGGCGCGAGCGTCGGCCTGCTTGATTGCGACATTTACGGGCCGAGCATTCCGCTGATGATGGGAGTTCACGAGCGCCCGACGGTCAATGAAAATGAAAAGCTTGTCCCGCCCATCAATCACGGCGTAAAGGTGATGAGCATCGGGTTGTTGCTCGACGATGGCCAGCCGGTGATCTGGCGCGGGCCGATGATTGCGAAAACGATTCAACAATTCCTGTTTGCGGTGGAATGGGGCGAGGCGGATTTCCTGCTGGTGGACCTGCCGCCGGGCACGGGCGACGCGCAACTTTCGCTGTGCCAGACCGTGCCGCTGGACGGCGGTGTCATCGTGACCACGCCGCAGGAGGCGTCGCTCGGCGTCGTGCGCAAGGGTATCGCGATGTTCGAGAAGGTCAACGTGCCGATTCTCGGCATCGTGGAAAATATGAGTTATTTCACCACGCCCAACGGCGAGCGCGTGGAAATTTTCGGCCACGGCGGCGGCCAGGCCGAGGCTGCGCGGCAGGACATCCCGTTCCTGGGTGAAGTGCCGATTTTCACTGAAATCCGCGAAGGCGGCGATCGCGGCGTGCCGGTGGTGGTGTCAGCGCCGGACAAACCGGCGGGGCGGGCGTTCATTCAAATTGCCGAGGCATTACGATCGAAATTTGCGTAATTTGTGGCTGAATTAACAATGGTTCCATCATTTCCCCGCGCCAATCCGGCTTTCATGCTTTTAATCAAAAACTGACACGGGTTATTATTAATGGTTGCGCTTGCCGTTCGTGCCAATCTGTCTATTATTTTCAAAGAGTTTTAATTACATGAGCAGCATTTCTGAAGTCGAAATTGATCTGGAAAAGCTTTTCCTGCCCGCTTGGGCGCAGGGAAAACCGGCCGTCAACCCGTACGCGAAGTTTGCCGGCGAACCCGCCGGACGCGAGGACCGCCCGCGCGAAGGCCGGCGCGGAGGACCGCGCCCGGATTCGTTCGGCGAGCGCCGCGGACCCCGTCCGCCGCGTGCCGGTGGTGGAAAGTTCGGCGACCGCAAGAGGGGATTTTCCCAGCGCGATGACCGTGGCGAGCGCCGGGAACGACCGGAACCACCCGCACCGTTGCCGGAAATCACCGTCACTTTTTTGCCGGATGAAAACGGCGTCGAATCGCTCGCTCGCCAGATCAAGGTGACCGGTCGCGCGTATCCGCTGTTCCAGATCGCGCAAATCGTTCTGGCGAAGCCGGAGCGTTACGCCGTGCAACTCGCGGTGAAGAAAAACGCCGATGGCACGGTTAAGCAGCCGCTGTTCGCCTGCGCGCTCGACGACACGCCGTGGTTGAGCGAGGACGAGGCGGTCGCGCACGTGCTCAAGGTTCATTTCGCCACGTTTTACCAGGCCGAACGCACGGCCACCGAACCGCCGAAGGGCAAATATACTTTTGTGGCGCAATGCGGCATGAGCGGCAAGATTCTCGGCCCGCCGAACCACCACGATTACCAGAACCAGCTTCGCAAACTGCACGCCGAACGGTTTTCCCGGATGCCGTTTGATGCCTTCAAGTCGCGCGTGAAAATCGTGAAGGACGAGGACGTCGTCAAAAAGTGGGTCGAGGACCAAAGTTTCACGACTGAATACACCTGCCTCAACGTGCCGGAGCCGCTCAAGCTCCCGAGCCGGGAAGAGGTGGAGAAACATTTCCGCGCCGTCCACAAGGACACGATCATCAAGCCGGTGGAATCGTACACGGTTGGCGGCGTCTTGAGCCGCAACCTCCGCTGCCGGGAATTGCAACAGCTCGTGCGCAGCGATTGGGAACGGCAGAAATATTTCCCGTTGCAACTGGCCACCGGCCTCAGCCGGCAGTTCGCCACGCACGGCCTGCATTTCTTCAAGGTCAACAAGACCTTCACGCATGTTTCCGTCGCGCGCCCGCAATTCCTCGACCTGGAAACCACGCCGGTTTCGGAAAGCATCAAACGCATCGTCGGCCACATCAACACGCATCCGAAATGCACCCGGCGGCAATTGATTGAGGCGCTCGCGCCGTCACCCAAAAAGCCGACGGTCATTGAAATCAAGCCGGCTGCACCGCCGCCTGCCGCGCCCGCGCCCGACGCGAGCGGCGAAGCTGCCGCTGCGCCGCAGGATTCTTCCGTAGCTCCCACAGCTCCCGCGCCGCCTGCGGCCGATGAGCCGACAGCGGAACAGACCGTCATCATTGCCGATTTGCACTGGCTGGTGCATCAGGGTCATGTCCTTGAATTTGCCGACGGTCGCATGGACACGGCCAAAAAACCGCTGCCCCGCCCGGCGAAACCGGAAAAGAAACCGGTTGAAGGAAAACCAGCAACGGAAGGCGAAACCGCGACCACTACAGCTGGTTCAACGGAAGAAGTTCCCGTTTTGACCGAGGCGGAAATTCCAGCATCCGAACCGGAGCCGGCCGTTGAGCCTGAACCAGCCGCCGAAGCATCGGCTGAAACTCCGGTGCCAAGCGAACCCGCTGTGCCTCCGTCGGAAATTCAGAATCCGCCAGCTGAGAACCCGCCATCTGCTTGATTGGCGGTACAGTTGGTTTCTGCGTCAGGCAATTCTACAAGTATTGTTCCCAGCGTTTGGGATCACGGCGCAAGTCCATCACGGAGACGATCAAAATTTCGTCGCTTCCTTGAGTTCCAGTTCCGCCGTGGAAGCGAACCGCACCCTCACTTGCGCAATCCCTTTTTCAAATCGGCGAAAACTTCCGTGGCCTCGCGCGCAGTCAGTTTGCCGGTGTCATAAGCGTCAATCCGCCGTTCGGACTCCGCCGCCCAAGCGGCTTCGCGCGCCTGCTGTTCCGGTGTGGTAATGGAATTCCACAAAACGTCAATCAGCCGGCGCGATCCGTGGCGGGCAGGCCAAGAATTTCATCCTGAATGGCAGTGACACTCATGTCATAAACTTACAACTCATTCGCGCCGGGGCAAATTCAATTTTCTGAACGGATTCGACTTGTTTTCGTGCTGCTGCCGCTTGAATTCATTGCTTTCCTTAATCCTGCCGGCTGTTAGCCTGTATCCATGCCTTTCATCAAATTAGGCCTTTCTCCGGCAGTCCTTGAAGGTGTGCGCGCGGCGGGTTACATCACCCCCACGCCGATTCAGCTCCGCGGCATTCCGCTCGTGCTCGGCGGCCGCGACATCATCGGCAGCGCCCAGACCGGCACCGGCAAGACCGCCGCGTTCGCCCTGCCCATTCTCACCAGACTGGACCGGCACGCGCCCGGTCCGCGCGCGCTCATTCTCGAACCGACGCGCGAACTCGCCGCGCAGGTGGAAACCGCCACCCGTGATTTCGCGCGCTTCACCGATTTGAAGGTTTCCGTTGTTTATGGCGGCGTCGGTTATGGCCGGCAGATGGACGACTTGCGCGAGGGCGTGGACGTGCTGGCCGCCACGCCGGGCCGTTTGCTCGACCATCTCGAACGCGGCACGGTACGGCTGGACAAGGTCCAATTTCTCGTGCTCGATGAGGCCGACCGGATGCTGGACATGGGATTTCTGCCCGACGTGCGCCGCATCGTCGAAAAATGTCCGCGCCAGCGCCATACCTCGCTGTTTTCCGCCACCATTCCGCCGCAAATCGAAACGCTCATCCAATGGGCGATGAACAAGCCGGAAACGATTGAAATCGGCGCGCGCCGGACCCCGGCCGAAACGGTGAAGCATGTCATTTATCCCGTGTCCGATTCGCAAAAATCCGACCTATTGCTCGAACTGCTGAAGCGCGTGAATTACAGCTCGGTGCTGATTTTCTGCCGGACGAAGCACGGGGCCGACCGCATTTCGGGTCTGCTCAAGCGGAACAATCACGCCGTGGCCGTGCTGCATTCCAACCGCACGCAGAAGGAGCGCGAACAGGCGTTGGAGGGCTTCCGCTCCGGCAAGTATGAGGTGCTGGTGGCCACGGACATTGCCGCGCGCGGACTGGACATCGCGGACGTGAGCCACGTCATCAACTACGACGTGCCGCAGCATCCGGAGGATTACATCCATCGCATCGGGCGCACGGGCCGCGCGGAAGCGCACGGCGACGCCTTCACCATCATGGTGGCCGAGGACGCGGGCCACGTATTTGCCATCGAACGGTTCATCAGCCAGAAAATCCCGCGGGTGAAGCTTGAGAATTTCGACTACCGCTACACCGCAGTGTTCGAGGAGGCCAAGCCCGGCCAGCCGCAGGGCGGTTTCCCCGGCAAAGTGCGCGGCGGCCGCATCCGCGGCGGCTACCACTTCGCCCCCGGCGGACGGAGAAGGTAGAGTTAGAGCAACGGAATTGGCGGGGTGGTGTTGGATTGGTTATATGAGTGATCCGGCAAAAAAATCTACTGTTGGATTTTGGGTGGCGGTTATTTGTGTATTTGCACTCTTTGTGCTGGTAGTGATACCAAACATACCAACCGGCTTGCGTCCCAGTCCGGCAAATGCCTGCATTAACAACTTGCGCCAAATTGACGGGGCCGCCCAGCAGTTCGTCATTGAACATCATTTGACCAATGGCGACCGCATTAACTTTCCAGACGACCTGACGCCCTACATCAAGCTCGACAAAAACGGAAAAATCCCAACGTGTCCGAAAGGCGGTGTTTACAGCATTAAAAAAGTTGGCGATATTCCGACCTGCTCGCTCGGCACCAATGTTACCCCGCCTCACGTTTTGCCTTGAGCCGCGAAACAACGAGACAAAGCAGCCCACAGCAGTCTGTTAAAGAAGTAGGAGACGACGTAAGGAGTCTCTAACTTATTTCTTGAGAAACCGAAGAATTTGAGACTCGTCACCTCGTCTCCTACAAAGAAAGCGATTTCCAACGAGCCGACAACCGTGGGTTTGCGAAACAAACGGTTCAAGCTCCGTCAGGGGCGGCATATTTCGCGCCTGACGAAGCTTGGTTCATTTTTTATTTCGATGCTACAAAGATGCCGCGCCTCTGGCGCTCCCGAATACCAGCACCGGATTTGAAAAACGTCCACTGATCCCCGGCCAATCTCATCAGCTGGCAACGATCATAGACCTTCACTACAGCCCCACAAAACAAAACCGCCCTCCGGCACGGGCCGGAGGGCGGTGGTTAAAACTCAGCGGTTACTTGCCAACCGCTTTTTCTTCCGGAATCCGCATGCAGTAGAACGAGCGATAGACGAACACCAGCGCGACCACGAAGAAAAACACCCCGATGCCGGTCTTCACGGCCTGGTCTTTCATCGTCACCGCGATTTCCACGGCGAGCAGGCCGAACAGCGTGGTGAATTTGATCACCGGATTCATCGCCACGGACGAGGTGTCCTTGAACGGGTCGCCCACGGTGTCACCCACAACAGTTGCGGCATGCAGTTCGGTGCCCTTCTGGCGAAGGTCCACCTCGACGATTTTCTTGGCGTTGTCCCACGCGCCGCCGGCGTTGGCCATGAAGATGGCTTGGAACAAACCGAAGAACGCGATGCCAATCAGGTAGCCGATGAAGAAATACGGGTTGAAGAACGGCAGCGCGAGCGCGAAGCAAAACACCACGATGAAGATGTTCCACATGCCTTTTTGCGCATAGACGGTGCAGATGCGGACGACTTCCTTGCTGTCCTTCTCCGACGCCGTGGTGGAGTCGAGCTGCATGTGCTCCTTGATGTAAACCACCGCGCGATATGCGCCGGTGACGACCGCCTGGCAGGAAGCGCCGGTGAACCAGTAAATCACCGCGCCGCCCATGATGAGGCCGAGGATGATTTCCGGCTGCACGATGCTCAAAGCGTCAACGACCGGCTTGAACGGACCGGCAATGCCCGAAGCCAGCTGGCCCTCGTACATGCGTTGCAGCAGCATGATGATGCCGAACACCATCGTGGTCGCGCCGACGACGGCGGTACCGATGAGCACGGGCTTGGCGGTGGCCTTGAAGGTGTTGCCCGCGCCGTCACCTTTTTCCAGTTGATACTTGGCGTTCTCGAAATCCGCGTCGAAACCGAAGTCCTTCTTGATCTCTTCCTTGATGCCTTTGCGGCCTTCAATCTGGCTCAGTTCATAGACGGATTGGGCGTTGTCGGTGACCGGGCCGTAGCTGTCCACGGCAATCGTCACCGGCCCCATGCCGAGGAAGCCGAAGGCCACGAGGCCGAACGCGAAGATCGGCGCGGCAAAAAGGAATTCCTTGGGCATAAGCGAGAGCAGCGCCGGATTCTGGGAAAAGAAATACGAGGTGGCCATCAACACCATGATGCACAGCCCCATCCAGAAGGCCGAAAAGTTGCCGGCCACAAAGCCTGAAAGGATGTTCAGTGACGCGCCGCCGTGCTTGGAGCAATTGGTTACTTCCTTGACGTGCTTTGAGTTGGTGCTGACGAATATCTTGGTGAATTCGGGAATTATCGCCCCCGCCACCGTGCCGCAACTGATGATGACAGAGAGCACCCACCACAGCGCAGGCTGGGCGGCGCCAGTGGCGTCAGTAAAGTCACCCAGAAGCAGCTTGCTCGCGATGAAGGTGATGATGATGGACACCGCCGAGGTAAGCCACACGAGGTGGGTCAACGGAGCTTCGAAGTCGAAGTCTTTCTTGCCGCTGAACATGGCCTTGCTGATGACTTCGTTTATGAAGTAGGACACCAGCGAGGTCACAATCATCAGCGCACGCATGGTGAACAGCCAGACGATCAGCGTGGCGCATATAGTCGGGCTGGCTGCCAGGGCCAGGGCGAGAAACGCGATCAACGCCACGCCGGTCACACCGTAGGTTTCAAAGCCGTCCGCCGTCGGTCCGACCGAGTCGCCGGCATTGTCGCCGGTGCAGTCCGCGATCACGCCGGGATTCTTCGGGTCGTCTTCGGGCAGCTTGAAGACGATTTTCATCAGGTCGGAACCAATGTCGGCGATCTTGGTGAAGATGCCGCCGCAGATGCGGAGCACGCTCGCGCCGAGCGATTCACCGATGGCGAAACCGATGAAGCAGGGGCCGACGAGTTCGCGCGGCAGGAACATCAGGATGCAGATCATGAAAAACAGTTCGACGCAGACCAGAAGCAGGCCGACGCTCATGCCGGAACGCAGGGGAATGCCGAGCGTGGCGAGCGGGTTGCCCTTGAGCGCGGAAAAAGCGGTGCGGGAATTGGACACGGTATTGATGCGGATGCCGAACCAAGCCACGCCGTAGGAACCCAGAATGCCCAGGACGGAGGCGAGCAGGATGACCACGACATGAGCCGCCGTGTTCCCTTGAAGAACCCCAAAGTAATAAATCATGCAGGCCGCAATCAGCACCCAGAGGATGGCAAGGAACTTGCCCTGCGTGAACAGATAGGTTTTGCAGGTCTCCCAAATCATGTTGGACACCTTGGCCATGCTGTCATGCACGGGCAGGGCCTTGGTCTGCTTGTATTGGAACAAGCCAAACAGGGCACCGACGCCGCAAAGCGCGATGCCGATCAACATCAGCGCGGTCCCGCTGATGCCGCCCAACCCGGCGAATTTCACCGTGTCCAGCGGCGGGATTTTGATGTCCGCCTCACCGGCGAACGCGTTGGTGGCAAGGGTAAACAGGCAAAACACAGCGAGTGCCCACAATGATATTTTGGTCTTTTTCATAAAAAAATTCTGCACGCATAGACTAGGAAAGCACCCCCTCCATCGCCAACCATTTTTTGGCAAAGAACTCTCCCAAAATTGAACTGGGTTGAACCAAAACCTGACGATTTCGCCTCTTTCTGGCATGTGACCTGGTCATCAGCAAGCCCATGGCAATTCGAGGACGACTTTCATGAGCTTCGTAGCAGCGGACGTGAGTCCGCTCCATCTTATCCAAAGCAATGTCGGAGCCGACTCACGTCGGCTGCTACGGGTTCGTGAAACAACACTCCTTTGGAATTATCACACCCCGTTGCATTTGCCTTGTCGCTCACCGCGCATTTCCTCATCTTTGAGGTGATGGACGAACGCGCGGTTTCCACTTTGAACAAACCGGACGCGGCGTTGGAAATGACGCTGCGCCCGTCGCTCTTTTCCGAATTCACCGGCCAGCTCAAGGTCAAGGAGCGCCTGGAAATCGCCGTGCAGGCGGCGAAGCAGCGGGACGAAGCCCTCGACCACATCCTGCTCAGCGGTCCACCCGGCCTCGGCAAAACCACCATCGCCAACATTCTCGCCAAGGCCATGGGCGCCAACCTTAAGTCCACCAGCGGCCCGACCATTGAGAAAGCCGGCGACCTCGCCGGTCTGCTGACCAACCTAGAAGCCGGCGACGTGCTGTTCATTGACGAAATCCATCGCCTGCAAAAAACCATCGAGGAATATCTGTACCCGGCGATGGAGGATTTCAAACTCGACATCATCATTGACCAGGGACCGAACGCGCGCAGTGTGCGGCTGAACCTGCCGCGTTTCACGCTCATCGGCGCGACCACGCGCAGCGGCCTGCTCACCGCGCCGCTGCTCACGCGCTTTCCCATGCGCGAACGGCTGGATTATTACGTGGCCGAAGACCTGGACAAAATCATCGTTCGCTCGGCGCACCTGCTGAACGTGGAAATCGAGCCCGCCGGGGCGCACGAAATCGCCCGGCGCAGCCGCGGCACACCGCGCATCGCGAATAACCTGCTGCGCCGCGTGCGCGACTACGCCCAAGTCCGGCACGATGGCCGCATCACCGCCGACGTGGCGGACAAGGCGCTGGCCATGCTGGAAATTGACCAGAACGGCCTCGACGAAATGGACAAGCGCATCCTCGAAGCCGTCATCGTGAAATTCGGCGGCGGGCCGGTGGGAGTGAATTCGCTGGCCGTGGCCGTGGGTGAGGAACCGGACACGATTGAGGAAGTCTATGAACCGTATCTCATCATGGAAGGCTACCTCAACCGCACCTCGCAAGGCCGCGTCGCGACGGAGTTGAGCTACAAAAAACTTGGGTTGAAACCGGCAGCGGGAAACCAGTCAAAATTGTTTTAACATCGCGCGATCGTTGCCGAGCCAACCGGCCTGGGAGCGATGACGTCTCGCCGGCGTGTTTCGCGATGAAGCATACTCGCCGCCGGGACGGCAGCGCTCCTAGGCCGGCATTGAAAGCAAGCGCATGATGCGAGAACAACTAGTGGGCGCGGGGCGCAACATCACCAATGCGCGCGTCCTGGCCGTGATGGAAAAGATTCCACGGCATGAGTTTGTCCCGGAGCAAGATCGGAACCGGGCTTACGAGGACCGCGCCCTGCCCATTGGCCACGACCAGACCATTTCCCAGCCTTACATCGTCGCTTTCATGACCGAACAACTGGATCCCCGGCCGACGGACCGTGTGTTGGAAATCGGGACCGGTTCGGGTTACCAGGCGGCGGTGCTCGCCCAGCTTGTGGCGGATGTCTATACCATCGAAATCGTCGAGCCGCTCGCCCAACGCGCCGAAGCCGACTTGAAACGGCTCGGTTACATGAACGTCCATGTGCGCCCCGGTGATGGTTATCAGGGCTGGCCGGAAGCCGCGCCGTTCGACGCGATCATCGTCACCTGCGCTCCGGAAAAAATGTCGCCACTGCTCGTCGAGCAACTCAAGGATGGAGGGCGGATGATTATTCCCGTCGGGCCAATCGGAGACCAGGAACTGGTGTTGCTCCGCAAGCGAGGCGAACAATTGGAGCAACGCGCCGTGCTGCCCGTGCGTTTCGTGCCCATGACCGGCGGAGAGCAACGCTGATTCAGGCGCCGCTACGGGCCGCTTTTTCCTTTCATTTCGCGCCTCGTGCGTGTTTCATCCGTGGCGGTTTAAACTATGCCCAAACGCACTGACATTCACAGCGTCCTCATCATTGGCGCCGGACCGATCATTATCGGCCAGGCTTGCGAGTTTGATTATTCCGGCACACAGGCCTGCAAAGCCCTCCGCGAGGAGGGCTACCGTGTCATCCTCATCAACTCCAACCCGGCCACCATCATGACCGACCCGGAGTTTGCCGACCGCACCTACATCGAGCCCATCACGCCCGAGTGCGTTGAGAAAATCATCATGCGTGAGAAGGCGGAGATGAAAAAGCTCGGCGCGAAAGGCAAACTTGTTCTGCTGCCAACGCTGGGCGGACAAACGGCCTTGAACACCTCGATGGCGCTCCACAAAAGTGGCGCGCTGGAACGGCATGGCATCGAAATGATCGGCGCCAAACCCGAGGCCATCCAGAAGGGTGAAGACCGCCAGGCTTTCAAGGATTTGATGCTTTCCATCGGCCTCGACGTTCCGATTTCCGGCACCGCGCACAATCCGGATGAAGCCCGCGTCGTCGCTGAAAAAATCGGCCGCCTCCCGCTCATCATCCGGCCGGCGTTCACGCTCGGGGGCACCGGCGGCGGCATTGCCTACAACCGCGATGAATTCGAGGAACTTGCCAAGCGCGGCCTGGACCTTTCGCCCGTCAGCGAAATCCTCATCGAAGAATCCCTGCTCGGCTGGAAGGAATTCGAGATGGAAGTCATGCGCGACAAGGCCGACAACTGCGTCATCATCTGCTCCATCGAAAATTTCGACCCGATGGGCATCCACACCGGCGACAGCATCACCGTGGCGCCTATCCAGACGCTGACTGACAAAGAATTTCAGATCATGCGCGACCAGAGCTTTGCCGTGATCCGCGCCGTGGGCGTGGAGACCGGCGGCTCGAACATCCAGTTCGGCGTCAACCCGGACAACGGCCGCATGGTCATCATCGAGATGAACCCGCGCGTCAGCCGCAGCTCCGCGCTGGCGTCCAAGGCCACCGGCTTCCCCATTGCGAAAATCGCCGCCAAGCTTGCCGTCGGCTACCTGCTCGACGAACTCAAAAATGACATCACCCGCGAAACCCCCGCGAGCTTTGAGCCGAGCATTGATTACGTCGTCACCAAGATTCCGCGCTTTGCCTTCGAGAAATTCGCGCAGGCCGACCCGACGCTGACCACGCAGATGAAGAGTGTGGGCGAGGCGATGGCGATTGGCCGCACGTTCAAGGAAAGCCTGCAAAAATGCCTGCGTTCGCTGGAGATTGGCCGCAGCGGCCTGGGCGGCGACGGCAAACCCTGGCGCATCGGCAACGATGTTTATGGCGACCGCGACATCCTGCCCAAGGACGTCATCAGCCGCAAACTGAGCGTACCCAACGCCGAACGCATCTTCTTCATCCGCCACGCCCTGCGCGCCAGCTTCACCATCGAGGAGATTTTCAACCTCACGAAAATTGACCGCTGGTTTCTGGTGCAGATCAAAGAGATCGTGGATTTTGAGGAAGAATTAGCGGGGGCGAAGGATTAGGAACGGGTTCAAATGATGATTTCCGAATTGGTTCTCGGAATTCTTTGGCGTAAAATGCAGTGTGAGCTACATCAATGCGTCGAAGGAAATCGAAATGCTTGGTTTGTTGCGCGAGCTACAAATCATTCTTTCCGATGCGATCAACTCACTTGAAATTAAATCAATCAAATCCCTTGAAGGGCGTTATCTAACCTGGGCCGCCGTAACCATCAACCAGACGGCTCGCGGCTTCATTGTTCTACGAGAAACGAGGAACATCGAAGCGTCGAAACTTTTGATTCGACCGATCATGGAAGCGCTTCTGTCTGCCACTGCGGTGATGCAAGTGCGTGGCTTCCTTTTTCGTAAGCTCTATACGGAATTGATGGAGGAGAAGAAGCTGCCCCGCCCTAAACCCGCAACCAAAGCGGAGGTGGATATAGTCCTAGCCGACTACAAAAATCTTTTCAAAGGATTCGATCCGAATTACCCGTTCGAGGAAAATAAAGTGAGCGTCAAAGATGCGGCTGAGGCAGCGCAAATGTTGCCACTCTATGAGGTTGTCTATCGCACATACTGCAATTTCACCCATGGTGCTATGCTGGCTGCGACCGGCCAGCTCAATCAAGCGACAAACGATTTGGACACGCATTTCGTCGTATCATTTATGTTGGCGATACTAGACCAGCTTAAGGGTCACACGCCGGCCAAGATTCCAGACTTGGATCAGTATCGAAAATTCCAGACTTGGATCAGTATCGAAAACGATTGCCGCTGCCTGCCGTGTAGCCCCGCCGGGGCTGGCGCTCCGTCCGCGAATCCCAACGGGACACAATATTTATTCGTATATGCATGGATTTATGCAGTTATAAAAAACAGTTGCCTGACGGTTGCCAATAGTTTTGGAATCGGGTATATTTAGTGGCAATGAAAACACCGAAGGCCCGATTCAAGATTATATCCTTCATCAATCCCCGGACCGGATCACCAAGCTGGCGGGTCACGGGCACCCGCCGCAACGGTGAACGCATCCGCGAAAACTTTGCACGCGCCGACGATGCGCAGTTTCGGCAAACGGAGTTGGAGGGTGAATATCATGCTGCCAACGGCGTCTCGACACTGCGGGCCACGCGACTGACGGATGAACAGGTCGGCATCGCCGAAGCCGCTTTCAAACGACTGGACCAGGACACGGATTTGATGACGGCGGTGGATCACTGGCTGCGGACAGGCAAGCCGGCCACGATCAAGGAGTCGCCGCGGCTGGATGAGGCGCTGAAGGCTTTTACGGACTGGCTGGACACCACGACGGAACTGCGGATTCTTACCAAATACCGTCTTCGCAACCGGGCGACGCATTTCGTCACCAATGTCAGCAACCTGCGTGTCACGGATGTATTGCCGGAGCATATCGAAAAATATCTGGCGCAGCAGAATGTCACAGCGAACACCAAGGATGGCTATTGCCGGGCGATTTCCAGTTTCTTCACTTGGTGCATGAAGGGGAAACGGCATTGGTGCGTGAATAATCCGTGTTACGCGGTCGAGATTGAAGGGCTGACGAGCGATGATGAACGGGAGCCAGTGGTGCTGCCTGTATCCGAATGTGCTGCGCTGCTGCGTGCGGCGGAAAAGTTTGAGGACGGACATCTGGTGCCGTATGTGGCTCTGTGTTTGTTTGGCGGACTGAGGCCGTTTGAAGCAGCGCGGTTGACGTGGGAGCAGGTCAATCTGACGGATGGCGAAATCCGGCTGATGGGCACACAGACCAAGACCGGCAAAGGGCGGATTGTGGTGATCTGCAAGACGCTCAAGGCGTGGTTATCCAAGTATCGCAAGGCGGGTGAGATTTACTGCTCGACGTATGACACCGATCTCAAAAAGGTGCGCGCCAATATCGGCTATGGGCCGAAGACCGAGGAACGGCCGGATTTGAAGCCGTGGGTGCCGGATGTGTTGCGGCACACGGCGATCTCGCATTATTTCCGTCTGACGGGTAGCTATGGCCGGACGGCGGAGCAGTTCGGCAATTCGGAGGGCATCATCAAGAAGCATTACCAAGGCCGGGTTAACAGCGCGGACACCAAGAAGTTTTATACGCTGCGGCCGGTTGCCGCCAAATCCTGAAATTCAGTCGTAATACAGCGGCGACCAAGCCAAGTCGCCGGCAACTTCAGCGCAGGATTTTCAGCGGACGGGCCAGGCGCTTGCCTGTTTTGCTCGCGACATGGACATGCGATAAAAAGCCCAAAGGCGCATTTTTCAGGTTCATGGCCACGGAATTTTCGTCGGCGATGTTTTGGATGAACTGACGGATTTTCCAGCGGATGAGGTCACTCGCGGCGGTGGCGGTCGTCTTGGCCAACAGATGATCCAACGCTTCACAGATTTGTTTGTCCTGGGCTCTTTGGGAATCTTTCTTCGCAATGATCAAAGCCCGCTTGTTAACCGATGCGGGGATATTGACATGATCCTGGCCGTCAATTTTGAAGGTATTTTTTGCGGCCTCGCGAAGCGCGGCTTCCGCCTCCTTGGCGGAAGCGACGGGCGCCTCCATGATGGATCGGTGCAACTCGTAATCCTCACGGGTGTAAGCGCCCGCGGTGTCGCCGGCGTGCGCAGCCGTCAAGCCTTTGCGCGGCGGCGTGGCGGGATTTTTTTCCAACAGCCACCCGGCATCAATGCCGGTGGCTTGGGCGACCGCAAGGGCGAGTTCTTCGCTGAGCGGGAGCTGCCCCAGTTCAATGGCTTGAATGGTGCGGGCTGAACGATGGACGAGTTCGGCCATTTGCTTTTGGGTCAGGCCGATGGTGATCCGGAGGATCGCAAGCGGATGACGCAGAGGTGAATTTCTCATGCCGCAATATCTAGCGCATGTGCATTAAACATGCAAGAAAATAATTGCGCTCAATAAGAGACTATGTGTAAAGTCCATGTGCTATGAATGTAAATCCGATACAAACTGTCTCCGCCCGTCTGGCCACACTGGATCAGCTGCTTCAAACGCTGATTCCAGCTTATCTGGCGCCCGTCCCCACTCACGAAACCTTGCGTGATTGGTTCGACACAGCGCGCATCCCCCGCTTCAAGGCCAACCCTGCCGCCAAGCGCGGCGGCGGCCCGGTCTTTTATTCCGTGGCTGCCGTGGAGAAGTTTCTCCAGACGCGGACCCTGCCCTGCCGTTTGCCGGCGGCGACATTGCCGAGCCGGAAACCGATCAACCCGCCCACGGACCCCAGCTTGAACTGACATGGCTGACACTCTGTTAAACACCGCCATCGGCGACCACGACCTTTGTGCGTGGCAGCCGGTGCGCGGCATTGTCTGGATGCAGACACGCAATCCGAAACATGCGCGGTGTCTGGCCAAGCGTGGCGATGGTCGGCTTGTTGCTTATGGCGTAGCCGGCGGATATCTCAAGATCTTCGAATTCCGGCAGTCTCTGGCTTGGGCCGTCAATCTGATGAATCGCTACACTGCCGTCGAAGTGACCGCTAATGAGGCATTGGGACGCGCCATTTGCCCGGAGACGAGTCGGAAGACGGGAAAGGAGATGGAATGAAGCTGAAAGCTCCGAGTCAGATGGAGATGGCGAGAAAATACGTGCTCGGATGTCCGCCAGCCATCAGCGGTCAGGGCGGACACAAGACGGCTTTCCGGGTTGCCGTGGCGTTGGTGCGTCGCTTTGAACTGAACGAAGCCGACGCGCTGGCGCTGATGCTGACGTGGAATCGGACATGCCAGCCGCCGTGGGATGAATCGGACCTGCGCCATAAGATTACCTCGGCGCTTCATTCACCAGTCAAGACAGGATCGGTGAGTTCCTCGCCGCGGGCGAAGGGGGCAAGAATCATCAAGTCGCGCCGGGCAGAGCCAAAGTTTGAGCCAGAGACACTGGCGCGGATCGCAGCGAAGCTGCCAGCGGCGGACTTTGAGTTCCTGAAGGCGCGTTCGCCGATCTGCCCGGAGACGCAGACGCCGGCCACATTTCTGAATCATCTGTATCGGTCAGGTGAGAAGGTAATTGTGTTCGACGTGTTCCAGTCACAAGGGCGGCACGTGTGCCATTGGTCGGAACCGCCTGCTGACGCCGGCTGCCTGGACCATCTCCGGACTGGCTGCCTGAAGGGAGTCTGGTTTCTCAGCAATCCGGTGGATGGGAAATTTCATCCGAATCCGCGCCAAGGCAACAAAATGTCGCGCCGCAGCGAGGAGTCGGTGACTTCCTGGCGTTATCTGCTGGTGGAATCCGACAAGGCCGAGACGATTCCCTGGGTGGCGGCACTGGTGCAGTTGCCGCTGCGGATTGCGGCCATCTACAGCTCGGGCCGGCGGAGTATTCATGCCCTGATCCGGCTGGATGCGACCAGCAAGGCCGATCTGGATACGAAGGCAGCCAAGATCAAGCCCATGTTGATTGCGCTTGGAGCCGATGAGAAGGGGATGAGGGCGGTGCAGTTGACGCGGCTGCCGGGATGTTTTCGGGATCAAGTGGGACCGGTGGCGCGAAAGATGCCGATCATGCGAAAGCGTTTGGTGGATGAACCGCTGGAGTATGACGCGGCGGGGGATCCGATCTGGACGCCCAAGCCGGAACCGCCGCCGCCGCCAAATCCGTGGACGGGCGGGCAATTGCAGGAACTTTATTACCTTAATCCCGAGCCAGACCTGACACCGATCTGCCAGAAACCGACAAGGGATGAGATTTACCAAAACTGGCTGGCGGATGTCCGCCGCCAGAACGGAGGAATTTGCGTATGACCACGAACAATTCAACTATCGAAGATGTTGCGCCGGACGAACAGGTGGAAGCCTTCACAGAATGGTCAGCCGAAAATGAAATTGAGGGAGCGGCTGAGCAGGTGCGCGAGACGGCGGCGGAAAAATTGCCGCATGTGATTTTACCAAGCGACGAGGTCACGATCTCCAACTGTGCGGATGATTTGTTCAAGCTGATTGGGCCGAGCCATCAGGTGTTCATGCGCGGCGGCGCGGTGGTGACGTTGGTAAAGCGTGACGACGGGATGCTGGCGCTGGACATTCTGCGGGCAGCAGCGGCCCGTTCCTTGTTTGAGAAATATGCGCGGCTGTTCGCCTGGCGAGCCGGACAGAAAAGTGAACGGGTGTTGAAACCGGTCACCTGCGCCCATGACATGGCGGAAGCCATATTGTTGTCTCAGGAGGCGGTCAAATACCTGCCACGGGTGCAGGGATTGATCAACTGTCCGGTGCTGCGCCCCGTGGGCAATGACCTAGTGGCTGCCGGGCCGGGCTATGACGAGCTGACGCAGTTACTCATCACCGGCGGGAAACTGCCGCCGGTGGTCGAATTGTCCGAGGCGGTCGCGAGTTTGAAGGGTCTGTTTGCCGACTTCGACTTTCAAACGCCTGGGGACCAATCGAGGGGCATCGCCAGTTTGATCTCCCCGGCACTGCAAATGGGTCGTTTTTTTAAAAGCCGTGTGCCGGCAGATGTCGCTGAAGCCGACCAGTCGCAATCGGGCAAGACCTACCGGCAGAAAATTATCGCTGCCGTTTACAACGAGAAGGTGTCATTAGTCACGAACCGGCAAGGCGGAGTGGGCTCGGTGGACGAGACTTTGAACCAGCAACTGGTGGCTGGCCGGCCGTTCATCCAGTTCGACAATTTTCGCGGCCGATTCGACAGCGCGCATCTGGAAGCGTTCCTGACAGCCGACGGGACTTTTTCCTGCCGGGTGCCGCATCGGGGCGACGTAGGTGTGTCGCCGGAGAGCTTTTTCATCTTCTTGAGCTCGAATGGCGTGAATACAACGCGCGATTTTGCGAACCGCAGCAACATCATCCGCATCCGCAAGAAGCCGCCGGGCTATCAGTTCAAAAAATACGATGAAGGCGACTTGTTGAGCCATGTGCGGCACTGGCAGGCGTATTATCTGGGCTGTGTGTTTGCGGTGATTCGCGCCTGGCACGCGCAAGGCCGGCAACGCACGACTGAGACCAAGCATGATTTCCGGGATTGGGCGCAGATCGTGGATTGGATCGTGCAGAATATTTTCCAGACCGCGCCTGTCATGGAGGGTCACCGCCAGGCGCAGGAACGCGTGTGCAACCCGGCGCTGGTGTGGCTCCGCGCCGTGGCACTGGCGGTCAATGAGTCGGGCGAACTGGATTGCCCGCTGACGGCCACCGACATCTTTGGGCTGTGCGACAGCGCGGACATCACCGTGCCCGGCCTGCGGCCCGACGCTGACGAGGACAAGGGCAAGAAAGTCATCGGCACGATCATGGCCAAGCTGTTTAAGGAACACAATCCGCTGGAAGTGGATGGTTTCGCCGTGACGCGTGAGGAAAAGTATCTGACCCGCGACGATGCCTGCGACGGTGGAGGGTTCAAGTCCAAGACCTATACCGTGACCAAACTATGAACACCAAGTCAGCCAGCCAGCGGCCGTCCTTGCCGCCGCAGCAACCGCAGCAACCGCAGCAACACCTCCAACTTTCTGGAAACGACATGATTTTCTAGAAAGTATACCCCCTTGCTGCGGTGGCTGCGTGGCTGCGGATGATAAAATGAAGCCGGAATTGGTGCGAGAGACAGGCGCAACTGGCAAACCGTTGCGGTTGCCGTATCTCACGCCCGGCGGCGATCTGGTAATCCCGTTTGATTCGGATCCGAAGTATCACTGGTGGAAGGGTGGGCAGAGCGTGGCAAGCACCCGCGCCGAGGCGCTGGCACGCATGGCAGCGGCGGGGCTTGCCGGGCAGAACGGTTAGGCAAAGGTTATGCAAGGGTGTGGTAAGAGTGGGGAAGTGTGTGGTATTCTGGCGCCCGGGCACATTTTGGGCGGTAGCCAGAAAGTAGTCCAAAAGTATACCATTCTGGCCGGACCGGTTGGGCAAAGGTGTGGCAAGAGTGTGGTGTTTCTGGCAACCTGGCTTTTTTCTGGCGGTTATACAAAAGTGGCACAAAGGTGTGACGGATTGGCTGAAAGGGTGGGTGAAACTGATGCAAAGGGTGGGTATTTCAGAAAATGGCATTTGAGGGAGGGGGGGGGTCAAAGAGTATACCAAGAGTACACCTTTTTGAGAGACGGGTTCCTTGGCGGGGGCGTGGACAATATCGGCACCGCACCCAGCGCGGCCCCCCGCAGCCACTACTACTACCCGCCTGCCGCAGCAACGCCCATAAACTTCTGGAAAAGGAGGTCATTTTCCAAAGTTTATACCCCCTTGCTGCGGTGGTTACCAGCGAGCGTTACAATTGCTTGGGGATTCGCTTTGTGAGTCGGCCAATGCAACCGGCGATGGTCAGCAAGCTGGTGAGAGCAATAACTATAACCACCACCAAGCCACTATCCGGCTTTGAATGCCTCAACACCTTCGCCACGATCACCAGATACCAAAGGCTGACGCCGATGCCCGACACCAACAGCCAGCGCGGCGCCCCCGGCCCCCAAATGCCCATGCTCCAGCCAATCAGATAGGGCAAAATCAGCACGCCCCACCACATGGAACGGCCTGAGGGGCCACCAAAACCGCCGACTGAGGATAGTCCCCACATAGCCCCGACGCCAAAGGCGATTAGGATGAACACGGCCACCCGGTAGGCAATCAACCGGCGGTCGGATGAGCCGAGGCCGGTGCCGAGTGCGACCAGCAGACTGCTGGGGAGAATAATCATCGCCCCTTCCATTGGATCAATTGCCCCGACCACCATAGCGATGCTGCCCAGAATGATCAGAATGCGCGACCAAAGGCTGCGGGAGTTGAGAGCTTTCATATCCCTATTTTGCCACAGCGGGAGTAAATGCCAAAATTGATAAACTTTGGCAATTCATTGATTGCTTCAATGCGAACGGCACTGGCGAGACTGGTCGGATACAACGGAAACTGCGGGGATTGTGAACTGGTGTCCAGAGGTCGCCGACCTTTGGCGAGGTCTGGTGCGCGTAGCACCAGAAAATGTTGGACGCGCGAAACGACCATCAAAGGGCGTTTCGCCGAATTTTTTTGCGGCGGACACTGGCCCCGCCGCTGGCCTGCTCGCCGATTTAACCTCTCGGAGCGCAAGAGGGGATTCTCTAATCCTCGTCCGGCATCATCACGGTGATGGCGGGTTGCGGGTCGTCAATATCGAGCGCGCCACAAGTGGCAATCAATTTGATGAGGCGGGAACGCTGGTTGTCGTTGCGGACATAAAGCGCAACGGGGATACGGTCGCAACCTGGGCGGCTGCGAAGGATTCCGAAACGGAGCATCCAGACAATATCCCAAAGGCGCCCGGCTTCGTCCTGACCGGTCACGCCTTCCGGCACGGCGACGTAAGCATCGAAAACCGTGCGCGTTAGGAAAACGGGGAATTTGATTCCGGCTTCCTGCGCGGTCTTGGTCACGTCCACTTGCACGCCGTCGGCGACGGCCTGTGCACGGGTGTAGGAGTAGATGACTTCGCCAAACGGCGATTGGTTTTGGTTCGTGTTCATGGTAGGTGATGGAATGGGGCGGCATTGCTGCCGCCCCGTTGGTGTCAGGCAGTCCGCACGTCGGCGGGGAAATAGCAGGAATACTTCTGGTGCGGGTCTGTGACGCTGCCCAAACGGAACACGCCGCACGGGTGCTGCCACGCTTGGCGCTCACGGTTCCAATGGAAACCAAGCTGCGCCAACTGCTGCCGCATCTCCGGCGCGGGTGTCTCACGGAACACCACCCAAACCCATCTGCCGACAACCTCGGCGAGATTGAACAAACCGGGATTGCTGGTTTTCAAAAGCTCCAAAACTTTGGTGATGGGCAAGGTGCGGTTTTTCTTCCGCGCCTCGGCATCAATCGGCAAACGATTATCCGGCTTTGCCACTGGCGCGACTGCGCTTGGTGCTTCCGCTGCTGCGGTGTTGTTACTGCTCAACTGTGCGGATCTGCTCCCGAGCCCGATTGATTTTTTTGTATTTGTTTTCATGGTCTTTTTTTTTCTGCTCTGCTGTGCGTCTTCTGTCCGTCGCCCTTCATGAAAAAGCGGAAGCCCCAGCCCTCCCCCGTGGAAGTGCTCTTCAGAAGGCGCCACGAGTGGGCGGGCTGGTTTTGGGCTGACGCCATGAGGGCGATGGAGAGAAACGCAGATGCAGAAAAAGCCGGACCTGAAAACACTTTAGCGCAGCCCCCTGGGGATGGAGGGGGCGAGCATCCGGGGTGGGCGGGGGACTTTGGGGTTGCAGACCCGGCTGTTCGCGTTACAGGCGGAGCGGCGGCGTTGGCGTGAAGGATGCCTGCGAACTGGCGCGATGACTGCCCGCACGAGCGCGAGGTGCGGATCAGCAGTCAGCGTGACAGTGAAGCAGCCGGATGGGACACAAGACGCAGTTATATGTCAATGAACCGGGCCGTCGGCGCGGAGGGACACGCGGGAGACGGCGGGGACCCGTTTGCCGAGGGTCACGCGCCAGCGGGAAACGGCAAAAGGGGCGGCTTTGAATATAACTGCTCTTGTGTTCTGTCCGGGAAGCATTCCTGCATGCCAACGAAGCCGCGGAGCCGATGTGTGCCACGTTCGCCGGGTTTGCGGACTCGTTCCCGGCCCAGTCGCGACAGCGCGAAGCCAATGAATCTGAGTCCCCGCCGATGGAACGTAGCGGAATGATGGCCGGATTTCGGGCGACCAGGGCAATCCGAGACAGCAGGCTGCGGAGTCCAGCGACGGGGTCTCGGACCAATTTGGTTTTATCAGTGAGGTCGGCCACTTTTTCGGGCGGCGAAACGGAGCGCCAGCGGAGAGTAGCGTCCGGAAAATGGCCGTGCTCACGGTTAATGCCGATAGTCTTGGCCGGGCGGAGCCTCGCGGCCTATTGCGGTGTCTTGCCCGTGCGAAGCATCGCGGGCTATTGCTGGTCCTGGCCGGACGAAGTCTCGCGGCCATTTTTGCTTTTCGGGGGCGCACGAGCTGTTCTGACTGTCTCACCAGTTTGCGGCCGTCGGAACGAAGCGAAAGCGCTCCGCCGCCGTTTGCGGATCGCGGCAGCGGAGTGGAACGGGTGCAAAGCTGGCGAGTCAGTCGTCGTGCGCGGGCGAAACCGTGCCGATACTTGGCAACGCAAGTGTCGGCTCGGTGAAGCCGGGCTGCTGTCTTTTCCTGTCGAGGAGCGAAGCGACGAGGTTTCAATGCCTGACACCGCGCTTAAAATCATCCGCCAACCTGAACGGTTGGAATGCAAGAATGACATCCGTAAATACGTAACGGTTATACGCGCGCGCGGTGTAGCGAAAGGGCCGCCGAGCGTGACGTCCGTAAATCCGAGATGGCGGCCCGGTGCCCGGCCATAGCCTGCGTTAGCAGGCTGGCCGGGCATGAGCGTCAGGCATTCCGCGCGTGCGGCAGCGACATGAATAAATGGAAACCGTGAATGGTTGCGCGGTTCGTATTGTTGTTGAGCACGCGAATGGAGTGCAGCGCGAACCATCGTTTTATCGAGCGCAGCGAGCAAACTTTGTTTTTCAGCGCATCCGAATTGGCGCAAACATTCGCATTGGGCGGATCGCATCGAATATCTGCCGCGCCCATAAACCAACCAATATCAATTCCATGCGCGGCTCGCTGAAGTTCACCGGCGGGCCGCCTTACTTTTGGTGTCGTCACCTTAATGTTTTTATCAACAATCTATTTTTCTGTTCCTGCGACAATTGGGTGGTTTCATCGTGGTTGGCCTGATCGGTAAACCAAACCCATTTTGGAAAACCTGGCTGATCCGCATCGGCCGGAAGAAACCGGCTCCCCTCGATGCGGTTCAAATTGTAAACCCAAAAGTTGTGATCACGTCCGTCGCGGGTTTTTTCGCCGTCGTTGCCAATCAGTTGATTGCGTATGAAATAAACCGGCCCGTGGGCACTGAATCGAACCACATCCTCCTTGCCGAAGGCATAGTGGCAAAATGAGCTGGCGCGATATCCGTCTTTTGACGAGAGAAGAAAGGTCACTTCGCTGCCGTCCATTGCAAGACCCGTTCCACCCGACCAAACATTTACGATGAAATCAGGTATGCCGTCCTGATTCAAGTCGCCAGAGAACACTTCCATCAGGGAGCTGGTCATGCTATTCGTAAAAGGTGCCGACATCAGGCTTTTGCCGTGAGTATCGCTGATGGCAACGATCCATCCGTTGGTTGTTCCGTGAAGTGTCAATGTGGTTTGCCCCTGGCGTTGGCCGTCTGCTCGAATGCGGTATTGCTGCACAGTGCCGTCGATGTCGTCCAATGGAGAGAGGGCTTTGCCCAACGAAACACAAGTGTTAAGGCGAATGGATTTAGGCGTTTTCCCAGTGAGAAATGGGCCATAACGGGCGGGGTATCCAAAGATCTTCGCCTCAAGACCAGAAAGAAACAAGGCCAGCGCCAAAGCCATGCTGAGGCTGATACTTATTCTCTTCACTAAGCTCTTTAGTTCCAGTTTCATTTATCAAGTCCGTTAGGGAGTCACCCGTTGTAGGGCTTGGTTTCCCGAACTGCGCGTGAGAATGACATTGAAGGAATACGCCAGAGTTCCGGGCGATGCGTGCGAGATGCAAACTAGCACGTCTTCAATGCCGTCATGGTTGTAGTCTCCGTAAGCCATGATGCGAAGCCGGATTTCCCAATCGTCCGCCCGCAACAGGGTCATCGTTTTGGTGTGCTGGAGGATCTTCGTGTCGGGATAAAAGTCCACCCACGTTTTGCCTTTGCTAGCAGCCAACTTTGCCGCCTCAATCTCTTCGTTGCTGATCTGCGGCCCCAAATCAATCGGCAAGTGCTTCAGCAGCCTTCGATCCATCGGCAGATTCCGAACATGACTCATCCGGGACGGTTGGGATTTTTCAACAAAGGGGATGAATCCCCGTGACTTGATCAGCCACGAACTCAAGCCAAGATTCGCATTGTCCGCCGGCTCATAACCCTGTTCCGTAAAACGGGAAAATTCCCTCCATGTTTGCACTGAGAGTTGATTTGTGTCTGATTCCTTAATCAACATCACGCCATCAATACCTGGTTCGTTCAATTCACTTACCGGCATGTCCTTTAACTGTTCCAAGGTTGCTCCTTTTGGCCAGTCAGCCTCAGCAGTGCAACAGACTTGGAATACGCTGGTTTCAGATTTCTGTGCGGGCGCAAAACAGCCCGCACAGATGATACAAAAATAAACGATGACTGATACTCCAATGATTAGTTTTGGTTTTAAATTCACGTTTCAGATGGCATGGCCGCGTCGTTGTGTGGGTTAGTTTTGAGTGGACATCATAAAATCAGGCAGGCGAAGCCACAAGGCGAACAGGAATACAAACACCAGCAGTAATATTAACTTGCCCAGGTTCGTGAATATTGCCCCGATCTTCATAGCGAGTGTTCCAACAAATCCAGAAACTATTGGCATCAATAATAGACTAAAACCGAGATACACCTCCCGATCATCCTGTTTCATATTCGCAAGCCATTTAAAGCAACCCAGATTTACCAAGACATGTGACCCGTTGTTCGGATCCACAATCATGCCAGATAACGGAGCACCAATTGACAGCCAGAGGAAACCGCCTATCAGTGCGGTTCTCATAAATGGATGATTGCGCCGCCGGATGCCGCCTGCCAGTGAATATATGAAAAAAGTGATGACGGCAGCGCCAATAAAGGTAAATGCCATATTATCAGTTGGAGACCCTAAAAAGCTGATCCTAGCCCGCACAAAACCAACCAACGAAACCAACAGAAACGCCGCCCAACTGATTGCTGCCGGATTCCACCCATAAAGTCTCGTGCTGTCGGCGGGGGAGATGATTGGAGATGAAGGCGATGGAGATTTGCTAAAATCGCGTGTGACCGCATAATAAATAGCCCCTGGCCAAAATAAAAGAATGAGAAAGAATAAAAACCACTTATTTCCACTTGGTTTAGGTGGCGTTGCGGGCGGCAATGGAGGAGAAGGCGATGTTAACGGCACAAGAGGTGCCTCCGCCAATGGCGTGGTGGCGGGCACCAAAATCCGCGCGGTTGGCGGAGGCGAGGCAGGAGCCACAAGAGGTGAAGCGGCCTGCGGCTTTGCAATAGATGCAAAAAGCGAGTGCCGGCCCGCCAACACAAACAAGCCACGCCCGTTTTTTCGCACCAAAGTCTCGGAATTCAGCCGCCCATCCAAGAAGCGCTGCACTAATTCGCTTTGTTTGGCGGTCTGCGCAACCGACCCCACGGACGTCTTGAATTCCCACAATGGATCGATGGGTTCAGGCGCAGGACGCGGCTTGGCAACATCCTGAAATTCCGGGCACCCATCCGCTTTGGCATAGTTGTCCTGATTTGCGGAGCGCACCAGCAAAGATGCATACAGTTCACCGCTGTTGAAGCGTCTTCTTAGTTCGGATTCGGCTGCCACTTCTATAGAACCGTTGGCTGACAGCTTAAACGCCCAAAGCGGTTCATCCGGCGCAAACGCGGCAGCACAGTTTCCTCTGCGATAGGCTTTAATCGAGAGACAATCTCGTTCTGCGTCATTCTGAACGGATGACAGCAACTCTTTACACAGGGCACATTTCACTAAAGGCAGGACCAACCTCATGCAGGTTGGACACTCTGCTTCTCCCAGCTTAATTTCTGAGCCGACCGTCACCAATGGGCGGATTTGTTCCAAGATTGTCTTGGTGATACCACTCACAACCAACAATTCCTCGATTGAATGGAATGGTCTCCGATCAACAATCCGCTGAGCCAACACTCTGCCGATACGCGGCAGCGCAATAAGTTCATCCAACTTGGCTTGGTTAAGATCCGCCATTCCAAGTTGAAAAGAACCACCTGATGTTATTACCGGACTCCCACAATCCGGGCAACAGTAGTTCACCGCCCCGGTGCAGCGCCAGCGCAGAAAGCCGGCGGCGATCAAAGCAGGTTCGGAAAAGGAACTCATTGAAAAGAATCAGCAGCTGTTTTCGGCGAAACACATTCCAACTAAAACTGGTCTACATTGGGTTCATCATCGGTCACCCGGTTCACATTGGTGACCGTTGGCCCATTTGCGGCGTTTTCGATCTTGGCAATGACGCACCAGTCCGCTCGCTCGCGAGAAGTCAGAGGCACAACAATGTCATCGCCATTGTTGGTTTGCACAGCTACCCGGCCGTCATAATCGGCATAGCTGCCACCCTTCATGAATATTTTCGTGGCAAACAAGATTTCCTCGAACCCATCCAGCGATGTAATTGTAATGTTCTCCTCGTTTTGACCACCCGAGTCCCCAATGCCAGCGTCCGTGTCCAGGGTGATGTGCGGCCCTTGGCGGTCGGCAAAATAGATCTCGTCCTCCTGCCCTGACTTCGTGCGGTAGAACGCATGAAGGTCCAGATCAACGGCAGCCGTCCATTGCAGCCGGACATTAATTTTTGTAATTGGTCGGGAAGTATTAAGTTTGGCCGACTCCCCCACGGAAAGCACCACTCGGCGGTTTGAAGCGTTAATCACGCGGTTGTTGTTCCAACGATCCTGTCCGAAAATGGCTTTCTTCCAGGCTGGCTCCGGCCCCATTTGTAGCGATGAAACGCTGATGCTCTTGCCCATCTGCGCCAGCAGCTTCTTAAAATCCACCGATTTCAACCCGTCTCCGCCATCCACGGCCTCAATCTCAGCCCGGTCCAGCGAACCCAACTGCTCCAAGGCTCCGCTAAACGGAGCGGACATGAATAGTTGTATCCGCCGCGACATTAGCTTTTGGATCAATTCCGGAATTTTCGCCAACGGTTGTGTCTCTGATACTCCGGCTTCCAACGGCTCATCGGTGAAGACGGCGATCACGCGCCGGGTAGAGTCCGGTGGCCCAAATGGGAAATCCGCAGCAATGTCGAGGGCCAACAAGGTGTCCTCATTGCCTTGAGCCTCCAAGCCGCCCAACACCCTCGCCACCATGGCGGGGTCGCTGGTGAAAAAGTCCGAGGCGTTCACTTGCGGACTGTAAAGCTTCTGAATCATCTCCGGACCGCTGCCACAGATGAAGGTGTGATCGTAAATTGGGCCACCCGGACCGGGCGCTGCGGCATAGGCCACCAAGCCGAACCGCACTTTAAAGTTTGCCTGTTGCAAAGGGTAAAGCAGGTCTTTCAAGTGCTCGCGTAACGCCGCGAAACACGGACGCATACTCTCACTGGAATCAACCAGCAGAACGAAATCAACGTTTTGGGGTTTCATGGGTCAGTATCGCGGGTTTGAAGTCAGGTTTTATTCACAACTTCATGCGGCAGCGGGTTTCTCTATGGGAGGATAGACAATGGTGTATTCTTCGGGTAGATAGGCGACCTCTTCCACGCGCGGCAGTTTTCCCGCAACCGCTACGCCCAGAGCCAGATTAGGTCGGTAATTTGCCACCGAATTGCTCAGGTAGTTGAACCCAAAGCCATTGATAGTTAGCACCGGCGTGTTCTTGTAGTTGGCCGGCACCTCAAATCCGTTTTCTACATGATCGTGGCCGCGCACAATGCGTTTCACCGGGAAAACCTGTTCCACAGCCTTGCAAAAACCATCAATGTCCTTGTAGCCGAACTCAAAGGCCGAAGAGGTCAGGCGCTTTTCCGGATCATATTTCCATCCAAGTTTAGTGGGATAATTAGTTGCCCGCGACCAGGTAAAATCTCCCAACGCCCGCTCTTGATGAAATGCTTCCAATGTCTTTAGAGTGTCCCACCGATCTTGCAGCGGCACACCACCGTGGGTTGCCAATAGGCCATCAGAAAAAAGCACGGCGCGGGGAAGCCGGCGACAAATGCTGATGAACAGTTTCCCCCACGCCTCCAGTTGCTTTGTGGTAATGCCGTCATGTTCGGCATTCAAGGAATCAACAAACTCCGATGGTTCCACACTGGACGAAAACTTCTTCTCCGCCTTCGGGTTGAACCGTAACCCTTCGTCATGGTTGCCGAGAATCCAGAGGATTTGGTTTGGATATTTTTCAACCGCTTCCAGCAAGGCCGCAAAACATTCAAGATCCAGCGGTCCGCGATCAACCAGGTCGCCAAGGAAGCATAAGCGAAAATCCTTTTCCTGACGCACCCGTTCAAACAGCCAATGCCAGGCAAGAAAATCGCCATGAATGTCTCCGATGAAGAACCATAGCTTCCCTTCGTGCTCGGCTGCCATTTTTTGCACGCGCGGCAGGGTTAAGCCCCAGCCAATTAACGGGAGTTCACCTGAGTCCACCTTGGCAGCCGCGCGTTGGAAGATGGCCGCCATTTCCGCCCGGATACGTTTCAGCGCATCCTGAGCCGGAATATAATCGGCGGGACTGGACTTGGCGGCTGCCTCTGAGGCCTCGGATGGAGGTGTCTTGACTTCGATCACGGGAGCGGCAACAACTGTTGCGATGGGTTGTGGAACTTCTTTTACCCCGGAATCTGTCGTTTCCATGTCACAACTTGGCTTGCCGATTTCAACCCCAAGTTCTTTCATTTTCAGTCGAAAAAACTGGGATTTTGGGGTTTCGTTGTTCATGGATTTTGGGGTTTCGCAGTTCAGTTCAACAAGCGGATGGTCAGGCGAAAAAACTTATCCTTGATGGAAAGTTTGTCGCCGTTCTTGAGAATGGCCCCCTCGGACGGAATAAGCGCACCGTTCAGAAACATGGGATTTGTGGCCCAGGAAACATTCGTGACCGCCCATCCGCCTTGGTCGGTGCGTTTTTCTAACTTGAACTGTTCGCTGGAAACGTATTTCACCTCGGGATCGCCCAACATTTTCAGGGCAGATGTCCCGAAAGTCGTGGAAATGCGCGCCTGGATTCCCTTGCCGGTGGCATCCGAGACAAACGCGACGCCGGGCGGGAACTTTACATAACCGCAACCGCCGGCCTCAATGGCATGAGATCCAACCGAGTCATCAATTCCATCAACTCCACATTGGGGACATTTCCAGGGCATAATAAGTGTTTTTAAGAAGCATTGAGAACCCGTTCGGTAAGCGTGACTTTGTTTGGCAAAATCAGCGTAATGGGACACTTGCCGGTTTTACCCAAAGTGATGATCATCCCTGATTGCACTGGAATTGGGGCGGTGATGGGATTGCCATTTGCGTTGGTGGCATTCGTAGCCGTGGAGTAGTGCTCAATTATCCACTTACCGGAGACGTCTTTGAACAGGTGAAACTGTTCGGGGCTAATGAATTTCTCGTAGTCCGGCCCCCAAGCTTTGAGGATGTTGCGGCCAAACTTCGTTGCGATGTTCGCCCGCAATTTCTGCCCAGCCGGCCCAATCAACTCGACGCCACCCGATGCTGCCGGCGACGAAGCAGCCGGCGATGGAGATGGAGAAGGCCTTGGTGGCGACACTGGAGTTGGCGTCGTTGGCGAAATTACCGGTGGCACCGCCGGAGTTGGAGTCGGTGATTTTGGTTTTGGTGCGACTGTCGGTGCTGGTGTCGGAGAAGGCGGAGCTACAGTCGCTGAAGTTGCGGTTTTCGGACGCTTCCCGTCCCATTCAGGCAACCGACCGTTTAATGCCATGAGCAACTGTTCGGCGGTCGGACGCTTGTTCGGCTCCAGCCGGAAGCACGAATTAATGACATGGCACAGAAACTCCAGATCGGCGACACCCTCAATGGGTTTCTGGACTGCTACCAGTTTTAGCCGACCGTTTTTCACTTGATCGTCGTAGTTGTCCATCGAAGGAGCGGCAGGGTGTCCCGCTCCCAAAATTTCCCCCAGAATTAACCCCAGCGTGAAGACATCCGACGCCTTTTTCGGAACCTCCCCCCGCAGATGCTCCGGCGACATGTAGCCGGGAGTGCCCACATAACCTTCGTGCCCGTGCCATGGAGCCTTTTTGCCCTCTAAAAGAGAGAAATCCATGTCGATGACTCTTAACTTGTATTGGGCTGCAATAGTTGAGTCGGGCAAGAGGTAGAAGTTATCGGGCTTGAGATCGGAGTGAATCACGCCGGCTTTATGGATGGCGTTGACCCCTGCCACCATAACCCGGCCGAAAATCACCCGTTGGTTCCAATCGTAGGCTGAAAGATCAGTTTTCAGCTTGTCCAACGCCTTCCGTAAATCGTCGCCACCTTCCACCCATTCAAAGACTTGATAAAAGGCCCGCAACGGAACAACGCCCCCCTCCTTCTTCATTTCAAAAAACTCGATGAATTCGTAGCAAAGATTTTTAGAGGCCGCATCCGTTTGAATCCGGCGCTTGAGTTCAGTCTGGTAGGCAATAAATCCTGCAAGCCACGGTGACGAACCTCCCGGGCGCTTGTATTTTTTGAAGAACACCGGACGTCCATTCGCAGCCTTCGCCTTGCCGGCGAAGGCAAATCCGCCAGGATCAAAAGCCTTTAGAATTTCATAGCCTTTAATCCGGTCGCCTTCCTTGAATTTGACTCCGCTGCTGTATTCCGTAGCCATGAATCATTAAAGGTTTAACAAGCTGCCGCCTCGACCGCGACTGACTTGGAAATGGTTTTGGCCAGTTGAGTCATGATTTTTGTGAATGCAGCACCATCCGAAGCCTTGGCTTTGAGGGCACCAACAGAGGCGATCATGGCCGTCCTTCCTTCATCGCCGGGTTTGCCCAAACCTGCGAGGGCCGGAGTTTCAGATTCTCTGGCGACGAACTCAAATTCTGCTCGATCGGCCGAGGCGAGATCAAGATAACCCGACCATTCAGGACAGAACCCACAAAGAATGATGCGGTTGGACACAAGCGCAGTGATTACATCGCCGACCCCACCGCCAGCCGCCTCGGGAATCGTCATGGGCGTTTTGAAGGTTGCATCGGTAAAGAAAATGATTGCCCGCGCGGCGGTGCCGCGTGCGCGCCACTTGTTTGAATCCTCCCCATCTTGGACTCCCGCCTGATCCATCTTGGCGAGCTTGTAGAGGGCGTCCAACAGGGATTCCGGTTCATCGCCACCGCCGCTGGCCTGCATATTTGCCGCGCTCAACTGCCCCTGCACTGCCACCACGTCCCGGACAAACGGATTGTCCACAAACCAGTTGCTTTCGTTGTGCTGGTGATCTCGGTAGCCGCAGATTTTCATGCGCCAATCCTTTATGGGCGCGTCGTTGTTGGCATCCTTGGCAATCAAGGAGTTGATGAAGGTGGAAATGCTCCCCTTCACAGCATCAATGCATTCCTGCATACTGCCGGTGATGTCGAGGAGAATCACGATGTCGACTACGCCTTTGATTTTTGTTTCAGCCATAATGAGTTTTGGTTAATGTTTTTTGATAAAAACCGGCGAATCTCGGCGCAAGCTTGAACCCGCAAACCACCTGAATCAACGTTTTTCGGGTGTTTTTGAAAAATCGAACATGGAGGCGTCAGGTGACGATCAGGTTTTGAACCGTTGATTGATTTTGCAACGCCTCCACCAAGGAGTTGATGGCGTTTCTTAACTTTCTTGACTGAGGAAAAAATGGGAAAAAGTGGTTGATGCCCCAAAATCCAATACCGGCCAAGAAAATCCAGGTTCCCGATGGATTGATGTTTGCCAAAGCAATCCCCAGAACGACCAAAACGCCGATGATGATTCTGGTGTAGATACCTTCCATCCGGAGTTTCGTCGCGACAATTGTGGAAATCTGGCTGGTGAACGTGCCGCTGACATCGGGAAAAGTCTTCGTTCGATCAATCTGGCTGACAATTTGATTCAACCGGAGCTTGTTATTAACGATGTCTATGTGGAGCGCGTTCAGAAGCAATTGCTGGTTGGTTTTTCCGAGCAGACTTTTGTTTTTCAAACGATTGCCCTGCGATTTGATGACCACATCCACCTGAACGCCCAACCGAGGCACCAATTCCAGAAACCTGCGCACCGCATCGGGATTTGATTCCAACCGCAGTTGTGGCAGCCCCTGCAATTCGATGACGCTCAATCCAGAATCAATCAGCAGATTGTTTTGTGCATCCAAGTTGGACGCATGATTGCTCTGACTGCTGCCGTAAAGCACCCCACCCAGCGCAACTACCTGGCCGACGGTGCGGACGGTTTTTCTTTTGGAGCCGCTAGTCAACAGATAGGTAAGCGCAGCACCCGTGTTGGCCAGGGTGGCGTTGGTTCGGTGTTGCTGGGACTGAAGGCTGTTGATTTCAATCCGGGTTAGCAGGTCTTGCAGTCCGGAGATGGCCTCCGCCAAATCTCCAGTCGGTATGACGCGTGGCCTTGGAGCTGGGGCAACCCATGCCGGGACATGAGCCGCTGGCGGCGGTGCGGGAGCCGGGGTCGCCTCGCTAATGACCCGAAGTTCCAAATTCAAACCGTCCGCCCCACGAACTGTTACCGTCATGCCGTTGCTGACAGGCTGCGACCCGATCAGCGGCGCATTGTTCACGAGCGTGGGGTTGACCGTGCCGGGCACGGGCGAGATGATCCAGCCCTCCGGCACCGGCTTAAGCCTGAATTGTTCGTTGCCAAAAAACCTGGCGTCGGCATGCACGCGCGACAAATGCGTGCGGCCAATGGTCGCTTCCAATCGCAGCGTAGAGACTTGCTGGCCGTTGGCGAAAAGTTCAAGCGAATTCATAGGGTGTGATTATTAATTTTTGGAGATAATTGCTTCAGCGCTTTCGGAGCCAGATGCCTTCGATCCATTCAGATTCTGCCCAGTAGGAGGAGGGAGGCTGCGGAATGGCGCATTCGCCCTTTTGGTTCACCCCATAACCTCTGCGAGTCCAGATACGCTGGGAGTCGAAAACGAAAAATGGACGAAAGTTTTTGGTCAACGCATCAACAGTTTCGAGTCTATAAAAAGAACGCCACATTTCTTCGATGCGGCGTGGATCAGCACCGGGAAAGGCTTGAATGGTTGTTTTTTTTGCAGCTTCAATCAAATATTCCATGCCGCCCGAGCGTAAAACCACCCAGACATGACCGCTCCACCCTTCATCGTTTGATCTGGTTTCGCCGATGGCAAGCCTCATCTCGTAACCCTCCGATACCAACCAATCTGCGAGCAAGATGGAGTGGTCTTCACAATCTCCGACGCCAAAACTCAAGGTTTCAGCAGCCGTTTGCCAAACATCCGGTCGCCCATTGAAACGTTTGTCGTCTTTCTCATATTTGACGGTTTTGGCCACATCCATCCAAATTTCCTCGACGCGTTCCCTGGAACCGCGGGCGGTTATGGACGACCTTGCGCGCGGCCACTCCGTCCGGCTGAGAAATTGCCAGGGATACTGAAGCTTTTGTGACACAGACTCTTCGAGGAAAAAATATAAAGCCTGACAGCTAGGGCAAAAACCCCAACCACTCCTGCCGGGCGGGGCACAAGTAGCTGCCGAGCACCTCCCGCAATAATATTCGGCCCCGGCATCAAATGGCGGTTGAGGCAAACCTTTGTAGTGAGGCTCGACCGCAGTGAGGAGCGCTTGCGGTGGTTTCGAGGATGCTGCCGAAACCTGGGTTTCCAACCGCAACTCCAGCGTTAATCCACTCGCGCCTCGAACCTTTACCGTCATGCCATTGCTCACAGGCTGAGGTCCGAGCAGTTGCGTACCCAACATCTCCCCCACCGGCTTAAGCCTGAATTGTTCGTTGCCATAAAATCTGGCGTCGACATGGCCCCCCGATAAATGTGGCCAGCCGATGGCCGTCTCCAGGCGAAGCGTGGAAACCTTGTGCCCGTTGGCGTAAATTTCAATTTGGCTCATAAGCGGATAAGATCGCGATTACTTTTTTCCTCCGATGGTTGAACTGCTGCCCATGGAGCGACCGCTGTTGTCACGAAAGGTTTTGCCTGGCCCGTTGGTTTGAACCGTGCTTGTGGTGCGGCCATCGGCGTCACGAAAGGTTGTCCTCCCGGCAGATTCGGATGAAGTTCCTTGAGCGCGACCTGCCGCATCGCGATAAGTGGTCTGTCCGCCTGAAACCGTTGCCGTTCCGACCATGCGGCCTGAAGCATCCCGAAACACTTTCTGGTTGCCCTCAGCGGTGGCACTCCCGGTTGTTCGTCCGCTGCCATCGCGAAACGTCGTGCGTGGGCCAGCGGTAACGGCGGTTCCCAAAGCACGCCCGGAGGCATCGCGCTGCGTGGTTTGCTCGCCCGGTTTAGCCTTGGTGCCAACGTAACGGCTGATGTCGTCCCGACCTGGAACCGCCAGCCTATTCGTGTCCGCTGCCGACAATGGCCCATTCATCATCGCCAAGGCCATCAGAGTAACAACCAAAGTGGTTATCCCTCGGGCGGAGCGGAGCGCATTCAACACCACCACGGCCAGTTCTTCGCACCTTCCCCCCTTCGGAAGAAACGCAAACGCACCAAGTCGTTTGGCAAGTCGCCGGTTTGCTGGCTCCGAATTGCCAGAGAATATGATCACGGGGATTTTCGAGTGCGTCTTTCTAAATTCCTTAAGAAACTCGAATCCGTTGCCGCCACTCGGACGGACCAAATCACTGATGACCGCTGAAATCTTATATCGTCTAGCTTTCTGAAGCCCTTCGGTATTGGTCGCGGCCCGGTAAGTCCGGACGCGGGCGTAATGCTTCAAAATCACCGACGCCATCTCACGCATAGTGGGGTTATCATCCACGATGAGCACCGCTGGTTTTAATGGTTTCAGGTGCATATTTCGTGCAGGTTATTGTTGAACCCGTTGACCGCCTCGTTCGTGGCGGCGATAAAACGGATGATCGTGTCCCACTCCGTTCGGAACACATCTTTCCAAGCGCAGTCATTTGGTCCGGCCCTCTCGAACCTCATACAGAGGGTTTGCCCGCTGAACAACCCTTGAGAATTCGCCCCCGTGCATCCAGAGGGCCGAAAGCGCATAAGGTTCCCATCACCCTCAAACCGGATTTTCACGATGATATAACTCCGACGGGAAGAAAGGCGTTTCAAGCGGGCTTCCAAGTGGGCAATCTGTGCGTCAAGATAGTCTCCATGCGAGACAAAATCCTCCGGTCTTAGCGGCGCGCACTGTTTTTCGTCTGGGGAATCTTGTTCCAACCATCCATGTTCGATGATCTCGAAGTCGGTCTGCAATACGGGGCTTATCAAATGATGCCGCCCAAGAATGCCGGCAATTGTCACCGCCGAACCATCGCCGCAGGCTGCCTGTCTGGCATCCTGCACCTCGGCCAACGTGAGTTTCCAACGGTCAATTAAAAAATCTGTCAGATTTCCTTCAGAAAAGAGTTTGTGTGGCCAGCCAGCCGTTGCCTGACGGGCCAAGCGCTCTTCCAGCACACTGCGGATCTGCCCCATCAACACGAAGGGCTTGCTGGCGTCCACCAGCACCAGCCGTCCTATTTGCCGCCTCCGTTTCAAATCGGCCAGGTCAAACTCAGACGGCTCATCTTCCAACCAGACCCAATCCTGATCGTCACTAATGGCGGACGCCTTGAAGGGATTCCTTTCCGACGCCGATCGCCACTTCACTTCCACGATACCTGGTGGAACCCTGATCCCCAGCTTGGCTGGGACCGACTCATTAGGGCGCGCCCATGCCGTGAGCCAGCGACAATCGAAATGCCGCACCGCCCAGGCCAGAAAATCACCAGCCTCCAATCGGGGTCGCCAACAACCGCCGTCGGCGTATTGAAGCACGCCATCCACGTCAAGATAGAGGACTTTGCGGATTTTCTCGCCGATTGGGCGGCGCGGCTGATTATTCGACGGTTCAGGCACGGCTCAATACTTGCCTTTGCTGTAGAATGTTGACCCGTAATGGCCACAATGCGGACAGGTGCCGCAACTTCCGGTCATGATATCTGGCAGGCAGTCCTCACAAGTGGTGTAGCCGCATTTCTCGCATTCGCCGAATTTCCAGCCGAACTTGACCATTGCGATTTTACGGCCGCAGGCGTCACATTTTTCTTTCTTTGGTGCACTCATATTTTTCTTTTTGTTTGTGGTATTTGATCTGCAATTCTTGGTGTTTATTGCTCGTCTCACGGCATACAGTCTCTGGCCAACTGATTCCAGTTGAGGCTTCTGATCTGGCTGACAACACAAGGCGAAATTGGCAATGCCCAGCGCTCTTGAAACCAAACAATTATCAGACAAGAAGACCAATCTTCCGGGTTTCTGGCGGGCTGAAAGGATTCAAAGGCCGCCGCGCAGGTGATTGGTGGCAGTCGCTCATATTCCCGTCCAGGGCGGGCGGGGCGGTTTTTGGAGAACAAAAGTTTTTCCCTGACCGGCGGAATTACGTGGATTGGAACTGAAAGGCCGATCTTCTTCCGGGCATGGGCTTCGGCTTCGATTATAAATTCATCATTCATCTCCTTGCGCGGAATGCCTTCTATCAGGCAGCTGTAGGTGCGCCATTGTGTAATCTCGTCCAAGTAAATAATTCGACCGGTGTTGAGGCGAAACCCTTTCCGTTTTTCTTGCAGATCGTCCGTTTTGAATGGGGCAGACATAGTGGGTGGCATGGTCAGGCTTTGGGGTCGGAAGCTGTTGCATAGCTTCTGGGGGAATTGCCATCAGACGACGCGTCTGGTTTCTTGCCCATTTCCAGAGGAACAACCAAAACCCCCTTGTATTCCACGCCTTGCACCTTTTCTGGGCAGAACTTTTTCATTTTCCTCAGCCATTCTCTTTGTTCGTTCGCAGAGAGAGAACGGCACAAGGTCAATTGGGAATCTGAAAATTTCAGATATTCCGGGAGTAACCGTTTGCACGATGGGTTGCTGGGCTCGACAAATACTACGTCCGTCAGGTAAGTGCGCTTTAAGGCTGCTTGATCAAAAATCCGCAGGTCGCTCGATTTCGGTTGGGCTTTCTTGTGGAATTGGAGCGCAACATCAATATCGGAAGGATCGAGTTTGGTTGAGAAGAAGCTGCCAAAAAAGAAAAGTTTGCTGAACAACCCTGAGGCACTGGCCTGAGATTCAAATTCCTTAAACTTTGTCCAAATCTCGATCCGGCGAACGTCCATATTGGCGATTTCAATATCGAGCACTTCAAGGGTGGTCTGGTGTGTTCCGATTGGGATAAATCCGTAAGAATTATATGGGGGCAGGCTCATAGCAGTTGATTTTCGTTACAGTTTCCGCTTGAGGAATCCACATAAATGTTGACCGTGCCGCTGCGGCCGAGCGACCAGTAGAAACGACGCGCTCTGACGCAAAAGCTACCAACATTATCGTTGAAAACGATTTCGACAGGCGGGGCCTTTCGTGATCTGACTCCCGCCTTTGCCATAAGAGCAATCAAGTCAGTTCCCTGAATGCATCTTCGACCGACCCGCTCCGGAAGTTTAGTCTGCAGATGCATGGCGATACTTTCGATCCTATGCCAATTCTCGTTTACCACCCCTGCCGCGCGCTGAAATCTTGCGGCAACCCATGCCAGCCATTGATCGTGGGCGTTGTTGCGCGCCAATTTCAGCACCATCTTGAGGTCATGTTCCTCAGGCAGTTGGTTTATGATAGCAGGAACAGAGGAACTTGGGCGGAAAACTATTCCTTCAGCGGTTATTTGATCCGTGGGAATATTCCCATGCGCCAGGCGAGCGGCGATATCTCCGGCCAGTTTACGTTCTGCCCACGGTTCAGCATATTCTTTTGTCAGCAACGCCTGTTCGTCTCCATTTCGCGGCCAACAGGTTACCTTTGCCAAAAGCTGATCCCTACCGTCAGTCCGAATAATGCGCTGGAATAACAGGGGGCCTATCGCCTCTCCATAGCTGAACCATGTGACTGCATGGCCGATTTCATGACAGACAACACATTTGTCCTGATTAAGAGTTTCAGGAGGGCGTGTGTCAAACATTTCCATAAATGCCGTCAATGCTGTCGTGGTGGATGTGAGCTATTCGTTCAATGAAGATTTGCGTGGCATGGGTGGTGCCTGGCAAGTCTTCTTCAGGTCATTAATCGCCTGCTGGAGCGCCCCAAGGTGGTTTTGGAGTTCAGTGAGTTTGTCACCAGTCAATACCTTTTGGCCGGCAAGACTCATGACATTATTGGAAACATCGTCGAATTTACTTTGAACTTCTGTTATCTCGTTCATAAACGTCCTTTCTATTTGGTGATGGAATCACCGTATTATGTTGGCGGAATGTCTCGAATGAAATCGTGGATGGTTTTCAAGTCGTCGTCTTTGAGGGCTTGTTCACGGACGGCGGGCTTGGAGGCGATTTCCTCGGTGATCAGGCGCTTACCTTCCTCCACGTTGCCGCTCAGGCATTCGTAGCAAGCGAGTCTGTATTGTAAAACGGCATTGATCCTGTTGCTAAGCAAGGAGTTTTTGCGGAGATATGCAGTTGCATCTCCTATGCTGCCCCCTTGCCTGATCACACTCGCAACGCTGTGCATGCACCGAATCACATCCGGATGATCCACACTCTGAGACTCTTGGCGTCCGGTTATTACAAGTTCATACCACTGTCGTGCATCGGCATAATCACGTTTGGCTCGAAATATATCTGCCAATAGCTCTGCGGAATTGAGGCTGGTTGGATCCTTTTCACCAAACACACGGCACTTTGTCTCGTAAGTATGACGAGCAATCTTTTCTGCACTTAATGGGTCTCCTTTGCCAAGGAGCGCCTTGGCGAGATTATTGGCACCTTTCAAAGTAAAGAGATGTTCACTGCCAAAGAGTTCTGTGAACCCCTTGTAAACCTCCCCTGCATTTAGTGCGGCTGTTTCATGGTCCCCCAAGTTCTCTCGTATAAGCGCTAGGTTTGACAAGGCCATTAGCGTTTCAACATGGGATGATCCGTGAATGCGTCTACGCTGCTCATACACCATGGTCATAAGACGCTCTGCCTCATGGAAATTTCCTTTCCTGCTCATCAGGACTGCCAAGTTGTTTGTGACGTCAATAACTTCTTGGTTCTGACATTCTCGAATTAAGCCGAAAGAAGTCATCGCTCGGTTAAAAAACACTTGCGCTTCGTCATAATCCCCTTTGTCGCTAAGTAGTTTTCCGAGTGCATTAACGGTCGAAAGTGTCTCCAAATGTTCAGGCCCTGAAATGCGCTCTTGCTCTTTGAGAATGCGGCGAGTGAAATCCACACGATGAGCGGCACAGCGGAACTGCTCCGTCCCCCACGGCATAGTATTCAATAACGCCTTCCATTGCTCGTTGCCAAGCATTCCCAACTCCGGTCCTTGTTTGACGATGATTTCCATCCCCCGCCGCCAGAGTTCCACCTCTCTGTCGGCCCAGTTGCGTTCCGGTTTGGTCAACAAGGGCGCGCCGTAATAATCCAGCACCCGTCTGATCAAATTAACCCCCTCGCGTTTGAGCTCGGTGGTGCTCTGCCATCGGGCGTGCAGCGCGTCCTCCATCAACCGGTGGAAACGCCAGTCGCCCTCTCGCCCCTCCACCGCCTGTAAATACGAATGTTCCCGTCGCAACTGGCTGTGGAAACTGTGCTGCGGATATTCAATCAAGCGTTCCTTGACCAGCCAGTTGAATAACGATTCATCGAACACCTCGGACAAAGCCAAAATCATCAACGCCCGCAGTTCGCGCGGCTCAAGATAGCGAAAGAACCGGTCCTGTAGTTCCGCCGGCGCACGACCCAGTTCAAGCTCCTGCCCCGATTGACGCGCCCGTTCCACCAGTTCCACAGCCAGATTCAGGTAAAAAGGATAAAAGATTCGCTGCCCGCCCTTGGTTTCATCGGAGGCATCCAAAATCTTCTCCTCGTATTTTACCAGCGCCTCAGCCAGCGCCGACTGCTCCTTGGAGGCGAGCCAGGTTCGAGTTTTCTTCAAGAAGTCCCGCGCATCCGCTTCCGCCAACCCGCCTAGCAGGTGCAAATTCCAATAGTCCCGCCAGGTCGGGTCTTCGTAGATTTCATCCCAGCGAAGCTGATTGCGCCCGAAGATGACCACGCGGAAGCGGTCGCAGGCATCACGTTCGTCCGGGCCAGGATTGGCGTAATGGCAAATGAAATCGTGCAGCCGCTGCTGGGGATCATCCCGGCGTTCGCTGCTTTGTAGCCGTTCAAACCCATCCAGCAGCAACCGGACATGCTGCCCAGGATTTTCCTTCAGCCAATCCGACAGGTCATAATACAACGCGCTGGACAGCTTCTTCTCCAAATCAAGGATGTTCAGCTTGCCATAATGCTCTTCCGGCCAGAGTCCCAAGTCCGTCAACCGCTGGCGCAAAGCCTGGCGGTGCGAATGTTCGCGCCACCACTTGATCCCATCAACCACCAAGCTCAAACCGGGAATGTTGGATGCGTTGGCACCCTTGTCCAAAGCTGAAAAAGCCATTGACCAGCCGGCATCAAGATTGCCGATTGTTTCACCATTTCGCCCCGTCTGTTGACCATGCAGCAACAACAACGATACGGTCAGGCGCGGTATGATCTTCTGCCCCGCCAAACACCGGCACAGTTCGGCCGAAACTTCGGTGAAGGCCGATCCTTCTTTCCACCGGTTGTCATCAAAACTGGTGACCACCAAACGAACCGTATCCTTAAATTCGGCGGCCGCGATCTCACAGGCGCGACGGCATAACGTGGATTTGCCCACGCCCCCCACGCCATAAAACTGGGTCAGCAATGCCGACGAACCAAGCGGGCCAGGCGGATTGGGCGCCAGTATCTTGCGCAAAATCTCCTGTTCGGTGACGCGGTCGGTGAAGATTGCCAGCGCGTCGGGACGGACGGATTTTGGCGATGGTTGTTGGCGCGGCATAATTTGTTATGAGGTGGTGCTTGGGTCGTGCGTTTGTCCAACATTCATTGACAAAAATGTCGCTGCCCATTCAGTCGCTGGCGGTTGGCTTTCACATGTGGTGCTAATCGTAGAACCCTTTGATTGCGTGGCAACTTCAAAAATTATTTTAAGCTTCATGATATGCAGGTTACCACAGCCCCATGACATCCGCTGTCACTTGGCTGAATGAATCGTCCGGATTCGAAAATATCTGTCCGACCGAATATCACGCTCGAACTTTTCATCCGCCCTTTGCACAGGTAGTATGGGCCTGATTTGAAGCCAAAGACAGCAGACGACATGCCCGTTGGAATGATCCACTGGGCAATTCCAGGCGTTCTCGCCCACGGCGAGCGGCCGGGGTTCCCGCTGCGCGCGGTTCCATCGGACGTTGTGGAAGACTGGTTGAAGGAAGTCAAAAGGCAGGGCATCCGTTCCGTGATCAACCTGCTGGTGGAGGACGAAATGGCGGTTTATTACCGGCGACTTGGCCTGCCCCTTCTGGATTATTATGCCGAGGCCGGATTGCGGGTGCGAGAAGTCGCCCACGATGACGGCGGGATGCCGGTTTCCAACCGGATTCTTCTGGACCGGGTGCGAGTGGCCTTTGAAAACCTGCCCAAGCCCGTTCTCATCCATTGCAGTGCGGGAGCCGAGCGTTCCCAACAAGCTGTGGCCCTCCTTTGCATGGAGTGGAAAGCAAGGACGAAAAAACGGTGCAAAGAGGCTTGATGTTCGGGAGCGTTGTGATCCGTTTGTGCTTACAACTTGCGCTGGCAACAGCCGCTCCTAGACTGGCGGCATAATCTACCGCGTATGCCGCATAAATCCATCCCCCCGCATCTCCGCAAACCTTTGCTGGAAGCCGGCGCGGCTGCGGAACGTTATTTACGAAACGCGGCAGAATTTGATTTCACAGTGGAACGCGGGAAGTTATTTGTTGGCCATGTTGGGAATTCGAGGATGTCGCCGTTGGCCAATATCCGGGTGCAATTCCAACTGTTGATGGAAGGGCAGATTTCTCCCGCTGAAGTTTTGGAACGCATCTCCCCAGCCGATGTCGCCGCCTTGTTGCTCCCAACGCCGGAGAATAAACGGCAATTAAGATTCCTTGGCTCCGGCATCCCAGCCGGCACGGGTGCGGCTTCTGGCAGGATTTGTTTCCAAGCCAATCCAGGAAAATCGCGAGAACCCAGCGACCCGCTGATTTGGGTTGTTCCAGAGCTGCACCACGGGCAATTCCAGGCCGCCGCCGGCTTTGCAGGAATTTTGACCACCCATGGCGGAGCCTCAAGTCATGCCGTCTCGCTTTGCCGGCAGCAGTGCCAACCGTGCGTGGCTGGTTTTCCAGGAATTTGGAATGTTGAATCGGGTGCCTTGCGGGTCAAGGGACGCACTGCTCTGCGAGAGGGCGATTGGCTGACCATTGACGGTTTGACTGGAGACGTGTTTGCGGGACGTTCAAACTTGGTGGCCAAACCCTGGCAAGAGATTCCGGAACTGCAAATGGTGGCACTGCTGGTGGACAAGGTGGTGGCCACCGGACACGTGCCGGCGGTTTGTGCCGGTTCCGTCTGGCGAATTTGGGATTTCAAGCGGCACAACCTGCCGCTGACCCGGCGATTTCTCCAACGGCCACCGGCCAGAAAAGCCGGAAGCGTCCGAATTAGTTCAAGAGAGAACCAAGTCGTCAATGAAGCCCGTCAACAGTTGAGCATAGTGAAGGATGGTTACTTGAAAAATCACAGCGAAATTATTCTGGGACTGATTCGAACCTTGGATCGTTTACTTGGCGACACGGCAAAGAGTCGGGCTGCGCTCCGGTTGCTTTGGAATCCAGCGAATCACCTTCGTTTGGATGAATGGAGCCAGTTTGTTGGGTTCGAGTATGCGGGCATCAACCGGCGGATACCGCACTTGGCGGAAGTCTCGGGCATCCAATTCCTTCTCGAATGCGAAGTCCAGTCGTCGGCTGAGGCCTGGACTGTTCAAACCTGTCCCCGGTTAGGAATGCGAATCCTGCCGGGGGCCATGTCCATCAAGGCCAGTCGGCTCATGGTCAACGGCGCAGAATTGAACCAAGCGGATGTTCCCGCTTTCTACACATGGCTCCGGCGCCGCGAATATTTTTACCGCTCCGGGCCGGCTCCGGGTTGACAGCGGAGGTTCATGTCCCTGAAACTGCCCCCCATGCGCACAAAACCCGCCAAACCAGCGAGCCTCCACACGACCACGGCGATGAACCGCATCATTGCCGTGCTGGAGTTGATGGAAGAATTGGATTGCCCCACATTGCAAAGGATTTCGGATGCCTTGGTTGAGATAAAGGGATTGGCGCGCTATAGCCATCGCACGCTTATCCGGGATATCATCTACCTCAGGGACACCTGCCAGTATCCGATATACTTTGACCGAAAACGAAACTGCTATCATTGGGATTGGGACCAGTCAGGAATTTCCCTGACCAAGTTGTTGAAAAACCCCGCGAGAATTGCTCCCAAAAACCTGCCGCCGGACAAGCTTGCGGTGGTGCCGGAGGGTGAATCACTGACCGAGGGGTTGAAATGGGCGAGATTGAAATTTCAAGCATGGGAAAACACTAAATCCACGGATATCACCAGAAATATCGGCATCATTCTTCGTGGCTGCCAGATACTGGAGGCTCTGTTGGCCCGGTGCGTTTCCATCCTGCTGGACCGCCACATCAGGACGGACGACATGGAATCACATGGAAGATTCGAGGAACAAATCAACTGGTTACGGACCGGCAATCAGGAACTCACCAAACTCATCCAGCAAAGCCGGCCGGAGGTTCTCAACGGGAAAACCTTGCTATCGGTGACGGAACTGGCGTTATTGGAAGAGTTGCGGAAGTTGCGGGAGCGCCTGTTGAATCCGCCCACCAAAACCCTCCGGCAGCAGCAACGTGAAATTCCTGAATTGATGGAAAAATTTCTACCCCGGCTGAAAACATTTGCCGCCAGCAACCTGGTGCGGGTCTGCGCCAAGGTTGAGGCTGACAAACACATTTTCCAAGCGGACTGAAATCTTGAAGAGCCACCAGCCCGGCGTTGAAAAGCGGCTAATAATATATTTAGCTCACTCCATCACCACCTGGTGACCGTCCATTACAATTTTGTCCTTGTTCTGACAGAATTGGATTCTTTCGAGAAACGTCAACAGATCTTCCTTCGTCACAAAATCCATCCGGATGTCTTCCTGGCGCAGTTCGGGTTTATCTGCCATTACGGACGGGAAAAAACCACCCTTGAGTGTAAACCGGTCTTGGGCATTCCGTTCGATATACCAAGTGCGCTTCTCTGTCAGGTGATGCCGTCCCAGGTCAGCAGCCACAGTGTTCTTGGTTTCCTTGTGAGTGTCGGAACCGCTTGCCGGTTGGTGCTGGGCTGATGATTGGAGCGGCACCGCCTCCTTCATCAATCCGGCGTCCAGCAGACAGAATTCATCCAGCAGGGCTGGTGTCAGCACCTTGCCCGCCAGTCCTTTGACTGGCAAGTAATTGTTCATCAGGCGAAGAACTGTGCGGTAATCCATTTCACCAAAATTGGGCAAGGAAGATTCCTCTTCTTCAAAACGCCACCAATCTTGTTCGTCATCCCAAGGTGCAGGCTGCCGCCGTCGTTTTCCGCTACGAACCGGACGGAAATACATCCAACTGGTGGAACGAATATAGCGGCGGTCGGCAGCAAGCCAGACAAGAATTCCGCAATTCTGGATTGGCGAATGAGCCTTGGCGTCAAGAGTGGTTCCCGCTGGCTTGCGCTGCAGGATTTCATAGAGCCGGAGCGCTGCGTTTGGGGGCATTTGGTTGATTTCATTAAACTCAAGCTCCAACTGGGGAACTCTTTTTTCAAAATTACTGGCGATCGCTTCGATGGTTTGCAATAACTGGTTGCCGCAATCGCAGTCGGTTATGTTGATTTTTGAAGTGATGCCGGACGAAGTTTCGCCGGTTGCTACGGAGGGTTCGAATTCATTCTTCAATTCGTGGATCAGGTCGTCAAATTCGTCCATATATATTTATGATTTGGTTATGGTTGTTCTGTTAATGTTAAACACCAACATAACAGGCCGTGGTGACATCCGCCGTCATGAGGGGCATATAAAAACTGTTTTAATGAGAAGCCTGACTCGGCTTCACCGAAGTCGAAATTGACGTTGAATATCAAGAGAACTGCATTGCCGTAAATTCAGGCAGTTTGTTCGGTGGTTGGGGTGCGTATTTCACTCTGGCAGATGCATGAGATTCTTCATATGCGTAAAAAACGAAATTATCAGTTGCCATCGGTTGCCAATTTTGACTTTTTACACCCCATTGAGGCTGATTTTGACGGATTGAAAGCAGACGGGCTAAAAGTGCTAAATACCCTTATTTATCAATGATAATATAGGATTTTGTGAGGTTTTTTTGCATCGAGACAGCCGATGACATACTGTCCCAACGGGATTCAAATCCATCAGCCCAGGGTTGGCGCAACGCGCCTACCCTGGGAAACCGTCCCCACAAATTCATCAACTCTGAAGGAGTTAAATCAAATCCACCACCGCACCGATGCAACTCCTTCAGACTTGTTCGCCATTCAATCTCCCACCCAGCGTAGCCCGATTGCATCGGCCAACGTCGGGCTGAATGATTCAACTCCGTTGGAGTTGGTGCTTGCGGATACCTGCGATTAAATTTCTCGCGTGAAACTTTTACTCCGCCGGATAGCCCGGAAACCAATCCTGTTTGATCCGCTTTTGGGGAACGCCGATCTGTTGCAGCATTTTCCCGATGGCTTCCACCATCGGTTCAGGGCCGGAGACGTAGAAAAGCGGTTGTTTCAGGTTCGGAACAAGTTCTTTGATCGTCTGTTTGTCGATGCGCTCCGGACTGAAGAGGTAATGGATTTTTAAGTTCCGGTTTCGTCTGGCCATCGCCTCAAATTCTTTTTGATAAGCGGCGACCGTTTTGCGGTTCGCATAAATCAATTGAACGCGCAGTTTTTTTCCTTCGTGTTCAGCCTGCTTAAGGATCGAACGAAAGGGCGTGATGCCGATACCGCCGGCGATGAAAACGTATTGTTTCTTTGGGTCGCTCACGATGAAGTCGCCATCGAGATCGGACACCTCGATCGTGCCGCCTGGCTTGAGGGCTTTGAGTGTTTTTTTGAAGGTGCTGCCCTGCTTGGGGGCAAAGCGGGTGGTCAGCATCACGCGGTGTTCACAAGGAGCGGAAGCGATGGTGAACCAGCGGTCGGAGCCGCGATCATCGGTGGCCTCGTGATTGAGGACGTAATGCAGGAATTGCCCGGCCTTCCAGACGAGTGGTTCTTCGGGCTTGAAAATGAATGATTCGACGCCGGGCGATTCGGTTTTTCTGGCGGCAAGTTTTAATTTCATGCGGGAAGTTAGCGCAGAAAAGGAGATTTTCCAACCGGCATCATTCCCAGCCAAAAAATTGGGCCGCGTTCCACCACAAGTTCATCAATTGTAAAGGAGTTGGTGTTGGCGCGCAGCCACCGCATTCACAGTCCGCGCTCACCGTTACGGCAGCATCACGGCGCGGTAAAATTTATTGCCGACGACCGGGTTCTGGTCAATCCACAGGTAGGGACTGGAGTTGAGCAGCACGGTGGCCACGGTATTCCAAGTGTTCATGTCGGGCGAGGACTGAATTTGATAGGTGCGCCCGATAGAGCCGGTGATCTGCACTCCGGGATAGGTGTTCAACTGCAGGTTCGCCGGGGCCACGGGTTGTCCCTGCGCGCTGAAAGTGATGTTGCGAATCCGGTTGTTGCCGCTGTCGGCGACAAAAACCATGCCCTGCGAAAAACAGCCTCCGGCGGCGGAACTGAACAGTGCAATATTGCCCGGGCCATCCATATAGCCCGAGGAGTAAAAACTCCCCGCCAAGGTGGTTACGTTAGTTTGGGCATCCATTTTGCGAACGCAATTGCCGCACATGAGATAAAGGTTGCCGCTGTGGTCAAAAAACATGGAGTTAATCCCGTTCAAGCCGGCATTGGTGCCGTTGCCGTCCACCGGGGAATACCAATTACCATTCCCGGCAATGGTGGTCACATTCTGACTTTGGTCCACGCGACGAATCCGTCCATTGCCGGAATCCCAGACGTAAACATTGTCAGTCTGGTCACAAGCCAGGGCCGTGGGCCCGGAAAAGGCGGTGAGTTGGGTCCCCTGCCCGTCGAAATAGCCGGAAATGCCGCTTCCGGCAAAGGGCTGGGCGATGCCGCTCCCGGAGTTGTAACGGTAGATCCGGTTACCGCCGGAATAGTAAAGATTGTTGGCGGAATCAAAACAGATGCCGCTGCCGGTGCCGAGGTCGGTCAGACCCCCGTTGACGATGGACACAGAACCGTTGGTGCCGATGGTCAGCAGGTAAGTAGGGCCGCCCCAATAACCGCTGGCCATTACCAGCCAAAGCCGGTTGGCATTGTCCATCGCCAGCGCGCCGACCTGTCCCCAGGACAGCGAAACGTTGGTGCCGTAACCATCCAGATAGGAGCCGCCGCCAGCAAACGTGGAGACCGACCGGTCAGGAGTGATCTTGCGGATCCTCTGGTTCCCGTTATCCCAGACATACAGGTTGCTGGCGGTGTCGGAAACGATTTGCAGCGGGTTGTTAAAGGCCGTCAGCAGACCCTGCCCGTCAACATAGGCCGGTATGCCATAGCCGGCGAACGTCGAAACCATGACGTTGTTCGTGTCGTAGTTTTGAGCCTGGGCCGGCCAAACAAGAAGCATTGCGGCAATAGCGATTGAGATGGCGATCGTTTTTGTTTTCATAGAAGAAGATTATTTTCCAGTGCTTAAAGGGGTTTGTAACTGATAATGCCGTGATTGACAATCACTTCTTTATGACTTGGTTTTACTCTGCAACGGGCTGATTTCTGCTCGACGAAATCAACAACGACATCACGCGCGCGACGCCGGTCATACAAGCTGAGTTGGAACCAGCGCCGCAACAGGATGCGGTGATTCCATCCGAAGATTTGGCAGCCTCCGGCCAGCAGGTGAGCGCTCGGTCTGCCCGTAAAAGACGCCCTGATCTCTCTCGCCCCTGGTAAGGGGCGCCCGGGCACCGGCATGCGCAGTTCGCGCTAAGTCTTTCCCAGCCATCACGTTTTCCCCGCGTTGCCGCTTGCACACGCTTCGTTGATTCCTTTCATGTTCAACCGCCAATTTGCCCCATCCCCAAGCAGCGGAAGCACAAGTGTTCTCGACAATGCGGAATCGTGCTTTAATTTTTCCCAAACGAATGAAATCTGTCGCCATCGTCGGGGCCGGCATTGCGGGGCTGACCGCGGCGTTTTACCTGAAACGCAAGGGCATCCCGGTCACGGTTTATGAAGCCGGAGGGCGCGTCGGCGGCGTGATTCAGTCGCTGCGCCAGGACGGCTGGCTCGCCGAGTTCGGGCCCAACACGCTGCTCGAAACGTCACCGAAGATCGGCCAGCTGATCCGCGATGCCGGTTTGCAGTCGCGGCGGCTGGATCCGGACCCGAAGGCCGAGGCGCGTTACGTTGTCCGTTACCAGCGTCCCATCGCCATGCCCGGTTCGCCGCTGGGCTTTCTCACGACAAGACTTTTCACCGCCGGGGCCAAGCTGGCCGTGCTGCGCGAACCGTTCAGGCCGCGCCGCCGCGATGGCGTCGAGGAAAGCATCGCGCAATTCGTCGTGCGCCGGCTGAACCAGGAATTTCTCGACCAGGCGATTGACGCGCTCGTGGCCGGAATTTACGCGGGCGATCCGCACCAGCTTTCCCTGACGCACGCCTTTCCCAAGCTCAAGGCGCTGGAGGACAATTACGGCTCGCTGATCAAGGGCCAGATTTTCGGCGCGCGCGACCGCGAAAAAACCGGCGAGGTGGCCAAGGACCGCGCGCCGAAGTTTTCCTTCGACGAAGGGTTGCAGGTTTTGCCGGACACGCTGGCGGCGCAGCTCGGTGACGCGGTGAAGCTGAACACCACGGTTACCAAGCTGACGCAAACGGCGGACGGCTGGGGCGTGGCAACTTCCAATGGTGAATCGGAGCACAGCGCGGTGATTTATTGCGGCACGGCGTACAAACTGGCGGAATTGAAAGTGATGTGTGGTAGGGCTGCGCTGCCACGCAGCCCTGAAATTGGGGCGGCGCAGCAGCACCGCCCTACCGATGATAAAGAACTTAAGCCGCTCGACCTCTCGCCATTCTCCGAAATCCGTTATCCGCCGGTGGCCAGCGTCGTTCTGGGATTCCGGCGCGAAGACGTGGCGCATCCGTGCGAAGGCTTCGGCATGTTGATCCCCAAGATCGAAGGCTTCAAGATTCTCGGCACGATTTTCTCGTCGTCGCTCTTTCCCAATCGCGCGCCCGCCGGCCATTTGACACTGACGAGCTACATCGGCGGCCAGCGTTATCCGGAATTCGCCCTGCTGCCGGCGGAGAAACTGGTCGCGCTGACGTGTGAAGACCTGCGGGTGCTGCTGGGCGTGACCGGCAAGCCGGTTTTTCGGCATTGCGTGCTTTATCCGCAGGCCATCCCGCAATACAACGTCGGCTACGGCCGTTACCGCGGATTGATGACGGAGATCGAGAGCCGGGCGCCCGGGCTGTTCCTGGCCGGCCATTATCGCGACGGCGTTTCGCTGGGCGACACGATCGTATCCGGTTGCAATATTGTGGACCGCGTGGGAAATTTCCTGACTGCCAAATGAACAAAGCCGTCTTGCTGGTCAATTTGGGTTCGCCGGACTCAACCTCGGTGGGCAACGTGCGGCGTTATCTGAACGAGTTCCTGATGGACGGACGGGTGATTGACACGCCCTGGCTGCTGCGCCGGCTCATTGTGGGAATGATTCTCATCAACCGGCCGAAGCAAGCCGCCGAGGCGTACCGCAAAATCTGGCTGCCGGAAGGTTCGCCGCTGGTGGTCACGAGCCGCAAGGTCCAGGCGCATTTGCAGGAACTGGTTCCCGTGTCCGTCGAACTGGCCATGCGTTATCAGCATCCGTCCATCGAAAGTGCCATCCGCAAACTCGCGGAGCAGAAGGTGGATGAAACTTTTTTGATTCCGCTGTTTCCGCATTACGCGATGTCGAGTTACGAAACCGCCGTGGTGCGCGTGCGGGAGGTGGTGCGGAAGATCGCGCCGAACATGAAGGTCGTCGTGCAGCCACCCTACGGCGACGCGCCGGATTACATCGCCGCGCTGGCGGCCAGCGCCAGAAACCATCTGGAAGCGGGCTACGACCATTTGTTGTTCAGTTTTCACGGCATTCCGGAACGGCATCTCCGCAAATCCGACCCGACCGGCGGCCATTGTTTGATCGCGCCGAATTGTTGTGAAATCGCCAGCCCGGCGCAAGCGACGTGTTATCGTGCGCAATGTTTCAAAACCATGGCGGCCTTTGTCGAACAGGCGGGTATTCAGGCAAACCAGTGTTCCATTTCGTTCCAATCCCGGCTTGGCCGCGACCCATGGTTGAAACCGTACACGGATTTTGAGCTGGTTGAACTGCCCCAGCGCGGACTCAAAAGGCTTCTGGTCATCTGCCCGTCGTTCGTGTCGGATTGTTTGGAAACGCTGGAGGAAATCGGCATTCGCGGGCGCGAAACATTTTTATCGGCGGGCGGGGAGGAGTTCGCGCAAATCCCGTGCCTGAACGGTCATCCGCTCTGGATTTCCGCGCTGGAGAAAATGGTCCGGCGGTTTCTGAAAAACGAATTGCCGTCCTGAAAAGGGCGCGCGCTTAACTTTCCGATTTCGCGCGCCCGACGGAACGTCTGAACTTGAGCTTGACCGTGTCCTGCAAAAAGCCGATGAACGTCTTTTTTTTCTTCCGGGGTTGCACAATATCCAAGGGTTCGCACTTATGGCTGCAGAGTGTGCAAAGGAACAGCGGGGTGCCGCCTTTGCGTTGCATGATGTGTATGCAATTGTCGCACATCACCTCATGGCAATGCGTGCATTTGTAAGCGACGGGCGTCTGTGGATGGCGCGGACACAGCATCACGCCGTCTTCCAGCACCACCGGCGGCTTCGGACGCTCACGCTCAAACTTGGGAATCGCGATATTGACCTCGGTAGATTCGACGAATAACTCCACGTCGCCCAAATGCACCGCCTGACCGGGCAGCAACCACGTCTCCTTGACGCGATCGCCATTGACGAATGTGCCGTTGGTCGAACCGCAGTCGCGGAGCATCACGCCGGTGCCCGACAACTCCAATTCACAGTGACTGGTGGAGACGGTGGGATGATCAATGGGGAAATCACAGTCCGGGTCGCGGCCAACACGATTGACGCCGAAACGCAATTCAAGCGTCCGGTCTTCCAAACCCTGCATTTTGATCAGAAGTCTGGCCATTTTGTTGCCCCCGAAACTGACCTGACTTTGCGCGTCGAAAAAGCAGATGTCCAGAAGAAAATACACTCAGCTTCCGGCACAAAACCCGGGCGGACTAATCACAGTGGATTTTTGGCAAAGGCAAATTCCTCGACGATTGTCCCGCCCATCAAGTGTTCCTGAATGATGCGCTCCAGCACCTCCGGAGCGCAGGAGTGATACCAGACGCCTTCGGGATAAACGACCGCGATGGGCCCGCGCACACAGACGCGCAGGCAGTTGGCCTTGGTGCGATAAACCAGCGGCTCCGGGCCGGCGAGATTCAATTCCTTGAGCCGCCGTTTCAAAAATTCCCACGCGGCCAAGCCGGCTTCGCGCGGGCAGCACTTCGGCTCGGTCGCATCGGCGCAAAGAAAAATATGGCGGCGGAATTTTTCAATCCCGAGCGATTCAACCGCGGCTGGCAAATCCGTTTTCATAAAATTCGTCCTCGTCCTCGTCCTCGAACCTTCGGCTTCGGGAACGAATGGAAATTGGTTTTCCCGAATGATTCAATGCCAAAACGTCAGGCCGAGCACGCCCGCGACGGCGATGAGCCCGCCGGCGAGTGACCGTGCGGTGATTTTTTCGCCTTCAAAAACGCGCGCCAGCGGCAGCATGACAATGGGCGTCGTGGCGATGATGGCGGTGACGATGCCGGTGGGCGTGTTTTCGAGCGCCCATTGCATGCAACTCACGCCAATCGTCTGGCCGGCCAGGCTGTTGACCAGGACCCATGGCCAGAGCTTTAATTTTTCGCGCGCGGAAAAGGAATCCATCATTTGCGCGTCATCGCCGTGACGGCGGGCATGGTGCCATTTCACAATCAGGAAAACCAGACCGAGCGCAACGGCGCCGCCCACGACGCGCTGGTAGCCGGTCGTGCCGGGGTCGGGATGGTCGCCCGCCGCGTGCGCGACGAAGTAGGCTTTGCGGCTCAACACCGCGCCGAATGCTCCGCCGAGCGCAGCTATGACACTGGCCAAAATGCCAATCCACAACCGGCGCGGGGCGATTTTCAAATGATCACCCGGCGCGAGCGCAATGACCACCCCGGCGAGAATCACGACGACGGAAACAATTTCCGCAAAGTTCAGCCGGGTGCCGAGCCAAAGCCATTCAATCAACATGGCGAACGGCGCGATGAGGCATTGGGTGAGCAAAACCGTCCGGCGGCTACCAAGCCGCGGCAGTGCCTGAAAATAGGCGGTGTCGCCGAGTCCGATGCCGGCCAGTCCGCTCAGGACAAAAATGGGAAACGCCCTGCCGCTGGTGCCCGCGCCCAGCGTGTTCGCCCAAAGCGCCAGGAAAAACATGGCGCCGCAGATGCGCCAGAAATTCGCCTCCACGCCGCCCAGCCGCGTCGAGGTCCGATGGCCGCAAATGACGGAGATGGAAAACAACAGCGTAGTGAGCAGCGCGGCGAACATGTCGGGTGCAAATCGAAAATTTTGGCGCGGCGAATCCAGCTTGCTGATCGCGCCGGGCGGATGAGCAATCAGAGTTGCTCGTAATGCTCGTCCGATGCAAGGCCATCGCCGGTTTCAACCTCCACACCGCTTTCGTGGAGGATTTTGGCAATGTCCGGCGCAACCCAGCGCTTGTTTTTATCTTTTCGGGAAGCCGGTTTGATGCGGTAGCGGCCCTGGCTGTCGCCTTCCAGAATATTGCGCTCCGCCATCCGCATCAGGACCACTTTGGCCCAGTCGGGATCGTCGTAAAATCGTTTTTTGGTGGTGGCGCGCCGGGAAATCTCCGCCGCGCCGACGTACTGGGTTCCCCAAGTTTTGAGGAATTGATAAATGTCGCGCTCGTCGCCGTCCATGACACTAAACTAGCAGTTGATAGCGTCAAAGTCGAGGAATTAAGCCGTCCGCACAACCAAGGCACCCTGCTCTTGGTGGCGAATTGTGACTGCCGGCGTGAGGACGCTCGATGTTTTTCCTTTTCCCTTTTTCCTTTCACCTTCATTTTAGCGGCGTGGAATTATCCGCCGCAGAAATCCGTCGTGCCGTTCAGGCCGCCCTGGCCGAGGACATCGGGAACGGCGACGCAACGACGCTCGCCACCGTGCCCGCAACCGCGATGGCCAAAGCGGTCCTGCGCGCGCGTGAACCGCTGGTCGTCGCCGGACTCGGTTTTGCCGAAGCGGCGTTCCGCGAACTTTCCGCCGCCGTCAAAATAAAACGCCTGGCCAAAGATGGCCGGCGCGTCAAGGCCGGCGCGAGCCTGCTGAAAATATCCGGCCCGGCGCGCGCGATCCTGAGCGCCGAGCGTGTGGCGTTGAATTTTGTCCAGCGGTTGTCCGGCATCGCGACGCTCACGGCGCAATTCGTTGAGGCCATCAAGGACACCCCGGCGCAAATTCTCGACACGCGCAAAACCACGCCCGGATGGCGGCGATTTGAAAAATACGCCGTCGCGTGCGGCGGCGGACGAAATCATCGCTTCGGCCTGTTCGATATGGTGCTCATCAAGGACAACCACCTTGCGGCGTTACGTGGCGCAAAATCGAATACCATCGCCGCCGCCATACGGCGCGCGCGCGAAAAATTTCCACGACTGAAAATCGAGGTTGAGGCCGACACGCTGGAGCAGGCCGGGCAGGCCGCCGTCGCGGGCGCGGACATCATTCTGCTCGACAACATGAATCCGACGCAGTTGCGGCTCGCCGTGCAAAAAATCAAAGGCCGTGCGAAAACCGAGGCCAGCGGCGGTGTGAATCTCGGAAACGTCCGCGCGATTGCAAGAACCGGCGTGGATTTTATCTCCGTCGGCGCGCTCACGCATTCCGCGCGCGCGGTGGACATGGGATTGGATTTTGAGGAATGAAAGGAAACATCGAACATCCAATGGATATCCGCGGATGTGTCTTCAAAATTGGATGTTGGATGTTTTCCAACTCATGACAACTGACGCAAAAATTCTATCAGCATTGCGCGCGAACCAGGATGGCGTGTCAGGCGCTGACCTCGCAGACCAACTGGGGGTCACGCGGGCGGCGATCTGGGGGCGCATCGAGGAATTGCGCCGGCTGGGCTACGAAATCGAGGCCGGCCCGCATTTCGGCTACCGGCTGGTTGGCACGCCGGACGTGTTGCACGCGGACGATTTGCTCGCGCGCCTCGGCAAAACGAAGGTCATCGGACGCGACATCCATGTGTTCGAGCAGACCACCTCGACGAATGACGTGATCGAAAAGCTTGCCCGTGACGGCGTAAAAGAGGGCGCGGTGGTTTTCGCCGAATCGCAAACCAAGGGCCGGGGCCGGCTCGGCCGCAAATGGATTTCGCCGGAACGGAAGGGACTTTGGTTTTCCATTTTGCTGCGACCCGATTTGCGTCCGCAGGAAACGACCCAATTGACGGTCGCTTCCGCCACGGCCCTGCGACGCGCGATTCAATCCGAAACCGGACTGCGCCCCGAAATCAAATGGCCGAACGACATTGTCATTGGCGGGAAAAAGGTGGCCGGCATTTTAACCGAGTTGAGCGCGGAACTGGACCGGGTGCGTCACGTCATCCTCGGCATCGGCGTGGACGTGAACCTGGTCGCCGGCGAGTTTCCGCCGGAGTTGCGCAAGCTGGCGACTTCGCTCAAAATCGAATCAGGTCGGGCGATTTCGCGCGCGGAACTGGCGACGGCGATTCTGCGCGAACTGGATTCCGATTATGCGCGAATTTGCGGCGGCGGCTTTGCGGAGGTGGCGGACGAGTGGCAGGACCATTGCAAGACGATTGGCCGCCAGGTGACGATTCAAATCGGCGAGCGCCGGATTCGCGGCCGCGCGGAGTCGCTGGATGACGACGGCGCGCTGCTGCTGCGGACGGATCACGGACGGCTGGAACGGATCACCGGCGGTGATGTGACGCTGGAAAAATGATTTCCCGCAGATGGCGCAGATTTTCGCAGATGAATTCTGGCTTTTTCCGGGTTCATGCGCGTAATCTGCGGGCACAATATGAACACGGATGCGCAAACTTACGCAATCATTGGTGCGGCGATGGAAGCTCATCGTGAACTCGGCCACGGATTTCTGGAGGCAGTCTATCAAGAAGCCCTGGCCGTTGAATTGGCAGCGCGGGGGATTCCATTTCAGCGTGAAGTCCCCCTGCGGGTGAAATACAAAAATCAATTGCTCGCCTGCACTTACAAGGCGGATTTCATTTGTTTCGGAGAAATATTGGTGGAGTTGAAGGCCATCGAAATGCTTGGTGACGCGGACAAATCCCAGGTCATCAATTACCTGAATGCCGTGAAGTTCACCCGGGCATTGCTTTTTAACTTTGGTTCACCGAGTTTGGAGCATCAGCGGATCGTTTTGAATTATCCTGATCAACAAGTCTCAAATTTTCAATCCATGAAAAATCTGCGCTCATCTGCGCAATCTGCGGGCATATGATTCTGCTTTTCGACATCGGCAACACGCACACGCACGTCGGTCTGGCGAACAGCCGACGGGTCGTGAAGCAAGCCGACGTGCCCACGACGGGCTGGTTCAATGGCATCGCGGCAAAACTCGTGAGAAAATTCGCCGGTCACGCCACGCCCAATGGCGCGGTGCTGTGCAGTGTGGTGCCGCGCGCGACACCGCTGGTTCGGAAGTTCGTCGCCCAATTTGGAGCGCCGAGCACCGGCTCGGCTCGAAAGAAAATGCATCAACCGGCCGGGACGGTGTCTGGCGTTCCGATGCTTGAATTGACACAGAAAACACTGCGCGGCGTTGGCATTGATTATCCGAAACCGGACACCATCGGCCCGGATCGCCTGGCCAATGCTATCGCCGCGCGACATCACTTTGGCGCGCCGGTGGTGGTGCTGGATTTCGGCACGGCGGTCACGTTCGATGTGGTCAATTGTGCGGGCGATTATGCCGGCGGCATCATCGCGCCGGGGCTGGCAGCGATGACGGATTATTTGCACGAGAAAACGGCCTTGCTGCCGCGCATCAAAATCCGCGAAATCAAAACCAGCATCGGCAAAAGCACCGAGGAAGCCATGCTGGTCGGCGCGGTGCATGGTTATCGCGGGCTGGTCCGGGAATTGATTGGCGAACTGAAGCGCGAATTGAAAGTGAAGCGATTGCCGGTCGTGGCCACCGGCGGTTACGCAAAGCTGATGGCGTCCAAACTGCCGGAGATTTCAGCCGTGGAGCCAAATCTGACGTTGGAAGGTTTGCGGCTGGTCTGGAAAGTCCAAAGTTTCAAGTCCAATGTCCAAAGTCATTCGATGTGAAAAGGAGCGACTTTGGGCTTTAGACTTTGGGCTTTGGACTATAGATTTCCACTTCTATGTCGAGCAGCCGCAGACAATATCCATTTCATTTGATCGAGCCCAAATGGCAGCAATTTTGGGACGAACAGCAGACCTTTCGCGCGTTCAATCCCGGCGAAGTCCTTCCGGACGGACACCCGTTTGCCCGGCGCCATCAGCTTTCCGGCAAGTTGGCCGCCGCGCAGTTACCACCAAAGTTTTACATCCTCGACATGTTTCCGTATCCGTCCGGCGCGGGCCTGCACGTCGGCCATCCGGAGGGTTACACCGCCACGGATATTCTCGCGCGCTACAAACGTGCTCAGGGTTTGCATGTGTTGCATCCGATGGGCTGGGACGCGTTTGGCCTGCCGGCCGAGCAATACGCCATCAAGACCGGCCAGCATCCGCGCCAGACCACCGAGGCGAACGTCGCCAATTTCACGAAGCAGATCAAAAGTCTCGGCTTCAGCTATGACTGGTCGCGCGAACTCGCCACGACCGACCCTAATTATTTCAAGTGGACGCAATGGATTTTCCTCAAGCTCTACAACTCGTGGTTCAATCCGGAAACGAACAAGGCCGAACCGATTGAGACGCTGAAATATCCGGCGGAACTTGTAGCGTCGGGCCTGCGGCCCGATTCTTCGGCGCACAGCGCCGACACTACACTCGAAGCCAACCGCCGCGAATATCGCGACTCCAAGCGCCTCGCCTACGTCAGCGAACAACCGGTCTGGTGGTGCGAACAACTCGGCACGGTGCTCGCCAACGAAGAGGTTGTGGATGGCAAAAGCGAGGTCGGTGGATTTCCCGTCGTTCGCAAGCCGATGCGCCAATGGATGCTCCGCATCACCGCCTACGCCGAGAAACTCCTGGCCGATCTCGATACGATTGACTGGACGGATTCACTCAAGGAAATGCAGCGGAACTGGATTGGGCGAAGCGAAGGGGCGGAGGTGAAATTTCAAATTTCAAATTCCGAATTTCAAATCACTGTGTTCACCACGCGTCCCGACACTTTGTTTGGTGCGACTTACATGGTGCTGTCGCCGGAGCACAAGCTCGTTGACGAGTGGCTCAAAGATGATGGCTTTCCGTCGAAATGGCCTGCTGGCACGCCAGAAGAATGGAAGGGCGGAAAAGAAATTCCATACGATGCAATTTGGTCTTATGGTTTATGCACGGCTGCAAAAAGTGATCTTGATCGCACTGCTTTGGCGAAAGAAAAGACCGGCGTTTGGACTGGTATTTACGCCATTAATCCCGTCAACGGCCAAAAAATTCCCATCTGGATTGCTGATTACGTTTTGGCCAGCTACGGCACCGGCGCGATCATGGCCGTGCCGGCGCATGACACGCGCGACCTCGAATTCGCCACCAAGTTTAATCTTCCAATCATCCAGGTCGTCCAGCCGCCCGACCCGAAAACCGATTGGCACGCCTTTGTGGACGATGGTACTTCGGTGAATTCGACTGGCCCGGAGATTTCCATCACCGGTCTGCCCACGCCCGAAGCCAAAAAGAAAATCACTGACTGGCTTGAATCCAAAGAGCTCGGGAAGAAAACCATTAATTACAAACTCCGCGACTGGCTGTTTTCGCGTCAGCGTTACTGGGGCGAGCCGTTCCCGATTGTCTGGAAGCGCGATGCGAGCGGAAATCTTTATCACGAAGCGCTGCCGGAAAGCGCGTTGCCGGTTTTGCCACCGTCGCTCACGGATTACAAACCCACCGCCACCGGCGAGCCGCCGCTCGCCCGCGCCAAGGATTGGGTGAACCTGCCTGACGGCTCCACGCGCGAAACCAACACCATGCCGCAATGGGCCGGCAGTTGCTGGTATTACCTGCGCTATCTCGATGCGAAGAATTCAAACGCGTTCGTCGGCAAAGAAGCGGAACAATACTGGATGGGTGTGGCTAAAGATTCTGTAGCAGCGAACGTCAGTTCGCTCAAACTTTCAGATCAGAGCGCGCTCACGCGCGCTGCTACCCCTGGGGTGGACTTATACGTCGGTGGTACGGAGCACGCCGTCCTTCATCTGCTTTACGCCCGTTTCTGGCACAAGGTTCTCTTCGATCTCGGCCACGTCTCTACGCCCGAACCATTCTTCAAGCTCGTCAATCAAGGCCTGATTCTCGGCGAAGACGGACAGAAGATGTCCAAGTCCCGCGGCAACGTGGTGAACCCGGATGACATTCTCAAGGAGTTCGGCGCGGATGCGTTCCGCCTTTATGAAATGTTCATGGGTCCGCTCGAAATGGTGAAACCATGGAACACCAAGGGCGTCGAGGGCGTCTATCGTTTTCTTGGCCGCGTGTGGCGGTTGTTCGTGGACGAAGCAAGCGAAACGGAGTTTGAGCAGGCAGAGACAACCGCCAAGACGCCAAGTAACCAAGAATTGTTAAATCTCATCAAATTGAATTCTGCGATCAAAGATGCTTCGGCCACGCCCGCGCAGCTCAAGACGCTGCACGCCTGCATCAAGAAAGTCACCGGGGAACTCGACGGGATGCGCTTCAACACCGCCATCTCGGCGATGATGGTTTTTGTCAACGATGCGATAACGTGGGAGACAAAACCGGTTTCCGTTTTGCGCGAATTTTTAATTTTGCTCGCGCCCTTCGCGCCGCACATCGCGGAAGAACTCTGGGCGAAACTGAACCTCCAACACCCAACCTCCAACACCCAACCTCCAATCAGCCTGACCTATGCAGTCTGGCCAAAGTTTGAACCGGCGTTGCTCGTTGAGGACACGCTGGAGATTCCGGTGCAGGTGAACGGCAAACTGCGCGTCGTGATCAAGGTTCCCGCGAATGCCACTAAAGCCGATTTGGAAACGGCCGCGAAAAATTCCGCCGAGGTGAAACCGTTTACCGAGGGTAAGACTATCAAGAAAATCATCGTCGTGCCGAAGAAACTGGTGAACATCGTTGTCGGCTGATTACTTCAAGACTGTTCCCGCACCTATCGTTTCCACCGCAGGCAACGCAAGCTGCGCGGAACGCCAGTGAAACAAATCATCGCTCCGCGACTTTTTACGCCGGTTGTTGTTGGGTCAGACAATGCAACGAACCGAAACCGAGCACGAGGTCAACTGCGTGGATGCCGACCACTGGCCGGTCCTTGAACAATTCGCCGAGTGTCCCAAGTGCCATGCGGTCGTTTGGATCGTTGAAGGTTGGGACGATGACGCAGGCGTTGCAGATATAAAAATTCGCGTAGCTCGCGGGCAGGCGGTAGCCGTCGTAGAAAATCGGCGCAGGCATGGGCAGCGACACCACTTCGGGTTTTGAGCCGTTCTCCAGGCGAAACTCCTGCACGCGCTCCCAATTCTCGGCGAGCGGCTGGTAATTGATGTCGCGCTGGTTTGTTTCCCGGATGAGCACGAGCGTTTTCGGGTTCACAAAGCGGCAGATGTCGTCAATATGCCCGTGCGTGTCATCACCGACCGGGCCGTTGAGCAGCCACAGGATGTTTTTCACGCCGAGATATTTCCTGAACGTCTCGTTGTATTGCATCTTCGTCAGGCCGGGATTCCGCACCTGGACTTTCGGGTGGAGATAGCATTCCTCGGTGGTGAGCAACGTGCCGCGGCCGTTCACCTCGATGCCGCCGCCTTCGATGACAAAATTTCCTCCGTTGAATTGCGCGTTAAAAAGCGGCTTCTTCAACAGCCTGGCGACGGTTTCCGGGACACGGGTGTCCTTTTGCCAGTCATCGTACTTGGCCCACGCATTGAAATGGAAGTGGACGATGGCGGTTTTCGATTTCAGGTTTCGTCCCGCAATGCGGGAGGATTTTGGATTTCTGCGTTTTACGAAGATCGGTCCGCTGTCGCGCGTCCAGCCGCGATTAGTCGGATGTACGACAAATTCGACTTTCTTCAAATCGCAGCCGGCGCGTTTCAGATAACTGGCGGCCAGTTTTTGCTCGGCCCGGTTCCGGACCAGAATCCGCACAAGTTCGCCCGGTGAAATCTTCCGGACCATTTCGCCATAGACCCAGCGGATGGTGTCAATTTTGTCCGGCCAGTCGGTTTCGTTGTGGGGCCAGCCGAGCCAGGTGGCTTCGTGCGTTTCCCATTCCGCCGTCATCTCGCAGCCGAGTTCGGCGGGGGTGGCCGGATTTGGAGATTGCAGGTTCGCCATAAAATTATGCCTGGAGCATAACCATTTCACTGCTGTTGGGAAATCCTGAAAGAAATTCAAACGCGGGAAAAATAGCGGACAAACCCGATTCGGCAATCAACTCAACTACAAACATCGCCCACTTTGGGATTAGTGCAATTTTAAAAATTTTAAAAAATAACAATATATTGGCTGAAATCCTGCTTGAAGTGGGTGACATTAAACTGGGGACAGGGATTGGTCGAAGCTGTCCCGCGCTTATGAAAACGAGCTTAAATCAAGTCAGAGGATTGAAGATCGCAAAAGGCGCTGCCTGCGTGTTTTTGACGGTTTTTTCAACCGCAGGTGTGGTTGCTCCCCCAGCACCCGCCCCACAACCGGTGGTCGTAATCTTGCCTTCAGGCGTGACCAGCGCCGAAATCCAGCAGGCACTGAACCTCCTGCCTGAGATTGGCGGGGAAGTGGTCCTCCCGCCGGGAACCATTGAAGTCCGCCAACCCGTCGTGTTGCAGCGCGATCATCAGACCCTGCGCGGTTCCGGGAATGCGACCGTCCTGCGCTTGGCGGATGGCGCCAATTGCCCGATAATCATCCTGGGCGAACCGGTCAACAGACCACAGTCAACTGTCAAAGACCTGCGCGTCAGCGCCCTTTTTATTGACGGAAACCGTTCCCACCAGCAACGCGAACTCTGGCATCTTCAGGGCAAAGGCTCGGAGATCCGCAATAATGGAATCACGGTTCAAAGCGTGAGTGACTCGACGGTGGAACGTGTGACGTGCGCCCGCTGCCGTTCCGGGGGCCTGGTGACCACGCTGGGCGTGCGACGGCTGACGGTGCGGGATTTGACCGCGTTTGACAACCAGTTCGATGGCCTGGCCTGCTATCAAACGGAGGACAGTTTGTTCACGGGACTTGACCTCCATGACAATCCCGGCGCCGGCATTTCACTCGACCTGGCTTTCAATCACAACGTCATCAGCGATGCCGTTCTGGGCGCCAACGACCTGGGCATCTTCATGCGCGAGAGTTGCGACAACCAATTTCACAATATTTCCATCCATAACAGCCGTCACTACGGTGTTTTCATGGCCCATGCCGAGACCCCCACAGAAAGCGGCTGGCAGCCCATTCCCCAGACCGAATGCGCGCATAATGCCTTCACCAATCTGATCGCCAGCTATTGCGGCGACGCCGCCTTCCGGGTCAATAATACCACCTGCACCAACAACGTCATCGTCCAGCCCCAGTTTCAGGATAATCTCCAGGGCGGACTTTCATTGGCCCAGCCGGATTTGGTGGTGGTGCAATAATCAGGTCCTGGCCGGGTATCTGGATCTCCGCGGGGTTTTTACGTCTTCCGTTTTTTTCAAGTTTTACTCAATTAAAGTTTGTCAACTTCGTCAGGGTTCGTATTGTAGGCGGCACAAATTTTATATTATGGCCAAACAACAAAGAACCTCACGTTATCGCGAAGACCTTTTGGACACACCGGAATGGCTGAAGAAAAAGAAATGCCCCCACCGGGACAAATTCATGTCCGGCCAGCGCATCCTGCCCAAAAACATCACCGGCAAGGAAAAGCTGGCCGATCTGGTGGACGACACCTTTCTCGCCTACAACGGCGCGCGCCTCAAGGAAGGCTGCCAGCTCTTCGCCAAAAAAATGCTCGCGCCCGAAGTAACCATCGGCATGAGCTTCGCCGGCGCGCTGACGCCGGCGGGCATGGGCTGTTCCAGCATTGTGCCGCTCATCAAGGCCGGGTTTGTGGACTGGATCGTCGCCACCGGCGCGAACCTTTATCACGACATGCACTTCGCGCTGAATTATCCGGTGCGCGTCGGCAACTTCAAGTTCGACGACACCGAACTGCGCGACAACGACATTGTTCGCGTTTATGACGTGCTGCTCGGCTACAGCGATTGCCTGATGGCCACGGATGAAATCCTGCGCGCCATTCTCATCCAGCCCGAATTCCAGAAGGAGATGGGCACGGCTGAATTGCATTACCTCATCGGCAAATACTGCGCCGAATGGGAACGCAAAGCCGGCCTGAAAGACGTGTCCGTGCTCGCCGCAGCCTATCGCGCGGGCGTGCCGTGCTACACCTCGTCGCCCGGCGACTCCACCATCGGCATGAACTTTGCCGGCGTGGAACTGCGCGGCAACAAACTGCGCGTTAATCCTTCCATTGACGTGAATGAAAGCACCGCCATCGTCCTCGCGGCCAAACGCGCCGGCGGCAAGAGCGCCGTGGTGTTGTGGGGCGGTGGCAGCCCGAAAAACTTCATGCTCCAGACCGAGCCGCAAATCCAGGAAGTGCTCCGCATCAAGGAATACGGCCAGGATTATTTCCTGCAGGTGACCGACGCCCGGCCCGACACTGGCGGCCTTTCCGGCGCCACACCGAGCGAAGCGGTGAGTTGGGGCAAGGTGGACCCGGATCGCCTGCCCGACGCCGTGGTTTGCTACACCGACACGACCATTGCGATGCCGCTGCTGACGCACTACGCGCTCGCCCGGCACAAGCCGCGCAAATTAAAACGCCTCTACCAACAGCGCTCGAAGATGGTCAAGGCTTTGACGAAGGAATACTTCGCCCACAACAAGGTGAAGATGATTGACGGCTCCGATCCGGTGCTGGATTAAGACTCTTCACCGCCAGAAGTGTCAAACGAGCCGGGCATTTGTCCGGCTCGTTTTTTCGCACGAACGATGGGAGGTCACCCTCCCTTTCAGGCCACCGGGCGGCAGGCTTCCTGCTTACATAGTCTCTCCTGCTTGCGAAAAGTATTGGCATCAGGTATTTTGAAGCGGGGTTTATGAAGTCTAAAAACACTGGCCGAACAAGATCGGAGGGTGAAAAAGGGACTGTTCGACACGCAGTGGCGCAATCTGACGCCACCCCCACAGCTTTTCAAGATAGCGAAGAGAGCCTGCAAGCCTTTTTCAACGCGCTGGATGATCTGGTGTTCGTTTTTGAACCCGAGGGGCGCATTCTTTTCACGAATCCGGCGGGGCAAAGTCGGTTGGGATACACACCGGAAAAACTGGCCGGGATGACCATTCTCGATGTCCACCCGCTTGAGCAACGATGGGAAGTTTCAAAACTCCTGGCCAGCTTGGTTGCCGATAAAATCACGATTTGCCCCATCCCGTTGCAAGCCGGGGACGGAACCCGCATTCTGGTGGAGACGAAAATTCTGTCCAGCCAGTGGCGCGGCAAAAAGGCGCTGTTCGGCATTGCCCATGACATTACCGGGCGCAAACGATTGGAGGCGTCACTGCGCGAGAGCGAGGAAAAATATCAGGTGCTCCTGAAACGCTGCAACAACCAGGCGGGCAGAGAAGCGCCGGGCAAAATTTCACCGTCACCCGTTCGGGGGGCGGAGTATTCCGCTTCCAATCACGAAGGCCCCGTCAGTTTGCCGCAAGATTCCGAAACGATCCTGCTCGCCGAGGATGAACCGTCGCTGCGGCGGCTCATCGCCCGGGTGTTGCGGACCCAAGGCTATACCGTGTTGGAGGCGGCCGACGGCAATGAAGCCCTCGCTTTGGCACAGGCGAACGGCGTTAAAATCCAGCTTTTGGTCACCGACGTGATCATGCCCGGACTGAGCAGCAAAATGCTCGCTGAATGGCTCAAACAGGTAAATCCCGGCGTGAGGGTTCTCTTCATCTCAGGTTACATCAACAACAATGCGGTCCGGGACGCCATGTCGAAACCCGGGACGTTTTTTCTGCAAAAGCCTTTTAGTCCCACGGATTTGTCGGAAAAAGTGCGCGAGGCGATCGAAGCATCGTAGCAACCGTCACATTTAGCTTGTGCCTCTGCCGGAAACCACTTAAAGGCCGGGGCGAAAAACAAACTCATGACGACCCAGCAACTTCAAACCATCGCCCGCAAACACGGCACGCCGGTGGTGGTGATAGACCATGACATCATCCGGAAGAACTACGCCGGATTCAAAAAACATCTGCCCAAAGTGCAGTGCTACTTCGCTGTGAAAGCGAATCCCGCGCCAGAAATCGTGCGGACACTTTACAAAACCGGCGCGAGTTTTGATGTGGCGTCGCTGCCAGAGTTCATGCTCGTCTATGACAACATCCGGCGGCTGCCGGCGAAGGCGCAGCAGGATTTCATCTGGGACAAAATCATTTACGCGAACCCGACCAAGCCGAAGGAAACGCTGCTGGCGCTCGACCAATACAAGCCGCTCGTCACTTTCGACAACCTGAACGAGTTGAAGAAAATCCGGCAATTCGCGCCGCATGCCGGCCTGGTGCTGCGCCTGCGCGTGGCCAACACTGGCTCCCAATGCGAGTTGTCGTCGAAGTTTGGTTGCGACACCGGCGAAGCGGCGGACCTCATCGAGGCGGCCTTTGGCATGGGCTTGGTGGTTGAGGGACTGAGCTTTCATGTCGGCAGCCAGTGCACCAATTTTCAAAATTTCGTGCAGGCGCTCAACACCGCCGCCGCCGTGATGCGCGAATCCAAGTCGCGCGGCCACGAAATCAAGATCCTCGACATCGGCGGCGGCTTTCCCGCACCCTACAACAAGCATGTCAAACCGTTCCGCGAACTGGCGCGCGTCATCAACGCCGAGATTGACCGGTTGTTTGCTCCCGACATCCAGATTCTGGCCGAGCCGGGGCGTTTCCTCGTGGCCACGGCGGCGACGGCCGTGGCACGCATCATCGGCAAGGCCGTGCGCGACGGCAAACCGTGTTATTACATTGACGACAGCGTCTATCACACGTTCAGCGGCATCATCTTCGACCACTGCCAGTATCACCTGAAGTCGTTCAAGAACGGCAAGACGGACATTTGCGCCGTGTTCGGCCAGACCTGTGACGGACTGGACACCATTTCCCAATCCGAGGAGCTGCCGGACTTGGAAATCGAAGACCTGGTTTATTCCGAAAACATCGGCGCCTACAGCAACGCCTCCGCGACGTGGTTCAACGGCTTCCCACCGGCGAAAGTGGTGCATATCAACCAGTGAAGGCATGCTACTGGGTCATTTAGATAGACTACATCTACGGAATGCGCTATTATCTGTGGCATGGCGAAAATTGATGGCCGCACCCTGGATCACAAGACGTTGGAACACCTGCGCATGATCGCGGTCAAGCGCGTGACCGAGGATGGCGAGAAGCCCAGTGCGGTCATGGACTCTTTGGGTTTGTGCCGGACCACGATCTATCCCTGGTTGCGGGAGTTCAAAGACAAGGGTTTTGCGGCGCTGGTGGAAAAGATTGCCGCCGGGCCCGAACCCCTGCTAAACGAGAAACAACGCCAGCAGGTTCGCCGCTGGATCATCGGCAAAGACCCGCGGCAGCATGGTTTCGATTTCGGTCTGTGGACCCGCCGGATCGTGCAAACCCTGATGCAGGAGCGAATGGGCGTGGATCTCTGCCTGACTTCCGTGGGCAAATTGCTGGCAAGTCTGGACATTACGCCCCAAAAGCCGTTGCGCCGGGCTTACGAACGCGACCCCTTGGCGGTGGAACGCTGGCGCCGAGAGCACTATCCCAAGCTCAAGAAAAGAGCCAAAAAGCTGGGCGCGATGATCTTTTTCCTGGATGAAGCGGGGTTTCAATCCGATCCGCCGCTGGGGCGCACCTACGGTTTGAAAGGGCGCACGCCCGTGGTGACTTCCTCCGGTCAGCGGCAAAGCATCAACGTGATCAGCGCGGTCAATGCCGGTGGAGCTTTTTGGGCCGCCACCTATACAGGCAAACTCAACGCCGAAAGTTTTTTGGCGTTCCTGAAGGATTTCATGAAAAGTCAACGGCGGAAGGTGCTGCTGGTGGTGGATGGCCACCCGGCGCACAAAGCCAATCTGATCAAGAAGTATGTCGCCAAACTGGCCGGACGACTGGAGTTGCACTTTCTGCCACCCTCGCGCCAGATTTGAATCCGGACGAGTTTGTCTGGAATTACATGAAGGGCAACGGGGTATCCAAAAAGCCCTTGAAGAAAAATGAGTCGCTGCGGGAACGGGTTGAGCAGGATTTAACCACGATTCATCAGAACCGAGCATTGGTCGCGTCTTTCTTTTTGGCCGAGAGTGTAGCCTATGCAATGACTAGGTAGTAGTTTAGCATAAGCTTTAGCACCGGTTCCACCGCCGCCTTCAAATTCTATTTTCGGCCAACCATCTTCTCCGTTTAGAGCATTTTAAATAAAACTGTAGCCACAAGAGGCAAACCAGTTCATAGCGTCCTGAGCAGTGACGGTTTGGAGGGCCAGGCCGATGGCCTCAATCAAAGCGGCCTGGGTTCTGGCTTCGAAGCTC